>Ga0066388_100000683_pt1 | contig 16985 bp, 17 predicted proteins | sample PanSoiMetaGPlot6_FD_64539 | JGI IMG/M metagenome (GOLD analysis project Ga0066388, IMG submission 64539) | Tropical forest soil microbial communities from Panama analyzed to predict greenhouse gas emissions - Panama Soil - Plot 6 (Hybrid Assembly) | ecosystem: Environmental > Terrestrial >... | reverse complement strand
CCGCGCAGGCCCACCGGCATTTCGTAAAGAATATAATGGCAGAAGATCTCGTTCGGAGTTTTCGGTAGAGCCGGGTCCTGATGCGTCTGGTAAAAAACCCAAAGAAGCAAACCAATGCTCAGAAATGTGAACGCGATCGGGATATCGGCCAGGCCCGACACGATCAGCGAGCGCCGGCTCCGCCGAATGTCAGGCGCTGTCAACATGCGCTGGACCATGTCCTGATCGGTGCCATGCGTCGACATGGTCATAAAAGTTGAGCCAATCAAGCCGGCAAAAATCGTGTACTCGATTGCGAACATACCTTTCCATTTTGCCCATCCGTGCATATCTGGATTCAAACCTGTTGTGAAGAAATCGGAAAGGCCGAAGCCGCCGCGGCTTTGAACGATTTGATGAAAACCGCCGGGTATGGCGAAGTAAAGTAACCCGAGAGCAACCAGCGCACTGCCGATCATGATTGACGCTTGAATAAGGTCGGTCCAGATGACCGCCTTGATCCCACCCAGTGTCGTGTAGATGGCGGTCAGGATGACGATGGCAACGGTTGAGCCGATATAAATGAAGAGTGTTTCTTTTTGACCTGGTTGAACCCCGCGAATCATCTCATAAGCGAGCGCGAGCGCGATGGCGGCCGCGTACAGTCGCGTACCGGATGCGAGCAGCCGTGTAAACAGGAAGACCGCTGAAGCGGCGTTCTTCGTTGGTACACCAAAGCGGGCGGTAAGATATTCGTAAATCGAGTAAACCTTGTAGTCGTAGTATGGTTTGATGAAAATGTAACTGACCAGGATTCGCGCGATAATCGTGCCGAGCGCCAGTTGCAAATAGGTGTAGTTGCGGTGTGCGAATCCCTCGCCCGGTGTTCCAAAGAAAGTGCCGGCGCTTGTCTCTGCAGCGATGAGCGAAGCGAGCACGGCCCACCAGGGAATTCTTCGGCCACCAAGCGCGAAGTCTTTGAGATTTTCCTCTTTCCGGCCCATGTAAAGGCCGATGGACATGATGAGAGCGAAGTAAGCAAGAAGAACTGCGGTATCGATCGCAAGTCGCGCATCCATATCGGCGCATACTAATGAATGACTAATGACGAATGTCGAATGAAGTCCGAACGTTAAATGACGAAGCGCGCCGTTATTATTGGAAGGCACAAGGTGGATCGGCCTTCGCCTGAAGACGATGTTAAAATAGCTGCGGCTTTGGCCGCCTAAATTGAAATCGCGTTGAGGACAATGCGATCCACCCTATGAAATTCATCAAGATTCCCGCACCAGAATTTGATCTGGCGATGACACTGGATTCCGGCCAGGTGTTTCATTGGGAGAAGATTGGCAAAGGATTTATTGGCACGATCGGCGATCGTGCCGTTTACATCGAGCAACGTGGGAAGCTCTTGCACGCAAGAGCGGCGTCGACTTCCAGCCGGTACTCCGGAAAACGTACGCACGATGCGCACGCGACGATCGCGAATTACTTCGCACTGGATCATCCGCTGGCAGAAATCTGCGCGTCATTCCCGGACGATCCGATTATGAAAGCAGCGCGAGAATTTTGTCGCGGTTTGCGAATCATCCGTCAACCCAAATGGGAATGTCTGGCGACGTTCATCTGTTCGTCGATGAAACAGTTGGCGCATATTCGTCAAATTTCTTTGGCGCTCCGTAGACGCTTTGGTGACAGACGAAGAGTCGATGATCATGTGGTTTACACGTTTCCGCCGGCGCATCGAATTGCACGCGCTACTGAAAATGACTTGCGCGAATGCGCGCTCGGTTATCGCGCGAAAAACCTACTCATGACTGCGCGACTCGTCAGCTCAGGCGAAGCGGATTTGGATGTATGGTCGGCTCTGTCTGATCCGGATCTTCGAGAAGAGTTATGCTCGTTGCCCGGCGTGGGAGCAAAGATAGCCAACTGCGTAATGCTGTTTGCCTATGAGCGCCTCCGCGCATTTCCGATCGACGTCTGGATAGCTAAAGTTTTGAAACGACAATATTTTCGGAGGAAGAGAAAAGTCACCGAATTGCGGCTGCGCGAATTTTCGGAAACGTATTTTGGCCAACACGGCGGTTACGCGCAGCAATACTTGTTTCACCATGCGCGAATGGCTTCGCGGAGATCCAGAATGACCAAGAATCCCGATGATGGAGACGGCGCGCCGTCGCGCCGAAGATCGGCGAAGGGAACGGGCCGGGTCAGTCAAGTTGTCAGCACCCCCAGGCTGAGACAATGTTCCACGCTTGAACTGAGGTTCTGACTATTGAGAAACCGCTCTCATGACGACGGCTGACATTATGTTCGCCCAGCCGGGCGACCCCGAAAGCCTTCGGGATCACGACTATGAGACGCGAACGGTTTTGTTAGCGATACTCGCCGCGATTCTCATTCACCTCCTTGTAGCGCTTTTCCTTGCTGCTTTCGGCGGAGTTTTCTCGCCGACGACTCCCGTTGAGGACAAGCCGGCTGAACTGACACTTGTTGATCTTTCGCCGGCCTCGAAGAATTCCGCATTTGTAGAGACGGACGAATCGAAAAAAGCTCCCGAACCGAAAGAGAAAACATTCGAATCGAACGCCAATTCAATTGGAGCTAGCGAGCTAGCTGCCGCTGGGGAATTGCCGTTGCCATCGCAGGATGGGAAAGACCGGCCGTTTATGGATTTGGAGACGCATCAACACTCCCTGGAAACAAACGGCGCGCAGCCGCAACCTAGTGCAGCGCCACAGGAAAATCCGAGTCCATCGGCGGCGCCGCAGACTCAACCGGCTCCTGTTACTGCTGCGGAGCAATTTGCGATGTTAACTCAACAACCGACTCCGCGAGTCGAGAAGTCAGTTACGTCTCCGCAGACGCGATCGGCGTACAGGTCTATGAAAGAGCGGACCCGTATCTCAGGGCGGATTACGAACCGCGGCGTCTCCTCCGTGAATGCTCTGGGCACGCCGCTGGGCCGATACATGAAATTTCTCTTGGATTCGATTGGCTCCCGTTGGTACGCGTTTGTCGACCGGCAAATCGATTTGGTCACCATCGGCACGGCTCGCGTGGTTTTTGTGGTGGACCGAAGCGGACATGTGAAGAACCTCAAGGTCGTCGAAAACTCCTCAAACGAGGCATTGGCGAACGTTTGTATTCAATCGATTCAGGAAGCGAAATTGCCCCCGATCCCGGATGATTTAGCGGCCACGCTTCCTCCAGAAGGATTGGACATGGACATTCCATTCACCATCTTTCCGAACCGATGATCCTTGCCGCGATAACTATCGAAACTCCTGAAACTGTGAATACCGTCTTTGGATTCTTTGCAAAGGGCGGCCTTTTCATGTGGCCGCTGCTGGCGTGCTCGATTGTCTCCGTGACGATAATGATCTTACGCGGTCTCGCTTTGCGACGGAACAAGGTCATGCCGCCTTTGATCGAAAACGAAATTGAACGTTTGACCCCGGGTGAAAGTCCCGAGCGGCTGTCTCGCGTCGTGCACCATGATGGCTCGTCACTTGCGCGGATCGCTCGCGTGGCGTTGCAATATCTGCGCAGTCCGCGCGCGGAAAATGTGGAGGCGGTTCAAACACGTGCGCGTCACGAGATGGTGCGACTGGAAAAAGGTCTTATCATTCTCGAAGTCATTGTGGGTATTGCGCCACTACTCGGCCTTATCGGCGCGGTATCCGGACTGGTGCATGTCTTTTCCCAACTCGGCTTAAGTTCAGGCGCATCGGATACGCGTCAGATCGCGCTCGGCATCTCGGAAGCGTTGAATGCGACCGTTTTCGGACTTTCGATCGCTGTGCCGACGCTGATTGGATTCACCTACTTTTCGAGGAAAGTCGAAGTGATGTCGGTGGAGATGGAAACGCTGGTTGTCGAGTTGATCAACAAATGCTATTACGGGCGAGCCTCGCGCGAGTTTACGCCGGCAAAAGCGTCCGCTGCCAGCTCAATGCCGATTTCGACGCCCGTAGCGTGAAACGCGCTGCGCATTTCAGACCATGAAGTTTGCGGTACGAAAACGACGGGCGCCCGTCATCATCATCGTTTCGCTGGTCGATATTCTCATCATTTTGCTGATCTTTTTTGTCGTTTCTACAACCTTTAAGAAAGACCAACCCGAAGTTCAGATTAATTTGCCGGAATCCAAAACAGCAAAGAAACAGCCCGCGGAGCTTGACCATGCTATTGTAAGCATCGATCAAACTGACGAGATCAAACTCGATGGACGAATCGTCGGCGTGGACGAACTGGAAGGCGCCGTGCGCAATTTGCCCGAGACCCGCAAGTCCACGCTTGCGCTCCAGGCGGACAAGAAAGCTTCCTTCGGGACAATTATTAAGGTCATGGATGCGCTAAAGCTGGCGGGCGTGAGAAATTTGCCGGCGTTTACGAGGGAAGAGAAATGATCCTTCCGATAGTGGAGTACGGCGACCCGATCCTGCGGGCCAAGGGCAAACCGATCGACGATATCGACGATCGGATTCGGGAACTGGCTGCAAATATGATCGAGACGATGCACTCGGCGAATGGCGTGGGTCTGGCATCGCAACAGGTCGGCGAAGCTTTGCAGCTCACGATCCTCGACGTTTCGTTGGTGGAAGATCGGCCGAGCACGTTAAGGGTGGATGGCAAAGATGTTGATCCAAAGGCTGCGATGCCGCTCGTGTTGATCAATCCAGAAATTGAGCTGCGCGGTGCGACTGAAGTTGGAGTAGAAGGTTGCTTGAGTTTTCCGGAAATCACCGGTGACATCGAACGAGCGAACTCAGTGATGGTGCGAGCGCAAACTTTGGAAGGCGGCAAAATCGAAATTGAAGCGAGCGGATTTCTTGCGCGTGCGATTCAGCATGAAGGCGATCATCTCAATGGAATTCTTTTTATCGACCGCATGAATTCCGCCGCCAAGGCTGCATTGGCGAGCCGCCTGAAACGCCTACAAAAGGAAACCAGACGCGGGATCCGACATCGGGAAGCACTTGTAAGTGAGACAACGCTGTAGTGGCTCAGCAACTGTCGGGCTCACATCCGCAAATTCCCCTGATGAACAGCATGTGGGTCAAATGGGTTCGCAGACTTCAATCAATTGCGCAAAATGGGCGAAACTACTGCAAAAACCAATTCGATCTGCAACGATATCAGCAGGTTGAAGACATAGCTGCCGAGATCGCCACTAGATTCTCCGATAGTGAACTGCAAACCATCAAGGCGATGTTCAGGAGGGAGGCTGGCCCGGCAACTCCAAAAATCGACGTGCGAGCGGCCGTTATCTCGGAAGAAAAAGTATTGCTTGTAAAGGAGCGAGGCGATGGTTGGACTTTGCCCGGTGGATGGGTAGATCCTGGAGAGTCCCCAAGCGAAGCAGCTGTGCGGGAAACAAAGGAAGAATCGGGGTATGACGTGGATGCCATTAGACTAATGGCGATTTACGATCGCGATAGGCACGGACATCCCCCGTGTCCTTTTCATGTCTATAAGCTGATTTTTCTGTGTGAGCTTGTCGGAGGTTCGGCCAAAACGAGTCTTGAGACTGACGCAGTCTGCTTCTTTGGTGAGGAAGAATTACCCGCTCTTTCAGAATCTCGGATCTTATCAGCGCAGGTGAAACGCGCATTCGCTTTCGCCAGAGACCCTAACTTGCCTGCTGACTTCGACTAGGTTGACGCGCGCGACTTAAGCGATGCCGCCGGCGATGTTCAAAATTATCGAGTCAGAAATCCAGTCAACGGACTCGTTGCCGCCGCCACATCTAATTTTTCTGCTAACCCGATTTCGCGTGCTTCGCGTCCGGCTTCGATGGCTTTCTTGAAAGCTTTTGCCATGCGAACCGGATCGGGAGCAATTGCGATTGCTGTATTAACGAGAACCGCGTCGGCGCCCATCTCCATCGCTTCAGCCGCATGACTTGGCGCGCCCAAGCCGGCGTCAACGACTACCGGAACTGTCGCTTGCTCGATGATGATTTCGATTTGAGGACGCGCTTCGATCCCGCGATTGCTCCCGATTGGCGAACCGAGCGGCATCACTGTTGCCGTTCCGATGTCCTGTAATCGTTTCGCCAGAACGGGATCTGCATTGATATAGGGGAGAACGGTGAATCCTTCTTTCACCAGAATTTCAGCGGCGGCCAGCGTCTCGACCGGATCGGGTAACAGATAGCGCGGGTCTGGGTGAATCTCGAGCTTGATCCATTTTGGCAAGCCGGCGCTCGCGGCCAGCCGTCCCAGGCGCACCGCTTCGCCGGCATTGCGCGCACCGCTCGTGTTTGGCAAAAGAAGGAACCGTTTTGGATCGATAAAGTCGAGAATGTTGGCAAACGGATCGTGCTTGCCCGAGATATCGGCGCGCCGCAGCGCCACGGTCACCAGCTCCGTGCCGCTGGCGATGAGCGCGTCGCGCATCAGCTCGTTGGACGCAAATTTCCCGGTGCCGACCAGCAGGCGTGAGGTGAACTCACGATCAGCGATCTTCAGTTTCAAGGGCTTGTCCGCCATGGAAACAAACATAAACGAAGATTTCGCAATATGCGACGGAAGACAGCCGTCTCGGCGGTCATCGCCTTATCCCGACAGGCTGAGTCCCTTCTGCCAAAACAGGCGAGGACGTTTGTGTTCGATGCATTTTTTGCTGTACGAATCCTAAAAACCTCGGCAAATTCGCACCGTGACGGCGTTTGAGCTTCGCGGCGGAGATTGCATCCAGGGAATGTCGCAATTGTTAAGCGAAACTGTCGATCTTGTCGTTACGTCGCCTCCATACAATCTCGGGATTCGCTACCGGAAATATTCCGATCGCAAGGAGAGACGATCGTATTTGAAGTGGTGCACGGATTGGGCGACACAAATCCGGCGCGTCTTAAAATCAAGCGGCTCGTTTTTCCTCAATATCGGCGCCGCGCCGTCGAACCCGATGTTGCCACACGAAGTTGCGATGATATTGCGCGATTTATTCGTGCTGCAAAACACGATTCACTGGATCAAATCGATCACAATTGAAGATCGAAAAGGCGACCTCAAGTCGCATGGTCATTTCAAGCCAATCAATTCGAAGCGGTTTCTTAACGATTGTCATGAGTACATCTTTCATTTTGCGAAGTCCCGACGAGTGGAAATCGATCGGCTTGCCCTCGGCGTTCCGTACCAGGACAAAAGTAACATCGCGCGCTGGTCGCATACTCGCGGGAGCGATTTACGGTGTCGGGGTAACACCTGGTTCATTCCCTACGAAACAATTCAGAGCCGCGAAAAAGAACGGCCACATCCAGCGACGTTTCCTGTTCAGTTAGCGCGATGGTGTATCAACTTGCATGGAGTTTCGCACGTCCGCACAATGCTTGATCCGTTTCTGGGCATCGGAAATTCCGCCGTCGCCGCGCAGCGCTGTGGCGTGAAAAAATTTATCGGGTTTGAAATCGACAGGGCGTATCTCGCCGAGGCGAGGCGGCGCCTTTCACGATCCGATTGTGCTCATTAAGCGAACTGCTAGTACCGAAGCTTTCATCCAACTGGCATTGCCATTGCGCGTTAGCTGGACCGTTGACAGTTTACCACCAGGCCAGAAAGGTTTTGTTTGGTACCCAAATTTTGAAGAGATTAGTCATAACCACCCAGATCTTCGTAACGCTGAGCGTCCTTTCGGCGTCAGTCGCAAACGGGGCCGGAGGGTCTTTTAAGTTCGGGGGCGAACCCTTTTCTCCGGGCTCAACTGTTCAGGCTAATGTTCCACTGAGCGCACTTGAAAAATCATACGCCGGGCAAGGCGGTAATCCCGTTCCGCCATATGCAGTGGCCGTGCTGGCAACACCTGCAAATTTTGATCCAACAAAGAGCTGGCCCGTGTTGATACCGTGCTCCACTAGCGATTTCAAACGTCAGAACCGGAATGATCTGACTCAGTTTTACCAGAGGGCCGGACTTTCTGAAGGCTGGGTGTTACTCGCGGGCGACGGCCCGCAACATGCGAAGAATGACAATGTGGCGTGGCGCGAGTCCATGACACTCGCTGCCATCGATGCGCTTCACCGGAGCTTTCCCGGGTCGGAGAAGTGGCCGAAGGCGTGCGCAGGCTTCTCCGGGGGAGGCAAAGGCGTTGGTTACGTCGCGCCTTTTCTTGCGAGATACGGTTGTCGCATCATGGGGATTTACATTACCGGCGCGAACGAAGACCACCTGAGTGACGGATACGCGAGGTTGCGGCCAGGCGCAGACTTTCTTAATACGCCAATCTACTTCAGTGCCGGGCACGAAGATAGAATCGCTACCCTGGAGCAGCAATACGCCGTCGTCGGTATGATCAAGCGAACAGGCTTTAAGCGGATTCGAATTGGGACTTTTCGTGGCGGCCATGAGGTCAATGACGCGCAGACTTCGATCGCGTTGCATTGGTTCCGCGAATTGGCGAAATAGGTGGGATATTATTCGATCGAACGGAAACGCCGGATCGCGGCGACAAGTCCTTGAGGATCGTCGGTGCCTAAGGCAAATTTTCGTCCATTACGCAATGTGATTGCCACAGCGTCTAATCCCGAGACATTGTACAGCCAACCGTACGGTGTCAGATGAATTCCCCAACCATAGCACCATCGGATCCGAATTGGCTCGCATTCGAGAATTTCCCCAAGCGGCACTTTTTTGCAGACGACTGCCATTGCCAGGCGAGCCCGCAAGATTGCCTCATCGACATTGATCGTCAGTTTGCTGAATACGATCGCGCAGATGAGCAGGATCAGTTCAAGTACTGCATTGTTCAAGAGAACACCTCGACCGAACGGCGCAACGATTCCGGTGATCGCAACGAACACAGCTACGAGGAATAGGACGCAGACTGTTAAATAACCGATTTGCGTGTGTTCGTAACGCGTCACAATAGTTCGTCTCTTGGGTCTTGCACGGCTGTCTGCTGAAATTTTTCGAGCGACTTTACCAAATTTCCTGGTAGCGGCCGCACGCGATCAAAAATGCGCGCCGCCAGCGGTTTGGCAGTCGTGTAACCCGCGGCGAACATTTCCAGGCGAGCGTCGAGATTATCAATGTAATGCAGTGCCATCGCTTCCGGCGTTTTCGGGTCAACAGGCGAACCCAATTGCTTGTCGCCGTGATGTGAACCGATGAGGTGCAGAAGATGTATGCGCACATCTTCCGAGGGCGGCCGATACGTTTTCCATGCATCTGCGTTTTCCGCGGCGAGCTTTTGCCACAACGAATTGACAATCTCGAGGCCGATCGAGATGTGACCAACCAATTCACCGAGCTCGTCGTAGCTCATAACGAAGCCGGTTTCGGAAAATTGATTTTCCCAAAGCTTACCCGAGTCGTGAAAGAGAATGCCTGCGATCAAAAGATCAACGTTCAACTGCGAGTAGAGAGGCGCGATAGCCCTCGCCATGCGCATCATTTGCGCGGTGTGCTCGACGAGTCCGCCGCGCCGGGCATGATGATATTTGCGCGCCGCAGCGGCGCGACGAAATCGGTCTCCCCACTTGTTGACGAACATTTCGGACAAAGCGCGAAGACGAGGATCACCAATCGTGCCGATGGATTGGACGATAAATTCCCAGTCAGATGCTTGCTTTGTGCGCAAGTCTGCAGGCCCTTCCAGCAATTCTTTCTTCTCTTGTTCAGAAAGTGGCCGCACCGTCCACTTATCTGCTTCGAGTCCGTATTGCGGGTGTACACGAAAATCGCCAGTGAGCTCGATGAAACTTTCAGCGGTGAATGCGCTACAGGATTTGTAAGCGGGATGATCACTCCATACTCGTAGTGTCATTCGATCGCACGCATCTGCCAAAGCCAATTCGCAGTATGGTTTCCCTTCACGTTGCGTCTTTGCAGTGGCCGCTTCTACCTGCACATGTACACGCGCAGGCACTCCGCCATTCTGCGCCGCCCTGCGAATTTCAGTCAGTGTCATCAAATCCATCTCGGCAAATCTACCACAGGCCGCAAACGTGCTACGCTTTATTGTCCCATGTTTGTCACGCACCTTGAATGCAGCGCGTGCGGTCTTCGGCACGACGGATCGCGACTGCAGAATCTTTGTCTTTCCTGCGGCAAACCGCTTCTTGCCATTGTCGATCTCGCCGCTGTGAGTCGGACGCTGAAGCGCGAGGCACTGCCCACACGTGACAAATCATTGTGGCGGTATCGCGAAGTGCTGCCGCTGCCTGGCGATATCGATCCGGTTTCGTTAGGCGAAGGTGGAACTCCGCTATTGCGCGCGGAAAAATTTGATAACGACATCAATCTCTGGATCAAGGACGAATCGATAAACCCAACCGAGAGTTTCAAGGCGCGCGGGATGACTGTTGCCGTGTCCATGGCAAAATACCTCGGAGCAACCAAGCTCGCCGTCCCCAGCGCCGGCAATGCTGGTGGAGCGCTTGCCGCTTACGCGGCCCGGGCCGGCCTGGAAGCGCACATCTTCATGCCGCGCGATACACCGCACGCGAACATCATTGAATGTCGTGAGTTGGGCGCTTATGTGACTTTGATCAACGGATTAATCACTGATTGCGGCGCTGAGGTCGCGCGGCGCAAAACAAAGGAAGGTTGGTTCGACATGTCCACGCTCAAAGAGCCGTATCGCGTGGAAGGAAAAAAAACGCTCGGCTACGAATTAGCGGAGCAATCCAACTGGGATTTGCCCGACGTAGTTCTTTATCCCACTGGCGGCGGGACCGGGCTCATTGGAATGTGGAAAGCGTTTGATGAAATGCGGGCGCTCGGTTGGATTGGGACAAAACGTCCGCGCATGTTCGCGGTGCAAGCCACTGGTTGTGCGCCAATCGTTCGCGCATTCGAAGCCCGAGAAAAAAGCGCTGGGGAATTTCAAAACGCGCACACAATTGCTTCTGGTCTGCGTGTTCCAAAAGCGATCGGCGATTTCCTGATTCTGAATATTCTTCGTCAGTCTAACGGCGGCGCGATTGCCGTTGCGGATAAAGAAATGATCCGTGTCGGGCGCGAAGTCGGATCAAGCGAAGGTCTCTTTGTGGCCCCCGAAGCTGCCGCGTGCTTTGCTGCTCTAAGGTCGCTCCGTTCCGCCGGCAAAATTCGGTCTGGTGAACATGTTGTCATTTTCAACACTGGATCCGGAATCAAGTACCTCGATTGCTACAAAGACCAGTAGCCCAATCGCGCTCATATCCGCTTACCCACAAAGATAGAAATGCGCTTGGCGAAAGCCTTTGCAGGCTCGGCGTAGAAACGTCGTCCGAGCTCGAGTGCATTTGTGCGTAATCGTTTGCCTCGCTTCCGAATTAGCTTCTCGAGATGTGCAAGTTCATCGCGGAGCGCTTGGTCGCTGCTTTCCTTTTCGAGGCGAGCCCAAAGAAAATTCAAATCGTGCTCCTGCCCGAGTAACTCGCCCAGGACTTCCGCGTCGTGGGCCATCTCTGTCAGGACCACGCGATTTAGCGGCTGCAAAATGCGCAGCTGATACCAAAGATCTTTCACTCGCTTGCGCCAGGCATGAAAACTTTCCGGCTCGGGGTTTTCAATTGTTTTCGCGAGTCCGCGTTGACCGCGCTTGTAGATTTTTGCGACCGCGCCGCAAACTTGCTTCCAAGTCAAATCCTCCAGCGGCCATTTCAACAGACGCGCTTCCACGCGTTCCAGCTGCGGAATGGCTTGCGTTTGCCAACCTGCAAACGCCGCGGAAAAACTTTCCCGTTCTAATGACAATAATTCTTCAATGCGAGGGAAAGGAATGTCTTCCGGCCGTTTTGTGACGCCGTCGCGCAGTTGAATGAGTGTTTGCAGCCGCACTTGCGCGTCGCGCAACTCCGAAACAAGCCTCCCGATTTTGCGCACGCAGCGGTCCTCGCGGGTATGCCGGTTCTCCCCCACTTCGGGAATGGCAAGGCGCATCGCAGCGCGCAGCTTTTTGAGGTGCTTGCGAACTTCGTGTACGGTGACGCCCCGATGCTTTGCAGGGTGCCGGCACAGTTCCAGAGCAGACTCTATCTGTTCCCGAAAGACTCTTTTCAGCCCATCAGGCAACGGTTCGCGCAATTTCAAGCGGAAGCCCATCAGTCCTCTTCGTTACTCGTTAGCGAGTCGCACGTTGCTGTAACGTTTTTCTCCAGTCACTTCCCGTCCGAACCAGGAAGGCGGTTTGAATCTTCGGCAGCTAACGCGGTCCGGAAATTCCACTTCGGCTACCACCAGACCCGCATGTCGCCCCTGATATATATCAATCTCAATTACCAGATTTTTCCACGGAATTTCGCAGCGCACCTTGCGCAATCTTCTCCCGGCGGTCCCCGGCCAAAGCGAGTCGAACTGTTTTGGACTAAGCCTGATCTCGCGTTCTTCCCGGTGACTACCGCGGCCTACCTTGAAGGTCAGCGTCGCGGCCGTGCCCTTTTTGCGGAGACGGACCTGTCTGCCGGCGGGTTCACTCGCCAGGTAGCCCTGGTCTATAACATAGCACCGCGAGCGATTTAGCTTGTCCGGCAACCGCCTAAGCAGAAATTTGCGTTCAATTTCCCGATTATTTGCGGCTCGAGCATTTTTTTGCACAAGGCCAACATGCTAGACGCGATGAGCTTGCTGTCTAGATTTCCGCAGCGAAAAAGTCTGGTGGGACGCGTTGCCCTCAACGCATCGCGGCCTTAAACATGGGATACTTGCCCGGCGTCATCGATGCCGGCTACAGCGCGCTCAAACGGGCGTGCTCTGAAAGAACTCGTGTAGCGCGCCTGCGGCGGCAAGAATTGGCCAGGCTGAAATTGCCACGATTATCGCAAAGAACAGCGCCTCGAGTGCAAACTCCACACTGTTTTCTCTGGCGAAGTACGCGCGCGCTAATTCGCGGAATGATCGACGAGTGGTCGAGTTTTTCCTCGACTCTCCATTAATCACAATCTTTTTCACGGACGCTCTCTCGGGCATGCCGTGGAAAACTGTTCTCCTCACAGTAATCACGTTCATGCTTGAACTTTCGATTGGTGTTGCGGAGTGTCAGGTTACGAATTGTCAAAAGCGCGTGACGATGCGGTGACATCACAAGATGATGTGTTGCATGAAAAACACGCCCCAAGCGCTTGAGTGGACGACAATCCAAAGACTGGGACTTGAGGTGCGAGGGCTCGATTTTGACTGTCCCTTAATCCACTTTAACAAGCAGACATTCCCTGCGGCCGCAGCGAATCGATAGCTTGGCTCGCCGCTGGCCAGCTCGCCACGAGTGGATCGTAATTAACCAGCGAGATGATACCGTCCTCGCCCTCAACAAGTGCCGAGCAACTTTCCACCCAGTCGCCGCAGTTATAGTACGTGACTTTGCCGAACTCCCGAATGGCCGGACTATGGATGTGGCCGCATAGGACGGCATCCACGTGATAGCGTTCCGCATAATGCGCGACAGCAGCTTCGAATTTTCCGATGAAGCTGACGGCGTCTTTTACCCGTCGCTTGGCGTAGGCGCTAAGCGACCAGTACCCCAAACCGAACCGTCGCCTAACGAAGTTGATGACTGGATTTAGCGACAGCAAAAATTGATAACCAACGTCGCCGACGAATGCCAACCACTTTACGTTTTGAACTACTGCATCCAGTTCGTGTCCGTGAATGATCAAAATCCGTTCTCCACAGGCAGTTACGTGCACGGCGTTCTCCTTGATGTCGATATTGCCGTAAGCACCAACGAAGCTGGTTACCAACTCGTCGTGATTTCCCGGAATGTAAATTACGCGGGTGCCTTTGCGCGCCTTCCGCAAAATCTTTTGGATGACATCGTTATGTTGCTGCGGCCAGTAAATTTCGCGGCGTAGCGACCAGATATCGACGAGATCGCCTACAACATACAGCGTCTCGAAGTCGTTCTCGCGAAGAAAATCGAGCAATGCTGTGGCGTTGCATCCGCGAGTGCCCAGATGGGTGTCGGAGATCCAGCCCGTTCGATAACGTCTCGGTACTGGCAGTTGCTCCGCGGATTTCCCAAACGAGAAACGCTGTTGGGCGGCGAAAGTTCGCACCGAATCCCTCCGAGGAAAAGTGGACGCCTGCATTCCCGGTCAGCAGCAACCCTAGGAATCAAGCGGCCTGGTGGCAAAAGAATTACTGTTACGTTTGTGTGGCAGAAACGAGACCGTTACAACCAAAGGTAGAACGGTTGCCGCGGTCACTTTTTAACGTGTTGGCAAAGCGCTTGTGCCGTGAACGCTGGATCTTTGAAGAAGACACGTTGCACATTCTGCGCATCGCCATCGTCCTACGAGAAGCCATTCAAAAAAAAGCCCGCCACGAGAGTTTCCCCTCGGCGGGCTTCGAATCGACCTAGTCAAGTTAGAATTTAAAGTTCAGATTCGCCTGGAATAATTGATATTGGTCGATCGGATTGATCGTTATGTCGCCAAGTCCGCCTGTGCCGTAGGAGCCGTTGATACGCCAGGCATACGAGTAGGTGACGTTGAAGAGTACTGCATCAGCCAGCATGTATCCGGCTGTCAGGACGAGGCCTTGCTCGTTGAGCCGACTGTTGAACAGGTCTGAATCGATCAGGTTAGGATCCAGCGAGAATTGTTCCTGGTGTTGCCAGTAGCCCTCGATCTGCCAATCGTGTTTCTTCTTTAGCTGACCAATACCGAGACCGGCTTGATAAGCGTAGCGCTGGCCACCGCCGCCCGGGTGGCCTGCCGCTGCTGCACGATCGTCCGCGTCGAAGTTCGTGGCAAAATCCCCAAAGATGCGCATGGGAATTTTCCAGAGTTTCCAGCCGACTTCGGCGGGGATGTCGAAAACCAAAAGACTGTTGATGCCCGTTTGATTGCCACCGGGATCGCCCGAGAAATGGATATTAAACGTGTTGCCGTCGCCCGTGTAGTTGTAGAGGGTTGGCGCCAACTGGAAGTACGCGATGTGCGGAAAATCAAACTTCGCTCCAACCTGCCAGCCGAGCATGAATGCATTGGCAAGCGGGATCTGCTGAGTTTCACCGCCTATTGGCTGCGTCGTCGTTGGGGGTCTTCCAATTGGGTTTGACGGATTGGAATCATCATAAACAAACTGAGCGAAGTTCGCAAAAACGTCGATTTTCAGGAATGGTTCCGAAGGAGGCGGCGGGGCTACATTTTTCCCGTCCTTGCTATAGGCCACCGGCACTGCTGCTCCGCCACCGATGGTGAACGTGTGTTTCCATTGCTCGGCTAAGCCTTCGGGGTTGATGTCGTCATCCCACACCATTCGCGTATTCACGAACGGATTCGGCATTTTGCCACCGGTAAACGTAAAGCCGGGGAAGCCTTTGTAACCTCCATACGCCTGGCCGATAAAGACGCCGTCACTACCTTTTGCAAATGGTCCGCCGCCACCCGGGGAGTCAGTAGATGTGTCGTCACCAAACGTGACGTTCGTTGAACGTGCGTTGGCACTCGTCTCTAACCGAACCCCAAAGAACCAATCATCCAGAACCGTTCCTCGCAGACCTATCCGGAGGCGATAGCGTTCACGCTCCCGCTCCTGCCAGTCATTTGCGTTATCCTGACCGAACTGAAAGTGGTCCGGCAGTCTTCCACCTCGATATTCGTACCGGAGACGCAGGTCACCGAAGAGCTCGAGTTCAGTGATTGCTGGGAACAATTTCCATTTTTCGCCGCCATGTAACTCGGGCACTACCCTCTCGACGTACGTCTTTCCATCGCTGGTTACGTCCGTTTTGGCTTTACCTTCCGCACCAACCACTGGCGCCCAAGACGCGCGTTTCTTTAATCCCGCGACCTCCTGTTCAAGCTCGGCATTTCGCTTTTGCAGTTGGCTGACTGCCTGTTCGAGTTTTTCAAGCCGCTCGGCATCTGATTGAGCCCTTAGCGGCGGCGCCGCAAGTGAAAGAACTGCAGCCAGACTCGCCCCGGCTGCGCCTAAGCTGGTTCTTTTGATGAACATTCGTTTCTCCTCTGTTGCGAGGACCTTTTAGCCGCGTATCGGCTGGGCGGTTTCAGGAAACGCTGTCGAGATTAGGAACCGATTGTTACAGTTTCAAGACAAAAATGTGATGGTCCGGCAGGCCCCTGAAAATTGGGCTGAAACTCTTTCGGGAAAGAACCGAACGCTTCGTTACCGGTCAGCAACAATGGCAAGATCGTCTTCGGAGAAACCGATCCACCTCAAAAAAGAAAGCCCCGCCGCGCGAAATTTCGCGGGGCGGGGCTGGATTGACCTAACCAAGTTAGAACTTAAAGTTTAGATTCGCCTGGAATATTTGATATTGGTCGGTCGGATTGATTTTGACGTCTTGAGGGTTTCCTCCGGTGCCGTAGGAGCCGTTGATACGCCAGGCATACGACCAGGTGACGTTGAAGAGTACTGCATCAGCCAGCATGTATCCGGCTGTCAGGACGACGCCTTGCTGATTGAGCTGGCTGTTGAACAGATCTGAATCGATCAGGTTCGGATCCAGCGAGAATTGTTCTTGATGTTGCCAGTAGCCTTCGAGCTGCCAATCGTGTTTCTTCTTTAGCTGACCAATACCGAGACCAGCTTGATAAGCGTAGCGTTGGCCACCGCCGCCTGGATGGCCTGCCGCTGCTGCGCGATCATCTGCCTCGAAGTTCGTAGCGAAATCCCCAAAGGCGCGCATCGGAATTTTCCAAAGTTTCCAGCCGACTTCGGCGGGGAGGTCGAAGACCAATAGACTGTTTATGCCCGTTTGATTGCCACCGGGATCGCCTGAGAAATGGATATTAAACGTGTTGCCGTCGCCCGTGTAGTTGTAAAGGGTTGGCGCGAGCTGGAAGTAAACGATGTCCGGAAAATCAAACTTCGCTCCAACCTGCCAGCCGAGCATGAACGCATTGGCAAGCGGGATCTGCTGAGTCTCACCGCCTCCGGTCGGCGAACCGTGCGCCGGTACTATTGGCTGCGTCGTCGTCGGGGGTGGCCCAATTGGGTTTGACGGGTTCGAATCGTCATAAACAAACTGACCAAAGTTCGCGAAGACATCGATTTTCAGCCACGGTTTCTCTGGGGGCGGCGCTACATTTTTGCCGTCCTTGCTGTAGG
>Ga0066388_100000682_pt1 | contig 16987 bp, 14 predicted proteins | sample PanSoiMetaGPlot6_FD_64539 | JGI IMG/M metagenome (GOLD analysis project Ga0066388, IMG submission 64539) | Tropical forest soil microbial communities from Panama analyzed to predict greenhouse gas emissions - Panama Soil - Plot 6 (Hybrid Assembly) | ecosystem: Environmental > Terrestrial >... | reverse complement strand
AGTCACCGCCACAGTCGATTGCGCCGCCGCGCGCGACGCTTATTTCAAAAAAACTTCGCGCTACGTGCCGATTATCACCGACGGCGGCATGAGCAAAGGCGGCGACGTTTGCAAAGCGCTTGCTTGCGGCGCCGACGCAGTCATGGTTGGAAGTGCATTCGCGCGCGCGCAGGAAGCCCCCGGTTCCGGTTACCACTGGGGCATGGCGACGCCGCACGTGAATCTTCCGCGCGGCACGCGGATCAAAGTCGGCACGACCGGCCCCTTAAAGCAAATTTTGTTCGGTCCCGCCGAAGTTGACGATGGCAGTCAAAATCTGGTCGGCGCGATCACGACCTGCATGGGCAATGTCGGCGCCAAGGATATTGCCGAGTTTCAACAAACCGAAATCATCATCGCGCCTTCGATCAAAACAGAAGGCAAACTCTTTCAGACGGTGCAGAGCGTCGGCATGGGAACGCGCTAGAAGAATTTAGCGAATTAGCGATTCAATGATTTAATGAATGCAATCGCTAAATCACTAAATCGTTAAATCGCTAAATGAACACTGATCGCAGAGTTGTTATTACGGGCCTCGGTGTTGTCACTCCGGTTGGCAACGATCTCGAAACTTTCTGGAGCGCGCTCAAAGATGGCAAGAGCGGGATCGGGCGTATCACTGCTTTCGACATATCGCAGTACGATTGTCAGATCGCGGGCGAGGTTCGCAATTTCGATCCGAAACCGTTCTTCAAAAATCCAAAGGACATCCGGCGGACCGATCGTTTCGTTCAGCTGGCGATGGGCGCGGCCAAGATGTCGATGCAAGACAGCGGGATCGATCTCGAAAAAGTAAATCGCGATCGTTTCGGCACGATCATCAGCAGCGGCATCGGCGGACTGAAAACGCTCGAAGAACAGTTCACCATCTTGATGAACAAAGGCCCGTCGCGTAACTCACCATTCACGATCCCGATGCTCATCAGCAACATGGCTAGCGGCATCATCTCGATGGAGTTTGGAGTGCGCGGCCCGAATCTCTGCATCGTCACCGCTTGCGCGACTTCGAATAACTCAATCGGTGAATCGTGGAGAATGATTAAATTTGGCGACGCCGATATTTTTTTGGCTGGTGGTTCCGAAGCTTCCATCGTCGAACTAGGTCTCGCCGGATTTTCGGCGATGAAAGCGCTCAGTCGTCGCAACAACGAGCCGGAGCGCGCTTCGAGACCGTTCGATCGCGACCGCGACGGTTTCGTAATGAGCGAGGGCGCTGGCGTTTGTGTTGTCGAGGAACTCGAGCATGCGAAAAAACGGGGCGCGAAAATTTATTGTGAGATTGCGGGTTACGGTCTAACCGCCGATGCACATCACATGACCGCCCCGCCGGAGGACGGCGAAGGCGCCGCGCGTGCGATGAAGCTTGCACTCGAGCACGCGCAGATTTCTCCTGGCGATGTCGATCATATCAACGCGCACGCGACTTCGACCGGCCTCGGTGACATCGCCGAAACGAAAGCGATCAAGATGGTTTTCGGTGAAGAGGAGGCGAAAAAAATCCCGATCAGCGCCACCAAATCGATGACCGGCCACTTATTGGGCGGAGCCGGCGCGGTCGAGATGGCCGCGTGCGCATTGTCGATCCGCGACGGAATTGTACCGCCAACGATCAATCTGGAACATCCGGACGAGCTCTGCGATTTGGACTACGTTCCAAACAAGGCGCGCGAACAAAAAGTTCGCGTCGCTCTCAACAATTCATTCGGTTTCGGCGGCCACAACGCCACTCTCGTGGCGACTGCGTTTGAAGGTTAAGAGAACGCCGTCACCGGGAAAGGCAAAAGCTGCCTCTTCGCGATCGGTATTGTTGTTGTTGCAATCGCAGCACTTTTTGTTTTTGGACCGGTTTTGTTCTGGACGAAAGGCGAGGTGACATTCGTCAATGGAGTGCATGAAGCGATCCGAGACGGATCCTTCGTGGTGTGTAAGCAACGTTTCGAGTTAGGCGAGATCGAGCCAAACCAACGCAGACAGTTTCAGCAAAAATAAATTGCGAGGGCCACTACGATCTGACCCTGCAATTTGCTCGGGGAAAAAGCTGACTCGCCGGATCGGTTATGTGAACAGCTCATTCAAGACGCGTCACACAGAAACAATCAAGACGATGACGTCGATCTAATCACTTCTCTAGATTAACCGGGAAGTGTTTGTTCTTGAGATATTCGGGGACGCGTTTGGTGTGTTCGGCTTCGATTTGTGCCTTCGCTGCGACTAACGAGTCGAGCGCTTCGCGACTTTTCTTCGCGCGACACATGTAAGCAGTCGCATGCGCCAGCGGGATTTGCGCTTCGGGCATTCCGACGAATTCGACCGCTTGCTGGGTCGCGACTGCGAGCGGCAATGCTTCCCGGTCGGCGAGCCCAACATCTTCGCTCGCGAAGATCACGATGCGTCGCGCGATGAAACGAAAATCTTCGCCGGCATGCAACATTTTCGCCAGCCAGTACATCGCGCCTTTCTCATCTGAGGCGCGCATGCTCTTGATGAACGCACTGATCGTGTCGTAGTGCGGGTCGCCCGCGCGATCGTAGACGACCGCTTTCTGTTGAATGCTTTCCTCCGCAACCGCGAGCGTGAAATGAATGACGCCTTTGGAATGTGGCGGCGTCGTGAGCACGCCGATCTCGAGTGCATTCAAACATTTCCGCGCGTCGCCATCGCTGAGTTTCGCCAGATGCCGCCTCGCGTCTTTATCGATCTTGACGTTGTAATTGCCGAGGCCGCGTTCTTTGTCCGCCAGCGCGCGATCGACCAGTGTCTCTAATTCATCAACGTCAAGTGAATTGAGCTGAAAAACTTGGGAACGGGAGACGAGCGGACTGTTGACGTAGAAAAATGGATTATAAGTTGTCGCACCGATTAATCGCAGGTTTCCACTTTCGACGTCCGGCAGAAGAATGTCCTGCTGGGCTTTGTTGAAATGATGAATCTCATCGATGAACAAAATTGTTTTCTGACCGGATGTGCGAATCCGATTCGTCGCCGCCGCGAGCGCGCGCCGCATCTCGGCGACGTTGCTTTCCACGCCGCTCAAACGCACAAACTTCGCATGCGTCATATCGGCGATGATGTGCGCAAGCGTAGTTTTTCCAGTTCCGGGTGGGCCGGACAAAATCACTGACGGCAAACGATCGGCCTCGATCGCGCGGCGCAATAATTTTCCGGGCGCGAGAATGTGTTCCTGGCCGACGAATTCCTCTAGCGTGCGCGGTCGCATCCGGGTCGCGAGCGGCGCGGCTTTGTTCACCGCAGCAAGATCGACATCGTCCTCCTGAAACAAGTCCTGCACGGCTGAAGCTACGCTGACGCCAAAATTATGCACGCGGTGTAGCCACGGCGGTGCGGGCCGTCTCACGTCGCACAGCGAGGTGGCTACAACGATTCTTGAACTGGGCGTGGCGGACATCGTATTTATTGGTGTTGCAGTTCCCCATGAACATCCCCCGGCAGCCGTTTGTTGGATTGGCGTTAATGGCCGTACTCGGAATTATCGTCGCCGATTTCATTCCGATTCCGGAATTCCAATGGTCGCTCTGGACAATTGGATTCGTTTTAATCGCGCTCAGTCTGTTTTGGAGGTCGAATACCGTTTCCACGTACGCGCTCGTCGCTGCCGCGTTTTTTCTGATTCACAATTTCGGCACGCGGGACACGGCCGGTCTGCGACTTGCGGCGGAGTTGACCGAGCGGCCGCGCGTCGTGAGCACGATTGGGTTCGTCACGTCGGAGCCGAAGATCGCGCCGAACGGCTTCGTGACTTTCTTGTTCAAGCTCGAATCGATCGAGTTCGCCGGCGAAATAAGATCGACAGCTACGACGCTGTTCGTGCGCTGGCGCGGCAATCCGGAATTCGGCGACGAGCTGAAACTCTTTGGAATCGCGGAGCCAATCGCACCGCCGCGCAATCCCGGCGAGTTCGACATGTGTGCGTATCTCGCGCGCCAGGATGTGCGGCGCAGTTTATTCGTTCGTTACGCGGAAGACGGAGTTCTGATTCGCAAGAGCGCCGGCAATCCGATCGTGCGAGCAGCGCAAAAATCGCGCGCCTGGTTGCAAAACGTGATTTGCCGTGGCTTGGATGATTCCCCCGAAGTGCAGAATTTTCTTAGCGGCATCGCGCTTGGGCTGCGACATCAAACACCGGAAGATATCGAAGAACCGTTTCAGCAAACCGGAACACTGCATCTTTTCGCGGTCGCGGGGTTGCACGTCGGAATCGTCGCCAAGTTGCTGTGGATTCTCGCAACCGTGGCGCGACTTTCGCGAAAATGGGCAACCGCGCTGATTATTCCGCTTCTGCTCTTTTATGCAGTGGTGACCGGCTTGCACATTTCGAGCATTCGCGCCGCAGTGATGTGCTCAATTTTGCTCGCCGGGCTTTTGTTCGAACGAAAGGCTTTCGCGTTAAATTCGCTCGCGGCCGCAGCGTTCTTTCTCTTGTGCTGGAATACGAACGAGTTTTTTTCGACTGGATTCCAGCTTTCGTTCGCGGTGGTCGGCGGAATTATTCTGCTGGCGGATCCACTTTCAAACTGCTTGCTACGGTTTGGTGCGATCGATCCTTTCTTGCCGCGTAAACTGGTGAGCCCGTCACGTCGCACGGTCGGAAAAGGTTACAATTTTCTTTGCCGCGGCGGCTCGGTTTCGCTGGCGGCCTGGCTTGGATCGCTGCCGCTGCTTTTTTGGTATTTTCATCTCGTTACGCCGAGCTCGGTCTTTGCCAACCTATTCGTCGTCCCGCTTGCATTTTTGATTTTGGCGATCGCGTTGTTATCGGTCGTCGCCGTGCCACTCAGTTCCACCGTTTCGCTGATTTTCAACAACGCGAACTGGTCGCTGGCGAGCGGCGTCATCGCCTTCGTTCACTGGTGCGCGCAACTACCGGGCAGTCATTATTACGTAGCCGATCTGCACTGGCCGAAACCGCTCACCGCGAAAATTACGGTGCTTGATGTCGGCGCAGGCGCTGCGGTTCACCTTCGTAGCGGGAACCAAGACTGGCTCTTCGATTGCGGAAGCGCGCGCGATTACGGCCGGGTGCTTCACTCCTACTTACACGCAGCCGGAGTCAATCGAGTCAATGATCTGTTGCTCAGTCACGGCGATTCGCTTCACATCGGCGGCGCAGACGCGCTGTTGCGTGAGTTCGCGCCGGATCGTTTGATCGAAAGCGCGGCGGCAGATCGTTCATCGATTCATCACCGATTACGTGAAACTTTCTTGGATCAGCGCGTCATGGTTGTAAGGTTATGCGCAGGCGATAATTTCAAAATTGCTCCGGAAGTCACCGGGAAAATTTTTTTTCCGCCACCCGGTTTTTCGACAACCAACGCCGACGATCAGGCGTTAGTGGTTCAATTGATCGTGAACACGACGAGAATTTTATTCATGTCGGACAGTGGGTACGCGACGGAGAATTTCTTGCTCGAGTCGAAAGCCGATCTGTGCAGCGACATCTTGGTCAAGGGTCAGCATCATTCCACTGGTTCCGGCTCGAACGTTTTTCTCGACACGGTGCGCCCGCAGTTGATCGTTGCGACCTCGCGAAATTTTCCCGAGCACGAACGAATCCCGGACGAATGGGCCGAACGCATTCGCGCGCGGGGCATCAAACTTTTTCGTCAGGACGAAACTGGCGCGGTCCAGTTGGAATTTGGCGAGCGCGGTTGGGAAGCGCGGTCTTATGTGACCGGCGAAATTTTCCGCAGCGTTAATCGATAGATCGGCAGGCCCTGTTCTCGAAAGCGGCGTTCGAATTTCGTCTGAGGCAATCCCGCATCCTCTCCAAAACTTGAATGCATTATGCATTCAAGTTTCTCCGTCGAATTCGCGATGCGTTGTATCTGCTCGAAATAATCCAAATCATCGGTTGCGATGTAAAAGGTGCCTTCGGTCGCGAGTGCGCGAGGAATTGAATCGAGAAATTCTGTGGTGACGAGTCGCCGGCGATGATGGCGACGCTTGGGCCAGGGATCGGGAAAGAAAAGGTAAAACGTCTCAACGGATTCAGGCGGGAGCAAAAAACGCACGGCGTAGGAAATTTCGACATTCAGAACGCGAACGTTTTCCAACGCGGTCGCTTTTCGGCAGGTCTTCTCAACGCGCCCGACCATTTTGTCGATGCCGAGAAAATTTCTTTTGGGACAGGCCTGTGCGAGTTTGCACAAAAAGCTCCCGTCGCCGCAGCCAAGATCGACCTGGAGCGGCGCCGCGCAACCGAAGATGGCGAGCAGATCGAGAGGAGCCAGGTATGTCGCCGGGATCAGTTCGATCACGGAAAGAAGATCACGTCTGGCAAAGTGGGATTCAACCCGGGGGCCCGGCGGGCCGCTGATTTCTGCACGCAAACGCTTTAGGGCGTTCGAACAGTAAACGCAGTGAGAGGCTGATTTGCTCCTGACAGGGCAGTCAGATTTGATTCGAGAGATCTCCTAACAACCAAATATACCGTCTATGGAAAACTCAACTGGAACATCATCCGGGGCCCGACAGGCCTTCATGATTCTGCGCTTTGGCTTCACCGTTGCTCCAATTCTGGCCGGGTTAGACAAGTTCTTTGATCTGATGGTCGATTGGGACAAATACCTGTCGCCGATGGCGAGCAACGCTTTAAGCGGACATGGCCACCAATTCATGATGGTGGTCGGCGTCGTGGAAGTCATCGCTGGAATTGGAGTGGCGCTTAAGCCGAAGGTGTTCGCTTACATCGTGGCGATCTGGCTGCTGTTCATCATCTTGAACCTGCTTAGCATTCCAGGTTACTACGACATTGCCTTGCGTGATCTCGGATTGCTTCTCGGTGCGCTGGCGCTCGGCCGATTAAGTCACGGGACTTAATCTGCCAATCGCGTTCGCCAATTGTGGCCTAGTGGAAAATTGAGCCGCGGCGCTATTGCTGTGTCTAATGCTGGAATATGCACAGGTTTTTTTTCGCTATCCTGGTCTTTACCGCCACGCTATGCGGTTCGTTGTCAGCACAAAATTCAGCAAGTCCAACCACGACTGCCGTCTTCGCCGGCGGTTGTTTCTGGTGCATCCAACCGGCATTCGACAAAGCTCCCGGTGTGATCAAGACAGTTGTCGGGTACTGTGGTGGAACGGAACCGAATCCCACGTACGAATTGGTCGGTTCGGAAAAGACCAAGTATCGCGAATCAATCGAGATCACCTACAATCCAGCGAAGATTACCTACGACCAGTTGCTCGATATTTACTGGAAGCAAATTGATCCGACGCAGTCAGACGGCCAATTCACCGATATCGGTCCGAGTTATCGCGCGGCGATCTTTTATGGCAGCGATGAAGAAAAAAGAATCGCCGAAGAGTCGAAGCAGAAGCTGGCGGCATCGGGCAAATTCAAAAAGCCAATCGCGACTGAGATTTTGCCGGCGATGAAATTCTGGCCGGCGGAAGATTATCACCAAAAATATTATCAGCAGAACCCGGAGCATTTCGAAGCGTTCGAGCACGGTTCCGGCCGGGTTTCGTTTCAAAAGAAAAACTGGAGCGACAAACCGTAACGGGCGCGCTCGCTTAACGGGCGCGCATGCTGCGACTCCGAATTGGAGAGCACACATCTGAATCGATCGCGCTCATGCTTTTGAGTTGCTCGGCCTAGAACCGATAAACTTCAGCGTGTTGGGAGTCCACAAACTCGGCGCGCTCCACCGAAAGATTTTCATTGAGTACCTTTCCGAGTTCCTGAGCCAGGACGATGGCGATGGCGCGAGCGTCTTGAGTGTAAACTGGAATCGGAAATGAACCGGCATTGCGATCGTAGCCGTAAATCGTCCCGTCAGTTTCCCAAACGCAATAGGCGTGGCCAGCGGGATGATTGCTGTATCGGACGAGAAGAATCTTAGCCCAGAAATTTTTATCCAGTGCGTGTTGGGTTTTAATGGCGGCCAGGTAGTTGCAGGCCGAGACGACGCAACCATTGAGGACGACGAGATCGGTTTCGCCCGGGGCAAGGAGAACCGCTTGTTGCGGCCGACAACTCAGAGTGACGAAGGCGAGCAGGATGGCGGAGTGATAAAAGACCTTGGTCAGAGGCGGCAGATTCATGAAAGCGAGAGTGGGATTGCAATTACTGCTGTTATAGTTTTTATAAAATAGCATCGCTCCGATGTGAAGCTTTATTTTCTGTCAGTGCAAGAAAAATTGCAACCGGAGGGGTCATTACGCAACTGCGGGAGGGAAGTCCGCCAAGGCTACTTTAAGGCTGCGACAGCCCTGCACCGATTCCAGGCGCACGCATGCGCGTGTAGTGGCCTTGTTCGGGGCAAGCCGCCTGCGCTCTCCTCAGCTAGCCTAACGAGACTCCATCAAGTAGCACTTATTCTACACCACCTTGCTGGCGCTACCACTGCTAAGAACTATAATATCTGCCGTTTCCTTCATTCCCGATAAACGCAAAATCCGCATGCGAAGTCTCCAGGGGGTCAGACTGCCAGGAGAAGCCAATTGATGGGACTTCCACGCGAGCTTCGAGCTGCGCAATTGCCCGGTAACCATCAACCCGGAATTGCTTCTGTGGATCGTCGTGGGAGATTTTTTCGTCCGTTGCTTTCCACACCAGCTTAAAACTCATCAACGCCGGCGTGCCAACCGCGTCCAAAGCGGGCCACTTTGGTTGATCCACAACCGCAACATTTTTCATCTGGAGTGTTGCTGTTTTTCCGTCAGAGCTGATAACAAGCCCTCCCTCAGGAACTGACACAACCCAGTAGAGCCCGGAAGGGGCAATTGGCGGATGGAAGTCGTGTATCTGATTTTGAGGAGCAGCCTGCTCCTTAAATAGAGTCAGTCATATGTGGGTGAATGCCCCGGTCTGCGCTCTGCGGCCGGCAAAGTATTCTCCCTGCATGAATCCGTAATCGGTCGTCGCAGTGCCGAACGGTATTCGATTTCCTTTGTTGTCGCTGCCCACGCCGACAAAACCGGCACACCGGCCGACCAAGCCTTTGAAGTGATAAATGTGGGACGGTTCCAACTGTGGTCCGGCTGGCTGGTTATGACTGCCGTTTTTGTCCAGCCATGGAATTGGATAAGGCTCAGCGTCACCGTTGTAGGTCCGCAGTTTTTGCTGCTCCTGAGAAGTCGTAGCGGGCCGAATTAGCAGCGAGGCGCCCGAAGCGAGGCCGACCGTAGTACCCAAGAACCTGCGCCTAGTATAGTCCCTCACTGTCGAAGGTTATTTCGGGTAGAACAGACGTGTCAATATCGCTCTAGAAAACCACAATCCCTAACAAACAGCGCCGCCATTATTTGCGTTCCGAGGCCTTTGGAATTTCCCGGGCACGCATCAGTAGGGCAAGGCGGCGAACCTTAGACCATGTTAGAGGCGCCAGACCTACACCTTAGCGGAACGAGAATTGATAATAGAGGCTTTCTACTGATTCTGCGACGACTCCGTCGGTCTTAGCGCCGCAGCACCAAAATTCACGCTGAATCGTTTGCACCATATGGATACTGCGCGGTATTTTGCCAGGTCCAAGTCGTCGGGGAGCGTGTAGTTCTGGTCGCCGATGTTTCCCTTGATCACTCCCAGATCAACGAAACCGGAGTTTTCAACTGTGGCCACGTCCTTTGCATCTTCGGCGGCGACCAGGTAGACGTGAACATCGGGACCGTTTGATGTGCTGAAGTTCGTAAACCGTAGCACACGTGTCTTATCTCCCATTTGATAGATGGTTGCGATGCCGGCTGTCGGGTGCAAAATGCTGTAGAAACGTCCGGATTCTAAAGTCTGTGCCCGTGACCCGCCTTGTGCGGTTGGCATCGCTTCGTTAACCCGGCGATTAACCAACAGCCGCTCCGGCCGAAAAACATACCAAGCGAGTAAGACCGCGACCGCGGCAACAGGAATGGCAACTTTTGTCCATTTTTTCATTTTCGTAACTCCTTTTGTAACTGCTTTACTTCAGACATCTGGTGTGAGTCCTTCGCAAGGAGACCAAAAAATCTTGGGATGCGTCTTTCATGCAGCAAGGGACTGACGAGAACGACAGCCACTTCGCTTACGAGGTGACGCGTTCAAGGAAAGGCAGGATGGCATCGGCGATTTCGCGGCAATGTGTCTCGAGCGCGAAATGGCCAGTGTCGTAAAAATGCACCTGGGCCTTCGGGATATCCCGCTTGAACGCTTCGGCACCGGCCGGAAGAAAGAAGGGATCGTTCTTGCCCCAGACTGCCAGCAAGGGTGGTTGGTTTTTGCGGAAATACTCCTGAAATTGAGGATAGAGAGCCACGTTGTTCGCGTAATCCTTGAACAGATCGAGTTGCACTTCATCGGCATTGGGACGAGCCAGATAAAAATCGTCCAACGAACGGCCATCTGGAGAAACGATGGATGGATCGGGAACGCCATGGGTGTACTGGAAGGTGGTAGTTTCCGGCTTGAGGAATATACGCAAAGCATCGCGATTCGCCCGCGAGGCATCCTTCCAGTAGGCGCGAATCGGGTCCCAACCGCTGCTTAAACCCTCTTCATAAGCATTGCCGTTTTGGCTGATGATCGCTGAGATCCGGTCAGGCATTCGCAAGGCGACGCGGAGACCGACGGGAGAGCCGTAATCGAAAATGTAGATCGCAAATTTTTTGAGCTCGAGTTGATCAGTGAATTCAGCGATGGTGTTGGAAATATTCGCGAAGGTGTATTCGTACTTATTTCGCTCGGGCATATCCGATTGCCCAAAGCCTGGAAAGTCCGGCGCGACAAGATGCAAACGTCGTGCCAGCATCGGAATGAGGTCACGAAACATGTGACTTGAGGTGGGAAATCCATGAAGCAGGAGGAGCGTCGGATTGTTTGGGTTGGCCGCCTCCCGATAAAATATTTTCCGGCCGCGTACTGTGGCGTATTTATATGTTGTCATGTCAGTCCTTTCGAAACGTTCCATGCAATATTCAAGGGCAGCGTTAGTGGTCAGGACGAGAAAGCTGCAATCAGTTCACCGGCCTTGCCGAGTTTCCTCCGCAGTCGTTGACCCAATTTTAAGTGCGTTTCACCTATGAGATTGGAGGCGAGGGGAGTTGAACCCCTGTTTTTTGTTTCTGCTCCTGATAACCGGAGACTACCCCAGGAGCCGGACATCCTCAAACGTCCCTGAATTTCATCGTTTGTTGCCAGTCTCGTTGCCAGCAACAGCGAAAATCGAAATTCGTGAACATCAGGAGATGTGTTGCCAGGCACCGAAACAACTAAAATGATGAGCGGGGCGGTATGCGCGATTGACTCCGAGCTAGTTATGTAGAAAGTGGTGCGCTAAAATACGCTCGGTGAATCTCAAGTTCTCAGATAGAATCAAAACCTGATGGCATCGGCGTCTCCCGCGCGGCAATCCGCGTTTCGAAAAACTCTGTCAGGAAGTAACGAGTGAGTAGCCTGGCTGAACAACGCAAACTCGCCGCGATCATGTTCACCGACATGGTCGGCTACAGCGCACTTTCACAGCGCGATGACAAGCTGGCTCTTGAGTTACTGGAAGAGCATCGCCAGTTGCTCAGGAAAATCTTCCCGGAATTTAACGGGACCGAAATAAAGACTATCGGCGACGCGTTTCTGGTTGAGTTCAACAGCGCGTTGGCAGCGGCTCAATGCGCTATCGAGATTCAGCGGGCCTTATCGCACCGCAATGCCGATGCTCCGGCGCAACGGCAAATCCAAGTCCGAATCGGCGTTCACATTGGGGACGTAGAGCATCGCGGCGGCGATGTTTACGGAGACGGAGTGAACATCGCTTCGCGGATTGAACCGCTGGCAGGGGCGGGTGGCATTTGCGTCTCGATGGATGTCGAGCGCCAGATTCGTAATGCAGTGGAGACCCATTTCGAAAAGCTGGCGCCGACAGAGTTGAAGAACATTTCGGTGCCGATGGACCTGTTTCGCATCGTCTTGCCATGGGAAAAGCGGGCCGCTGTAACGGCGCCGTTGCAAACGACTCCGAAGGCGCGATCAAATCGAGGAGTGTGGATCGCTGCACTACTTATCGTTGCGGCCCTTATCGCTGTAGCAGGATTTTACATTTTCTTGCATCGGGTCGGCCCAAAAGCGCCGCCTAGTGCAACCACACCGGCACCAGTAGCAATTCCTGAAAAGTCGATCGCGGTGCTGCCCTTTGAAAACCTAAGCAGTGACAAAGAGAACGCCTACTTTGCAGACGGCATCCAAGACGAAATCCTGACCCGATTGTCCAAGATAGCTGATCTGAAAGTGATCTCACGCACTTCGACTCAGCACTACAAGAGTGCGCCAGAAAACTTGCCTGAGATCGCTCGGCTGCTTGGCGTGGCCCACATCTTGGAAGGAAGCGTGCAGAAAGCCGGCAACGCGGTGCACATCAATGTGCAGTTAATCAAAGCTGCAACCGACGCGCACCTCTGGGGGGAGAGTTACGATCGCGAGTTACAGAATATCTTCAGCGTAGAAGGCGAAGTAGCCAAAGCGATCGCCGACCAGTTGCGAGCGAAACTCACCGGTCAGGAAGAACAGGTCATCGCCGCCAAACCGACCGATAATCCCGAAGCATACGATGCCTACCTGCGCGGGTTGGCTTATATCCTGAAACCTGGCACTACTCCAGCCTACGTCCTCGCTGCACAGAAAAATCTCAGAGAAGCCGTTAAGTTTGACCCGAAGTTCGCGGTTGCCTGGGCGCTGCTCTCATACACCGATGCTCTCGGCTACCTCACAAGCAGTCTTCCACCAACGGTTGCTCTGCGTGAAGAAGCACAGCAGGCAGCGGAAACCGCACTCACTCTTCAACCCAATCTCGGCGAGGCCGTATTGGCAAAGGGCCAATACTACTATGGCTGCCTAAAGGATTATGGCACTGCGGTGCATTACTTTGAGCAAGCACGTCAGTTCCTGCCCAATAGTAGCCGGATTCCTGAATCACTGGCTTATGTGGCCCGTCGGCAAGGTAAATGGGACCAAAGCGAAGTATACTTCAACGAAGCTGAGCGGCTTGATCCGCGCAATGTTAACCTGCTCACCCAGCGCGCGCTTTCCTATATCGACCTTCGCCGTTTCCCCGAAGCGCTGCGAAAGCTTGATCAGATTCTGAATATCACACCGGACGACGTGGACACGCTCGCCGCAAAGGCAAATATCTATCAAGCTGAGGGCGATCTCCCTCGAGCTGCGGCGCTTCTCGCCGCACTGCATCCGAGCGCCGATGACACCGGCGCCTTGGAAACACAAGTTTATCAAGCGATCCTGGAGCGCCGTCCGGCACCAATGATCACTCGGTTACAGGAAGTATTAGCGAAGCCTGATCGAGCGTTGGGCTATATCAATAGCGAACTGCGTTTTTTCCTAGGCTGGGCTCAAGACGTGGCTGGCGACCACGCGGGCGCTCAGGAAAGTTGGCGACAGGCGCGCAGCGAACTGGAATCTTTTCTCAAAGAACAGCCGGAAAATTTTGGTCTTCTTAGCGATCTCACACTGACCAACATGGCTCTTGGTGAGAAGGCTGCCGCATTCGCTTTCGTCGACAAGGCGATGGCAGCGGTCCCAATCGAGAAGGACGCCTTGGCTGGTCCCACTCAGCTTGAGGTCCTCGCCCGGTTGGCTTCGCAGATGGGAGAACCGGATCGCGCCATTGCTGCCTTAGAGAAGCTGATCTCGATGCCCTATAACGGTGCGATGGCTGAAGGTGTGCCGCTGACTCCTGCGCTGCTCCGCCTCGATCCAATGTTCGATCCGCTGCGGAATGATCCGCGCTTCCAAAAACTCGCGGGCTCGGAAGCGTCGAAATAAATTTTCTGCACGAGCGCGTCAACCTGAAGCAACCAAAACAATGGGCGGGCGGTATCCGCGATTGACTCCGAGAACGTTACGTAGAAAGTGGTCGGGCTAAAATGCTCTCGGTGAATCGCAAGTTCTCAGGTAGAATCGGAATCTGATGGCATCGGCGTCTTCCTCAGACGTGAAACTTGAGATCGGCCACGTTCTCTATGTCGATATTGTCGGTTACTCCAAATTGCTGATTAACGATCAGAGCGAGCGACTCCAGAAGCTAAAAGAGATCGTGTGGGAAACTGAGCAGTTCCGGTTGGCTCAAGCCGAAGGCAAATTGCTGCGATTACCGACCGGAGATGGTGGCGCTCTGGTGTTTCGCAACAACCCGGAAGCGCCGGTGCTCTGTGCGATGGAGATCAGCAAAGAGCTAAAAAGCCACCCCGAACTTCAAGTGCGGATGGGGATTCACAGTGGGCCAGTGAACGAGATCACCGATTTAAACGCGCAAGCCAACATTGCCGGGGCGGGAATCAACATTGCACAACGAATCATGGATTGCGGTGATGCCGGTCACATTCTGTTGTCTAAGCACGTTGCAGATGACCTCGAACAATATCGGCAGTGGCAACCATATCTGCACGATCTTGGCGAATGCGAAGTGAAACATGGCGTTCGCATCCACGCGGTAAATCTCTACACCGACGAAGTGGGCAACGCGGAAGTGCCAGAGAAATTCCAGAAGCCGAAAGAGGTGCAAGTAGTACCGGCGACTCCGGCATCCGAAGCGAAGCCTGCTCGACGATCGTGGTCGTGGATCGCCGCGCTTGTTATCGCGGCCCTCGCTGGCGCGGGAGGATTTTACCTTTTCGCGCATCGACCTGTCTCGAAAGCGCCGTCTTCTGCAACCGCGCCAGCACCAGTAGCAATCCCCGAAAAGTCGATTGCGGTTCTCCCATTTGAGAATCTGAGCCGCGATCCCGACAACGCTTACTTTGCCGATGGCATTCAAGATGAGATTCTGACGCGCTTATCGAAGATCGCCGATCTGAAGGTAATCTCGCGCACATCCACGCAGCATTACAAGAGTGCGCCTGATAATTTGCGTGAGATCGCAAAACAACTGGAAGTCGCCCACATCCTGGAAGGAAGCGTGCAAAAAGCCGGCAACGCGGTGCACATCAACGTGCAGTTAATCAAAGCTGCAACCGACGCGCACCTCTGGGGGGAGAGTTATGATCGCGAGTTACAGAATATCTTCGGCGTAGAAGGCGAAGTAGCGAAGGCGATCGCCGATCAATTGCGAGCGAAACTCACCGGTCAGGAAGAGCAAGTTATTGCTGCCAAACCGACCGACAATCCCGAGGCTTACGATGCCTACCTGCGCGGTTTGGCTTATACTGTGAAAGTCGCCTCATCCGCCAACGCCCTTGGTGCGCAGAAATATCTTAAAGATGCAGTGCGATTGGACCCGAAGTTTGCTCTTGCATGGGCGCAGCTCTCATACGCGGATGCGCGCGGATACGTGTCGCTGACTCTTCAACCGACACCTGCCCTGCGTGAAGAGGCACGGCAGGCGGCCGAAACCGCGCTTACTCTTCAACCGAATCTGGGCGAGGCCATAGTGGCTAAGGCGTATTATCACTACGGTTGCCTAAGGGATTACGACGCTGCGGAGCATTATTTGGAGCAAGCGCGTCCACTTCTGCCCAATAACAGTCGGATTCCTGAGCAGCTCGCCTATATCACACGAAGGCGAGGCCAGTGGGACCGGAGCGAAGCCTACTTCAGCGAAGCTGAGAGGCTCGATCCACGCAACGTTAACCTTCTTAGTCAGCACGCGAATACGTATACCCCGCGTCGTCGTTTCACGGAGGCGGTGCAAAAGTTTGATCAGGTTCTCAACATCACACCAGACGAGGTGGATGTCGTAGCGAATAAGGCCGCTATCGCACAAGCCCAGGGCGATCTTCCGCGTGCGTCCGCACTGTTGGCTCCGTTGCTTCCGTCTCCTGACCTATACCAAGCTTTAGAAACACAAGTTTACCAGGCAATCCTAGAGCATCGCGCTGCCCCAGTCATCCCTCGTTTAAAAGAGATACTAGCCAAGCCCGATCCGGCGTTGGGTTTTTACAATGGTGAACTACGTTTTTGGTTAGGTTGGGCACAAGAAGTTGCCGGCGATCACGGCTCGGCCCAGGAAAGCTGGCAACAGGCGCACAGCGAACTGGAGAATTTCTTGAAAGACCAGCCGGAAAACTACGTCCTCATTGGTGATCTCGCGCTGACCAATGTGGGTCTTGGCGAGAAAACCGCTGCACTGGCTCTGTCGGAGCGGGCCATGACGGCCCTTCCAATCGAAAAGGACGCTCTTTCTGGTCCCCGACTGCTTGAGATACTTGCGCGGGTAGCCGCGCAAGCGCGTGAACCTGACCGCGCCATCGTTGCTTTAGAAAAACTACTTTCAATCCCAGGTGATGGCGCGCTCGCTGAAAACGTGCCCGTCACTCCCGCGCTGCTCCGGCTCGATCCAATGTTCGATCCGCTGCGGAATGATCCGCGCTTTCAAAAACTCGCGGCCTCGGATGCGCCGAAACAGTAGAGCGAAAGCTTTTCGGACAAATTCTGTATTCAAAAAAACGGGGGCGGATTTCGAATCCCGTTTGCCTCGCACGGAGTTTTCAAAAGAGGACTTCAGACCCCGTTCTCACAATCAGTAGATTTTTTGAACCTCGCCCGGCCTATTCGATCAGCGCAGCTTTAACTCGTTGAACGGTCGAGATTCCTTTGCCGGCGATCTTGGCGGCGTTGTGAACTGACTGTCCGCGCGTTCAACTGACGAAGACCATGCTTTCGCCGTCGAAATGATCGGCGTGGTCGCCCGGCTCCCATACCAAGAGAGGCATTTTACCTCCAAGCGAAGAAGCATCTGGAAAAACATGTGTGGCGTGGGTGGGAAGCGGCCACGCGAGACTTCAATGGATATCCCGGAGTTCAGGCTTGGTGGCGCTTCGGCTCGCATTTGATTTCCCAGTACTTTCAAATAGGACCAAAGTCTGACATGCGCTGACGGGAGACGAATCAATTCTTAAGGGAAGCTTGGCGAGAAATCACATTTGAATTCAAACTTGAGAGGAGGAACGAATGGCAGTTCGAATCGGTAAACCTGCGCCGGAGTTTGAAGGGGAAGCTTGGACAAGAGGAGCA
>Ga0066388_100000681_pt1 | contig 16994 bp, 11 predicted proteins | sample PanSoiMetaGPlot6_FD_64539 | JGI IMG/M metagenome (GOLD analysis project Ga0066388, IMG submission 64539) | Tropical forest soil microbial communities from Panama analyzed to predict greenhouse gas emissions - Panama Soil - Plot 6 (Hybrid Assembly) | ecosystem: Environmental > Terrestrial >... | reverse complement strand
TGGCAGTCCGGAATTTATGAGGTCGGGTAGTTGACTGAGGATTCCATGGCAAGCCGCAGGGTCGCCGGGGCCGTTGGACAGGACAAGACCGGCTGGGTTTTTGGCTAAAATCTGATCGGCGGAGGCGCCGGCCGGGTAAACCGTAAGCGACAAGCCCTGGTTGACCAGGCTCCGCAGGATATTTTGCTTTACCCCGAAGTCCATAACGGCGACCGGGTAGCCTCCGTTGCCCATGCAGTATGGCTCTGAAGCTGTCACCTCGGCTGTCAGATCGGCGCCAGCCATTTCTGGAGCAGAGCGGGCAAAACCGACCAGCTCGTCTGGTTGGATGACGCTGGTAGAGATGGCGCAGCGCATGGCGCCTTTGTCCCGAATGTGGCGGGTGAGCGCCCGAGTGTCAACGTGTTGAATCCCGATGACGCCCTGGTCAGCCAGAAACTCGGATAGCGAGGCTGTCGCCCGCCAGGAGCTGTGGCGGCGGCTCAAATGCCGCACGACCAAGCCTCTGGCGTAGACGCGGCTGGACTCCAGGTCCTCATCGTTGGTCCCGTAATTGCCAATTTCCGGGTAGGTCAAGGTAACCACCTGGCCGGCATAGCTCGGGTCGGTGAGAATCTCCTGATAGCCGGTCAAGCTCGTATTGAATACCAGCTCCCCGACTTTTGTCCCGCTTGCCCCAAAAGCCAGTCCTGAAAAGGTTTTGCCGTCCTCAAGGGCCAGGAGACAGGGGATTTGCCCGGATAAACTACCGGGTTGCAGGGATTCGTTAGTCATACAGACAAAATCGGTCCTTTCCTAATCACTATACTAGCGCCAAAAGGTCAAATCTGGTGCGAGAGCCTGTCCTGGCTGCTCTAGGGTACTTGCCAGGCGCGGACCGCCGGACGTGTATAGATAACTTCAGGGATTGGAGAGTTTTAAGTAACGGCAAGAGTGGGCGGCGGTCCCGATCAGCAGCGGTTGCCAGCTTCCTTACCTGGCTCTTCCTGGTCGACGCCGGGCAGAAAAAATAGCCTGCTGCCAACGCGGATGCGTTTCCTCTGTAGAATTAGTCTGGTCTCCCGTAGACAGTTGGATTTTGGTCCTCAAGTGGACGGATAAGGAAGCAGCCGAGGAAATGGATAGTATTACGGACTACCTGAGCGCTTGTCAATTTCTAATCCCGGAGCTGTGGCTGGTTGGAGCGATTGTTTTTGCCTCGCTCTGGAACCTGTTTTTCCCGAAGGCGAAGGAATTGACCCCGCTTGTCTCCATGGCTGGGATAGTGCTGGCGGGCGCCTCACTCTGGCAGCTGTTCCCAATCGATTCCGTTCAGCTATTTGGTGGGCTGTTTACCCTGGACCGGTTGACCGTGGGCTTTGGACTTCTGACCTGCTTGGTCGGGCTGATTGTCATCCTCATGACCATGGGTTACGAGCGCAATCTTGGTCAGAACCGCGGAGAGTTCTATGCGGTCCTGCTCACTGCGGTCCTGGCCGTTATGCTCTTGGCTGGAAGCACTGACCTGGTGATGTTGTTTGTCGGTCTGGAGACGCTGAGCATCTGCTGCGTGCTGCTGGCTGGCTTCTCCAAGAAAGACCGCAGAAGCAACGAGGCATCGCTCAAGTACCTGCTCTCGACTGCTGCTACAACCGCCACATTTCTCTATGGGCTGTCTTTTCTGTACGGTTTGACCGGCTCCACCAACTATTACGCAATCCATGAAAAAATTGCCGGTCAGGCCCCGTCGCTTGTCGTGGTGCTGATGTTGGTGCTTCTCCTGAGCGCAATCGGCTTCAAGCTTTCGGCTGTGCCATTCCACATGTGGGCTCCGGACGTATACGAAGGTGCACCAACACCGGTGACCGCCTTTCTGTCAATTGGGTCCAAGGCCGGTGGCTTTGTGGTGGCAGTCCGGTTGCTCAGCTTTGTCTTCGCCAGCGCCTCGGTCGACTGGAGCTTAATTGTCGGTCTGCTTGCCATCCTGTCGATGATCCTGGGCAATTTAATCGCCCTTGCCCAGAGCTCGTTGAAGCGCATGCTGGCCTATTCGTCCATTGCCCATGTCGGCTACATCTTGATTGGGCTTGTGGCAAACACTGCAGACGGGCTGGCTGCAATGGCCTTCTACCTGATCGTCTATGGCTTGATGAATCTCGGGGCATTCACCGGGGCTATCCTCTTTGCCAATGAGACCGGCAGCGACAGAATTGATGATTATTCCGGACTGCTGCGCAAGCGTCCCTGGCTGGCCACCGGGCTGGCCATCTGCTTGTTGAATCTGGCTGGTCTGCCGATACCGCCTGCCGGTTTTTTCGCAAAGCTATTCGTCTTCTGGTCTGGCATTCAGATGTATTCTGCGCTCGGATTTACCCTGGTTGGAGTGGCGCTTGTCACCTCAGTGCCGGCCATCTATTACTACACCCGCGTGGTGATTAAGATGATTGTCCGCGAGCCATCGGAGATGGTCCAGGCGCTCGAGCCTGCACGCAGGCCGATTGCCGATTCGCAGCTGGGACCGATGCTGGCGCTGGCTGTATGCGTAGCCGGCATCTGCTTCGGCAGCGTGGCCGTCAACTCCTTCATGAACCTCTCTCTGGACGCCGTAAAGCCAATCTCAATTCAGCCGTCGATCGGCACACTACCGCTCAACTTGCCCTGACCAATTGGTGAGGTTGGCTGACTGCTGCCACCACAGGTGGCTTACTCGGGGGTGTTCCGACGGTTTAGGATATGGGCAAAGAACGTAAGAACCTTTGCTGCTTCTGCCTGGGGCTCCTCCTGATCCTCGTGGTATTTTATTTTCCCTGGCTGGCTAATCAGCAATCGTTCTACCTTTGCGACATCACCTATTACTTTGAGCCGTTCTGCCGGTTCCTGGGAGCGGCGCTCCGTGAGGCCAGGCTGCCGCTCTGGAATCCTCTCTGTTACACGGGCATGCCACAGATGGCCATCCCTTCGCCCGGGGCCCTTTATCCGCTCAACTGGCTGTTTGCCTGCTTGCCGTTTAATCCGGCGCTGGCGACGATTTTACTCTGCCAGCAGTGGATAGCCGGTGTCGGTTCCTACCTGCTCATTAGTAGCTTGGGCTGGGGTCCGCTGGCGGCCGTCACCGCTGGCATTATCACCGCTCTGTCTGGCTACATGTTCTCTCTGCAAAGCAATTTCACTTTGTCTGGAACGGCTGCCTGGTTGCCCTTCTGCTTATGGGCTCTGAGACGGGTGGGACCGGGGTTTGAGCGGAATAACCTGCTTACCATCGCCCTGGCCGCTCTGGGGGGTTTCCTTTTGATTTCGGCCGGACGTCCGGAGATTGGCTTGCCTGCCGGCATGATTCTCTGCGGCTATATAGCCTTTTCCGCCTATTACTCGTACAAGCTGGATCGAATCGGCCCGGGCAATTTCCGGACAGCATGTTGGCGCACGCTTGCTCTCCTGATCGGGGCTCTGCTCGCCATGCCTGTAATATTGCCAACGCTCGAGTGGATTCCTCTGTCGCCGCGAGCGCACGGGTTGAGACCGGCGGATGTTTTCCTCTGGAGTGCGAACTGGTACGACTTGCTCTCAATGGTTATGCCGCAGCCGCTAGGCGATCAAAATCTCGCCGGTGCCCGCTTTCTCCCGCTGGTGGCCATGCGCCCTGGCTTCATGCCGTATCTTTCTTCCGCTTTTGTTGGTCCGGTTTCGCTGACGCTGGCAATCTGGGGTGCTTGCGACAGAACCTGGCGGGCCCGACCGCTCGTGTTCATGTTTCTGATCGCCAGCATGATTGTGACGCTGGGCAACCAGCTCCCGGTATTCCCGGCCCTTGTTAATTGGTGCCCATGGCTTGCCATTTTCAGGTATCCGATTAAGCTGATCGTCCTCCCGCTCTGGTGCATAACCCTATTTGCGGCACGGGGAGCTTACCTCAGTTTGATCGGCAAGCCTGACCGTTTCGGCGAGATAGCAGCCTGGTCGGTATGGGCCATCATGTTGACTGTCAGTGCTGTCTTTCAATTTTCGCCCGGGCTCGCCTGGATTGCTCCGCGCCTGGGTCTGATTCCGCCAGCACATGTCGATCTGGCTCTGGTTTCCCAGGCCCAGGTGTTAGTCGGACAGTCTGGCCTGCGGGTGGCGGCAATCGGGCTTGCCTGCTCACTTGCTGGTCGCCTTCTGTGGCAGCAGAAGCTGGGGCACACCACATTCTCCTGCCTGATTACGGCCGGCCTGCTGGCATCACTTCTGGCTTGCGCCTGGACCTATTGCCGACACGGGGCGCCACCTGGTTTCCTGGATCAAGAGCCATTCCTGGCCCGACAGATTGCCACCTTGCCCGCTGGCAGTGCCAGCTCGGACCGATCATGCCCTCGGATTCTGCCGCTTTACTTCGATCCACTAGCAAACCCGCCTTGGAACCGGGGCCAGACGGCCGAGCTGTCAACCCAGCGGCTGTTTCAGTATGGGCGCGATCTGCTTTTGCCTAATACGAATCTAGATGCTGGTCTACCCTCCGCGTTTGGTTACGAGGCAGCAGAGGTGGCTGACTATCGCAAGATCTATATGACCGCCTGGCGGAAGTCGGCGATCGGCTCAGCGCTGCCCAGCACAGGTGACTCAGTACGGGCGGAGAGGAATGATCTTCCGCTTTCCGTTTTCTGCAGGATGACAGCGACCGGCTACGTCTTTACGCAGGCATACAAGGCCGGACCCGGCGCCGGAGACGTACCATTGCTTGACCCTAAGCTCTTCGAACCTGTGGTCGAGGACCGGCGTTTGAACCTGCGCATCTATCAAGTGCTGGATGCGCTGCCGCGGGCTTACCTTGCCGGAAGCTGGTCCTGGTGTGATTCGCACGCTGATGCTGTGGATAGGGTTCTCGGGTCGCAAGCTTCAAAATTTGATCCGCGCGCGCAGACAATTATTGAACACCGGTCAGCTTACACGGCGCCCGGAGATCCGCAGCCAGGTAGCGAGGCCGAGGTCCTGCTCCGCAGCTCCTGGCTGAAGCTCATGCAGGATCGGCCAGAGCACCTCTCGCTTTCCGTGAAAGCCGATGCGCCCTGCTTCCTGGTGCTGGCCGATCAGTATTATCCAGGTTGGCAGGTCAAGGTTGACAACATCCTTGCTGATCTCTATCGCGCCAACGCCGTCCAGAGGGCTGTTTTTCTCAATCCCGGTCCGCACCTGGTTGAGTTTAACTACGAGCCGGAGAGCTTCGACTCTGGGCTCAGGCTTGCCGGACTCGGGGCTGTGATTTTGCTAACGCTGCTTGCGGCTGCCACCTATCTCTGGTGCGTTCAGTTGGTCAAGTCATAACCCCGCTTGTGCCGCTGAAAGATGTCTGCCTGTCGAAGGTGTCGGCTCTCTTCACTGCTGGTCGGCGATGCCCGTTGTCATCGGCCGCCATCGTATTTAGTGCATTGCCTGGAATTGGGCCTAAGCTTTCGCTCTGGCAGCGCCTCAATAGAGACGGCCAGAGTTTCGCAGTAACCGCTCTCTGGCAAGCCAGCCGCTGATCCCCAGATCGTTGAGACGGCATCAGCTGCCGGCTAGATTTGGCCTGAGGGCAGGGGTGATAGACTATATGGTTGCTGCCGTTGCCCTCGTAGTTCAGCTGGATAGAACACCGCCGTCCTAAGGCGGGTGTCGGGGGTTCGAATCCCTCCGAGGGTGATTAATGAGAGCGGGCCGGCCACTTGCCGGCCCGCTCGTGCGACAGGCAAAGGAAAAAGGAAGGCTAGCCCCAAGCCTTCCCTTTTCACCCTTCTCTTCAACTACGCTAGATTGCGTTGTGTGGTGTTGGAGAAATCTTTGATTTGTTCTTATGCCGTCTGCGATTTACGACGTGCTGCTTGCGACTTGTGTTCCCCCTCCCCCGGGAAAGCGCTCCCATAGGTGGCGTCTTCGCTAACCTCTGAGATGGCGTCTCCTTCCTGGTCCGGTAAGATGATTTCGCCACCTATGGGGTTCACCCCGACCGCTGGTTGGGCGGTCTGGTCATCGTCGGCGACGACTCGTAATCTGGGTGGAAACGCCACCTGCGTTGCCTCCACGATCGGGGTAACACGACTTTTGCCTGTCTTGTCGGTCCAGTGGTCCAGGTGTAACCGTCCTGAAACACCCACCTGATTGCCTTTTGCCAGATATTTGCCAGCAAGCTCAGCAAGCTTGCCCCAGGTCTCCACCCGATAAAAATCGGTCATGTCCATGGTCTTGCCGCCTCTAGAGGGCGAGTTGACGGCCACTATCATGGTTGTTTTCACTCTGCCGCTGGCAAAGTACATCTGTTCCGGTGCCCTGACAAGGTTCCCCACAAGAGAAAGATTAGCTAGGCTCATCGCTTGGTCCTCCATGTGATGCGTGGCCGCTGGGCTTTGCGTATTGGGTTTGGGTGGGGAGATGTGAGTACCATACCATGCCATACGGATGTATGTCAACACAATTTTCCCAACTGTTGGCTTCTTCTCGGTTAGACTGCTTGAATGCCCACAGCGTCTGGGTATGAAGTGATTGCACCGATTTTTCCAGCGGCTTTCCCAGAGGATCTCAAGGCAGGAGACGTGTTCCGGGTGACGAGTGCAGCAGACTGGTTTTCGCGCTATAAGTTTTGCCAGCCGCTCGGGCAGGGAGGCATGGGTACCGTTTACCTGGCTGAGGATCGTAGCAACGGCAATCGCCAGTGTGTAATCAAGCAGCTCACCGATAAGTATTCAGATCCGGCCGAGCACGCAGAGGCGGTGCGGCTCTTCCAGAGAGAGGCGGCAATTCTGAGAAATCTCAGCCATCCCGGCATAGTCTGTATCTTTGACAGCTATGCCAGCGAGGATGGGCGTTACTTTCTGGTCATGGATTACGTGCCCGGACGCAATCTTGAGGTCATGGTCAACACCGGCGGTCCCTTCAACTCGGAAATGGCGGTGCAGATTGGCATTCAGTGCTGTGAAGTTTTGGAGTACATTCACAGCCAGAACCCGCCGGTTATCTATCGCGACCTGAAGCCGAGCAATTTAATGCTCACGCCCGATGGGCGGATCGTCTTTATCGACTTTGGCATCGCCAGGTCGTTCATGCCAAAACAGGTGGCAACCAGGGTGGTTACCGCCGGCTACTCACCGCCCGAGCAATACTTTGGCAAGCCGGAGCAAAGAAGCGACCTTTACTCCTTAGGGGCGACGATCAGCCACCTGGTGACCGGCCAGCGCCCTAAACCGCTGGCCCTGAGCGCACCAGCATTGATTAACGCCCGGGTACTGCCTTCACTGGATGCTCTCGTGCGTCGCTTGACCGCCCACAACGCAGAAGATCGGCCGCCGACAGCCATGGCTGTCCGCTTCGAGCTTTACCGGATCTACAAAGAGATACATCCTGAGTTCCAGGTTCCGGAGGAGCCGGGAATCAAGACGAAGCAGCCGGAACAGCCTGAGCAGGCTCTCGAGTACGGCCGGGAGCAGGAAGCCGACATTCAATCGCTGGCAAAGCTGCGTGCTGATGTCCGTGAGCGCTCTGCTCAGAGCGCCAGATCGAAATCAATTTCCGGTGCACTCAGGCCTTCGGACCGGATGCGGGCCGACATTGAGCAGATGAGCCTCTGGGCGCGTTTCAAGCAGTGGCTGGAGATCTGGTTGCATTAATCACTTCGTCCGGATTTTGGCTCGGGAGGGGCATCCCGGTAGCCAGCACTGTCGCTTTCTCTCTTCTCCAGAAGAGCCTTCAAGTGTGCATTCTCTTGCTCGAGTTGGTTGTTGAGCTCGTGAATGTCTCTCTCGGCCATGCGTCTTGCGCGGTCCGCCCAGTCGACGGAAACCGATACCCACCAGACAAGCACCGGCAGGAGAGCGCTGTAGAGAACAAGCAGAAGAGCGAGAGCGGTTTTTGTTTCGCTCATTCCCCAGCTCTCAATCAGGAGTCTGAGCAGTCCCATCACCAGCGGATAGAAGATCACCAGCGGCAGGATGCGGCGCGCCACCACACCACCGATTGTGTTGCGGGCGATGATGGCGGCCAGTCCGCGGGCTGGCCTGGCCAGCAGGATGCCGATGCTCAACAGGAAACATGTAACTGCGGTCTCCATCGGCATCTGTGTATAAGAACCAAAGCGATGCAGGCTGGGCAGGCCATAGGTGTAGCCGATCATGGTCACCAGCGAGATGGCGGAGGACATCAGGCAGAATATCTCGGCAGGTCTAAAGGAGGACCCCACCTGCACATCGATTAGGAGTACTGCCAGCCCCAGGCAGGGGAAACAGAGAGCGGCATTGGGAGCCATCCTCCCAGCCGGCGTGATACCGATCGGCTCTGCCGGAACCTGAGTAAGCAGCCGGTCAAAGCCGAAATCCCAGCCCAGAAGGTACTCCAGCAGCGTGATTGCACCGATTACAATTGCCGCTAAGGAGAAGGCTTGCCCAAGCCGGCGACTCAAGAGCTGGCGGGGCTCCGCAAGCGACAGCAGGAGCCCCGCTCCGACCATGATAAAGGCCAGCGCTGAGTTGGCTTCCATAGGCAGCGGATCGGGAATGAGCGACTTCAGCGTGGTGTTGTTGAGTTGCCAGCCAATGATCACAATTGTGCCGACTACGGTCGTTCCAATGCCAGCAAGTTTGGAGATTGATCTGAGTGTGGCGATGGTGCCCGGGGTGGAATATGTGGCGATGTCGATAGCGATAGTCCACCCCCCGCGCCACATACCGTTCCGACGACAATCGGCTTGTCAATCAGTACCCCTCTAATTTTTATATGCGCTGATCAGCGGGTATTTATAACGGGTGGCCGCTGCCGCCCATGAAGCTCGGTCATCCCGACCTGAGGGTTCTCCTCTCAGGGAGCCTGCAGGTGGTCGATGGTCCTCCATAATATTCAACAAATAATCGGGTTTCTCCATACCTTTTGATAAGAAAGCCCAGACAGTAAGACCGCTGCCAGGTGAGATGCTGGTAGAAAGGCGCAAGTACAACCATCTCAGGCAGAGTCCGTCCCGATTCGAACGGGGCGTTGGCAAGGAGAAGACCGGCAACCCTGTTGCTCGGAGTGAGATAGTGGCCAGGCACATCTATGAGCGCGTTCTCTAATGGATTGGTGGAAGACTATCTGCACAGGCGATCTCCAGACCGCTGGTTGCAGGCCGTGCGCATCCTTGAGATGTGCCATCGCGGGGAGATTCAGGTTGCCGATGATGTTTGCCTCAGGTTGCTGAAGGACACAGCTGCCAATCCCGACGCTCAGGGACCGGCCCTGGACTGGCTCACTTCCATTGCCCCGCCCGAGGTCCTTGAGCGGATTGCCGAGCACCCTAACCTTTGTGAGTCTACTTTCCTGAAACTGGCCTCACATTTTTCTCCCCTGGTGAGAGCGGCCGTGGCTGGAAACGATCGGTGTCCCCAGCTGATCCTGGCAGGGCTACTGGAAGATGAGAACCCGGATGTTCGCTACGCGCTTGCCGAGAGCTACCATATTCCCGGTGAACTGCTGGCTGTCCTTTGCCGGGATGATAACCCGTATGTGGCGGGCAGAGCCCAGAAGACTCAGAGCCGGGCCGGCCAGGCGGATGGTTCCGCTAACGGATCCGTGACGGTGTTTCTGGCAGAGGATGACGACTTCGTTCGCACTTTACTAAGGATGGGGCTGAAAGCTACCACCAATGTGGAGCTTGTCGGTGAAGCTGCCGATGGCAGAGCTGCTGTCGAACAGGTATTGAAGATTCAGCCGCAGGTGGTACTGATGGACATTGGGCTGCCCGACGTTAACGGGATTGCAGCCACACGACAGATAAAGGCGGTTTTGCCCCAGGTGCGCGTACTGATGGTTACCTCGTACGATACTGACGACGACATCATGGGCGCCCTGAGATCAGGGGCAGACGGCTACTACCTGAAGTCCAGCAGTAACATAGCGCTCGTATCAGCCGTAAATTGCCTGGCCGGCGGCGGCAACTGGCTTGATCCGGGCATAGGAAGCACCGTTTTGCGACGTTGCTTGCAGAGCACGGCTACCCCGGAAGAGTGCCTGCCTGCGGTTAACGCCGCTGTCCAACCAGACCTTGCCCACGAGCTGATTGACAGTCTCCTTCAGATTGTTGACCGCAATCAGAAGGCCAATAGAATTTACGAGGCCATTGTTTTGGGCGAGGCGATCGTCGCCGCTGTGGAGAAATGCTGTGGACGGTCTCATGCCAAGACCGCTTTCGTGCTTGCCAAGCTCGCCGATCTTTATTACGTGGAGGAGGAGTACCGGCGCGCCGAGGAGTTCTATCAGAAGGCCCTTGAGGTAAACGAAGCAACGAGTGCGGGCGGGGATATGACGCTCGATGAACATATCTCCCTGTTGGGGCAGGTGTTTGAGACCCGCCGTGACTACGAGCAGGCGGAGCTGTACTACGCTTGGTCACTGCGCATTCGGGAGCGCCTGGCGGACCGGTCGCTGGTCGACGAGTCCAGGCAGCGGTTGCAGAGAGTGTTAGGATTACAGGGCAAGGGACAGCGACCTGGTCCTCCCCAGCCTCTGTCGTCAATATGAGCAGCCGGAATCGCTTGGGGGACCGATGATGTGAAAGGCTGCCCGCCTTGAGGCCGGAGAGGGAAAGGGGAGGGCAGCATGGGGGAGCGCAAGCCACAACAGCCGTCTCCTGAGGCAGATCAGGAAAGATGGCTTCGCTCACTGGTGGAGACAGCCGGCCAGGCAATCGTCGGTGTCAGCTCAGCCGGACAGATTGTCACCTGGAACAGAGAAGCGCTTTTGACCTTCGGGTATTCCGGGGAGGAGATCATAGGGCAGCATCTGAGCACGCTGATGCGGCCAGAGGCCGCTGATGCCAACCGGGATCTCCTGGCCAGCCTCACCTCGCTCGAGCAGCCCAAGAAGTTTAGGATTGTGATTGCCTGTAAGGACAATCGCAGTCTCAATGTAGCCTTAACTGCAGCGCCGGTACTCGATGATGCCTTCGGCAAGAGCGGGCTTTCGCTAATCATAGCCGAAGGGTCCGCTGCCGAGGAAGGGCAGACCTTCAGGCTGGTGGTCGAGGCGGCTCCAAATGGGATGGTGATGGTCGATTCCGAAGGTTTGATTGTCCTGGTCAATTCTCAAGCGGAACGCCTGTTCGGATACAAGCGGGAAGAGATAATTGGCAAGCCGATCGAGATCCTGGTTCCCGGCCGGTTCAGGGAAGCGCATCCCTCCTATCGGGCTGGGTTCCACAAGGATCCGCAGGTGCGTCCCATGGGTGCGGGACGGGAGCTCTATGGCCTGAGGAAGGATGGTACGGAGGTTCCGGTCGAGATTGGATTGAATCCTCTTATCACTGAGTCGAGGAAGTTCGTGCTCGCCTCCATTGTCGACATAACGGAACGCAAACGCGTGGAAGAGATGGTCAGGGCGAGAGACAAAGCGCTTCAGGAATCTGAGCTGAAATCAGCGTTTGTGGCTACCATCAGCCATGAACTGCGAACGCCTCTCACCTCCATCCTGGGCATGAACGAGCTGCTCTTGCACACCAAGCTGACAAAGCAACAGCAGGAGCTGGCAGAGGCGGTGCAGCAGTCTGCACAAAGTCTCCTCAGGGTAGTCAATGACATTTTGGACCTCTCCAAAATTGAGGCGGGAAAGGTGGGTCTGGAGTCCCTGCAGGTCAGCATTGAGGCGATCGTCGGCGAGGTAAGCAGCGTGCTCAGGCCTGCTGCCTTCAAGAAGAATTTGAAATTGGTAACCAGCATTGATCCGCGCATTCCAGAAAAGTTAATGGCGGATCCAGGAAGGATCATTCAGGTTCTTCTGAACCTGGTCAGCAACGCCATAAAGTTTACAGAACAGGGACAGATATCAGTGGCGGTGGCAATCGAGGCCGAACAAGACGAGTCGATCGTGCTCAGGTTTGCGGTTTCAGATACCGGGGTGGGACTGCTTTCAGAAGATCAGGACACGATCTTCAAGCCGTTTACCCAGGAGGATAGCTCGACACGCAGAAAGTATGGGGGGACCGGGCTTGGTTTGGCGATCAGCAAGCATCTTGTTGAGCTGATGGGCGGCAAAATTGGAGTAACAAGTAGTAAGGGGCGAGGAGCAACGTTCTGGTTTACCGTACCGTTGCTCCTCGCTGAGGAGGTAAGGCTCCTTAAAGAAGAGCATCGCCCGGTGGAGGACCTCCGCAGGCTCTCGCGCTCGCGAGTGCTGGTTGTCGAGGACGATGTGCTTCTCCAGGCGATGGCCAGCCAGCAACTCGAGACGCTCGGCGTTGTAGGAGCGGTTGTGGCAACCGGACAGGAAGCGCTTGATGCGCTGGAGAGTGGCAGCTACGACCTCATTCTCATGGATTGCCATCTACCCTTTATGGACGGATTCGAGGCAACGAGGCTAATTCGAGAGCGCGAGAGCGGTACGGGGCGACATATTCCGGTCGTGGCCATGACCGCCGCTGCGATGTCCGGCGACGTCGAACGCTGCATGCAGTCAGGTATGGACGACTACTTGAGCAAGCCCTACACCCTCAATCAGCTGCTCAAAATCCTGGAGCGCTGGCTCAATGTGCCTGCGCTGAAGCCTAGAGGACGAGGCGGCCAAGCAAGCCGCTCTTCGTCTGACAAGCGCTCCGTTGCCGCTGCTGCCGACATGCCGTCAGTGCGCTACGTCAATTTTGAAAGGCTGTCCGACGATTGGGCCGAGGCCGATCTGATGAATTTCCTCACCCTGTTCAAGTCGCACGCGGACAGCCTGGTCAAGAGCCTTCGCGACGCCTGGCGGAGCAAGAAAGGCAAGCGCCTGGCGGAGCTGGCTCACAAGCTAAAGGGAGCAAGTTCGATGATTTATGCCACCGAGGTAGAGGAATGTTGTCGTCGACTGCAAATCTCGGCGGAGAGGGAAGAATGGGACGAGCTCTCGACCTGCCTCGATGAGCTGTCAAACGTGCTGGTGCAAACGGTCCGACAGATCGATGCCTATAGAACGGATCCGACCGCCGGTCAAGATTCAAGGCCTTAGTTAGTTCTCGCGGGACGTCTCAAGTTCCTGCTCTTGCTCGAATCTCTCGAGGGCCAGCTGGATCAGCCGGTCCAAAAGCTCCGGGTATGAGATGCCGGTGGCTTCCCAGAGCTTCGGGTACATGCTGATCTTGGTGAAACCTGGAATGGTGTTGATCTCGTTCACAATCAGTCGATTGTCCCCGGTAAGAAACATGTCAACACGGGACATGCCCTCGCAGCAGGCCACCCTGAACGCCTTGATCGCCAGATCTCGCGCTTCTTGGGCCAGCTCTGCTGAGAGCTCGGCTGGGATCTTCAGGATCGCCCCCTTCTCATCGATGTACTTTGCTTCGTAGGAATAAAACTCGTGCTGCGGAATAATCTCGCCGGGGATGGAGGCGATTGGATCGCTGTTGCCCAGGACTGAGCATTCGATCTCTCTGCCGTCGATGAATTCCTCAATCAAGATCTTGTTATCGAACCGGAAAGCGTCCACGATGGCTGGCTGGAGTTCGCTCAGAGATTTGACCTTGTGTACGCCTACCGATGAGCCGAGGTTGGCCGGCTTCACGAACAGCGGCAGGCCGAGGTCGCTGACGATAGCCTCATTGTCAATTATGCCGGCAGATCGGCGGTCGAAGACGCGAAAGCTGGCAATCGGTAAGCCCGCCTCGCGCAGAAGTCTCTTCAGGACGTCTTTGTCCATGCCGATGGCGGAGCCGAGAACGCTGGGCCCAACAAAAGGAAGATTAGCCAGCTTGAGCAGACCTTGGATGGTTCCGTCCTCCCCGTAAGTCCCGTGCAGTACCGGAAAGACCACATCAATTGACTCGGCTGGCTTGCTGCCGGATAGGCTGACAAGCTGTTTTTTGCTGTCGCCGGGGACAAGCGCCACACTGTTGCTTGCACCATTGAGCTTGATCAGCTTGGGATCGTCCGCTTGCAGAATGAATCTGGAGGCCTCATTCAGGTACCAGAGCCCCTGCTTGGTAATGCCGATCAAGACGATCTCGTACTTCGACTTGTCGAGCGCTTCGATGATGCTCCTGGCAGACTGAAGGGATACCTCGTGTTCTGCAGACTTGCCGCCAAAAAGCACGGCCACGCGGAGCTTTTTATTCATCGTCAGGCTTCTCCATTCCAGACCTCGACCTCTTCCGGTGAGAACACGCCGAGCCTCTTCCACTCTGGCTTGAGCCTCACCTCAAACGCTTTGTACACGCAGTCCTGCATACGGCTGAGCAGTGTTGTGACCTCCATCGATGTGGCGCCCCCCATGTTGATCACAAAGTTGGCATGCACAGCCGATACCGCGGCTTTGCCTTCGCGCAGCTGCTTGGCGCCGGCTCGATCAAGCAAGAAACCGGCACAACGCTCCGGCTCCGGGTTCTTAAACGTGCTCCCGGCCGACGGCCAGCTCAATGGCTGAGTTCTCCAGCGGTATTCTTCGTTCTGCCTGATCCGGCTGTCGATCTTGTCTTTCTGCTCCGGGGTAAGGCGAAACCGGGCTGAGAGCACAATCTGTTGTTCCGGATCGATGTTCGACTTTCGATAACGGAAGCCGAGCTCGGCATTGCTTAGCGTGACCGTGTTCCACCTCCTGGTATCAAAAACGGTTGCGCTCTCCACGATATTGGCCAGACAGCTGCCGTGCGCTCCCGCATTCATGACCACGCCACCGCCCACGCAACCGGGGATGCCGACGGCGAATTCCAAACCGCTCAGACCGAGAGAGGCCGCATGGCGCGCTAAATGAGGCAGGCGCACCCCGGTGCCGGCTTCAATCACCCCTTCTTCCGGATTCGTGATCTGGGTGATCTGGGTCACCCTGATTACAGTGCCAGGGACGCCGTGCGAGGAGATGAGCAGATTGGAGCCGCCACCCAGCACGTGCCACTCCTGGGTCTCCCGCTTCAGCCGATCGAGCAGATCGGCGAGCTCCTCCGCACTTGCTGGCATGCACAATCGATCGGCCTCGCCACCAATCTTCAGTGTCGTGTAGCGTGCCAGCGGTGCGTTAGCGAGCTGTTCCATGGCTGTGCCTTTGCTTTAGCAGCCGCAGGATTTCCGAGCCCACCTTAGTTATATCACCGGCACCGATCGTTAAAACCAGGTCCCCTGGCTGGAGATATGAGACGATGGCTGGTGGCAGGTCAAGCGCTTTTCCAGGCAGGTAGCAAACGCTCTTGTGCCGAATCGAGCCAGCCAGCTTCTCCGATGTGATGCCATCAATTGCCTTGCCGCGAGCCACATAGATATCGGTGACCAAAACCAGGTCAGCCAGCTCGAAGGCGCCCAGGAATTCGTCCCACATATCGCGCAGGCGGCCAGGCTGATGAGGTTGAAATACGGCGACAATGCGCCGCGGCGCTTGCCGCCCACTTCCGGAGAGGCCAAGATCTTTCCGGTATTGATCGGCTGCCGCTAAGGTGGCCGCCACTTCAGTAGGGTGGTGCGCGTAGTCATCGACGACCGTGATGCCGTCTTCCTGACCGAGCACTTGGAAACGTCGGTCCACTCCCTTGAACGCCTCCAGCGCCTTGCCGATCTCGGACAGGCTCAAGCCAAGCTCTCGACACACGGCTACAGCTGCCAGTGCGTTCAACCTGTTGTGCTCGCCCGGGATGGCAAGCGTCACCTGGCCCTGTGCTTGACCGTGCTCAAAGACCTTCATGCCGAGGCCGGGCAGGCTTTCATATGTATAGTCGGCATCGGGAGAGCTGCCCTTGTTGCCGTAGGTGACCACCCTGCCTGTCAATCTGGGGCGGATCAGACGGCAGCCCAGATCGTCCTGGCACAGAATTGTCGCCAGCTCGCTGTTGCTGGCAAAGGCCGCCATGTTGTCCCGAATCTGCTCCATACCGCCCGGGTAATTCTCCAGGTGATCGGCTTCGATGTTCGTGATGACAGCCAGGCAGGACCTGACCTGGGCATGGGTGCGGTCGCTCTCATCGGCTTCCGCGACAAAGAAGCTGCCCTGACCAGGGCGAGCATTAGAGCCGATGCGCTCAAAGATGCCGCCAATTACAACCGATGGATCGAGAGCGCAATCCAGCAAGACCTGAGCCACCATGCCGGTGGTGGTTGTCTTACCGTGCGTTCCCGAGATGGCAATCAGCTGGAAAGGCTCACAAAGATGGGCAAGCAGCTGAGAGCGATGCCAAACAGGTATGGAGCGGGCCCGGGCCGCGGCAAGCTCCGGGTTGTCTTCGGTGATCGCGGTGGAGACGATTACCGCTCCGGCCCCGTCGACGTTGGCAGCCTGATGGCCAATGCAGATGCGCGCTCCCAGAAGCTCCAGCTGCCTGGTAATGCCGCTCTCTTCGCGATCTGAGCCCGAGACCGGCACCATCCTGGCCAGCAGAAGCTGGGCAATCGCTGACATTCCGATACCACCGACGCCGATGAAATGTATGGTGCCAGCGATCTTGCTTAAGTCAATGTGAGCTCGGTGCCCGATTGTCCGACCTTGCCCGGTCTGTTCGCAGCCGGCGGCTTCCAGTTCCAAAGGTTGCTCCTCAAACTCTAGCAGGCGCGGGCCGATTGGCCCGCCAGATAGTAAACGGAATTGCGGCTAATCTCGGTCCGACCCCAACACATAATATAGCTTGTGAACGGCACATCATGGTCGGCTTACGATTTTCCAAGCCCGGATGCGCTCATTTTAAGGATTGGAGGAGCCTAGCGGGCTTTTTTCCCGGCCAGTTTGGCCAGCCTGGCTTTCTTTCTGGCGGCAGCGTTCACGTGCAGGATTCCCTTAGCAACAGCTCTGTCTATGACGCTGTAGGCCCCGCTCAGCGCTTCCGCTGACTGAGCAGCATCGGCAACTTTGACCGCTTCGGCCAGGCTGTTCCGACTAGTCCTGATCGCTGATTTCCAGGACTTATTGCGCAGCCGGTTCCGCTCGGCAATCTCCACCCGTTTGATGGCTGACTTGATTCTAGGCACGGTTTTCCTTCTCGCTGTGTCAATCTAGGACGGAGCGCTATTTTAGCACATGCCGCGAACTGGGCAGCCAGGCAAAGCGCTTGTCGGCTTTGAGTTTTGCCCTGAGCAGTCTAATCTCAGCCGGTCCTCTGGTTCAACTAA
>Ga0066388_100000680_pt1 | contig 17009 bp, 13 predicted proteins | sample PanSoiMetaGPlot6_FD_64539 | JGI IMG/M metagenome (GOLD analysis project Ga0066388, IMG submission 64539) | Tropical forest soil microbial communities from Panama analyzed to predict greenhouse gas emissions - Panama Soil - Plot 6 (Hybrid Assembly) | ecosystem: Environmental > Terrestrial >... | reverse complement strand
CGCGTCTCCGAGCGCTCCACGCTCGAAGCGCGCAACAATGGCATCGTCAAGTTTGTGGATCTGAAATTCGTCGAAGGCCGCGGCGGAACTTCCATCGCTATGAACCGTTCCGGCCTCATCGCCATCGTGGACGAAAAGGGCCGCGAAAAAGAGCGCTATCACGTTGTGTATGGCGCGCGTCTCCGAGTTTCCGACGGCGACACCGTTAACCATGGCCAGATCCTTGCCGAATGGGATCCGTTCACGTTCTCGATTCTTACGGAAACCGGCGGCTCGGTTCGTTTCGAAGATCTGCGTCCCGGCCTTACCATCGAAGAGCAGGTGGACGAAGTCACCGGCCTTTCGCAGGACGTCGTTACTCTGCCTCCGGGCGATGAAAAGCATCAGCCGGCCATCTTAATTCGCGACAGCTCGGGCAAAACGAAAAAGAAGTACCTCATGCCCTCGCGCGCGCACTTGATGGTCAAGGATGGCGACGACGTTCAACCCGGTGACATTCTGGCGAAAATCCCGCGCGAAACCACCAAGACCAAGGACATCACCGGCGGTCTCCCGCGCGTCGTTGAGCTGTTCGAAACGCGCAAGCCCAAGGATCCTGCCGTCATCAGTGAAATTGACGGCATTGTTCGCTACGGCGAAATCGCCAAGGGTCTCCGCAAAATCTACGTCGAAAGCGAAGACGGAAAGACAACCAAGGAATACTCAATTCCGCGCGGCGTCCACATCAACGTTCAGGAAGGCGAACACGTCAAGGCCGGCGAAGCTTTGATTGACGGTCCGTCCAACCTGCACGACTTGCTGGCCGTCCTCGGCGAGAAGTTCACGCAGGCCTATCTCGTCAACGCCATTCAGGAGGTCTACCGCCTCCAGGGCGTCAACATCAACGACAAGCACATCGAAACAATCGTTCGCCAGATGATGCGTTGGGTCAAAGTCGAGGACGTTGGCGACACCAACTTCCTTCTCGAGGAACAGGTGGACAAGTTCCGCTTCCGCGAGGAAAACGAGCGAGTGCTCGATGAAGGCAGCCGCCCGGCAACTGGCCGTCCGCTCCTCCTTGGCATCACCAAGGCCTCGCTCTCGACCGATTCGTTCATCTCCGCCGCCAGCTTCCAGGAGACGACTCGCGTCCTCACCGAAGCTGCCGTCGCGGGCAAGGTGGACTACCTCCGCGGCCTCAAGGAAAACGTCATCATGGGCCGGCTCATCCCGGCCGGCACTGGCCTCGAGCACTACCGCAACATTCAGTTGCTGACGGAAGTGCCCGTTCCCGCTCCGGTCGAGGAAATTCCGGAAGCCGCCGAACTCACCGCCGAAGAAGCTGCTGCGCTGGACTTCCTCGGCAAGGACGGCGACACCGAAGCCGACGCTGCCGCCGAATAGTTCGGCCCACATTTTTAGCCAAACCTCAAACGGCGTTCCGATCAAAGTCGGAACGCCGTTTTTCTTTTCCTTTCGACTTTCATCTTGTCCTCTCTCTGTGCTCTCTGTGTGCCTTCCTCCGTGCCCTCTGTGTTAAATTCTTTCTTTCAATCCGCCCCGGAGGAATCCCATGTTTACCGCCACCGCCAATCTAATGCTCCCCAGCACCGTCACCGGCTCGTTCCCCCGCCCGCGCTGGTTTGATGTGAGCATGTTCGGCCGTCCGCTCGATACCTGCATGCTCGATGTCCATTTCCGCGAAAAATTTCAGGATGCTCTCTCCGTCGTCATCAGCGATCAGGAGCGCGCCGGTCTAGACGTACTCTGCCACGGCGATTTTCACGTTGACGAAGATCTTGCCGGCCGCGCCTGGCATCACTATCCGCTTCAGCGTTGGGCAGGATTCGAAGGCGACCATCTCCAGCCCGAAGAAACCACTGCCCCCTGGCTGCACTATCCTCCCGGAACGCTTCTAAACGAAATTTACACTGGCTGGCGCTGGCCTCACGTCGTGGACAAAATCGAACACCGGCCGCTCGACTACGCAAAAATCTGGCGCCTCGCCCAGGCCAAAACGCGCAAAACCGTAAAGTTCGGCACATGCTGTTCGCAAGTCATGGCGCTTTTTCTCGACATTCACACTCCAAAATATAAGGACAAGCGCCAGGTCATTTGGGACATGGCTGAAGCCATGAACAAGGAACTCCTAGCCCTGCGCGAAGCCGGCTGCCGCTGCATTCAGATCGAAGAGCCTACTTTTCACTTCATGGCCAACACGTTCGGCAAGGATCATGAAAACGTAAAATTCATGATTGACGCCTTCAATCGCGAAGTGCATGGCCTCGACGATGTCGAACTCTGGATTCACACCTGCTGGGGCAATCCCAATATGCAGCGCGTCATGGAGGACACCAGCTACGCCAACTCCATCGAAATTTATTTGGAACGCTGCCGCGGCGATGTCTGGACGCTAGAAATGAAAGACCGCAATCAAAAGGATTTGGAGCTTTTCGAACCGTTCAAGCACAGCCTCAAAAAGAAAATCGCCATCGGCGCCGTCAGCCACCGCTCTCTGCAGGCGGATCGCCCCGAAGACGTCGCCGGCGAAATTCGCAAAGCGCTGAAATTCATTCCCGCCGAAAAACTCATCGTCTCGAGCGACTGCGGCTTTGGCCGCCAGGGCTGCAATCGCGAAATCGCCTTCTACAAGGCCAGCGCCATCGCACAAGGCTGCAACATCGTCCGCCGCGAACTCGGCCTGCAAACGGCTTACATCCCCGCTGCCGATCCTATTTTGCAAATCGACGTCGTCCCCGGCCGTGACACCGCCGTCGCCCGCACTGCCGGGCAGAACTGAAACCGAGCCCTATTCACTTAGTCGGCAGTCGTTGCTTGTGCTGTTTTTTCTGGTGCGATGTTGTGATTCATCCGGAACAAATTCGCGGGGTCATATTTTGCTTTTAATTTTGCCAGCCGGTCGTAATTCACCCCATATGCCGCCCGCGCGCTTTCGTCCCCCTCGTCCGATACATAGTTTCCGTACGAACTCTCAATCAAGCATGGCTTCATCGCGCTCCAGAAATCTCTTGTCCAGCGTACATTTTTCTCGGTATTTTCCGTTCCTTCCCAGTTCGACCAGATCATGAAGTTAAATGGATTCGTACGATGGGGAAACGCGGTGTCGTGGACGCCGGCGCGTGTCACCGCACCATGCCAGTGTTCAATTCCAGGCGCGAAAGTGTGGGGAGAATGGCAAGTCGCCAGAAACTCTGAAATTACGTCCGCCGCGTTGTCGTTGAGAGTCTTCAAAAAGTTTGATTTCACGTATGTCAGTCTGCCCGGGGGAAACCACGGATCGAACATGCTCTGCAGCTGCACGTACGGCATCGGCTGGAAGATGTCGAGAAGCGGCTTGCCGAGCGCCCGCAATGGCTTCAACACGTCTTCTCCCTTTTTCAAGTCGCCGTTGTAGGCACCCGCAATCGCAAAAATCCGGCCGAGTTCCGGAAACGTAAGAGATGCGCATTGAATCACGAGTTCGTCGGGGATGGTCTGTGCCCATTCCCGGAAGAAACGAAGCGCTTCTTTCGTGAAAGACAAGGGATAAAGTACCGCTCCTGCGAGCACCGTGCGGACTTCATGAAGTTGGTACTCAAGCGAGGTCACAATCCCGAGGTTGCCGCCGCTTCCTCGCAATCCCCAGAACAAATCCTGATTTTCGGTGGCACTGGCGGTTAGCAGCCGCCCATCCGCAGTCACCACATCCAGACCAGTCAGATTGTCGAGCGCCAGTCCGTACTTCCCGTGCAGGTGTCCCCAGCCTGCGCCGAGCGTCAAGCCGGAAATGCCTGTCTTCGAAATCGTGCCCAAAGTTGTCGCGAGGCCGAATGCCTGTGTCTCGCGATCGAACTCACCAAGAGTGAGTCCCGCTTCCGCGCGCACCATTTTCCTTTTAGGATCAACTCGTATTCCTTTCATCGCCGAAAGGTCAATCATCAATCCGCTGTCGCACACGGACTTTCCAGCCACGCTGTGTCCACCACCGCGTACCGACACCAACGCATCTTGCTCCTGCGCAAACTGCACGCAAGCGATCACATCGCCAGCACCACTGCATCGCACAATCAGCGCAGGCCGCCGGTCAATCATCGCGTTCGGAATCGCTCGCGTTGCGTCGTATCCCGGCTCTCCCGGGCAGTACGATTGTCCTCTTAATGTCGTTCTGAATTTCTGGATGGCTGGGTCAGACACCATAGCACCCTCCGGTGGCTGAGCTCGTGACCCGGAACGGCCAGTCAGGTTGCCGCATTCTAGCCCATGTTCGATTGAAGAATCTAAAGAAAATCGGCCACGCTGAGACCTAAACCCTCGTTGGCCAGGTAAGTTGTCCGCCGCGACCCAGGGCGAGATTCGCAATTTGGCCGGCACGCGCCGCAGCCACGCCCGTTTCTACCGGCGCGTTAGGTTCTTTTCTGCTCTTCACGCAATCGAAGAAATTCTGCATGTGGTCGAGCGTCCCATCCTGAAAACTGTCCGCCCGCACCACCGGATTTGTCTTATTCGCGGCACCTTCGTGATAAACGCTGAATCCGCTCCGGTTGATCTTCAGAGTTGCTTCAGTGCCGCGGAATTCCAGCCCGCCATCGTCGATCGACGACGCCATCATCCCTTCGTATACGACGTCGAACCCCGGATAGCGTAGCGCCGCCTGAACCGTGTCCGGACATTCCCATTGCTCGAAGACATATTTGTCGCCCAGCATCTGCACGCTCCGAGGTTCGTCAGCTTTCATTGCCCAATGGACCACATCAATCCAGTGCGTGAACAGATCGGTCATCGCGCCGCCGCCAAAGTTCCAGAACCAGCGCCAGCGGTGGAATTTCTCTTCACTGAACGCCTGATCTGGCGCGCCGCCCAGCCATCGTTTCCAATCCAGCGCCTGCGGATCTACAGGCTTTGTGATTTTCCACGCATGATAGTTTTGCCACCAGTACGTCCTGACCTGCGGCACGCGCCCCAAGCTCCCTCCTTGAATCAGGTCCACGGCGTCCCGGAAGTGACTCCAGCTCCGTTGCTGCATGCCGCATTGAAGAATTCGTTTGTTGGAGCGCACTGCACGTACAAGAGCCGCTCCTTCTTCCAGTGTGTGAGTAACTGGTTTTTCCAAGTAGACATCTTTGCCGGCAACAATGGCATCTGCCGCCATCCGCACATGCCAATGGTCCGGCGATGCAATAAACACCGCATCAATGTTTTGGTCCAGAACCGCGCGATAATCCCCGTGCGTCGTCGTGCTGCCCCCGTTCGGCCGCTGTTTCACAGCATCCATACGCGGCCCATAGACGTCGCTCACCGCCGCAATCTGGTAATTGCCGGCCTTATCTGCGGCGTTCAGAAGGTCATTCATGCGTCCTCCGGCGCCGATGACTCCGATGCGCAGCGCATCGTTGGCGCCAAGAATTCGCGTTGAAGCAAGGGCAGTAAGCCCGCTGGCAATAATAAAACTGCGTCGAGTTGGTGGGTTTTGCATGCGGCATATCTTAGCCGCCCGTAGTCAGCGAGGAAAGCGGCTCGCCCGTGCCCATCTATGCAGGTACATTTCGGGCACCCTCTTCTCACCTTTCCTGTGGGCCTTGCTCTTGCCTTTCTTACAATTAGTTGAGATACAAGGTCAGCCGGCGTTGCTCTTGCCGCGTCGATCTTTGCTATATGCAAGGAAAACCCAAAACAGGTCCAGTCAAACAAGGCGAGTCGACGACGCCTACTCAGAATCGCGTCAATCTCTCTTCTCGCCTCGAATACTTTGAAAAGCGCCAGACCGAACTTTTTGCGCTGATTTTTTTCGTTCTTCTTCTGCTCGCAGCATTCGTCGCATGGAATTCCTGGCACGAGATACGAAGTTTTTTCTACCGGCTCGAAGCCGCTCCTATTGGCCTCATTCTCCTCGTGCTGCTGCTCGGTTGGTACGTCTGGAGACGCACCCGCGAAATCTCCGAACTTCGCGGTTTAATTCGCGGCGTCGAGCAGCGTGATAAAAGCCCCGAAGCGGATAAGCAACTCGAACAGCTCTTCTCCATGATTAGCCGTTCGCAGCAGGGCTACCGCGACCTGATCGATTCCTTCGACGACATTTTGATCGCGCTCTCGCTCGAGGGAGAAATTCGCGCCGCCAATAGCCGCTTCCGCGAACTCACCGGTCTCTCCTTCCAGCAGATTATCGGAAAAAAACTCGCGGAATTTCTCGATGAGCAAGGTGGCCAAGGAGCTGCCGACGCGCAAGCCGGCCTGCCGCGCTTTCTCGAGCGCCGCAACTGGTCCGGCGTCGTTCAGGTCCGCCTCAAGAACCGCAACGCTGTTTTTTACTTTGATTGTGTCGCCCATGCCATGGTTCGCGACGATGCCGTGCACGGCATCACGGTCATCGCGCGCGACGTCACCGCGCTTCGCCGCAACGAGGCCCGCTTCACCGAACTCTTCGAAACGTTGCAGGAAGGCATCTACATCGTCACGCCTGACGACCGAATCGTGGATGTGAATCCGGCGCTCGTACGCATTCTTGGCTATGAGTCCAAAGAAGAATTGCTCTCACACAAAGTCTCCGAAATTTTCTCCGACGAAACGCTTCGCACCAGCGTGCGCGCCGAAGTTGATCGCCAGCCCATCGTCGAGGGCCGCGAAATTGTTCTGATTCGCAAAGACGGCAAACCCATCATCTGCCTCAACACCGCCGCAGCGGTGCGCGATGCCACCGGTAAAATCGTTCGCTACCAAGGCGCGCTCATGGACGTTACTGCGCGCCGCGAAATCGAGCGCCGCCTGCATAAGCAGCAGGAATTTGCACGCCGCCTCGTGGACAGTTTCCCCGACGTGATTTTCGTGCTCGACACCGGGGGCCGCTACACCTTTGTCAGCCCGCGCGTGAAAGACGTTCTCGGAATGGACTCGGAAGAGACCATGACGAAAAGCTTCGGGGAATGCGTCCATCCCGACGACCAGGCCGAACTGAAATCGGTTTACGCCGAAATAGTCTCCGGAGAAAAAACCTTCGATTCGTTTGAACTGCGCATACGGCACAAAGGCGGCGACTGGCGCGTCTTGCGCGCCCACTTCAGCCCGCTCTCTGCCGAATGCGGCGGAATCGAAGGGGTCGTCATTTCCGCGCGCGACGTCACCGAATTGAAGCGCCTCAGCGAGCAATTGATCCAATCGGAAAAGCTCGCTGCCATCGGGCAGATGCTCGCGGGTGTGGCGCACGAGCTGAACAATCCGCTGACCGCGATTCTCGGCGTCACGGAACTCGTTCGCGAGCGCGAGGGTCTCGACGAAGCGATGAAGCGCCAACTCGATTTGACGCACCGGCAGGCGCGGCGCGCGGCGCGCATCGTGCAAAATCTTCTGGAATTTTCGCGCCCGACCGCCACCCAGAAAAAACCGATCGACATCAACAACATCATCGAGCGCACGCTGCAGCTTCACGAACATTCACTGCGTCGGAATTCCATCGAAGTCAGCTTTCAGCCGCAGGAGAATTTGCCCAATGTCGTCGGCGACGCCAGCCAGTTGATTCAGGTTTTTCTGAATCTGGTCATCAACGCCGAACAAGCGATTCGCGAAATTCGCGATTCTGGCCGGATTCAGATTCGCGCCGCCAGCGTTCTCAACAAAGTCATGATTACGATCCAGGACGACGGCGGCGGCATCGCCCCGGATGCGGTCGCCAAAATTTTCGATCCTTTTTACACGACGAAACGTCCCGGCGGAGGCACGGGCCTCGGCCTCAGTATCTGCGTGACGATTCTGCGCGAACACGGCGGAACGATTGAAGCGCAATCGCTACCCGCTGGCGGCAGCGCGTTCACGGTGACTCTACCCGCTGCTGCGCATGACCAGCCCAAGCCCGCGCCCGTAGTGCGTGAAATCCCGGACGTAACTCCTCCAAAGCAGAAACCGCCCGTGCCGACTGCGGTGAAGGGCAGGAGCATTCTGGTGCTCGATGACGAAGAGAGCATTCGGTCGCTGCTCGAAGAAGGCCTCGGCAACCACGGGCTACGCGTAGTCTGTGCGGCTTCAGCCGAAGAGGCTGCGAGACTCTCCGCCGCGGAAAATTTCGATGCGCTCCTTTGCGATTTGAATTTAGGGGCAGCGAGCGGCCTTACTGGTCACGAAGCCGCGGCGCAGGTAATTGCCGCTTCCGGCGCCAGCAAACCGCTGATTATTTTCATGACCGGAGAGCTTGCCGCAGGAGTTGGGCAACAGCCCGGATTTGAAGGCAGCGCATTCCTGCAAAAGCCTTTTCGCATTATTGACGTACTCGCGGTCCTCCGCGAAGCCTTCATGGCCGTCCCTTCTTCCAAGCCCTAGTCAGTAGCACAGGGACTCTTGCCTGCGCAGCCAGTCTTCAGACCCGCGCTTTTCTTGCGTTTTTATTCTCCTCTGCGGTGGTCGATATTCAGAGCTTGGGCTTGAATTCTCTCTGCGCTTCGGCGTCTCTGCGCGAGATTCTCCTACTTCTTTCCTTCCGCGTTTCCATCAACCCCAAAATCCCACACATACAAACTCATTCCATCCGGAAGCATTTCCGCCAAGGCATATTCGCCGGGTGGCAATGGCTCGCCGAGCGTAAACCGAAAAACATTCGCCGCAACTTGCCAGCGCTGCAGGAGAACCGTTTTGCGCTGTTCATCAATTTTTTGTCCGAAGAGATCCTTAAGTTGTTCGAGCATGCGCTTGCTGCCCTTCACATTTGCGCGAACAAGCTCGATTTCGGGGCCTGCTTCTCCCTGCAGGTTGGCTTTGCGCAGCGAAGCAGCGCTGTCCGGGTCTGGCGGCGCTTGGCGCAAATAAAATTCAAGACGCGAGGGATCGAGGCGGATTTTCGCGTGGGCGCCAGCGAGTTCGATGTTGGTTTTGCCTGGGACAATGGGGATCGGCGTGATCACCTGTTTCAGGAACTGTTTTTTGTCGCGGCGCGTTTCGAGCGGCGCTTGTTCGAGCGGCGTGATTGCTTTTCCTTCGGCGGCAAACATCCCCTCACCGGGAGGTAAAAATGTGCCGGAAGCGATTTGCAGGCTGGCGTCTACATCCAGCGCCATGTCCACCTTGTTGATGGCTTCCTGCCGTTTTAGTTTTTCCACTTCAGCTGCATTCGCGGAGGCCGTGGCGGCTTCCGCTTTTTGCGTCGCGGCCCAGTCAACCATGGCCGCGGGAATCTCTTCCCAGTCGCCGCGCTCCAGGCTGAAGTAGCGCACGTGGTCGCCGTTTCGTGTGTATTCGCGGATGAGCTGGTAGTTGCCATCCTTCAGAACAAGTTTTTTCCCGTTCGGCGCCCCGGCCAGCCGCGTGCCGGCCCCGTCCTTGTTGGCATCATCCGGCTTTGCCACCGGACTCGCATCCGGCCCCGGCGGCGCCTGGGCATTTGCGGTGAACAACGCAAACGGCGCCGAGCCTGCCCCAAGACAGAAGGCTCCGAAGAGTAAGATGGATCGAACCCGCATAAGGAACACGCTACCCATTGGGATGCTTTAACGCAACTTTAGTTTGCTTATTCAACCCTGTTACGAACAGGGACCTAGCGTGTTACATGTCTTTTTACGACTTTGATGTAAAGCTCGTCCGTCCCGAACAAGCCCGCGCCCGCCGTCTTGCCGATCCCCGAGCCGGACCCCACAAAGAAGGCGCCCTGGCCCGCGAACAGGGCACAAAACCGGCCGAATCAGTTGTACGATTTCTCCGATCGAAGGAACACCGTGCGAAGGCTATTAAAACTCGTGCGCAAATGGATTGTGGGTTTGATGCTGCTTGTTCCGGCAGCCTGCGCGAGCCAGGTGGTGGAGTCACCCGTGACGATTCGAGTGAATTCGTCGCTGGTGCTCGTGGATGTAATCACTCAGGACACGAAGACCGCATTGCCTTTGCAGGGAGGGAAAAAGGAAGACTTTCGTGTTTTTGACAATGATGCAGAGATGCAGGTCGAGAGTTTTGACGTGGGGGCACGCTATTCGACGCGGCCCATCACCTTGTGGTTCGCAGTGATCTGCAATGAAGTGAATTGGGATGTGAACGGCTCCGGGTTCATGCGCGGGAAGACAAAACTGCTTCGACCCGCGCTCGATCATTTGGACAAAAACGACACCGTAGGCGTGGCGCATTGGTGCGACGACCAGAAACACAGCATTGACATCAGCCCTTCGCAGGATCTGGATGGTGCGCTCGCTGTATTGGAAAAACAGTCGCACGGATGGGCAAAGGCAGTGGGAACAAGAAAGGGAGAAATCGCCTTGCAGGAGATGCTGGAAGCGATTTTGGAGAGCACGCATCAGGCAAAAGCAGAGGCTTTGCCGGTGATCGTGTTCTTGTACGGAGATCACAGTGGGATGGAAAGGGAAGAGCTGGACCGGATTCTGGCGGACCTGCTGCAGACATCATGCATCGTGTTTGGAATAAACGTGGGCGGTGTGCCGCTGTGGAAGGACTTCACAGACAATCCGCACTCGCAGCCGAACGTCGCTCACTTTCTTTCATTCCGAACGGGCGGGCAATATTTTTCGGTGGATCCGAAACTGTTTGCAACGGCGCTGGACGACATATTGGTGCAAGTGCATTTTCGCTATGTGCTGGGATTCAGACCGCCAGCATTTGACGCAAAGACGCATACATTGCGGGTGGAATTCACGGAGGCCGCGAAAACCAGATTCCCAACGGCGCGATTGACTTACCGGCCGGCATACATTCCAACGGCTCAGAAATAGGCAGATTGGCATTTCGCGGCTCGCGAATTCATGGCTGAGCGGGATCGGGCTGCGCAATAGCATTGACGGTTGAAGAGCTGGCAGCGAGACGCTCAACGACTTCGCGGATTTGGCGGATTTTTTCGGCTTGCAGAGCATTCGGTGCGATCTTGAGAAAAGTATCTAAATCCTGAAGCTGCGACTGGTAATCGTTCCGCTTGGCGTGAATGTCAGAGAGGATGAGATAAGCGTCGGCGAGATTCGGTTTGCGAAGGAGAGCTTTGCGCACACTCTCCTCCGATTCGTCCAGACGATTTTGCCTATAGAGCGCAATGGACAGGAAGAAGTGGCCGTCAGGCGCGTCGGGCTTGGTTTCGAGGCCCGCGCGGATGATGCGCTCTCCTTCCTCCGGTTTACCCCGATCCGAGAGGAGCAAACCGTAGGCGAATTGCGCCATGGCGAAGCGTCCGTCACTCAAGTCTATCGCTTTTTGAAAAGCGTCCATGGCTTCTTGCGCGTGGTTCATGCGAATTTCCGCGACACCGAGGTGGTAATAAGCTTCGTAGTAGCCGGGAGAGATCTTGATCGCTTTGTTGAGATGAGCAATGCTGGCAGCCGCATCTTGTTTGGCGAGACTGTCAAGGCCTCGCTGGTATTCGTCGCGCGCCTTTTCGGGGATTTTTAGTTCACGGATGGATATGGAAGCGCCACCGGCGGACGAGGATGCGGGACGTAATGGCTTCAAATTGAGTGATACGTCGGAGGTGAATCCATTCACTTGAGTTGTGGCGTAAGCGGAGTGGTAGCCCTCCGCTTCGGCAATGACTTGATAGGTTCCGGGGGAGAGCCCGCGGACGCGGAAAGTACCATCGAAATCGGACAAAACAGTGCGGGAAATTCCCAGTGAAAGAGAGCGGACCGTTATTGTGATTTGTCCCACCGGCAAATCCCCACTATCCAAGTGAACCGTTCCTAAAATCTCGCCGCTTCTTTCAAAGGATGAGTCTGGGAGGAAATCACCAGAGATTCCCTGCGCGCTTGCCAGTGGCGGACGCATGAGCATGAGAAATAACAGAAAAACAAAAATAAGGGACGTGATGTGAGGATTTAATCGGAGTTCAGACAGAATCATATAAGTCACCTCGACTCTGGCTGGGAAATTGACTAGATGCTGGATGAGGGATGCTGAAAGAGCGCAGACTCTTGGGGCGCGGAGGGGCACAGTTCGGGGATGGACCCGCCAGCTCCGGCAAAGGTAGCCCATGATCTGTGGCTGCCTGAGAATTTATCTCAGGGCAACAGTTCTTAGCATCGTGCCGGGATTGGGCTGGCGAAAGAAACCGGCAAATTTTGGACTGCGGCCTGAATTGCACCACTAGTCCCGACGCCAGCCGCTGCGTGCAGGAACTATCGTTTGACCGGTGCAAGAGGTGTTCCAAAGAACTGAAGATTTTTTTTGGCTGCCTAACGTTTTGGAAGCCAAGCGGATAAAGCGGTGAAAGGGGGGGAATCATCACTTGAAGCTACGAAACGGATGTAAAGCTTACGCGGCAGGTCGCCGAATATTCCTCAGGTCTTTACTGCAGAAACGCAGCTACATACAAACCCTGAAAAATTAGTTGGAAGCAGAGGAAGCCGGAGCAGGAGAAATCTCCATGCCCGCTTGAGCGACAAGATTGCGAAGAGAGGCTCCGCCACCGGCGCCGCGTTGTTCGTCGGAGATGTTTCCCTCTTTGTCGATGACTACGTAGTGGGATAGACGGTGGTTTCATACATGGCAGCAAGGTTGGTGTCTTCCATGAGGACTGCGCAAACAAAAAAGGCAGCAAGTGAAGAGCGCAGAGATCACGGAGAGGCCGAGAAGGGGCGGACCAAAGGTGCGCCCCTACACGAACAAAGACAGGCTAGAGCAGCTTGATCGCGGTGACTTTGAGGGTGTCGCCCTGGAGGTCGCCGGTGACGTCTACACGCAAGTGGTCTTTCTTGTCGGAGGCCTTTAGTGCCTCTTCGATCTTCTTGTTGCCGGCGTCGTCGAACTTAATGAACTTTTTGTCGCTGTTAATGATTCCAAAGCCGCTCATCGCGCATTTCAGCGCGCAACCGCGGGTGTGAGAATCGGGATCGGCGGCAGCTTTCTGGGAACAGTTCGCGTCAATCAGCGAGACATTCGTGTAGGACTCGTTAGCGGCCAGAGCAGGCACAGCGCTGAGGCCGAACAGCACGAGCGTTGCGGCGAGTTTTTTCATTCTTTCCTCCAATTTGAGCTTGTTTTTCCTGGGCTGCTAGGAAACTTGAACGCTCGCTTCACGAGCGGCGGTAATCTGAGTGAGGGCAAAAGCACCGACAGCGATTTCGACGTCACGAACGGCGAGGTCGTAAAACATGCCGGTCGTTACGAGATTAATGGCGATGGCGAGCAGCCAGGCCATGACCAGATAAGCGCCAAACCTAGTCCAGCGCGTCAGAACGATGATGCCCGCGATGATTTCGATGACGCCGACGATATGCATGAAGGTGGCTGGGGTGACGGGAACGACCTTTGTGGCAGCGGGGCTGAGGTACATTTGCCAGTCGGCGAGCTTATTGAAGTATTTGTCTAGACCGGCGAGGATGGGGCCGATGCCAAGCGCGATGCGCAAGGCCCACCAGGCAGTTTTGAGATTGTCAGAAGATGGCATATTTCCCCCTATTCAAGTGAGTGGCAGGAAAGCGATCGGTTACAGATGCAATTGGTTGTAACCGATTTGCGTGTGGAGGGTCTATTTAGTAGGGGGCCAGATAGGGTGTAACCGGGGAGCCATGGCGACAGGGTTACTTGAGCGAGCGAAAATTGAGGGCTGGACGGACGAAGAGGTCGTCGAGCGAGTAAAGACGGGCGAGACCGCGCTCTACGAGATTCTGATGAGGCGGTACAACCAGCGGCTTTATCGGATAGCGCGAGGGATCTTGAAGGATGAAGCTGAAGCGGAAGACGTGATCCAGGACGCGTATGTCCGCGCGTATCAGAATCTCCACCAGTTCGAAGGGCGAGCGCCGTTTGCTGCCTGGCTGCTGAGGATCGCGGTGAATGAGGCGCTGGGACGAAAGCGCGGCCGCGAGAGAAATACGTCGTTTGAAGAAGGGAATGAGAACGGAGAGATTTCCATGAACATTGTGGAAAGGTCGCCCGATCCGGAGCAGAATGCGACGCGAGCAGAAATGGGGCAGATGCTCGAAGAGGCCGTGCTGGCACTGCCGCAGGCATACCGGGCAGTGGTCATGCTGCGGGATGTGGAGGAGCTAAGTACCGCGGAGACGGCAGAGGCTCTGGATTTGAGCGAGGAAAACGTAAAGATCCGGCTGTATCGCGGACACGCCATGATGCGGGAGATGCTGTTTGAAAGGGTTGGAGCGGAAGCGAAGAGGGCGTTTCCTTTTATGGGTGTGCAATGCGATAGGGTGGTGGCGGGAGTTTTTGCGAGACTCGGGGGATTCATCAAGATGCCGGGCTAAAACCCGACGCTAAGAACTGCAAAACAAAAGGCCCTCAACTGAAGTTGAAAGCCTTGAGAAAAAGCTAGATTGGGCGCCCCGGAGGGCGCTAGTGTGCGCCCCTAGTGGCTGCACTTGGGAAAGAGCGTAACCAGCACCATCAGATCGGACAGCGTAAAGAGCCAATTATCAGCCTTGCCGGCAGCTTCCGCCGCGCGGGCAATAAAGCCCAGGTGGCGGGAGCGGGCGAACTTATGAATGTGCTCGACGCAGATGCCCGTCAAGCTGGCCACTTCCGAATCTGTAAATATCTTTTGGCTCGACTTTACCGTAACCATGGCCTTGCTCCTGACTACCCACCGCTATTACTACTAACCCTAAATACGCCCCGAAGTTTCGAACGATTCTAACCTCTTCATACTCCGTCAGATGCTGACGGAAGATTAAAAGATGCAGAATTCTCCTGCAATAGTCGTTCCGTTTCAGATGCTTCAAAACGTGAGGGCTAGTACTTTTGAAGATTTGTACAGGAAAAACCTGTATTTTCTGTGGATTTTTGAAGGATTTTTCGGAATCGTACTCGACGATTTCTCTGACTGGAGGTGGGAAAGAAATATTCAGGATTTTGTGAAGTGGCTACATGATTTGGAAGGATTGTGGCAATTTCGTGAACATGTCTGGAACGTACGGAGATGACAGTAAGAAATCAATTCTGCAGCCATGTAGAAATTGGAGAGGAAAACCACGAAAAAGCTGACGGAGCAGAGTCGTAGCTACAGACTTGAGCCGCCAGCTTGTTCGAAGGCGTGGGCGAGCTGGAGGACGCGGGCCTCGCCGAAGGCCGGGCCGAAGATCTGGAGGCCGACGGGAAGGTTTTCCTGAGTCGTTTTGCCGCAGGGGACGGAGATGCCTGGGACGCCGGCAAGCGAACCGGTGACGGTGTAGATGTCGGCGAGATACATCTGGAGCGGGTCGTTGGTTTTTTCGCCGAGTTTGAAGGCGGGAATCGGCGAAGTGGGCGTGACGATGGCGTCAACTTTGGTGAAGGCATCGCGGAAATCCTGGGCGATCAGCGAGCGGACTTTCTGGCCCTTGAGGTAATAGGCGTCGTAATAGCCTGCGGAGAGGACGTATGTTCCAAGGACGATGCGGCGTTTCACTTCAGGGCCGAAGCCGGCGCCGCGAGTCTTCCGGTACATGCCGATGAGGGTGGGATCGTCAACACGAAGGCCGTAGCGGACGCCATCATAGCGGGCTAGGTTCGAAGAGGCTTCGGCGGTGGCGATGACGTAGTAGGTGGCGATGGCGTAGTCGGTGTGGGGCATGCGGATGTCGACGAGTCCGCAGCCGAGTTTCTTGAAGAGTTCGATCCCGGCTTCGACTTTGGCGCGGACACCGGAGTGCATGCCTTCGGCGAAGTAGTCCTTGGGGATGCCGATGCGGAGACTTTTGACGGGCCTGGCGATTTCGGAGGCGTAATCGGGAACAGACGCGGTAGTTGAAGTGGAGTCACGCGGGTCGCGGCCAGCGATGGTTTGGAGGATGGTGGCGACATCGTGGACGTTGGTGGCGAAGGGGCCGATGCGGTCGAGAGAAGACGCGAAAGCGATGAGGCCGTAGCGCGAGACCCGGCCGTAGCTGCCCATCATGGCAGGGATACCGCAGAGGGCGCCGGGCTGGCGGATGGAGCCACCAGTGTCTGTGCCGAGAGAGGCGACGGCGAGTCCTGCGGCGACGACGGCTGCAGAGCCACCGCTCGAGCCGCCGGGGACACGGTCGAGCGCGATGGGGTTTTTCACAGGGCCGTAGGCGGAGTTTTCGTTGGAGCTGCCCATGGCAAATTCGTCGCAATTGGTTTTGCCGAGGAGAACAGCCCCAGCGGATTCGAGGCGTTCGACGGCGGTGGCGTCGTAGGCGGGAAAATGTTTTTCGAGGATTTTGGAGCCGCAGGTAGTGCGGATGCCGCGAGTGGAGAGGACATCCTTGATGCCTATGGGTACGCCGGCTAGTGGAGGCAGCGGTTTGTTTGTGGCGATGAGGGCGTCGATTTTATCGGCTTGAGCGTAAGCGCGTTCGGGAGAGAGGGTGAGATAGGCGTTGAGCGTGGGATTTTGCGCGTCGATGCGAGTGAAGAAATCGGTGGCGAGTTCGCGCGCGGAGAGCTTTTTAGCGGCGAGGGCGGAGCGGACGGAGGAGATGGTCCAGTTGGTCATAGCCTGACCGCCGATTCACTAAAAAGAAAGAAAAAGCAGATTCCTCGCTTCGCAGACTTCGCTCGGGATGACAAGTATTTGAAGTTTGCGGTAAGAATCATCGTTCGATGACCTTGGGCACGCGGAAGAAAGGTGGCTCGGGATCGGGCGCGTGCATTAGAACGTCCGCGGCGACGGTGCTCTGGACATGAACGTCGTCGCGGAGCGTGGCGTCGGCGGTTTGGTCGTCGGAGAGGACCTGGGCCATGGGCGCGACGTTCGAAGTATCGAGTTCGTTGAGTTTGCCGATGTATTCGAGGATTTCGTCAATCTGGGCGCGATAAGTTTCCAGTTCAGACTCGGAGAGTTCGAGATAGGCGAGGTCGGCGACGCGGAGAACATCTTCGCGAGTGATTTTCATGGTTTGAGCCGAACAAAGTGCGGTTCGGAAACGAAAATTTTAGCACATCCACACTTTCGGCAGACGGGAGCTGGTAGAAGGTATGGGATAGATTTACGCGCTACTGAGAAACGAAGACCCGTATTATGAACCAATGAGCTCCGAGGCGAGTGCAGGAAGAAAATATGGCGGTATGACTGTCAACGAGCGGCTGTTTGAGGCTGGCCTGCTCGACGCGTTTGACCGCGCGGTACGAGCAGCCGATAGGGCGAAAATCGTAGAGATTTTGATTAAGGT
>Ga0066388_100000679_pt1 | contig 17033 bp, 14 predicted proteins | sample PanSoiMetaGPlot6_FD_64539 | JGI IMG/M metagenome (GOLD analysis project Ga0066388, IMG submission 64539) | Tropical forest soil microbial communities from Panama analyzed to predict greenhouse gas emissions - Panama Soil - Plot 6 (Hybrid Assembly) | ecosystem: Environmental > Terrestrial >... | reverse complement strand
GCCGCCCTCGAGAAGATGCGGCGCGCTCCGACGCCGCCCCCGATGCCCGCTGCGCCTCGCGTGAGCGCACCGGCCGTCCCGCCGCGCGTGGAGGCGCCTCAGCCGCCGCGACCGGCCAGCGGGTCGGCGGCATCGGCCACCGCGGTGAAGACGGCAGCGCCGGCGCCCGCCGCCGCGGTCGGAGCGGGCGGGTCGCGTCGGCTCACGTTCCACGGCTCGGGCGGCACGCTCTTCGGGATCTACGTCGTGAACGTCTTGCTCACGATCGTGACGCTCGGCTTCTACCGGTTCTGGGGCAAGGTCCGCGTTCGCCGCTTCATGCTGAGCCAGACGGCGTTCGAGGGCGATCGCTTCGCCTACCACGGCACCGGCAAGGAGCTCTTGCTCGGATTCGTCAAGGCGCTGCTGTTCATCGGTCTTCCAATCACGGTGATGAACAGCGCCGCTCGGTTCTCGGGCGACCTGAAGATCGTCATCGCCAGCCACGTGCTCACATACGTCCTCGTCTTCACGTTCATTCCGATCGCCATGGTTGGCGCTCGCCGCTACCGCATGAGTCGCATCTCGTGGCGCGGGATCCGCTTTTCGTTCCGTGGTCGGGCGTGGGCCTACGCTAAGATCTTCATGCTGGCGACGCTGCTGAACGCGGTGACGCTCACGCTGTACTATCCCTTCTTCGAGGCGCGACAGCAGGCGTTCATGGTCTCCAATTCGTATTTCGGCCGCCGGCCATTCCGCTTCGACGGGCGCGGACGCGACCTCCTGAGCATGCACGTGATGGCACTGCTCCTGCTCGTGCCGACGCTCGGGCTCTATCTCTTCTGGTACCAGGCGAAGAAGACGCGCTACATCCGGAACCACACTTCGTTCGAGACAGCGCGCTTCCGCTCCACGATGACCGGCGGCGCGCTGCTGGTCCAGTCGCTCGTCAACCTTCTGCTGCTGATCGTCACCCTCGGCCTGGCGTGGCCGTGGGTGCTGATCCGGCGTACGCGCTTCGAGTTCTCGTGCCTCACGGTCGAGGGGCCGCTCGACCTCGCGGGAATCGTCCAGGAGCCTCAGCTGGCCACCGCCACGGGCGACGCGCTCTCGAGCCTGCTCGGCGCGGACGTCGGGTTCGTGTAGCGCTCTCGAGATGCCCGGCGCGTTCACGGGCTACTACCTCGACGGCCGCAGCGCTACGCGCCGAGAGGCGTCGATCCGCCTGTCGGCGAGCGGGCTCGAGATCTCCTTCGGCGACGGTACGCGCCTGTGGTGGCCGCTTCGGGAGGTCCGCCAGACCCAGGGCGCCTACGCCGGCGAGCAGATCCGCCTCGAGCGCGGTGCGCCCTTTCCCGAGATCCTCCTACTCGACGACTCCACCTTCCTGGCGGCGCTGCACGCGACGGCCCCCGGGTTCGGACGCCGCTTCCACAACCCCGGCTGGCGACGCTCGCGGGTGCTCCTCACGGTCGGAGCGGCGCTGGCCTCGATCGCGGTCGGCGCCGTGCTCTACGTATGGGGCATTCCAGCGGCCGCAGCCATCCTCGCCGCGCGGGTGCCGGTGTCGTGGGAGGAGCGCCTTGGCCAGGCCGCCGTCGACCAGATCATGGCCTCGCGCCGCCGCTGCGTCGACGCGGAGCGCGAGGCGGCGATCAGCGCGATCGTGAAGCGGCTTCTCGAGTCCTCCCCGCGCGTCCCCTACACGTTCCGGGTGACCGTCGTGGACGACAAGACCATCAACGCGTTCGCCGTCCCCGGCGGGCAAGTGGTGCTCCTCCGCGGGCTCGTCGAGCGCTCGCGCAGCCCCGAGGAGCTCGCCGGAGTGCTCGCGCACGAGCTGCAGCACGTGCTCCAGCGCCACTCGACTCGTCTATTGCTGCAGCACGCGTCGACGGGGCTCTTGCTCGTCGCCATCTCGGGCGACATCACAGGGGCGATGGCCTACGGGATCGAGAGCGCGCGCGTTCTCGGGACGCTGCGCTACAGCCGCCACATCGAGAGCGAGGCGGATACGGAAGGGTTGAAGATGCTCCTGGCGGCAGACGTCGACCCGCAGGGGATGATCGCCTTCTTCGAGAGCATGCGGGCGATGGAGCGGGGCACGCCGAGCGCCGCCCGGTATCTGACCTCACACCCGCTCGCCGAGGAGCGGGTCGAGACCCTCCGACAGCTGGCGGCGTCGCAGTCGAGAACGTTCCGGCCGCTCCTGCCCGGCCAGGACTGGACGGACGTCAGGAAGATCTGCGGGAGCTAGAAGCTAACGTCGCGGAGCGTCACCGAGGGCGACGACGACGAGCGAGCCGTGGGAATCGACCGGCCGCACGCCCCGTCCGTAGCCCGCGACGTTGTCGCACAGCCAGCCAACGCAGGGAGTCCGCGAGTCGACCTCGCTCTTGATCGCGGCCCATTCGTCGGCCGCCGCACGACCCAGGGCGCGGTGTCGCGCGCCGGACTCCACGACCAGCACGAGCCGCGCTCCGTCCCCTTCGAGGCGCTTGAGGGCCGATCGTGCGGCCTCTACGGACCCCTGGATGAGAATTTCCGGGTCCGGCGCTGCCCGCTCGTCGAATCCCTCCGCGTAGCCCAACCCGGTCGAATAGGCGGCTTCCAAGCATGCCGCGCTGGCGAGCGGCTCGGTCGACGAAGTCCCGTAGACGACGGGCGACGAGAGCACGCTGCAGACCGTGCGCATCTTGGGTCCCATCAGGATTCGCCAGGGCTGCAGGAACGATTCGGCCGGCGCGCCGAAGCCCGGCTTCACGAACGCGAGGCCGAGCCCACGCGGATACCGCATCCTGAACGGCCATCCCGAAAGGATCAGCCGGGCGGCGCCCTGCCCTGCGTCGGTCAGATCGCGGCCTCCCGAGGCAGCGACACCGCTGACGGCACCTTCCCCGTTCGTGAGGCACACGACCAAGGCACCCGCGGTGACGGCGCCGTTGTGGGTCAGGATGGCCGAGGTTGCGCCCCCGGCAATGCCGACAGGTCCAAGGACGCCGCGAATGAGCGGTATGACGTCCTGGGCAGGCACGCCGGCTGTCACCAGCAGGACGAGGTCCGGAGAGGTCCCGTGCAGGCCGGTCCGCGCCATTGCGGTCGCCCGGACGGCTGCCCAAATCGCGTCCTGGTGCGAGGCGAACCCGATGCCGATCTGGAGGGTTTTCGATTCTGTTTCGACAGGGATAGTCGCGTACATAGCTCGGGGCTTCTGCAGCAGGGGTGCCAATCCGGAATAGGCTAGAAGATCAGGGACTTTCTGCGACGACGGAGGGCCGGAGGGTGTCAGTTCGGCAACAAGGTGTGCTATTTAGAGCATCCCGTACTCCTTCAGGCGGCGGTAGATGGTCCGCCTGGAGATCCCCAGGGCGCTGGCCGCCGCCTCCTTGTCGTCTTTGTAGAACGACAGGGCACGGAGGATGAGGTCCTTCTCCACGTCGGCCAGCCGGGGCACGGATCCGGTGGGAGGCGCGACGACGGCGGGCACGGACGCGCTGCCCAGGACCGGGAGGTCCGTCAGGGTGATCTGCTCGCGAGCGCCCATGGCGAAGGCGCGCTCGATGACGTTCTCGAGCTCGCGCACGTTGCCCGGGAAGTCGTAGGCGGCGAGCGCGGCCAGGGCGTCCTGGGTGATGCCCTTGACGTCGCGCCTGAACCGCCGGTTGTAACGGCGCAGGAAGTGGTTCACGAGCGCGGGGATATCCTCTCGCCGCGTCCTGAGCGGCGGCAGGCTCACCCGGACCACGTTGAGCCGATAGTAGAGATCTTGCCGGAACCGCCCGTCGGCGATCGATCGATCGAGGTCGCGATTGGTCGCGGCGATGACCCGGACGTCGACCGGATGCGCCTTCGTCGAGCCGACCGGGCGCACCTGCATCTCCTGCAGCACCCGGAGCAGCTTGACCTGAAGTCCCGGCGACAGCTCCGCGATCTCATCGAGAAAGATCGTGCCCTCGTTCGCGCCCCGAAAGAGGCCGAGCGCGTCGGAGACCGCGCCCGAGAAAGCGCCGCGCACGTGCCCGAAGAATTCCGACTCGAGCAGATCTTCGGGAATCGCACTGCAGTTGACCGGGATGAATGGCCCCTTGGCGCGGCCGGACAGCCGATGGATCGCCGCGGCGACAAGCTCCTTGCCGGTCCCGCTCTCGCCCTCGATGAGCACCGGCGAATCCGTCGTGGCGACCTTGCTGATGATCTCCTTCACCCGCTGCATCGGCACCGCGTTGCCCACGAGCTCGTTGACGGTGAGCTCTTCGCCCAGGCGCGCGCGCAGCGATTGAACCTCGCCCTTGAGGAAGCGCCGCTCGGTGACACGCGCCATCAGATGGCGCAGCTCGTCGAGGATCAGCGGCTTCGACAGATAGTCGTAGGCGCCTTCCTTGAGGGCTTCGACGGCCGAGGCGATCGTCGGGTAGCCCGTCATCACGATCACCTCGATCGATTCGTCGTGGCGCTTGATCTCACGCAAGAGATCGAGGCCGCTCATCTCGGGCATGCGGATATCGGTGATCGCGGCGTCGTACAGCTCGGTCCGGATCGCTTCGAGCGCCTCGGTCCCCGTGCCGACACAGCCCACGTGGTAGCCCCACTGGGTAAGGGCTTCCTTCAGAAGTTTGAGGATCGAGGGTTCGTCGTCGACGACGAGGATCTTGGCGACTTCCATGTCCTTAACCGACTCTAGCATGACCAAGATGTCAAACTGACAAGCTATATAAACGTTTCCGGCAATGCCTGGCTTGCGCTGGGGGACCCGCCATGTTAGCGTAGACGTTGACTTTTTACCGAGGAGACCGCCATGGCCAACCCCGAGACCGTCCACCTGACCGAAGAGAATTTCGATGCGGCGATCGGCCGTGAAACCGGTGTGATGATGGTGGACTTCTGGGCCGAGTGGTGTGGCCCCTGCCGCGCCATCGCTCCCGTTCTCGAGGACCTCGCCCGGGAGTCCCACGGCAAGGTGACGCTCGCCAAGGTCAACGTCGACGAGAACCCCGGGCTGGCGGCGCGCTACGGGATCCGCTCGATCCCGACGATCCTGTTCGTGAAGCAGGGCAAGGTCTCGGATCAGGTGATCGGCGCGGTCCCGAAGGCCAAGCTCCAAGCAAAGCTGGACGCCCTCGCCTAGCGCCGCCCCCAACGGGGTCCGCATCAGTACCGCCGGCACAGGCATCCCGTCGCTTTCTCCGAGCCGTGAGGAGTTCCGGGCTCTCGCGGCACAGGGCAACCTTGTGCCCGTCTACGCCGAGCTTCCGGCCGATCTCGACACGCCGCTCTCGGCGTATCTGCGTCTGAGGCCCGGCCCGTACTCGTTCCTGCTCGAGTCCGTCGAGGGCGGCGAGGTGTGGGCGCGCTACTCGTTCCTGGGCGCGGAGCCTCTGATGGTCCTCACGGCGAAGAACGGGCGGCTGACGCTCAGCCGCGAGGGCCGTACCGAGCGTTTGCCCGAGAGCAATCCCCTCGTCGCCGTCCGCGATCTGCTCAAGCAGTTCCAGCCGGTCCCGGTGCCGGGGCTGCCGAGATTTCAAGGCGGTGCGGTCGGCTTCCTTGCGTACGACATGGTCCACCACATGGAGCGCCTGCCCCGCACGACCGAGGACGATCTCGGCCTGCCGGACGCGGTGTTCCTCTTCACCGATACCTTGCTCGTGTTCGACAACCTTCGCCACCGGCTCCTCGTCATCGCCAACGCGGTCATCGAGCGGCACGACCCGGCGGCGTTGGATCGAGCCTACGACCGGGCCGCGGTGCGAATCGGAATGACGCTCGCCAAGCTGTCGCGACCGGCGAGAGCGCCGGCGACGTTCTCGCTTCCGGCGGCCGCGCCGCTCCTGGCCGAGGGCGAGGCCGGTTTCACCTCGACCATGAACGAGGCGCAGTTCGTCGACGCCGTGCACAAGGCGAAGGAGTTCATCGCCGTCGGCGACGCCTATCAGATCGTCCTGTCGCGGCGGCTCGACTGCCGCCTCACCGCCGATCCGTTCACGGTCTATCGCGCGCTCCGGACGATCAACCCCTCGCCCTACCTCTTCTTCCTTCGCCTGGGCCCCTTGTCCATCGTGGGCTCGTCCCCCGAGGTGCTGGTGCGAGTCGAGGGCGATCGCGTCGACCTGAGACCCATCGCGGGCACTCATCCGCGCGGCGTCACCGAAGTCGAGGACCGCGAGATCGAGGAGCGGCTCAAGAACGACCCGAAGGAGCGCGCCGAGCACGTCATGCTGGTCGACCTCGGGCGGAACGACGTCGGCCGCGTCTCAGAGCTCGGCTCGGTCAAGGTCACCGAGTTCATGGAGATCGAGCGCTACTCGCACGTGATGCACCTGGTCAGCCACGTGACGGGCAAGCTCAAATCAGGCAGAGACGCCCTCGACGTGCTCCAGGCGTCGTTCCCGGCCGGGACCCTGAGCGGCGCGCCGAAGATCCGCGCGATGGAGATCATCGACGAGCTGGAGCCGACCCAGCGAGGTCCGTACGGCGGCGCGGTCGGCTACGTCTCCTACTCGGGCAACCTCGACTCGTGCATCACGATCCGGACGATCGTGTGCCACGGCCGGCGCGCCTCGGTCCAGGTGGGCGCGGGCATCGTCGCCGATTCGGATCCGAAGACCGAGTGGCTCGAGACCTGCTCCAAGGCGCGCGGCATGATCCTGGCGCTCAGGCTCGCGGTGGGGACGGAACGATGATCCTCGTCATCGACAACTACGACTCGTTCACCTACAACCTCGTGCAGTATCTCGGCGAGCTGGGCGCCACGCTCGAGGTCGTCCGCAACGACACGCTGAGCTGCGACGCGATCGTCGCCAAGCGACCCGAGCGCATCGTGATCTCGCCGGGGCCGGGCAATCCCGACCAGGCGGGTGTGTCGCTCGAGGTCATACGCCGTCTCGGCGGCACGACGCCGATACTCGGCGTCTGTCTCGGCCACCAGTCGATCGGCCAGGCGTACGGCGCCACGGTCGCACGCGCCAAGACGCAGATGCATGGCAAGACGTCCGCGATCCGCCACGACGGTCGGGGCGTGTTCACCGGGCTCGGCAACCCCTTCGTCGCCACGCGGTATCACTCGCTGGTAGTCCTGCGCGACACGGTGCCCGACGCGCTCGAGGTGACGGCGTGGGCCGAGGACGGCGAGATCATGGGCCTTCGCCATCGGCGCGATCCCGTCGAGGGCGTGCAGTTCCATCCGGAGTCGATCCTGACGATCGAGGGCAAGCAGCTTCTGAGAAATTTTCTCTCCGGATGAGTCGGCGGGAGGGCGCGACTGAGCGACGCCTGATCGAGATCATCCGGCGGGCGTCGCGGCGATCGCCGGCGGTCCGGGTCGGAATCGGCGACGATTGCGCAGTGCTCGAGCCGGCCTCGGGGAGCCTCTTGCTGGCGACCACCGACCTGCTCATCGAGGACGTGCACTTCCGCCGCCGCTGGGCCGCCCCGACCGACATCGGCTGGAAGGCGCTCGCGGTGAACGTCTCCGACATCGCGGCGATGGGCGGTCGGCCCCGGTGGGGCCTGATCGCGCTGGCCTGCCCCGACGCCGTGACCGTCGAGGAGGCCGAGGGGTTCTATGCCGGCGTCCAGGCCCTCGCGACCGAGCACGACGTGGTCATCGTCGGCGGTGACACCTGTGCCTCGCCGGGAGGGTGGATTGTCAACGTGACCCTGCTCGGCGAGGCGGTTCGCGCCCCGCTGCTCCGGTCGACCGCGCGCGCCGGCGACGTGATCGCCGTCACGGGCTCGCTCGGACGGTCGGCCGCCGGCCTGGCGCTCCTCGAGGCGAATCCGGCGCCCGCGGGAGTGCCCGGCGACGCGCGCGCCGACGTGACCGTCGCGCACCTGAGGCCGCGCCCCCGGATGCGCGAGGGGCTGTGGCTCGGCGAGGCCGGCGGCGTCACCGCGATGATCGATCTCTCGGACGGTCTCGCGACCGACCTCGGTCATCTGTGCGAGGAAAGCGCCGTCGGAGCGCGGGTCGACCTCGCCCGGATTCCGGTCGACGGCTCCGTGCGCGAGGTGGCGCGGGCACTCGGCCGTGACGCCGTCCACTGGGCCACCGGAGGTGGCGAAGATTACGAGCTTCTGCTCAGCTGCGCACCCGATGCGTTCGATCGTCTCGCCGGCGGCCTCGCGCGCGCGACGGGAACGGCGCTCACGGCGGTCGGCGAGATGATGCCGGCCGCCGATGGGATCCGCTATCTCGACGCCTGCGGGGAAACCGTGTCGATCGGCCCGGGATTCGAGCACTTCGTGACGGGGCGCGGCCGTGCCTGAAGGGTTCGGCCTGAAGTTTCTCGCGCTCTGCGTGCTGATCGTCTGCTCCGCGGTCCTCACCGGCGCCGAGGCCGCCTACTTCTCGCTCGGCCGCGCCCGGCTCAAGCACGTCGCGCCCAAGGACGAGAACGAGCCGGTCGGGGAGCCGAAGACGCTCATCGAGCGCCCGCACGAGCTGCTCGTCACCTTGCTCGTGGGCATCACCGTGATCAACATCGGCGCCGCCGCGCTCGCCGCCACGATCGCCGACAGCATCTTCGGTCCGACCCTCGGCTTGTTCGTCGAGATCGTGGTGCTGGTCTTCGTCCTCACGACATTCGGCGAAGTCCTGCCAATGACCCTAGCCGTCAAGTACCCGGAGCGCTTCCTGGCCGTCGCCGGCCGGCCGGTGGCCTGGCTCGGCGTGGTCCTGGCGCCGGCCCGCGCCTTGCTAGCTGGATTGACCGCGCTGATGGTGCGGATGGTGAGCCGCGGCCGCACGGAGCAGGCCACGCTCAGCGAAGAGGAGCTGCGGACGCTCGTGGACGTGGGCGCCAGCGAGGGCGTGGTCGAGCGCGAAGAGCGCGAGATGATCCACAAGGTGTTCGAGCTCGAGGACACGCTCGTGCGGTCGGTCATGGTGCCGCGCACCGACATGGTGTGCGTCGACGTCGAGACACCGACCGCCGAGATCCTGCCGGCGCTGCGCGAGCACCTGCACTCGCGGGTCCCGGTCTACGAGGGCTCGATCGACGTCATCGTGGGCATCCTCTACGCCAAGGACCTCTTGCCCTTCATGGAGGGACTGCCGCCCGATTTCGACGTACGCGCGCACCTGCACCCGCCGTACTTCGTGCCGGAGTCCAAGCGCGCCGACGCGCTCTTGCAGGAATTCCAGGCCAAGCGCGTTCAGATGGCGATCGTCGTCGACGAGTACGGCGGGACCGCCGGCCTGGTCACGCTCGAGGACCTGCTCGAGGAGCTGGTCGGTGAGATCGCCGACGAGTACGACGAGCCCGAGCGGCTCATCCAGCGCGTCGACGGAACGACGTACCGGGTCGCCGGCAAGCTGCCGATCGATCAGCTGAACGCGGCGACCGGCCTCAAGATCTCCAACGAGGGCTACGACACGGTCGGCGGCTGGGTCCTCGACCTCTTCGGTCGCGTACCCCGTCGGGCTGAGCGCGCCGAGACGGCCGAGCTGCAGCTGACGGTGGAGAAGGTGGAGCGGACGCGAATCGTCGAGGTGCTGGTGTCGCTCAAGAAACCGGCGAAGGAGGCGGCCGCGTGAGCCTGATCTGGCTGGCCGTGTTCTGTCTCTTGTTGACGATGTTCTTCTCGGCCGCCGAGATGTCGTTCATCGCGGCCAATCGCCTGCGGCTGAAATACATGGCCGAGGAAGGGAGCGGCGTCGCGCAGAGCTACCTCGAGGCGTTTCGCCAGCCCGAGCGCGTGCTGTCGACCGCGATGATCGGCGTGACCGTCTCGCACATCGTGGCCGCCTCGGCGATGACGTGGGCGCTCCTGCCGGTGCTCGGCGGTATGGCGCCGATCGTGGTGACGATCTTGTTGACGCCCGTGATGCTCGTCGTCGGCGAGATCATCCCGAAAGCGGTCGCCCGTGAGTGGGCGACCAGCCTGATCCTGAGGCTCTACCGGCCCCTGACCTGGGCGGCTGTCATGCTGGTGCCGTTCGTGTCGTTCGCGAACGTCGTCGTGGGCGCGGTCCTCAGAATGTTCGGCGCCCGGCAGGCCGACATGCGCGCCTTCGTCTCCCGCGAGGAGCTCAAGGCCCTGCTCCAGCTCGAGCCCGGTGAGGCCGACGTGACCACGATCGAGGCCCAGCTGATCGACAAGATCTTCGATCTGGGCGACACGACCGTGCGCGAGATCATGGTGCCGCTGGTCGAGGTCGCGATGCTCCCCGATACCGCCACGCCGCGTGAGACCGTCGCGTTCGTGATGGATCGCGGATTCTCGCGCGTGCCGATCTTCCGGCAGCGCGAGAGCAACGTCGTGGGTGTGGTCGGCGCCAAGGACATCCTGAGCCGCGGCGCCGCCGTGCGGACCCTGGACGAGCTCAAGCGCCCGCCGTACTATGTGCCCGAAACCAAGCGCATCGACGACTTGCTCCGCGAGATGCAGCGAAACCGTACGCACATGGCCGTCGTCGTCGACGAGTACGGCGGCGCGACCGGCGTCGTGACGCTCGAGGACATCCTCGAGCAGATCGTGGGCGACATCCACGACGAGCACGACCGCGCCGCCGCGCCCGCCGAGCGTCTACCCGACGGCAGCTACCGGGTCTCCGCGCGCGCGAACATCGACGAGCTGAACGAGGCGCTCGACTGGACCCTGCCCAAGCGAGACTACGAGACCGTCGCCGGGCTCGTGCTCGCGACCTTGCATCGGATCCCTCGGGCCGGCGAGGAGTTCCAGATCGCGGGCTATTCGATCACGGTCCTCGAGTCCGACGCCCGGCGGGTCATCTCGGTGAAGATCGCGCCGGTCACCGGCACGAGCCTGCCGGCGGCCGGCCCCAGCAGTTCATGATCGCGCCCCGGGCCGCGCGGCAACGCCGGCCCGGGCGCGCACAGAAGGAGACTGAGCATGGCGGGAAGCATGGTCGAGTTCGCGTCCAACGGCAGCAAGACCCCCGGATACCTGGCCACACCGGCCGGCGGGAAGGGACCGGGCGTGCTGGTGCTCCAGGAGTGGTGGGGGCTCGTCGGTCACATCAAGAACGTGTGCGACCGGTTCGCCGCTGAGGGCTTCACGGCGCTCGCGCCCGACATGTACCACGGCAAGACCGCCAGCGAGCCCGACGGCGCCGGCAAGCTCTTCATGGCGCTCAACATCGGCCAGGCCGAGAAGGACCTGCGTGCCGCGGCCACGTATCTTCTGGGCCAGTCCTCGACGAAGAAGCTCGGCGCGGTGGGCTTCTGCATGGGCGGCCAGCTCGCTCTCTACGCGGCCACGCTGAACCCGTCGGTGTCGGCCTGCGTCAACTTCTATGGGATCCATCCCAATGTGAAGCCCGACTACACGAAGCTGTCTGGGCCGGTGCTCGGCCTCTTCGCGGAGAAGGACGGCTTCGTGACACCGCAGGTGGCCAAGGACACCGATGCGGCCATCAAGAAGGCGGGCAAGCAGTCCGAGATCACCATCTATCCCGGGGTCGATCACGGCTTCTTCAACGACGACCGGGCGGACGTCTACAACAAGCCGGCCGCGGCCGACGCCTGGAAGCGCACCCTCGGGTTCTTCCGTCAGCACGTGAAATAGCGCCCGAGCCCGGCCAGCGAGGGCCGGCTCCCCGCGAGCGGTCCTCGTTGCCCGGCGCCGGCGCGGGTCTGGTTTCATAGTGCTCGGGGCGCCGGCGGGCGATAAGCTCGTGAAGATGTCCTCGTATCCGCTCGATGTCTTCCTCCCCGCGGCGGGGTTCGGCGAGCGGCTCCGCCCGGCCACGAGTCATCTGCCCAAGCCGCTTCTGCCGATCCTCGGCGCGCCGATCATCGAGCGAATCCTGGGCAAGCTCGCACCGGTGTTTGACGGCAAGATCGGGATCAACCTGCACTGGAAGGCCGACCTGCTGCGCGCCTGGGCCGCCGCCTCGCCCTGGCACGAGCGCATCGTCTTCTTCCCTGAGGACCCGATCCTCGGGACGGGCGGCGCGCTTAAGAACGCGGAGTCGATGCTCTCGAAGCGTCCGTTCATCGTCCACAACTCGGACATCCTCCTCGACATCGACTTCGCGCGGCTGGCGGCCGAGCACCTCTCGTCCGGCAACACGGCGACCCTCGTGTGTCATCGCCTGCCGCACCTGAGCAACGTCGTCATCGACGACGACGGCCAGGTGCTGGACGTCGAGAACCCAGGCGCCTCGCGACCGGATCCCACGCACATCGCGAACAAGGTCGCCTACACCGGCATCGCGGTCTATTCCCCCGAGATCCTGGGATTCCTCCCGGCGGGCGTCTCGCACGCCACCGTCGCCTGGGTGGCCGCGTCGAAGGCCGGCTTCAAGGTGCGCGCGTTCGACGTCACCGGCGCCTACTGGAACGACGTCGGAGATCCGGCCACCTACGCGCGCGGCGTGCTCGACGCGCTGCGAGAGCGCGGCGAGACGGTCCACATGTCGGCGGCCGCGCGCTGCGGAAAGGTCGAGATCGACGGCTACGTCGTCCTCGAGTCGGGCAGCCAGATCCGGGACGGCTCACGGGTCAGGAACTGCATCTTCATGCCGGGGGCCGACGCCTCCGGCGAGCACGAGAACGCCATCGTCGGGCCCGACTACGAGATCTCGCTCGCCGAGGCCGACATGCAGCCGTCGATCCACGCCGCGGAGAAGAAGCGCGTCCCGCTGGGGGACCCGATCTTCGCGCGGCATTTCCGGGCGCGGCCCGGAATCGGGCGCGGGCCGGTGTCGAGCGCCGACTCGCCGGTATGGTCGGACGCGATCCTGGTCGGGCTCGGCGGCTCGGATCGCCGCTACTACCGCGTGCGGAACGACGGCTGGACCGCGATCCTGATGGAGTGCCGGCCCGAGGATCCGGACTTCGAGCGGCATCTGGCGTACACCCGATTCTTCGCGCGGCACACCGTGCCGGTTCCGGCGCTCCTGACGGAGGACAGCGCAAACAAGCGAGCGCTGTTCGAGGATCTGGGCGACACGTCGCTCTACGCCTATCTGACCCTCCCGCGAGACCGCGAAAGCACCGAGAGCATCTACCGCGACGTCCTGCGGAGCCTCGTGACCTTGCACACCACGGCGACCGCCCACGTCAGCGAGTGCCCGCTGCTCGAGGCGCGGATCTTCGACTACGAGTACCTGCGGTGGGAGACGACCTACTTCCTCGATCGCTTCGTCGCCGGGCTGCGCCGGGCCGCGATCGCGAGTCGCCCGGCCCTCGACGAGGAGCTGCATCGATTGGCGCAGTGCGTGTTCGAGAAGCCAAGGGTGATCATCCACCGCGACTTTCAGTGTCAGAACATCATGGTCCACGCCGGCGGCCCGCGGATCATCGACTATCAGGGCGCGCGCATGGCGCCGCCCGCCTACGACATCGCGTCGTTGCTGTGGGATCCTTACCACCGGCTGGACGACGGGCTGCGCGAGCGGCTGCTCGCCTACTATCTCGACGAGGTGAAGGCCGATCGCGAGCGGCCGTTCGACGAGACGGCCTTCAGCCACGGCCTGGCCGCCTGCCGCCTCCAGCGCCACATGCAAGCGCTGGGCGCTTACGGCTTTCTCTCCGAGGTGAAAGGCAAGAAGTATTTCCTCAAGCACGTCCCCGAAGCGCTCCGACTGCTCAGAGAGGACGTCGGCGCGGTCCGGCAGGACTACCCGGAGCTCGCCCGCCTGATCGCAGCGCTCTGAGTGCCGCCGCTCAGGCGGCCTCGCCGGAGCGCAGCACGATTGGCAGACCCCGACGCGGCACCAGCACCGTGCCCGGCTCGGGCTCCATGCGCCAGCCCGGCGTCAGCGCCATGTCGTAGCGCTGCGCGACCATCGCGACGATGAGCTGCATCTCCATCAGCGCGAACGCGCTCCCGATGCAGGTGCGCGGCCCGCCGCCGAACGGAAAGTACGCATAGCGCGGACGCGACGGGCTCCCATGGCGGAACCGCTCCGGATCGAAGCGCTCCGCGTCCTCCCAAAAGCGTGGATCCCGGTGCGTGACGTAGGAGCTCAGCAGCACCGTGGCGTTCGCCGGGATGCGATAGTCGCCGACGTCGACGGCATCGGTCGTCGTGCGGGCCGTGATCCACGTGGGCGGATAGAGCCTGAGCGTCTCGTCGATCACGAGGCGCGTGTATTCCAGAGCGGAGAGGTCCGTAGCGTTCGGCCGACGCATCCCGAGGACGGCGCGTGCTTCGCGCTGGAGCCGCCCTCGTACGCCGGGGTTCTGGGACAGCACGTACGAGACCCAGGCCAGACCGCTCGCCGTCGTCGCGTGACCGGCGACGAACAGGGCTTTGAGCTCGTCGCGAAGCTCGGCATCGGCGAAACGCGCGCCGCGCTCGTCATCGCGAGCGTCGAGTATGACCGAGAGCAGATCGCCCGCCGGGCCTCGCCGGCGGCCTTCGCCGATTCGCCGTGACATGAAGCCGTCGAGCTGTTCCACGGCCTCCTCGTAGTGCCTTTGCCGAGGTGTGGGCAGGCGCGGCAGCCAGCCCAGTGCGCTCCAGAGGCCTCGGTTCACGTGCTCCGCCACGATCGTGGTCGCCCGGGCGAGGGCGCGAGCTTCCTCGTCGGGGACGTTGCCGAACAGCAGCCGGAGGATGATCGTCCGGGTCAGCTCGGTCATCTCGTCGAAGACGTCGACGGCCCGCCTCTCTTCGGCGATCTCGCGCCAACGATGCAGCATGGCGTCGGTGGTCTCGACGATGCTCGAGACGGCGGCGACCAGCCGCTCGGGCGTGAAGCCCGGCCGGATCAGACGGCGTCGCCGGCGCCATGCCTCCCCGTCGACGGTCGTGAGGCTCGTGCCGAAGAGCGGCCTGATCCGTTCGGCGGCGGGAGCCTTGTGCAAGCGCCCGTCGTCCTCCTGCAGCACGTACCGGATGTGGTCCGGGTGGCAGAGCAGATAGAGCCGGCGCACGCCGAGGGGCAGGCCGACGACGTCGCCGTACGTGCGCGCCGCCTGGAGAAAGAACCCCAGGGGATCCCGGCGCGCCGCTGGAAAGACCCCGAGCAATGGATAACCGCGCGGACCCGGGGGTGTCGCTGCGATGCGAGCGCTTACCGACATGCGCTTCCGTCGAGGGCGCTGGCGCGAGTTACGCGGAGGCGGCGGCCGCTTTTTCCTTCCGCTTGCGCCGACCGGTCGCGCCGGCTTCGCCCTTGGGCGCCCGCTCCTTCTTCTCGGACTTCCTGTCCTTGTCCGTGGTCGCCTCGACGCGGTCGACCAGCTCGAGGAATACCATCGGCGCGCCGTCGCCGGGCCGGTGCCCGGTCTTGATGATGCGCGTGTAGCCGCCGTTCCGGTCGGCGAACCGCGCGGCGATCGTGTCGAACAGCCGACCCACGACCTCCGTGTCGGGAACCATCGAAAGCACCTGACGGCGCGCGTGGAGATTCTCGCGCTTGGCCAGGGTGATCATGTGCTCGGCGAGCCCGCGAACTGCGCGAGCTTTCGTGTCGGTGGTGGTGATGCGCTCGTGGCGGAACAGCGCGACGAGCAGGTTGCGAAACAGCGCCCACCGGTGCTGCGTGAGCCGGCCGAGCTTGTAGCCGGCGTTCCGGTGCCTCATCGGGTGAGTCCTCCCACGGTCATTTCACGGCGCCCCGGCCGAGCGCCCCCAGGACGTTCGGGTCGATCCGCATCCCGAGCGACAGGCCCAGGGCGGCGAGCGCCGTCTTGATCTCGTCGATCGACTTCTCTCCGAGGTTCTTCACGTGCTCCAGGTCGCCCTCGTTCTTCTGTACGAGGTCGACGACCAGATTCAGCTCGGCGTTCTTCAGCGCGTTGATCGCGCGCGCCGGCAGCGCCAGCTCCTCGAGCGTCTTGGCCAGGGCGTCACGAAGGAACGCCTCGCCCTCCGCGCCCTCCGCCTCTTCGTCCTCGCGCGGGACACCAGCCGCCAGCGGGCGAAAGTGCTCCTTGAGGTACGACGATGCCCGCGTGAGCGCGTCGTCCGGGCTCACCGAGCCGTTCGTCCACACCTCGAGCACCAGCTTCTCGTAGTCGGTGATTTTGCCCAGCCGCGACATCTCGACGTTGTAGGACACCCGCGTGATCGGCGAATAGGCAGCGTCGAGCGCCAGGGCGCCCGCCGGTGCTGACACCGTAGCGCGGTCCACCGCCTCGTAGCCGCGGCCCATGCCCACGCCCAGCTCGAGCGTCACCTTCGCGCTCGACTCGATCGTGAAGAGGTGGATCTCCGGGTTCACGACCTCGACGTCGGTCTCGGGCACGTCGGCGCCCGTCACGTCCTTCGGTCCCGTGACGTCGATCTGGAGCACCTTGGCTTCGCCCGACGGCACCTGGATCGCGAGCTTCTTGATGTTGAGCAGGACGTCGACCGTGCTCTCCTTGACGCCGGGGATCTTGGTCTCGGCGCTCTTGACGCCGTCGATCCGGACCCACGACACGGCCGCGCCGGGCACGACCGCGAGCAGGGTGCGCCGGAGCGAGTTGCCGACCGTCAGCGCGTAGCCCTTCTCAAACGGCTCGGCGACGAGCCGGCCGTACCGGTCACTCAAAATCTCCCACTCGACCTTCCTCGGCCTCTGAAATGGAATGCGTGGCATAGCCTTCCTTGGTTATTTGCTATAGAGCTCGACGATGAGCTGCTCGGCGACCGGGATCTGGATATCGTCGCGCAGCGGCAGGCTGCGCACGACGCCCCTCTTCTCGTTCGGATCGAGCTCCAGCCACTGGGGCACCTGCCCGCGGCCGGCGTTGACGTTATCGTCGATGCGCGCCTGCAATTTGGACGTCGGTCTGAGCTGGACCGCGTCGCCCACCTTCACCAGGAACGACGGCACCGACACCTTGCGCCCGTTCACCTGGAAATGGCCATGCGTCACCATCTGGCGCCCCTCGCGGCGCGAGGCCGCGAAGCCGAGGCGATGCACGACGTTGTCGAGCCGGAGCTCGAGCAGGCGCAGGAGGTTCTCGCCGGTGACGCCCTTCTCGGCCTCCGCCCACTGGAAGTACTTGCGGAACTGGCTCTCGAGCACACCGTAGATCCGCTTGGCCTTCTGCTTCTCCCTGAGCTGCACGCCGAAGGCGGTCGGCTTGCCGCGGTTGAGCCCGTGCTGGCCCGGCGGATAGTTGCGCCGCTCGATCGCGCACTTGTCG
>Ga0066388_100000678_pt1 | contig 17039 bp, 14 predicted proteins | sample PanSoiMetaGPlot6_FD_64539 | JGI IMG/M metagenome (GOLD analysis project Ga0066388, IMG submission 64539) | Tropical forest soil microbial communities from Panama analyzed to predict greenhouse gas emissions - Panama Soil - Plot 6 (Hybrid Assembly) | ecosystem: Environmental > Terrestrial >... | reverse complement strand
CTTTGAGCTGGGGACTGGTCGACCAGATTGCCGAGGATCTCGAGGCGGCATTTGCTGTTCACTGGCGGCGGTTGAGGCGCATGGACCGGCGGGCAATCGGCTCGATCAAGAGGTTGGCTGCACACTTCTCGGTGGCCGCTAATTATTTTGACGATGCCGCCTCAGAATTTTGTAGGCTCCTTGACAGTGCGGAGACGCAGGCAAGGATTGCCAGGTTTGTTGCCGGTGATTCGCCCTGGTTGGACGGCTCTGAGCAATCCGGGGACAAGGACAGGTGACCGTGAACGACCTCGAAGGAAAGGTGATTGTGGTTACGGGCGGATCGCGGGGTATCGGGCGGGCGATAGTTCTTGCGGCGGTGAGCAAAGGGGCGAGAGTGGTCTTCTGCGCCCGGAAGATCGACCGGGAAGCTCAGGAGGTTCTGGCCGAAGTCGATAGGCTTGGTGGTGCCGGACGGGCCCTGGCGGTGCCGGCCGATGTTTCCAGAGAAGCGGATGTAGAGGCGCTTTTTGATCAGACCATCGATGCATTTGAGCGTGTCGATGTGGCAATAAATAATGCAGGAATCAACAAGGACGATCTCCTGGTCAGGCTACCGGTGGAAATCTGGGATGAGGTGATAGCCACCAACCTGACCAGTGCATTTCTGGTCTCACGGCGGGCGGTGTCTGAATTTCTGGCACAGGGAGAGGGTGGGCGGATTGTCTCTCTCAGCTCTCTCTCTCAGACTGGCGCGACCTCCCAGTCAGCCTACGCCGCCAGCAAGGGCGGTTTGATTGGGCTCACCCGCACAATTGCCAAAGAGTACGGCAGGCGGGGCATTTTTGCCAACCTTGTGGCCGTCGGCTATGTGGAAACCCAACTTTCAGCCAAAATTCCGGATTTCGCCAGGCGTTATCTGATCGAATCGTGCCCTCAACGCCGCGCCGCTTCCGTCGATGAGATCGCTTCAGTGGTCCTCCTTCTTGCTTCTAATCGTCTGACCTATGTCAATGGAGAGACGATCTTTGCTTCCGGCGGACTGGTGGATATTCCTTTATGAGTCAGGCAGCCGCAATAGTCGAGCCAATCTCCGAGCGGATCGTTTCGCTCAAGATCTCCAGCGACCAGTCAACATATCTGGACGGCACAACGGTCGCTGCGCTTGCGGAAGCAGCGGAGCAGTTGAAGAACGATGAGACCGTTCAGGCAATCCTTGTCGAAGGTGGGACCACCTACTTCTCTAATGGTGCAAGTCGAGAGGCGCTCCTGAATGCCGATGCCCAATCGGTAGTCTCTTATTTTTGTCTGGAGGTGCCGCGCCTGATTCTCTCCCTGCCGGTACCCACGGTTGCAGTTATGTCTGGGCACGCGATCGGGGGCGGGCTGATCCTCGGATTGTGGTGCGATATCCCGATTCTGGCTCAGGAAAGTCTGTATGGGGCAAACTTCATGACCCTGGGGCTTACCCCGGGCATGGGCGCGACAATTCTCCTTGAGGATGCGCTGGGCGGCCCGCTGGCAAGAGAGCTCTTGTTCACCGGGCGCCTTGTGAAGGGATCCGAGATCCAGGTCGGCGGAGGCCCGCTAGCACATGCAGTTTTGCCGCGGGAGATGGTACGGCGAAGAGCGATGGCCATAGCCGAGGAGCTGGCCGACAATTCAAGAGCAGCCTTGAAGCTCTTGAAAGAGACTCTTTCCAGGAGACGAATGGAGCTCTATGCCCGTGCCTTTCAGGAGGAGAGCGCCATGCATCAGGAACTTTTTGTTGGATCGAATTTGAAGGAAAGGATCGGAGAGCGCTACGCAGCGCCGTTGAGCGAGCCGGAGGAGTCTACCACAAACGGACAGAGGACAGGGAACAATGATCACGACTGATTTTAAGGGAGCCGGGGTGGTAATCACGGGAGGCACCCGGGGACTCGGAAAAGCGATTGCCCTTGAATTTTCTCGTGCTGGTGCGACCGTGTTCGTTACGCATCGCTGGGGAAGTGTCGAGGAAGAGGAGTTGGCTAAGGAGTTCGAGTCGGAGAGTCTGAAACCACCAACGATGATCGAGTGCGATGCCAGTGATGCGCAAGCAACTCGGGAGTTAATGGCTGAATTGAAGGCACATGTTAGCACGCTCGATGTCGTGGTCAGCAACGTTGCCTTCGCAAAGATTGTTCAAGGCGTGAAGGATTTGAAGAAGAATGCGCTCGATCTCTCGCTCGGTTATTCAGCCTGGCCGCTGGTAGACCTGCTTCAGACCAGTGAAGAAGTTTTCGGCCGCTATCCGCGATATGCCCTGGGTATATCGAGTGACGGAGGCACAGTATGTCACGACGGCTATGACCTGGCGGGCGTCTCAAAGGCGGTTCTGGAGACGCTTGTGCGCTACCTGGCGCTGCGACTGAAACGACATGGTGTCAGGGTGAACGCTGTACGCCCGGGATTTCTTGATACTGCCAGCTCGAGGGCGACCTTTGGAGATGAGGTAGTGGAGGCGGCTTCCGAACGTGTCGGTGAGCTCTTCCTGGATCCAAGGCTGGTGGCGCGCACCTGCGTGGCGCTGTGCTCGGGCATGATGGATGCGGTGACCGGACAAGTAATTGTTGTAGATGAAGGCTGGTCTTTGGTAAGCCCGCTTGCCTACCTGACCGGTCGCGGTGCTCCCGGCGCCTTCCCTAGAGAGGCAAGCAAGGTGCGCCCATGACCAGGGAGATTTCCGCGGAAGTTGCCGAATTGCTGCGGGTGGCGGAGAAGAGATTGCTTGTCCAGCACTCCGATCACGACGGTGTGACGATCCTCGATCGTGGTCAGGTGGAAGCGCTGATTCCGCATCGTGACCCCTTCTTGCTCATTGACCGGGTTGTGGATCTGAACCTGGAGAAGGGAGTCATAGTGGCTGAGTTTGATCTCAGGCGTGCCGAGAACGTCTTCGCCGGACACTTTCCTGAGTATCCGGTATATCCGGGTGTTCTTCAGATCGAGGCAATCGGACAGGTAGGGATTGTTCTTTACATGATGAAGACCGGTGAATCGGCGCTTGCCAATGTCGCGCTTACCCATGTGCTTGGTGCGAGATTCATGAAGCCGGTTTTGCCGGGTGGCTCCTTACAGATCGTCTCGCAAGTGATCGAGGATGGGCTCTTTTTTACAATTGTTGGCCAGTGCATACGCGATGGCGAGATCTGCTCGGTGGCTGCCCTTAGCGGAATGTAGGACGCCCTGGCCCGAGTTGCAGTGCTCTACTCAATTGTGAACTGGGCTGGCTCCCGGTCGTCTAATGTCCTTCTGCTGCGCCCCATCGCTGTCTTTTTTGCAGGCTCGATTATGGAAATCGCCCTTTCAGGCCCGTGCCAATACCAGCGCTGTGTTGTGACCGCCGAATCCAAGGGCTTCCACCATTGCATGATGGATGTTTGCTGATCGAAAAACATTTGGGACGTAGTCGAGATCGCATTTAGGATCGGGGAGTTCGTAGTTGATTGTCGGGTGGATCTTTTGATCCCACAAGGTCAGAGCGGTTGCTGCAGCCCCGATCGGTCCGGCTGCTCCAAGCAGGTGCCCGACCATTGATTTCGTGCTGGAGACCGCGACCTTGTACACCTGCTCACCAAAAACCTGCTTCAGCGCAAGCGTCTCCCTTTCGTCGTTTAGTCGGGTGGATGTGCCGTGAGCGTTTACATAGCCAATCTCGGAAGGGCCTAAGGCGGCATCATCGAGCGCTTCACGCATAGCCCTGGCAGCGCCGTCGCCAAACTCGTCTGGCGCAACGATATGGCTGGCGTCGCAGCTGGCGCCACCACCCACGACTTCAGCGATGATTGGAGCATTCCGTCTCATCGCGTGTTCTAGCTCTTCTAGAATGAGGATGGCTGCTCCTTCTCCCATCACAAAGCCATCGCGATCAGCGTTAAACGGACGGCTTGCTCTTGCAGGCTCGTCATTTCGCCGAGACAGGGCCATCATGTTTTCAAAACTGGCAACAGCCAGAGGATCGATACAGGCTTCCGCACCTCCGGATATGATCACATCCGCGCGATCGTTCTTGATGTACAGGTACGCATCGAGCAGAGAGTCAAGCCCGCTGGCACAGGCAGTCGAATCACTCTTGGCTCTGCCCTTAGCACCGAATGCAATCGCCACCTGTCCAGCCGGTGCGTTACACATCATCCTGATAACCGAGCGAACACCGATCTTTTTCGGTCCCTCCTGCAGAAGCTTCGCCTGCTCGGCCGTGATTGTGCCGAAGCCACCAACCCCGGTGCCGATAAATGTGCCCACCCGTTCGGATACTGTCTTGCGGACTTCAAGCTGGGCGTCTTCCAGAGCCAGCTTGGCGGCCGCCACGGCAAACAGCGTGACGCGATCCATCTCTTTTAGCATTGCACTTGCTTTACGCTTGTCTGGGAAAAAGGCGGTGATATCGAAATCCTTAACCTCGGCGGCAATCTTTACCTCCAAACCAAGGGCATCCGGGTCAAAACGGCTGATCCTGGTAACGCCGCTGCGCCCTTCCAGCAGTGATCTCCAGAGATCCTGCCGCCCCGTGCCGGTCGGGGCTATTGCACCAATTCCCGTAACGACCACTCTTCGAGTCTTCATGATCAGGTGACCACTTCTTTCCGAGTGATAGAGCGGTACAAGCAGTAACTGGCAACGGGGCTTACATCTGCCGCCTGAGGACCTGTCAACATTCGGTCAAATCACTTGCGCCCCGCCATGTGCTGACCTCGTCTATCTGCCCTTCCACATTCGCTTTGCTTCGATGATAGCTGGATCGTGAGAGGGTGGCTAGAGGACATTTGTCCACATAGCAGGCAGGCGTCAAAGCATGTCGTTTCGACGCGCAGATTGCCCATGTGGACATTAGTCTACCTGCGCTCCGGGCATCAAGTGTTGTGTCGTGTGGATCGCCCGGAAAGCAGCTCAATGTGGACTTCTGTCGGCTAGACAGCCGCCCGGTGCGCGCGTATGTTGTTATTGTGGGCTACGGTCTAAGCCCGCGACGAGCGCAGAATGCATCGCTCCTGTTGTGCCATTGCGGAACTGTGGACGCCGATAAGGCTGGTATGGAGGCGGGCGCATTATGGCCATTTCCAGTTTCAGGCTTGGCGGAGAATCGGCAGATAAAGGGTTAATCGCCGGGAGATCAGGTGACTCACCAGTCTCCTCACTCGAGCGGAGATCAACTCACTTCTCTGATCCCTGTGTGCGAACCAACAGGCGAACAGTCAAGCACAGGCAGGTAAAAAGGCAGCTGTATGCCCACGCACTGGCCAACTTGACCATTCCGACCGTCGGTTTTGTGATGGCCCTGGTGGTTGCCTGGAAAACCGGCATCGGCCTGATGGAGATCGTGTTGCTGGGGGTCCTGTTCTTTCTCACTGCCGGAGCGATTAGTGTGGCGTACCACCGGCACCTGACGCACAAGTCCTTCAAAGCCCATCCAGCAGTACGAGCAGTAATCATTGTATTAGGCTGTATGGCGGCCCAGGGCCCTCCCATCTACTGGACGGCTGTGCACCGTTACCATCATGCCCATAGTGACGAGCCTGGAGATTCACACTCCCCGTACCGGTTCGGGAAGGGGCGGTGGAACTTGTTGAAGGGGCTGTGGCATGCGCATGCAGGATGGTTGCTTGATCACCCCGTAATCAATTTTTCCTTCTACGTCCGCGATTTACTACAGGACCCGCTGGTCCGAGCGATTGACAGGCTGTACTATCTTTGGATAGTGCTTGGCTTGGTTCTGCCGACTGCCATTGGTTGGGCAATCACGGGGACCATGCTGGGAGGGCTGAAAGGCTTTCTATGGGGAGGACTGGTGCGCCTCTTTCTGGTGCATCATGACACCTGGAGTATCAATTCGATATGCCACGTATTTGGTCAGCGCCCGTTTCCCACCGGGGATGGCAGTGCCAACAACGCCTGGCTGGCAATCCCCACCGTGGGAGAGTCCTGGCACAACAATCATCATGCCTTTCCGTACTCGGCAATTTTTGGTCTGAAGCCGCTGGAGATTGATCTTGGCGGCTGGTTCGTTCGAAGCCTGGAGGCCTGCGGGCTTGCCTGGGACGTTAAGGCACCTACAGCCGAGGCGATCGCACGAAGATACGCCCAGTGAAGAGCGGTGATTTAGTCGCCTTTGCGGTTTGTGACTTGCGGGAGGTTTGACCGGGCCATGCTCAATAGGACACTTGATCAACCTACGGAACAGGGGCGCTTAAAAGCTCATGGGATACATCCCGAGATTCGGGAGTGGCTGATTGGGGCGATTTGGGCGTCCGGATTGCAAGTGAGGGCCTGCTTCGATTTCTGGGGTGCGGAGCAAGTCTACAACTACGAAACCGCAGATGCTGAATGGAGTTCGATAATGATCCGGGTGCGCCACCCCGGGGTAATTCGTCAGCTAATTGAAGACCGGGATCCGTTAAGTGCAGTGGAGGCCTTGTTAAGTGAACAGCTGAGCTTTGTAGGCGCTATAGACCATGCTGTTGCATTGTACTGTTGTCTAGCGTCCACTCAGTTCAAGCCCAGCAATGAGGTACTGGCCTGGTGCCAGAGTTTACCGGACCTGCCAGCATTGAGCGAGCTGCAAGCTGCGTGGAGGAAGTTCCCGACTCATAGCGCCGAACGCGACAAAGCGGTTGTTCAGGCTCACTATGACATAAGCAATGACTTCTATAGACTGTGGCTCGACCCGCTTTGGGTCTACTCATGCGCTCATTTTGAGGATCCAGACGGGACCCTGGCCGATGCGCAGAAGGCCAAGCTGGATCTCATTTGCCGCAAGCTCCGACTGGAGCCGGGCGAGCAATTCCTGGACATTGGTTGTGGCTGGGGTGCCTTGCTACGCTGGGCTGTCACTAATTACGGGGTCAGCGCTCACGGGATCACACTTAGTGAGGAACAGCTGGCGTTTAATCGCCGCTGGATTGCCGAGGAGGGTCTGGGAGACAGGATACGGGTTGATCTCTTGGATTATCGAGATCTTCCCAGAGACCCAGCTTACGACAAGATCGCCTCCATAGGCATGATGGAGCACGTGGGTATCAAGAACTACACGACCTACTTTCGCAGTGCTATCGCTGCCCTGAAGCCCAATGGGCTGTTCTTGAATCACGGCATTACCCTTAACGAGCTGTTTGAGCCTCAAATTAGATTCATCAATCGCTACATATTTCCTGACGGCGAATGTGCGCACGTTAGCACCTATCTAAAGGCGGCGAGAGATGCCGGCTGGGAAATTGTAGATGTTGACTCCTGGCGACCACACTATGCTAAGACTCTGCGTTGCTGGCAGGCCAATTTAGAACGCTCTAGCGATCAGGCAGTCGCATTGGTGGGCGAACGAGTAGTCAGGCTGTGGCAGCTGTATTTTATTCTTTGTGCTCAGTGCTTTGAATGCGGTACGAATGGAGTCTACCAGATGCTCCTTCGTCGAGCTGCCGACAGAAAGTGGAACCTGCCGCTGACCCGTGAGCAGTGGCTGTGTTAGACCTGGCTGTCGAAGTCACAGGCCATCTACGAGCGCTTGTTCAGCTAGACTAACCAACTGCGACGCCGAAAGCCCGAGTACCGCCGCAATCTGGGCGAGCTTTGTAATCGATATGTTGCGCTTGCCCTTTTCGATGCTGATGATGTAGCTGCGATCCAAACCGGTTGCCTTAGCCAATTCGTCCTGCGTGATCTGCCGGGCATGCCGTTGCAGTCGTATCTCTTGAGCCAGTGCGGCAACAAGTGGAACATTTCTCGTTACTTTGCCTGAAAGCTTAGCCTTGGCAATTCGCGAAGGGAATGCTGGAACACTCCGTTCAGTGGAGCATGCGGGCTGGTCCAGACTCGCACAACAGTCCGCCTCTGTGGTGCAATAGTGGTTATTCGTGGTGCAGTGCTGGTGATCTGTAGGACAAGTACCCCGGCTCCGGGATTCCATAGCGTGCCAACTCCAAATAGTGCAACCCGGCGATCGGTCCGATAGGACTGTTGTCACACCGCCTGGAGGTCTTTGCTTCTTATCAGAGACGGAGACACAGGAACGGGCTGATACTTAAATCCAACGTGATCCCTCGCGGTTCCTTATAGGATATCGATCATAGTTGGGTTTCAGCCATGTCGCAAGTCGACAATGGTCAACATGACAGTCTGAATCCCAGTAAGGAGCTTGCTTGGCGAGCCGCGGTGTCTGACAGCATGATGGCGCTCCGCGCTGAAGTGCAGTGTTCATTAGCTTTTTGGAGAATCCCCGGTTCGAAGGGCGGGGGCGACTGAACGGCTATGGAGATTTAGCTTATAACGTTGACAATTGTCATCTAGCCACATAAATGGGGCAGGGCTATGATCTTTAAAGAGCGAACACCAGGGCGTTGATTCCTAGCTGTACGGGGTCAGCCCAATGTCTGGAACAAGCGGGTGTCTGTCTGGCTCGGTTTCACGCCAGGTTGGAAGCTCAAGCAATGATCATCGGGTGCCTGTAACAGACATGGCTATTCGATTCGACAAGAGAACGCTGCCGGAAATTGGGAGGCTACAGGAGATATTCAGGGGCCGGCAAGAGCAAGAAAGTGAGCTTGAGCGACCGAATCTGAATCGGAAGGCAGCGAGCGACCCCCGGCTCTGGCTAGCAATTTTTTTGGTACTTCTGTGGTGCGCAGGGGCAGGTCTCGTCTTGTCCAGATTCCAGGGGAGCGGGCGGAATTTAGCAAAAGCAGTCCCGGACGGTGTGCTGACCGTAACTGTCGAGCCCGTGGCTGTCCATAGGACCCAGCAAAAGCTTGCGGTGAGCGGTTCAATTTCAGCCTGGGATCCGATCTCCATTGGTTCAGAAGTGAGCGGCTTGCGAATTGAGTCGGTTGAGGCAGAAGAAGGACAGACCGTAAGGCAGGGACAGACGCTGGCTGTGCTTAACTCGGCAGTAATTCGGGCTACCCTGGAAGAGGCCCAGGCCCAGTTCAATGCCAGTAAGGCTAATCTGGTCAAAGCCAGGCAGCCTAACCGCTCGCAGGATATCAACGCCCTGAGAGACGCCCTTTCCGCAGCCGAGGCCGGCATAGCCCAAGAAGAGTCCGACTTGAAACGGGCATCCGCCCAGCGTGATCAGGCAAGAATTAGCGCTGAGCGCTATAGGAAGCTCGCTGACCAGGGAGCGGTCGCTGTGCAAGACGCTGAGCTTGCAGAAATGCTGGTAAAAACAACAACAGCTGATCTGGGCAGGACCGAGGAAAGAATTCGAGCTGCACGTTTCGCCTATCAGCAGATAAAGGAGCGTCTGGCAATGGCCTTGACGGGGGGACGCAGGGAAGATGTGGACGTTGCAGCTGCTAACATTGCCCAGGTACAGGCTACCGTTCACAGATTGCAAGCCCAGCTCGAGCAGACCGTAATTAAGGCTCCAACGGACGGGCTGGTCACCAGGCGTGATGCACACGTTGGCGATATCACCGTATCGGGCAAGCCTTTGTTCTCGTTTGTGCGGGGCGGCCGCCTGGAGCTGCGAGCCGAGGTCTCGGAAAAGGATATTGCGCAGTTTCAAGCCGGACAGCCGGTAGAGATCATGTCTGCCGCTTACCCTCGGCATATCTTCCACGGTCGGGTTCGGGTCATCTGCCCTCAGGTAGACGCAAACACCCGTATGGGTATGGTGCGCATAGATATACCAGCGCAGCGCTATTTGATGACCGGAATGTTTGTACGGGCCGAGGTTGAATGTGGAGAGCGTAGCTGCTGCGCTGTTCCAACGGTTGCGGTAGGCAGTGACAGAGGTCAGCCTGTCGTCTTCACCGTAGACAGGAATCGTGCCCGTTCTCATAAGGTCGAACTTGGCGAGCGTGCAGGCAGCCTGGTGGAGGTGGTTTCTGGTGTATCGCCCGGTGATCAGATCATTGTGACCGGTGCTGGGCTGCTAAAGGACGATGATCCGGTAATGGTTGCTCCCGGCAACGCTTTGGGAGCCAAGGGACCGTCATCATGAGCTGGAATATCTCCGGTTGGTCAATTCGCAATCCAGTGCCAACCATTGTTTTGTTCCTGGTTCTGGTCGGGGCAGGAATAGCATCGTTTTTCTATCTCGGGATTGACGAGGAGCCCAATCTAGATGTACCAATCGTCTCGGTGACGATCACACAGCTCGGCGCTGCGCCTGTAGAGCTTGAAAGTCAGGTAACTCGCAGGGTTGAGGACGCCGTGGCCGGCATTCATGAAGTAAAACACATCCTCTCCAAGGTGGGTGATGGGGTATCGCAAACCAACATCGAATTTCAGCTGGGTACGAACATAGCTCGTGCGGTCAACGATGTGCGAAATGCGGTGTCCAAAGTCAGGCGGCAACTTCCTCAAGACGTAGATGAGCCGGTAATCCAGGAGGTGGCGGTACTGGGAGGACCATTTGCCACCTATGCAGTTTCTGCAGATCATCATTCCATGGTGGAGCTGAGCTGGCTGGTGGACCACGATATCGCCCGGTCACTGCTATCAATCCCGGGCGTAGGTCAGGTAGAACGGATCGGCGGCTTGAGTCGCGAGGTGCGCATCAATCTGGATCCAGTTCGTCTGCAAGCCATGGAGATTTCCGCGGATATGGTGAACAGTCAGGTTCGCGCACTCAATCTCAACTCACCGGGCGGACGGGGCGAGCTTGGCTCAAGCGAGCAGTCGATAAGAACGCTCGGCAGTGCGCTCACGACCGACCAGCTGGCTGCTACTCCCATTAGTTTGCCAAACGGTCGCTTCGCACCGCTGAATTCCCTGGGGACGATTACTGACGATGCTGGTGAGCAGCGCCAGCTAGCCCTGCTCAATGGTAGACCGGTGGTTGCCTTTTCGATCAGCCGGAGTACGGGCAGCAACCTCGTGCAAGTCGAAGAAGCTGTGGATGAAAGAATCACGCATCTCAGCCAGCTTCTGCCCAGTGATGTTCGGCTGCAGAAGGTCAAGACCACGGCAGAGTTCGTGCGCAAGTCCTACGATCTGTCATGGGAATCCCTGTTCTTAGGTGCTGCAGCGGCTGTGACCGTGATCTGGCTTGTCCTCAAAGATGCGCGAGCCGCGGGAATTGCGGCACTGGCCTTGCCGCTTTCGGTCATCCCGACCTTCCTAGCGATTAAGGCAGCCGGCTTCACGCTAAACAATATGACGCTTCTGGCGCTGGCCCTGGTTACCGGTATCCTGGTCGATGATGCCATCGTGGAAATCGAAAACATAGTTCGTCACATGGGTAAGGGGAAAACGGCCTTCCAGGCAGCGCTCGATGGTGCGGACGAGATCGGTTTGGCGGTAGTAGCTACGACTATGACATTGGTAGTGGTGTTCCTCCCCGTTGCCTTTATGGCTGGGTTACCGGGCCAGTTTTTCAAGCCATTCGGGTTGACCATTGCCGTGGCTGTGCTCTTTTCTCTCTTGGTTGCCCGCATGATCACACCGCTGATGTGTGCGTATTGGCTCAGGCCTATGGAACACGCCGTGACACCGATCCGGGTCATCCGAGCCTACAAGCGGTCGCTGAGTTGGGCCCTGAGGCATCGTATCACGGTTGTTGTAGTTGCACTTAGTCTGTTCGGTGGCAGCTTGCTCATGCTTACCCTGGTTCCCACCTCATTAATCGGCGACGAGGATCGGGAGGAGAGCCTTCTAACCGTGGAGCTGCCGCCAGGGTCTATGCTTGAAGACACGCGGAGGGTGTGTGAGCAAATTGTTCAGAGGTTGCGTGCTCACCCGGAGGTGACAGCGGTACTTGCCACCATCGGTACGCCCGGTCAGAGTCAACTCGGCGCAGTGGGCAATCAGGGGGGCGTAAATCGAGCGGACATCGATCTCATTCTCAAGCCGAGAAACGAACGTTCAGTGGTACAGGATGCTTTTGAACGCGGTTTGCGCTCCGAACTCAGCACCATACCCGGAGCTCGCATCAGTTTGGGGCGAGTCGACAGCATTATTCCAGGTAAGCCGCTACAGATTGTTTTCACAAGCGACGACCCGTCCGCGCTCAGTCATACTGCCAATGACATGCTGACTCAGATGCGCAGTAGGGGGATTTTCACCGATGTCACATCCAGCGATGCACCCCTGCGGCCGGAGATTATTATACGGCCGGATTTTGATCCGGCCGCTCGGCACGGTGTTTCCGTGCAGACAATTGCACGCACTGCCCTGATTGCCACCGTAGGTGATATCGATGCCAATCTGGCTAAGTTCAATTTGCCAGGCCGGCAGATCAATGTTCGAGTACAGCTCGAGCCTGGCTCTCGCCAGGACGTGCAGACCATTACTAACCTGAGGGTGGCGGGCACGGGAGGCCGGCTTCTGCCTTTGAGCTCCGTGGCGACAGTTGAATATGGTTATGGTAATTCTCAGATAGACCGCTATGATCGCGACCGGCAGATAACCATTGAATCTAACCTGGGCGTCGGCGTATCTCTTGGCGAGGCTCTCCAGGAAGTACAGCGTTTACCGGCATTCCGAAATCTTTCGCCTGGGGTTCATTTTCAACTGGCAGGTGATGCCGAGAAGCAACAAGAGGTTTTTTCTGCCTTCTCTTACACCACAGCAATTGGAATTCCGCTGGTGTATGCAGTGCTCGCGCTGCTATTTGGAGAATTTTTACATCCACTTACGATTATGATGTCCTTGCCACTTTCCTTATGTGGAGCGTTGATTGGCTTGACCGTGTGTGGTAAGGATGTAGGGCTGTACGCCTTGATTGGAATCGTTATGCTGGTGGGCCTGGTCACCAAGAATGCCACTTTGCTTATCGAATACACTCAAGCAGCCATGCGCAGGGGCACCCCTCGCATTCGAGCGTTAGTGACAGCTGGTGCGGTGCGCATGCGACCCATTCTGATGACAACTGGGGCGATGATCGTAGGTATGATCCCCATTGCCGTGGCCACCGGCGCCGGGGCGGAAGTGCGTTCGCCAATGGCTATTGCTCTCATTGGAGGCCTGATTTCGTCCTCCCTGCTCACGCTGGTAGTAATTCCAGTAGTCTTTACCTATGTGGAAGACTTCAAGCATTGGATCGTTCACTTGTCCGGTTTCGGTCGGAAGCGGCGGGAATCGGAGATTGCTCGGGCCGAGCCGCAGGTGTCCTACCGAACTCAACAGCACTGAGTCTTTACGTGGCGGCCGCCGATGCCGAACAATTACTTTGGGGTTGCCGTGCACATAGTCGAACCGGTTACCTTGGCCACTGACTATGTGCTGGCAGCACTGGCGGTGATTCTTGCCTTTAGACTTTATGAGCCCGAAACAAAACCACGGCAAGTCTCTCGCCAACTGTGGGCAGGCTCCCTTGGCTCTTTAGCTTTAGCAGCATTCCTGGGAGGAAGCTGTCATGGTTTTGTTCAGTACATGCCAGGCGTTCTGCATCAGATCTGCTGGAAGGGAACTCTATATTCGGCCGGGCTAAGCGACCTGCTCATGTTGGGTGCAGTCCTCTTCTCAACCGTCTCACGGTCAGTGAGGCGCTGGCTGATTGGTGCCGGTGTGGCGAAATTCCTCATTTACGCAGTGTGGATGCTAAGCCACGACGAGTTCAGATATCTGGTGCTGGATTACCTGTCGACTATGCTGCTGGTCTTGCTGCTTCAAATTCGACCAGGAGTTGTTGAACGTGCAAAAAGCGCAAGAAACATCCAGATTGCCATCAGCGTTTCAATTGTGGCGGCGGCTGTTCAACAAAGCGGCGTTGATCTGACTCCCACTCTCAATCACAACACTCTCTATCACATAGTGGAGGCCATAGCCATCTGTTTCTTTTATCGCGCCGGCAAGTACAGCCACGATATTGAAGGGTGAGTGCGAAAGGGGGTACTGAGGCCAATTTCTGTAATGCCTCGTCAACTCGTGAAGCGCAGGTGACGAACCCAAGAGGGAAGTACATTGACCACCACGACTTCCCGCCGGAAGATGTAGTTCCGAGTAAAGTCGCCTACCACATTATTGACCCCCTGTAACCGCTGCCTGGCTTCTTGTCCCCCAAAGGTCATCATGAGGCGGCGCACGGCAATGAATTCAACAAAAGTGAACGTTCCTCCTGGCTTGGTCAAGGCCCGGAAATGTTCGAGAAAGCCATTAACCTCCGCCGGAGTAAAGTTGCTGAAAGGTAATGAGGCAATAACGGCATCGTAGGTGGGCACAGCTCGTAGATGGCGAACGTCGCAGCAATGCACGGTGATGCGCGACTGCATGGGACTGAATAGTGGCTCACGTTGAATTCTGTCTCTTAGGTACTGTGCAAACGAAGGACTGATTTCGCACAGGTCGAGCATGCCTGCTCCGCGCATCTGCCTGACGATCTGGGCCGTTATAGCACCGGTGCCTGAGCCGGCTTCTAGTACCCTGAAGTCGTCGGGCAGGGGCGTTGCAGTGGGGATGCAGCGAGCCATTGCCCTGGCAAGGAACGGGCCGCTGGGGAACGCCGTACCGACCGCCCGATAATTGCTGGTCGTTTGGCGAATAAAGGTAAGCATTTCACTTAATTGCATTGGACTAAATGATGCCTCCTGGCAGGTGGATTCTGATGACGATAGTACACACATGTAGTGTGGGGTCAAATCTGGCCGATGAGCACCAGATAGTAGTAGAAGGCAGGAATGCTAAACAGGAGACTGTCGCAACGATCGAGCACGCCACCGATTCCGGGCAGTGCGGTACCAAAGTCTTTTACCGACATGTCACGCTTAATAGCTGAAGCCACAAGATCTCCAAGCGGTGCCGTCACGCCGACAAGCAGGCCGGCAATTAGAACTGCTTCCAGGCTGATACCGGGAGCAGCGTATCGAAAGAGCAAGCAGGCAATGAGTGATCCGAGCAAACCGCCGACCGCTCCCTCTACTGTCTTTTTAGGGCTGATACTCGGGCAAAGCAATGTCCTGCCGAACAGTCTGCCAAACCAGAAAGCCAGAATGTCGTTCAGGACTGTGGAAGAAAACAGAAGCAGCGTGAAGCCAAATCCATTGGTACAGTCGCGCAGCAGTACGAGATACCCACAGAACGAGCCCACGTAGATGACACTGAATATAGTAGCACACTGCTGATTGAACGTACCCTGATGCTTGCCCGGCAAAACTCGGATGACCAGGACCAGCAGGATGACGAACACCTGCACAGCATAAAAGGCATGAGGACCAACTCCGGATAGCGGGAAGGTGCTCTGGACTGCCAATTCCGGCCGGCCGGCGAATAGATCATACCAGACCCCCTTAGGTGCTGACTCTAGAAATGCTACAGCCAGGATGGCAATGCTGGAGATGTATACTACCCATTTGTATACTTGATTGCGCGATAGTTGAACTACCTCGAGCAGCTCCCGCTCGCAGAAGAGCATGAGCAAGCACACAAGGCCAGTGAACAGAATTCCTCCTGCGTATAACGGCACAAGCACGAAGAAGGCCAGCACCACCCAACTCATGAAGCGCTTGCGCAAGTTGTGATCTGGTGCAGATTTAGTGAACTCAGAGATCAAAATCATGGAAGCAACCGACAGGTAAATTCCTGACACAAGAGCCAGAGTCTTGCCGGCTATGGGATCGAAGAGTAGGGAGATGAATGGCATGTTCTAACTCTGTAAATTGGGGCTGCCCGGACTAGATGGTGTTCCCGTCGTGCCGCCAGCAGGAAGAACCAGTTCAGACCGCATGTTAGTCTTGCCAGGCCGCAACAGAGTCCCGAAAAGAAAGAGTGGGCCCATCAAAGCCAGGAAAACCCCCATAGCTAGTACAGTTGGGGGCGACCCTGAGAGGATGACGAGCACGATGGTGCCAGGTACAAGGGCACTACCCCAGATTCCAAGCTTATTTCCGCCAAATCCCTTGAAGCTATAGTAGGGAACTGTACTCACCATAAGCAGAGCAAGAGCGAGTAAGAGGACGAGCATGAGCACGAATGCCGCAGTAACTGGAATGGAATGTCCCAAAAGCTGTATATGTCCAGGACGCATGCTCAGAGGAACAGGCGAGAAATGAACGATCGACGCGATCAGGAAGGCCGCGATGGGGATTGGCATGCCTACAAAGAAGTGGGTAATCGGTTGCGAGCGTGCGTTCTTGTCTGGGGGCTTGTGGCTTTGTACGTTGAACCTGGCCAGACGCACCGCACCGCACAGGACGAAGACAAATGTACAAATCAGCAACAGGTTCTGCATGGGCACAGAGCTGCCATAACACCAGCCATATACCAGAACCATGGGGGCCATCCCAAAGGTGAGCGCATCCGCAAGGGAATCAAATTCCTTGCCAAACTCACTGGTCACCTTTACCATCCGGGCCAGGCGTCCGTCTAAATTATCGAACAAGAACCCCCAGAGTATGCTGAGAGCGGCAAGATCAAAATGTTGAGCCGAGGCATCCACGTGGTTAAGTGTCAGACACTGAAATCCCTTGAGTGATTCGACCACGGAGTAGAAGGCGCAGAACACAGCTGCGGCGGTCACTGAGTTCGGAACGATGATCCAGTACTTGCTCCTGCCTATCCCAGATCTGGGGAGCGATTGATCTTCAGCCATGAGTCTCACCCTTCTTTGCAATAATACTGACGCCGCCTTGCACGCGATCACCAGCTCTGACCAACAACCTGTACTGCGCTGGGAAGATGACTTCTGTGCGCGAGCCAAATTTGATCAGCCCCAGGCGTTCGCCCATAGAAACCCGGTCACCCTCTTGCTTCCAGAGGACACAGCGACGAGCAATTAGCCCTGCAATTTGTTTCATGCGCAGCTTGACCGGGCCGTCCTGAATTCTGATCACGTTGTGCTCATTGACCACTGACGACTCTACACGCTGGGCATCGATGAAGCGACCCTTGACGTGGTGGATGTGCGTGATGCGTCCGGCTATCGGCGCACGGTTGATGTGAACGTCGAACAGCGACAGAAAGATGCTTACAATGTAGTCCGAATCCGCCCTTGTCTGGTCGAGCTTCTCTGCCCGGGTTACAAGCCCGTCCGCTGGTGCAACGACAATGCCCGGCTCAACCGGAATGATACGCTCGGGATCACGAAAAAAGTAGGCAACGAAGCCTGATAGCAGCAATGCTGGCCATGCCAGCAGCGGCTGGCGGTAGCGGGCAAAGACGAGCGC
>Ga0066388_100000677_pt1 | contig 17043 bp, 15 predicted proteins | sample PanSoiMetaGPlot6_FD_64539 | JGI IMG/M metagenome (GOLD analysis project Ga0066388, IMG submission 64539) | Tropical forest soil microbial communities from Panama analyzed to predict greenhouse gas emissions - Panama Soil - Plot 6 (Hybrid Assembly) | ecosystem: Environmental > Terrestrial >... | reverse complement strand
ACTCCTCGAGCATCTGCGAGGGCGCCTCGACGAAATCCCATTCCGTCGAGATGCCGGAGATCGGCTCCCACCGCTGCTGCCCGCCGAGGATGCCGTGGAGCAGATGCCCGAACTCGTGGAAGAAGGTCACGACGTCGTCGTGCTCCATGAGCCCGGGATCGCCCGGCTTGCCTCCTGCGAAGTTGCAGACGAGCGCCGCCTCGGGGATCTGCACTCCGCGGACGCCGTTTCGAATGTCGAAGTTCGCCGCATGGTTGTATTTCCCGGGGCGCGGATGCAGGTCGAGGTAGAAGCGGCCGATGAGCTGCCCGTTCTCCCAGACCTCGTACGCCTCGACGCTCGGATCCCACACGTCCGCGTTTTCCATCCGCTTGTAGGTGAGGCCGAACATCTTCGAGGTGCAGTCGAGCACCCCCTGCTTCACCCGATCGAAGGCGAAGTACGGCCGGATCTGCTGCGCGTCGAAATCGTAGTCGCGCTTCCGGATCAGCTCGCCGTAGTACCGGCGGTCCCACTGGTTCACCAGGGTCGCCTTGGGATCGTCCTCCTGCGCGCGCTTCAGGTAGACGGCGTACTCCTCCTGCGCCCGCTTGAGCGTGAGGCCGCGGAGCCGCTCGATGAAGGTCGCGGCGTTCCGGTCGCTCTCGATCATCTTGTCCTTCGTGACCTGCTCGGCCCACGTCTTGGCGCCGAGGAGGCGCGCCAGCTCGTACCGCCTGGCGATCATCCGGTCGAGCACCGCCATGTTCTTCGGGTACGCCCGATTCATGTACTCGATCAGGAGGCGGCGGCGCACGTCCGGGTTCTTCGCGTAGCTCATGACGGGGAAGAAGTCGGGATACTCGATGCTGATCGAGATCTTCCCGTCCGGCCCGGCGGGGTGCCCCTTGAGGTAGTCCTCGGGGAGGCCGGCGAGCTCGTCGCTCGTCACCTGGATCTTCCGCGAGTCCTCGCGGATGTTCCGGTCGAAATCCTGGCCGATCTGGACGAGATCCTCGCGCACGGCGGCGATCTTCTTCCGCGTCGCGTCATCCTTGTCGACGCCGGAGAGCCGGAAGTCCCGGAGCGTCTTCGTCACGCAGTAGCGCGTCTTCTCGTCGGTCCCCTTCACGTTCATCCCGGCGAGGGCGTCGTACACCTTGCGGTTCAAGCTGAGGTCGTTCAGGAACTTGTTCGCCTCGCGCTCCATCTGCTCGGCGACACCGCGAACCGTCGAGTCGGGGTGCACCGACTCGATCAGATTCGATGCGTACACGGCGTTGTCGGCGTGGAGGAGCGCCTCGTTGTAGGGAGCGAGCGTGTTCTCGATCGTCCGCGGAGCCTTGGCCTGAAGCATCCGGTCGAGCGCCCTCTGCGCGACCCGAAGCTCCTCGGATGCGAGCGCGCGGAACCCGGCCGAATCCGGGCGCCCGGACCAGAACGGCGGATTGACGGGGGTCGAGGCATCCGCCGCGAGCGCCGGGCGTGTCCGGATCGGGGAGACGGGGGCGGACGCAAGGGAAAGACAGACCAGGGCTGCACATAGAGCGGGACGGCGCACGGATCCTCCTCGGAATCGCCGGACGGGTCGAAGGTTGGGGCGGAGCGTTCTCAGGGCCTGTATGCTACCACACCGATGACGCGGGACTTGTTCCTCGTTTACACCGCAGCCTTCGCGCGGGCGACCGGGATCGGGATGTCCGGCGTGCTCGTCGGCCTCTACGCCGCCGAGCTCGGACTGCCCGCCTCCGGCGTGGGCGCCGTGATCTCCGCGGGGCTCCTCGGGGTCGCGCTCGGGACCCTGGCGGTGATGCTTCTCGGAGACCGGCTCGGGCGCACCCGGCTACTGATCGCGATCGCGCTCCTCTCGGCCGTGGGTACCGCGGCGTTCGCGCTCGCGGGAACGGCTTGGGCGCTCATCCCCGCCGCCGCGCTCGGCATGGTGAACGGCATGGGGCGCGACCGGGGAGCGGCGTTCTCGCTCGAGCAGGCGATCCTTCCCGAGCTGATCCCCGACTCGGGACGGACCCGGGCGTTCGCGTGGTACAACGTGTGCCTCGACGTCGGGCACGCGCTCGGAGCGCTCGGGGGGCTCCTTCCCACCATCTTGCGATCGGCGGCGGGGGTCGGGCCGCTCGAGTCCTACCGGGCGGGCTTTCTGGTGGTCGCCGGGTTGAGCGCGGTCGGGGCGCTCGCCTACGCGCAGCTCGGCGCGCGCGACCACGCAACCGGAGAGAGGACCTTCGCCCGCGTCGGCCCGGAGTCGCGCCGGCGGATCGCGCGCCTCGCCGGGCTCTTCGCGATGGACAGCGTCGGAGGAGGGTTCCTCACGACGGCGCTCCTCTCCTACTGGTTCTTCCGCCGCTTCGGCGTGAGCGAGTCGGTGCTGGCGCCGCTCTTCCTCTGCGGCCGGCTCGTGAACGGCGCCTCGCATCTCGCGGCCGCGTGGATCTCACGCCGGATCGGCCTCCTCAAGACGATGGTCTTCACCCACCTCCCCTCGAGCCTGCTCCTCCTCACCGTGCCGATCGCGCCGAGCTTCCCGGTCGCGGCCGCGCTCTTCCTTCTCCGCGAATGCCTCGTCGAGATGGACGTGCCGACGCGGCAGTCGTACGTCGTGGCGGTGGTGCGCCCGGAAGAGCGCGCGGCCGCCGCGGGCGCGACCAACCTCGTCCGGACCGCGGGGTGGGCCGTGGCGCCGGCATTCGCGGGTGCCGCGATGCAGGGGCTCTCGCTCGGATCGCCGCTCGTGTTCGGAGCCGTGCTGAAGATCGGGTACGACGTCCTGCTCTACCGCGCCTTCCGGAAGATCAAGCCCCCCGAGGAGGAAGGGGACTCGGGTCAGTTCTCCCGCCGGACCGAGAAGCTGTCGGGGGCGGCGAAGAATTCCCGGCGCGTGTCGACCGATGCGAAGTAGTACGTGCGCCCCTGGTACGCGGCGCGCGGGGAGCGCGCGCCCGGGCGGAAGCGGACCTGGGTCACGGGATCGGTGAGGAGCCCGGCGTACCGAAGGGGATTCGCGAGGAAACGGCGCTTCGTGCCCGCGCTCGAGAAGTAATACGCCTCCTGGTTCAGGAAGACGCCGAGCGCCGGGGTGTACCGCGCGGTCCGCGACGGCTCGACCGGATCGGGAAGCGTGATGTGCAACGCCTGGAGGCGCGCGCCGGGGTCTTGCCCGAAGACCCGGGGGCACGTGTGTCAGCAGAAGCCGACCGGCTCTCGATTCACGTACACGGGACGGATGTTCCTCGCGAGGACGCCTCCGCGCACGGGGCAGCGGTCGTTCACCGAGAGCAGGGAATCGGCGTACCGCATCTTCGCGTAGACCCGCGCGGGCGCCGGGGCGGACGGGGGTGCGGCGTGCGCGTTCGGGACCCCAAGCATCCCAACCGCGCAGAGCCAGAGAAACCACCGCACCCCGCTCATCCCGACATCCCCTCCACCTGGATCTCCTCCCCTTGCTCGGGGAGGTGCGGCTTTCCCGAGAAATCGAGGAAGTGTCCGGACTTCTGGGCCTTCGTCTGGAGATAGAAACGATTGTGGTCGTTCGGAGGAATCACGTGGGGAATCCGTCCGGTGATCTGGATGCCATGGCGCGCCAGCTCGTTCACCTTTCTCGGATTGTTGGTGAGGAGACGGATCGAGCGCACCTTCAAGCTGTTCAGCATGTGCGCCGCGATCGAATATTCCCTCTCGTCGTCCCGAAAGCCAAGCGCGATGTTGGCCTCGACCGTGTCGAGCCCCCGATCCTGTAGTCCATACGCCCGGATCTTGTTGAGCAGGCCGATGCCGCGTCCCTCCTGGCGGAGGTAGAGCACGAGCCCGACCGGCTCGGCCGCGATGCGGCGCAGCGCAAATTCGAGCTGGTCGCGGCAGTCGCAGCGCAGCGACCCGAGCGCGTCTCCCGTGAGGCACTCGGAATGGACCCGGGTCGCCACGTCCTCGCGCCCGAACACGTTTCCGTGCAGGATCGCGACGTGCTCCTTGCTGTCGCGGTTGTTCCAGAAGGCGGCGACCTGGAAGACGCCGAAACGCGTCGGCAGGTCGGCGATCCCGACGATCTTGACGCAGATGCGCTTCTCGCCGAGCCCGGCGCAGTCGTGGTCCGCTTCCTCCCGGAGGATCGCTTCGATCTCGGGCCGCGTGAGCGGGGGCACGGCCGCGACGGTGGGCTCAGGCATGCGCGGGGGTTCCAATCAGGTCGGCGATGCGGGTCGCGAGCCTCAAGGCGGACCGGTAGGCCGCCTCCATCCCGCCCTCGGGCCCGAACCCGTCTCCGCAGAGGCCCAGCACTTCGCCGTGCTCGAGCTTGATCGCGAGCGGGGCGGCGAGCTCCGTGATGGGATGCACCATCGCGTGGCGCCAGAGGTGGGTTTGCGTCGCGACCGGCTGATCGATCCACTTTCCGTCGACCTCGGCTAGGGCGGCGGCGCGCACGAGCTCCCGCGACCACTCCGCCGAAGGGCGCTCCAGCGCTTTGCGTGAGAAGTGGGTCCTGCCGTGGATCACGAGGGTGAGGGGCCCGCCGGGACGCTTGCTCGAATCGTTCACGATCGCGTGCACGAGATCGCTGTGAGCCGGGTAGCTCGCGTCCCAGACGGGGCGCCGCGCGTCCGGGCCGTACGTCGCGATCACGGTGGCGACCGGGACCGTGCGCACCTGCTCGAGCACCGGCCTCAACGCGGCGACGGCCGGATGCCTCGGGGCGAGCCCCTCGAGAAGCCCGATTGCATGCGGCACGGGGATCGCGAGCGCCGTGGCACTCGCGTGCAGCGTCTCGCCGGAGGTCATCGTGAGCTCGAACATCCGGTGCCCGGGGCGCGTCTCGCTCTCGACGCTTCGAATCGTGCGCACCTCGTGCAGGACCCGCACGTCGAGCCCCTGGGCGAGGCGCTCCGGAAATTTCGAGACCCCCTCCTCGAACGCGATCAGGAAATCGGAGCCTCGGAACGCCTCCGGCTGGCAGGGAGTTCCGGTTCCTTCGCGCACCCGCGGCCATCCCAGGATCGCGGTCGCCTTGGTGACCGCTTCCAGCGCGGCGACGAACTTGGGGTCGCGCCCGTGGAGGAAGGGAACCCCGTGATCGACCGGCCGGCCCTCCACCACGTGGGTCGAGCAGCGGCCGCCGACCATCCGGCCGCGCTCCAGCACCACGGGCGAGAAGCCGAGGTCTTTCAACGCGCCCGCGAGAGCGAGCCCGGAAATTCCCGCGCCGATGACCGCGACGTCGTGCATGGTCCGATGAGTATGCCACGCACGCGGACGGGCGAAATAGGGTATCCTGAGCGCATGAGCGATCGTCCCCGCGCACCCGAGCTGCCGGCGGAATTCGCGTGGCTCAACACCGACCGCCCGCTCACGTTCGCGCGCGAGCTCCAGGGCCAGGTCGTGCTGCTCGACTTCTGGACCTACTGCTGCATCAACTGCATGCACGTCCTCCCCGATCTCGCCTATCTGGAGCGCAAGTACCGCGACCAGCCGTTCGTCGTGATCGGCGTCCACAGCGCGAAATTCGAGAACGAGAGCCACCGGCAGACCGTCCGTGCCGCGATCGGGCGCTACGAGATCGCGCATCCCGTGGTCGTCGACGAGGACATGCGGATCTGGAGCGAGTTCGCCGTCCGCTCCTGGCCGACGCTCGTGCTCGTGGGCGCGGACCGGCGGATCGTCGGGGGAGTCGCGGGAGAAGGGAACCGCGAGACGCTCGATGGAGCGATCGCGGCGGCGCTCGAGGAGGGACGCGCGAAGGGCACCCTCGCCGCGGGTCCGCTCACGCTCCAGCGCGAGCGCTCCGTGCGCGCCGCCTCCGGGCTCGCGTTTCCGGGGAAGGTACTCGCGGATCCGCGAGGTGGACGTCTCTTCGTCTCCGATTCCAACCACAACCGGATCGTGGTCGTGACCCTTCCCGACGCCGCGGGGCGATCCGAGGTGATCCGGATCTTCGGGCACGGGCGCGCGGGCCGGGAAGACGGTCCCGCCGAGCGCGCCGGGTTCCATCACCCCCAGGGACTCGCGCTCTCCGGGGAGACGCTCTACGTCGCCGACACCGAGAACCATCTGATCCGGGCGATCGATCTCGCGGCGGGCACGGTCTCCACGATCGCGGGCACCGGCGTGCAGGGCTACGACCGCTCGGGCGGGAAGAAGGGTACCCAGCAGGTGCTCAACTCCCCCTGGGACCTGGCGCTCGAGGGGAGCACGCTCTACATCGCGATGGCGGGCCCGCACCAGCTCTGGCGGCTCGACCTGCCCATGGGGCTCTGCCGCGCGTTCGTGGGGAGCGGGCGCGAGAACATCGTGGACGGCCCCGCCGAATCGGCCGCGCTGGCGCAACCTTCGGGGCTCTCGCTCGACGGCAACTTCCTCTACTTCGCGGACAGCGAGGTGAGCGCGGTCCGCCGCGTCGATCTCGCCGCGGAGCGGGTGGAGACACTCGTGGGCCGCGGGCTCTTCGACTTTGGCGACAAGGACGGAGATTTCGCGACGGCGCGCTTCCAGCATCCGCTCGGCGTGGCGGCGGCGGGCGGCAAGGTCTACGTCGCGGACACCTACAACCACAAGATCAAGGAGATCGACGTGCGCGCGGGGCACGTGCGCACGGTCGCGGGGAACGGCCGCCCCGGGGCCGAGCACGACGGGGGGCTTGCGCTCTTCGAGCCGGGCGGACTCGACCTCGCCGAGGGCGTCCTCTACATCGCGGACACGAACAATCACCGCGTCGTGCGCTACGCGCTCGCGACCGCGGAGTGGCGCGAAATCGTGATCGAGGACCTCGAGCCGCCGGCCGTGGCAGGCGCGGAGGCGCCCGTGGGCGCCCCGGCGTTCGTGGCGCAGGCGCGGCTGCGCGCGGGCGAGGCTACGGCCTGGAGCATCGCGGTGAATCTCCCGCAAGGCGCGCATCCCAGCGAGGAGGCTCCGACGAGCGTCCGCGTCGCGCGGGGGAGCGAAGTGATGCTCCAGCGCACGATCCTCGGCGCCTCCTGGCCGCTCGCGTTCACGCTTCCGGCGCAGCCGGAGGGGGACCAAGATCTGCGCATCGAAGTCTCGTTCGCCTACTGCAACGAAGGTCAGGGAGTCTGCGTTCCCGCGAATCCCAGCTGGCGGGTACCCGTGACATTCGACCGAAACGGGGAAGCCTCCGCCGAACTGGTAGCCGCGGTCGCCTGATCGCGAGCGCGGATGCCACGAATCCTCTCCGAGCTGCTCCACGCGATCCAGGTCTTCTCGATCCCCATTCTGGTGCTCTGCAACGCGTTCTTCGTCGCGGCCGAGTTCTCGATGGTGACGGTGAGGCGGACGCGTCTCGAGGAGCTGGCCGAGAAGCGGACGCCGGGGGTCTGGTTCGCACTCTACGCCACCGGCCGGATCGACCAGATGATCGCGGCGACCCAGCTCGGGATCACGATGACGAGCCTGGCGCTGGGTTGGGTCGGAGAGCCTGGACTCGCGCACATCATGCAGCCTGGGTTCGCATGGCTCCCCAAGGCGTGGGGCCCGATCGCGGCGCACACCGCGGCGACGATCGTCGCCTTCGCGGCGATCACCTTCCTCCACGTCGTGGTCGGGGAGCTCGCGCCCAAGACGATCGCGATCCGCGTCCCGGACAAGGTGGCGATCCGGCTCGCGGCGCCGCTTCTCGCGTTCGAGCGGGTGCTCCGGCCGTTCATCCGGTTCACGAGCTGGTCGGGGCGCTCGCTGGTGCGCGTCCTGGGATTCGCGCCGGCGACGGAAGCCCAGCAGCACATGCACACGGTCGAGGAGCTGCAGCTCATCGTCGAGGACGTGTCCGAGGCGGGCCGGCTGAGCGCCGAGCACGCGGAGCTCTTGCAGAACGCCTTCCGGCTGCCGGCGAAGAAGGTGGGGGAAGGGATGGTTGCGTTGAAAGACGCGGCGATGCTCGATTTGCGGTCGACCCCCGACCAGATCCTCCGCTGCGTGCAGGACAGCGTGCACACCCGGTTCCCGGTCTACGACGCCGATCGCACCCGGATCGTCGGCATCGTGAACGCGAAGGATCTCTTCTACATCTATTCGACGAGCGGTCTCGTGAACCTGGCCGACGCGATGTACCCGGCGACATGGGCTCCCGCGGAGCGCTCGATCGCCGACCAGCTCAAGGAATTCCGGAAGATCCGGCGTCAGATGGCGATCGTCGTCGACGGGGGCGGCCACGCGGTCGGCCTCATCACGCTCGAGGATCTGGTCGAGGAGCTGATCGGAGAGATCGAGGACGAGCACGACGTGCGGAGCGTGCGCGAGTCGGTGCAGGCGGCCGCCGCGACGAGGTCGCAGCCCGGTCGGGAGCGCGCGCGGCGGTAGGAGGACGGGCCCGGGTGGCGGAACGGCAGACGCAGGGGACTTAAAATCCCCTGGGGGAAACCCCATGCAGGTTCGAGCCCTGCCCCGGGCACATGTGACAATGACTTAAGCGATCTTGATCGCGGGCGGGCGGTCGCTCGGTCGTCCGGACTACTCGCGGACGGTCAGGATCACGAACGTTCCCGGCTTGACGCTTCCCCTGGGGTGCGGACGGTCGGGCGTCGGGGGCGGAGGAGGGCCGAACTCGGCGGTTGGGAGATACACGCTTCCGGTCGTCAGGTCCAGGGCGAGGGTGCGTGCGCCGAGCTGGGTTGTCGCGTTCTCCACCACGGTGTAGCGGTCGGGCGAGTCCTCGTGGATCACCGTCAGAGTCCCATCGCCGTTCGAGCTGAAGATGAGCTGGCGCGCCGGATCGAAGGCCAGGCCGTCGACCCCCTGTCCGATGGGAACAACGCTCACGACTCGGCCCCGGTCCGTGTCGAGGACCACAAGCTTCTGATTGGCGCAGGCGGAAAACACACGGTGGTGGTCGAGATCGATGGCAAGGCCCGAGGGCTCCGTCCCCGGAGCGATCGCCCACCGTCCAAGCACCCGAAGCGACCGGGTATCGAAGGCAAGGACGGCGCTGCTGTCCTCCAGGTTCACGTACATGCCGCCCTTCATGTCGTCGTCGGCGAACTCCGGCTTGCCGCTCAACGGCACGCTGCCGGCTATGCTTCCGGTAGCGGCGTCGATGGCGATCACCACCGCGCTGCCGCCGCAGAACGCAAAGACACGCTTGGAAACGGGGTCGTATGCAATCGCATCGGGATTTCGAGCCGGGAGCTTGATCCGTTGCTGAACGGCCAGCGTCCGGAGATCGAACACAGTCACGGACGAATCGCGGCCGTTGCTGGTGAATCCCCGGTGGAACTCGGGGGCCAGAGCAACGCCGTGAATGCCGGGCGTATCGGAAATCTCCCCTACGATGCTGTCCGTCTTGACGTCCAGCACCTGTACTTTGGTGCTGTGGGAGATGAAGAGTCGTCCGGTAGGTGCATCCACGGTCAGGCAATCCCACCCGCCCTCGCCTCCGAGTAGAGCGCGGTGCACGACTTTGAATCGTTGCGAGCCCTGTCCTTCGGCGCTCGACGCCCACGTGAGGCCAAGCAGGAACACGATCGCCATTCGTCGATGACTCAAGGGACACCTCCCGAAGCCGGAGTGAAAAGACTGAGAATGCTAGCAACGCAGGCGCGTCGGGAACACGCTATCGACGTGAATGTCACGTCGCCGTTAAGCTTTCATTATGGTCAACGGTCCCGAGATTCCGTCCGAGCTAGTCGCCGGTTGCCGTAGGGCTCTGTTTACGCGCGACCCTGCGAGAACTTGCCGCTGCTCGTGGCGAACTTCGTAAGTAGAAGCACCGGCTTCTCCACAGTACTGTGTATATCGCGTCAGCGCGTCATTGACCAAGGGAAAGCGCAGAACAGCGCCGACAGGACGAGAGAGACGATCAGAAACGCGGCGAGCGCGATCGCCCATCCCTCGAAACGCCTTTCTTCGCGGTCTTGTTCCATGGCATCCAGCATACGCCCGCGATACTCACCTGTGACCCGCCCCTCAGGAGGAACGATGAACAGTCCACGTCTGCTCGCGGCACTCACGGTGGTGAACCTGCTGCTTCTCGCTTTCCTCCTCCTCTCCCAGATCCGCTCCGCCCAAGCCGACAACGTCGCCCCCGTGCTCCGCGCCCGCGCGCTCCAGATCGTGGACGACCGGGGGCGGGTGCGCGCCGGGATCAGCGTGCAGCCGGCGTCGGTTTTCAAGGGGAAGCCGTACGCGGAAAACGTCATCCTGCGCTTGATCGACCAGCACGGGCGACCCGAGGTGAAGATCATCGCTTCCACGGATGGCGGCGCGGTCTCGCTCGTCGGCCGCACGGACGAGGTGCAGGCCCTCCTGGCCGCGAACAAGGGGCAAAGCGGCGTGGAGCTCCAGACCCGGCCGGATAATCGGCGGGTCATTGCCCCCTGACGTGATGTAGAGTGAGTGGCGCACCTCCGCGCCCGGCCGGGCGGCGCGGCCATACCAGGAGGACGGAATGAGCCCCCGGATCCTCGGTTTCTGCTTCGCTGCACTTGCCTTGGCACTCGCGGCGCCCGCGCTGGCGATTCCACCGGGCTACTTCGTCGACTCGACCCAGGCCGCCGCCTTCCGCCCCACGTCCTGGCACGAAGAGGACGGAGACTTCACGCTCGCGATCACCCGCGACTTTCCCGATTCCGCCGCGGCGCGGCTCCTCGGAATCGCCGAAGCGACCTATCCACCTCGGGAGAGCCTCATCGCGGTCGCGGTGAAGCGGGGAACCGAGATCGGTGGCGATTCGGCGAAGGTGCCGCTCTGGTGGATCGACGGCCTCGGCGCCACCCGCGTGCCCTACGCCGTGACCGCAGGCGCGCTCGAGCACTACCGGCGGTTCACCGAGCGATTCCGCGCGCACAACTTCTGGGAGGCGTTCGCGCACTCGCTCTTCTGGACGGAGCTCCGCTATCAGGCGTCGATCCGGCGCGAGGAGGACCTCACCGTCGCGGGGCGCCACTACCCCGCCGTCTACATCGCCCAGATGTCGCTCTTCTGGAGCTACGACGACGGGACGTTCGTCCCCTCGTCCCTCGCGAACCGGACGGTCATCCTCGCCCCCGACGGCGAGGTGCTCTCCGTGGAAGGGGACGGCGAGACGTACGAGCGCGTCACGTTCTCCACCCACCGAGGCGTCGGATACGTGAAGACCTTGATGCGCTAGCTCAGCTCTTTCCCGCCAGCCACTCGTCGAACGCCTTGAAGTTGTAATCCCGCCGCAGGAAATCGTGGACCATGGCGGCCGCCGGCCGGGTGCCGCCCGGCGAGAGCACGATCCGCCGGTATCGCAGCGCGGGCGCCGGGTTCAGCAGATCCTTCTTGTCGAACGCGCTGAACATGTCCTTCGAGATCACGAGCGACCACATGTAGGTGTAGTAGTACGCCGAGTACCCATCCAGGTGGCCGAACGAGGTCTGCATGTGGGTGTCCGGCATGGGAGGGGTGGGCAGGAACTTCCGCTCGAGGTCCTCGACCACGCGGTCGGTGTTCACTTGATCCGGCGGCCTGTTGTAGATGTTCAGCGAGATCGCGGAGTAGTACGCCTGGTTGGCCGTGGAGCTCGCGCGCCCGAAGGCGTCGGCCCGCCGCATCTTCTGCACCAGCTCGACCGGGATCGGCGCGCCGGTCTTGTAGTGCCTGGCGAACGTGCGCAGAACTTTCGGATCCCAGACCCACTCCTCGAGCATCTGCGACGGCGCCTCGACGAAGTCGCGCTCGGTGTTCGTTCCCGCGAACGGCTCCCAGCGTCCCTGCCCGCCGAAGATCGCGTGCAGCAGATGCCCGAACTCGTGGAAGAAGGTCTGCACGTCGGCGTGCTCCATGAGCCCCGGATCCCCCGGCTTTCCGCCGGGGAAGTTGCAGATCAAGGCGTGCTCCGGGAGCTGGATGCCGCGCGCCCCCTGGCGGATCGTGAACTTCGCCGCGTGGGTGTACTTCCCGGGACGCGGATGCAGGTCGAAGTAGAACCGCCCTAGGAGCTTCTTGCCCTCCCACACTTCGTAGGCCTCGACGGAGGGATCCCACACGGCCGCGTTCACCATCCGCTTGTAGGTCACGCCGAACATCTTCGAGGTCGTGCTCAGGAGGCCGCGCTTCACCGTCTCGAACGGGAAATACGGCCGTACTTCCTGCGGATCGAAATCGAAATCGCGCTTCCGGATCAGCCGGCCGTAGTAGCTCAGCTCCCACCGGTTCACCTGGGTCGCGTGGGGATCGTCCTCCTGCTTGCGCTTGAGGTAGACGTCGTACTCGTCCTGCGCGCACTTCCGCGTGGTCTCGTTGAGCCGCGCGATGAAATCCGCAGCGTTCTGGGCCGACCCCACCATCTTGTCTTCCATGATGTAGTCCGCCCACGTGTCGTATCCCAGGATTCGCGCGAGGCGGTAGCGCTTGTACAGGAGCGAGTCGAGAACCGGCATGTTGGCGGGATAGCCACGGTTCAGGAACTCGTGCGCGAGCGCGTGCCGCGCCGAGTCGCTGTCGGCGTATCGCATCACGGGACCGTAGTCGGGATATTCGACCGTCAAGGTGATGCGGCCGTTCGCTCCGGCCGGATGCGCCTTCACGAAGTCCTCCGGGAGTCCCGCGAGCTGCGCGGGGGAGACCTCGATCTTCCTCGCGTCGGTCCGGAGGTTTCGGTCGAAGTCCTGGCTCACCTTCACCATGTCTTCGTAGATCCCCGCGATCTCCTTGCGCGTGGCCTCGTCCTTGTCCACGCCCGAGCGGCGGAAGTCGCGCAGCGTGCGCATCATGACATACTGGGTGGCGGAGTCCGCCTTGCTCACGTCCACGCTCTTGAGCGCGTCGTACACGTCCCGGTTCAGGCTCAGGTCGTCGAGGAATTTGTTCGAGATCTGCGAGATCGCCTCCGTGCGGGCGCGGAACGCGGAATCGGGGTGGACCGCCTCGAGGAGGTGCGACTGGTAGGCCACGTTCTCCCCGTGCGCCATCGCCTCGTTGTACGGCACGACCGTGTTCTCGAGCGTCCGCCGCCCGGTCACGTGGACCATGCGATCGATGGCGGCCTGCGCCGCCTTGAGCTCCGTCTCCGCCTCCGCGCGGAAGGCGGCCGTGTCCGGGTGCCCCGTGAAGAAGGGAGCCGGCATCGTAGGCGCGGCCGTTCTGGCCCTGACCGGCGTGCGCGGGCGCGTCATCCGGCCGGTCTGCGGCGTGGACTGTCCTGCGCAAAGGCTGGGAAGGGCGAGTGCGATCCAGAGCGCGGCGGCCATCCCCATCGCCTGACCCCGATGACGGCACACACGAGACACGGCGAAGCCCACGATGCCTCCTCTCAGAGCAGAGCCTTCTGGAATTTGTGCTGCGACTTGGTCACGTCGTATCCGAGATCCCGATAGAACCGGTGCGCCTCGGTGCGGATCGTATTGGAGCGTAAGACAATGACCCGATAGCCCCGCGACCGGGCCCACTCCTCCGCGGCGGCCATGAGCGTCCGGCCGATGCCCCGTCCGCGAATCCTAGAGTCGACGACCAGCCCGCCGACCTCCGCCTGTCCATCCGATACGATCACCCGATGCCCGAAAACGTGTACCCATCCCCAAATTTTTCCGTCCTCGCCGGTCGCGACCAGGATCTTGGAGTCCTCGTCCCGCTCGACCTCGCGGAAGCGGCTCTCGATCTGGGTCTCGGTCGAGGGGTAGCCCAGCTCGCCCGCGAGCGCCGCCACGCGCGGCGCGTCTGCGAAGCTCATCGGCCTCACCGCGATTGCTATACTGCGCGCCATGCGACTCCCGGCGATCCGCCTGCTCCTGGTACTTCAGGCCGGATGCGCGTCGGACACGAGTCGGCTCACGCCCGAGCTCGAAGCGCGATTCCAAGGGGAGGGGATCCTTCGACGCGCGGATCATATCGTGTTTCATTACACGCGGGAGTACGGATTCGACAGAAGGGAGCGGCGCGAGGAGCGGCGTGCGTCGATCCTCGTGACTTCCCGCTCGGTCTACATCCACAAGAACGAGAAGGTTGGACTGTGGATCACCGCCAGGGGTCGGGGCGTGTTCGAGGTCCATCGGCGGGAGGCGCGCGTCCGGATCCGCTCCGGCGGCGGCCGCTCCGGGGAGGTCTGGTCGTTCGAGCCCCCCGAGGACCCGGAGGGCTGGACCCGCGACATCCGCGCGGTGATTACTTCGGGGGGAGGAAGAACCAGGAATCGACGTGGGTCTTGATCTCGTCCCATTTGGCGTAAGCGACGTACCCGCCGACGCCTCCCACGAGGAGCACGAACAGGATCAGGAGCGCGGCCCAGACCACCCTGCGCCGGATCTTGGCCTCGTGGTCCAGCTCGTAGAACCGCCACAAGAGCTCCGCCTTCTCCTCGGCGGTCAACGTCCGATTGTGGACGAGCTTCTGCACCACCTTGGGCAGGCGGTCGGGGTTTCCCCCATAGCCCCCGTTCCAGCGGGGCAGAGGCTGATCCGGACGGCTCCGGTCGACTTCGATGCCCTTCTCGTGCTTGTCCATGCGGTCACCTGTCAGGGACGTCGAACACGGCTGGTGAGGGGACGGTTAGCACCTCAGATATCGTCAGAGTCGACCTCGATCCTTACTTCGAACCCACGGCTCGCCCGGGGAGGTTGGTGCTGTTTTCAGCCATCCGCCACCGTGAGGTTCCCGAACTGACATCCTGGCTCAAGCCGTGGCCCGCATCCGCGTACGATCGATCGCGTTACGCGGAATCGATCTTTCGCCGCGTGGCGCCTCGCTACGACACCCTGACGCGGCTCCTCTCCTTCGGCGGCGACGGCCGCTGGAAGGAGGAGGTCGCCTCCGCGGCGTGCGCCTCTGGCCGCACCGCGCGCATCCTCGACCTCGCCACCGGAACCGCGGCCTTCCCTCTGCTCCTTTCCCGCCGGGGGCACGAAGGGCCGATCGTCGCCCTGGATCGGAGCGGGGAGATGCTCGCGATCGGCCGCCGCAAGTGCGCGGGGCTCCCGCGCGTACGCTTCGTGCGGGGCGACCTGAACGCGCTTCCCATGGGGGAGTGCGCGTTCGACGCGGTGACGATCGGGTACGGCCTTCGCTATCCCGCGGACCTGCACCTTTTCGCCCGCGACGTGTTCCGGCTGCTCAAGCCCGGCGGCGTGTTCCTGAGCCTCGACTTCGGCCTGCCGCGCCACCGCGCGTTCCGCTCGCTCGCGATGGGCTATCTCCTGGTCTTCGGCGCCGTCTGGGGGCTCCTCCTCCACGGGCGGCCGGCCACCTACGCCCACATCGTGGAGTCGCTCCGGGCGTATCCGGGGCAGGAGGCGCTGGCCCGGATCCTCGAGGAGTCGGGGTTCCGGGAGGCGCTCGTGAGCGACCATTGGGGAGGGATCACGGTCACGGTCCGGGCGGTGCGGCCGCTCGAGACCTGAGACTTCCGTACCCCTCAAGATCGCCCCCTCTACTTCCGTATCCTTCCCTTATCGAATGGCGGGGCCTAGTCTTGTGCTAGGCCCTGTCTCGAGGAGGATACGGTCCATGCTCGTAGCGCTTCTCGTCGTCGTCGCCCTCGTCCTGATCTTCGCCGTGCCCCCGATCCGGCGCCTCCTCATCACCCCGCCCATCATGAAGGGGATGGCCGGGGCGCTTCCCCGCATGGGAGAGACCGAGCGGATCGCCTTGGAGGCGGGCACCGTCTGGTGGGACGGGGATCTCTTCTCCGGCCGCCCCGACTGGAAGAAGCTCCTCGAGTTCCGCCGCCGCCCGCTGTCCGACCGCGAGCGCGCGTTCCTCGACGGACCGGTCGAGGAGCTGTGCGCGATGGTGGATGAGTGGAAGGTGGAGCGCGAAGGGGACCTGCCTCCGGAGGTGTGGCGCTTCATCAAGGAGAAGAAATTCTTCGGGATGATCATCCCCGAGGAATACGGCGGGCTCGGATTCTCCGCCCTCGCGAACTCCGCCGTGGTCACCAAGGTCTCGAGCCGGAGCGTGGCAGCCGCGGTGACGGTGATGGTGCCGAACTCGCTCGGCCCGGCCGAGCTCCTCCTCCATTTCGGAACCGACGAGCAGAAGCGTCATTTCCTTCCGCGGCTCGCGACCGGGGAGGACATTCCCTGCTTCGCCCTCACGGGACCCGAGGCGGGGAGCGACGCGGCGTCGACCAAGAGCACCGGCGTCGTGTGCCGTGGCCGCTACCGCGGGCAGGAGATGCTCGGGATGCGGCTCAACTGGCGCAAGCGCTACATCACGCTCGGGCCGGTGACCACGCTGATCGGGCTCGCGTTCCACCTCTACGACCCCGACCGTCTCCTCGGCGAGAAGGAGGATCTCGGCATCACCCTGGCGCTGATTCCCCCCGATCTCCCGGGCGTGGAGATCGGGAAGCGCCACGATCCGCTCGGCGTGCAGTTCCTGAACGGTCCGACCTACGGGAAAGACGTCTTCGTTCCGCTCGACACGATCATCGGGGGCCGGGCCCGCGTGGGGCAGGGCTGGCAGATGCTCATGTCGAACCTCGCGGCGGGGCGCGGGATCTCCCTCCCGGGGCTCGCGACGGGCGCGGCGCAGCTCAGCTCGCGCGTCGCCGGCGCGTACGCCACGGTCCGGGAGCAATTCGATCTTCCGATCGGACGCTTCGAGGGGATCGAAGAGCCGCTCGCGCGGATCGCGGGGCACACGTACGTGATGTCGGGGGCGCGGGTGCTGACCGCCGGGGTGGTCGACGCCGGAGAGAAGCCCGCGGTGATCTCCGCGATCATGAAGGCGTACCTCACGGAGGGGATGCGGATCGTCGTGAACGCGGCGATGGACATCCAGGCCGGCGCGGGGATCTCGCGCGGCCCGCGGAACGTGCTCGCGCACGCCTACATGGCGGTCCCGATCGGGATCACGGTGGAGGGCGCCAACATCCTGACCCGGTCGCTCATCATCTTCGGCCAGGGGGCGATCCGCTGCCATCCCTTCGTCCGCGACGAGATGGCGGCCGTAGAGGACAAGGACCTCGTCCGCTTCGACCGCGCGTTCTTCGCGCACATGGGTTTCCTCGTCTCGAACGCGTTCCGTTCCTTGGGTCACGCCCTGACCGGATCCGCCTTCGCGCGGCCGGGCGTCGCGGGGCCCGCGGGGGACTACCTCGCGCGCTTCACGCGGATGAGCGTAGCATTCGCGCTCGTGTCGGACGCCGCC
>Ga0066388_100000676_pt1 | contig 17059 bp, 14 predicted proteins | sample PanSoiMetaGPlot6_FD_64539 | JGI IMG/M metagenome (GOLD analysis project Ga0066388, IMG submission 64539) | Tropical forest soil microbial communities from Panama analyzed to predict greenhouse gas emissions - Panama Soil - Plot 6 (Hybrid Assembly) | ecosystem: Environmental > Terrestrial >... | reverse complement strand
ACTGTTGCTTGGCCAACTGGTGCTGCCCAGCTACCTTCGTTTCGGCGACGGCGGTTTGGATCAGATAGTCGGGCTCACACCTGAAAAAGGGCGTGCCATCAAAAATACCATGCGTGAAGAGCTTATACATTTGCGTAGCATGTTGCGGTGCCAGCTGAGGATCCAGCTGGAGCCGTATCTTCCCGGCCGACGTCAGCAGCTCAATCGTCTTCGGCTCGGTCAGCAAAGGGCCATCGGTCTTCGGATTAAAAAGCGGGTATGCCCAGCCCGCCGACTCGGCGACGCGCTGATAGAAACTGTTGATGCCACAGAAGAGGCCTTTGCCGCTCTTACCAGCCGTTCCATCACAACTAGCGACGTCGTCCTTCTCCCCGGTAAGTACCCAGCGGGGACGAGCGAAGTTGTCATCCTGGAAGAAGACCCCAAATGCCACCATCGAATCCTGGGGCTCGCCAGTAGTGTTCTCGTAGGTGGCTTCCAACTCGTAATGGTGCTTGGCCGGCAGGGCAACCCCCTTGCCCGAGATTATCGAGTCTATATGCTCTATCTCCAGTCCAGGAACTGTTGTTGTGCTGGACTTTACCGTGAAAATCGGACGCTCGCTCTGGCCGGTGCATTCTAAGAGCGAGGTGCTCGTGCAGAGCGGATGCAAATGAGTCCACACTGCATGGATGCGTCGTTTCTTTGCCGCGAAGCCGGGATCACGCTCCTCCGAGATCGGCGTCCTGTAGGAGTGAGTTCCGGCGGGTACTTCCCAGTGACCGCTCAAGCGCTGGCCGAGACCGTCGGAGAAGTCCGACTCCTGCACAGCATTCGGCGCGTTCGCACCGTCTGACATCATCAGGCAGTTGGGTCCTTTGCCATGCGGTTTGGTCTCACCCTGGGTTGCCCGTTTGTCCACGACAACGCAGATGTATGGGTTGTACCAGGTCAACGCTTTCACCGGACGAGTGAGCTCAGAATCCTTGATGAAGGTCAGCAGGCAACGATGCTTCAATCGCCGATGTTCAAGGGTAGTCCGATTCGCTGCCTGAAAGGTGAAAGTCCATTTCTCATCGCTGGCAACGGGGACTGCAAACCCCTCTGGGAAGAAGAAATTTGTCTGCCCCTGGGTCAGAGTGATCAACCTGGTATTGCCTATTAACTTCGCCTGTCTGAAGGCTCGCTGGCGGAAAGATTGATTGACGTCCAGATTGAGATGGCAGATGAACTCAGCAGTTGGCAAAACCTTGTCGTTCTCATCGAGCACCTCAAGTGATATGCCCTTGAACCAGTAAAGTTCGCGTTTTCGATCGGCCGTGTTGACGGCTGCAAGATAAGTACCATCATCGGTGTCTTTCTCGTCGCCTGCCATCATCGACGGTCCGTCAGCGCCCTTTTCCACGAATTGAATCATCGACTCCGGAATAGCGACACGCTTGGAGGCAATCAGATCCGAGACGCGGAACTCCTTGGTGACGTAGGGACCCTCCATCGATCTGTACTTGCGGTGCAGGTCGAACGGTCCGGCAACGATTGCGGCCGAGGTGACCGGTCCTTCCGACAAGCGTAAGGAGGGGCCGGAGAATGGGCTGGCCTTTTCCGATGCCCGGGAAGGGCTGCCCAGCATTGGCAGCCAGGGCAGCAACGAGATTAGGGCCGACAAGGCAATTGCTCTTTTCATGGCACCGATGAGGGCGGGTTAGAGCGGGTCCGGGTAACCATAGCACAAGTGCCAGGCTGCGTCCGGAAGTTTCACTCATCTGGCACCTGGTTAAGGTGGTGCCGTAATCAATTGCCCGGATTTTGTGCGGTGGTTTCGTGGGCGCAGGGCTGCAGGCAGAACAAAGAAAATCCGGACATGAAATGGCATGGGGAGATCAAGGTGGATAAGGAGGGCAATCTACGCTACATCCCTAAAAATCCGAACGAACAGGCATGGGCATTCACGCGCGACAGACGTGCTGTCATGGTGTCTCGCGACTAAATGCACCGCCCAGGCCGCTCCTGAGGGCGCAACGCCTGAGGTGGGGCTGCGCCCTCAGGAGGTCGCACACTAATTCATTAGTTGCAGTATACTGACCCGAATCAAGTATTGAATCTCTCATAGAAAATGGTAGATACCCAGAACTCAATCACGATACGCGCTCTGTCCGAAGCAGATGCCGAGCCATTTTGGGCGCTGCGGCTCCGTGCACTGCGAGAGGAGCCTGAGTCCTTCAGCGCGGATTTCGAGGAGTTCGCTGATGTTCCTATGGCAGATGTGAGCAAGCGACTGCAAGAATCAGAGGACGCCTTTGTCCTCGGCGCTTTTACTCCAAACCTGGTCGGTGTGGTGGGTTTCTATCGGCGTCCTGGGCGTAAGTCACGGCATAAGGGAAACATCTGGGGAATGTATGTAGCCCCCGAGGCTCGCGCAGAGGGTGTTGGGCGGGCTTTAATGCTGGCATTAATATCGCGGACCAGCTCAATTGCGGAGCTGGAAGAACTGACGCTAACCGTGGTTGTTACGAAGGAAGCAGCGCGCAGTCTCTATTTGTCGCTAGGCTTCAAATCGTATGGCGTTGAGCCCAAAGCCTTGAAGCTGCCGAACCGTTATTTGGACGAGGAGCTAATGGCATTGTCGTTGGCTAGAGACAACCATGGCTTGCAGACAAGTTAACCGCCTTTGCGTGCAATCATCTCCTCCCAGCGTGCGACCGATAGTTCAGCAGGTCATCCAGTCGAATCTTCGTAGGCATGACTTCTGCGGATCTTTGGTTGTGCTGACAGTTACTGCGGTGAGGCGCCATAATTGTCGGATGAAGAAAAAGGAGCTATTTGACATGTGGTTCAAGGCAATTGCAACCTTGATCGTTTCCCTTCTGCTTTCAGTGGCACCGTTGCCGATTTTGGCAGACGAAGCAAAGGGGGTTGCGACAACAGTGCTCGTCAACGCTTCTGCCATAAGATGCTGGCATACGATTATTGCTGAGAGAACAGCCGCGCCCGATAAGCGCAAGGTAGTAAGCGAAGAAGGCAATCGGGCGGTGCTGGAGGAAAAATTCACCAACTTGCCGGTAATCGGACATGCGTACATGCAATACGAAGAGGTTGCTACACCGTACACGACCCTGGAAGCCCACCTGATTAAGTCGGACAAATTCAAGGCCTTTGAGAGTCGGTGGACGCTATCGCCAAGTGTGGATGGCAAGAGTACTTCGATCAGATTGTACACCTACCTTAACACCGGACTGTGGTTGCCCTTTGCCCAACAGATGACCAACAGGCAAACGCGCCAGGACATCACAAACAGATTGCAGCACATCAAGCAGCTCGCTGAAAGCGCACTATAAGAAAGCATTCTCTCCGGCTACTGGTTGGATGCATTTCAATCACAAACAGAGTCAGCAGGAATTTTCAACCTGGAATGGTACCGAATACAGAGGCGACCCCAGAGCACTAGAACGTACATGGGTCCGTGTAACCACAGTCCGGGGTTGCCTGCAGTTACTCTAGCGCGGATTCAAGGTCCTGAATTTTGCTCTGAGCCAGCTTTAGTTGCTCTCTGTCCGGCAGGCTTGTTGCTGCGGAGGTCAACCGAATGAACTGCCGATATTCTTCGAGCGCTTCCTGGTCGTGGTGAAGCTTTTCCAGGGCAATCGCCTTGTAGTAGTGCCATGTTGTGTTTCTGGGGCTGAGGGCGATTGCTTGCGCGAAGTCGCTGATCGCTTCCTCACTCGCCCCTTTGCCCTCATAAGCGAGGGCGCGGCCGAAATATGCATCGGCAAAGTTTTCGCTCAGGCGGATTGTCCTCGTGTAGTCCTTTATGGACAGATCGTAATCTCCGATGCTTGCGTAGGCTATTGCCCGATTGAAGTAACAATTGGCCAGATCGCGGTCGGCCAAATACAGCGATTGCGCTTTTGTGTAGTCTTCGATTGCCCTTTCATAGTCTCGAGCCAGGAAGTAGGCTAGCGCTCGGCCAAAGTAGGCTTCAGCGTAGTTCGCCCGCAAGGAGAGAGCAGCATTGAACTCAGCTGTTGCCTGGGCATGTAGGCCTCTGTGGAGATGTGAGATTCCTTGCTGGCAATACCTTCTTGCCTCTAGCGCTGGGGACCTGGCGATCGCTGTCAAAGTCACTGCTGGCGCCTTCTGTACAGATTTGCCATGCTGATGCCTGTGGGCCAGCGCCGCTGTGGTTCGTGTCGAAAATGCCGAAGCCGGAAGCTGTACGCCGAGTATCAATGCCAGGCAGAGTGTAGTTAAGGTGCGCCTTACCATATTCCTCACGTGCGAAGATGGTGGTGCATGAGGACGCCAGCTCGAAGACTGGCTGTCTCCAGTGCCAACCGTAGTAAGTCCAAAATGAGTCGTGATGCCTGGTCAGATTGCGACGACGAAAGAAAGACACGCACACCCGCATGCGTTGCTGGCGGATCGTTGCTGCTGCTTGCCTTCAGGTCTCTGCCAAGCCCGGGCCTGCCCGAGCCTGGCCTAGAATTATATGCATTTAAGCTTTGGAAGTCAAGCAGAACTTTTCGGCCAGTAACCCCGGGACAAAGCTTGGACTGTACTGGAATCCCACACCCAGATCCCCCACGAGGTGGATGGCGAAACAAGGCAATTGGCGGACTATAGAGCCATCCCTCGGACAAATCGCTTAGCTGCCTGCGGTTCCTGCAGGCGTGTGCTTAGCCGACGCCTGCAGACCGAGTGATCAACAACTCGACTTTCTCAGGAGGCCCGGAACCATGCGAGAAATTACACACAGAGGCCCGGATGCCAGCGGCCAGGCTGGCCGGCCGGCTGATGGAGATGTAAGTGCACCAGGAAACGCTCTAGAAACCCTGCGGCAAGCGGCAATCGCCGCAAGAGCGGCAAGAGCAGCCCGGCTGGGGATGCGGTTCGGCAGAGATTTTGGCAAGACTGGGCTCGCTTGTGACTCTCCTGAGATCAGCAAAACTTGATTGCCAATCCCGCACACAGATCCACCAGCTAACGGAGCGGTGTGCAACGGGACGTGTTCCTTGATTGGTCTGAGCCTCAGGCAAGCTGGCGATCGGCTCAACGGTCGCACAGACAGGCGCAAATAAAAGGTTGAAGTTAATGAAACCAAAGCACATCAAGATCAAGGTCGACGCCAAGGCTGCTAAGAGAGTAATTGCCCAGCTAAGCGGTAAACAGGAAGTCAAATTTCCCAACGGCACAACAATCAGGACATATCCAGGCGGACAGAAGTGCACGATAAGCCCTAACGGTACGCATGTCTGTGAGACCACCGACTCTACACGAATCATAAGAAAGAAGGACGGAACAAGATTTATCAAGCTACCTGATGGCACAAGAATTACTGAAACCAAGGACCGGGGAAGATTCATCCTTGGTTCTGACGGCACTTACACAAGAGAGCTGGAGGGTGGACTGACCTACGCAATCAGATCCGATGGCACCACGGTTTTGAAGACTCGTGACGGTGTTTTGCTGACGATCCTGATTGAGGGCAAGCAAGTGTTGGAGTTTCCGGATGGCTTCAAGGTCACCTTAAGTTGATGAGACTATGCGCACGATATCTTTCGGGGATCCAACAACGTCACGCCCGGCGGTCAATGGCGAAGATCGCCGGCAGGGCACCTGGCCGCATCCTGATGCTAATCCCACACCTCGGTCCCCCAGTTGGTGGATGGCAATGCGAGTCAAGTGACCAAAGATAGTACCGTACTCAGCTGGGCGGTCAGGCTATCTGAGGCTCCTACATGTCCGTTATAGCGGTCAACACGCTCAATGCCCCGGCAAAGGACCGCAGGTTTCTCTAGAGAATCCACCTGAGGACCGCCGAGGATTGGCAATATTCGGATTGATCGTGTCTTTCTCTGGGAAAAACCAAGCAATGAACCAAAGTAGCGCTTATCCATTTGACCACCATCACGAGGTCGCCCTGGACCTATCGCTCTCCAAAATCGACAAGGTGGCAGACGAAGTTCTCAGAGGAAGAGCAGAGCTGGTCGATAGCCAGAAGAAGAACGTGGACTGTCTCAAGTCAGGCGGGAAGAGCGGGATCACAATGGAGTTCGGCAAGGTCGTCCTTGTTTCTGAGCCGGACGCAGCTGGTCTGGTCATCAGGCTCGAGCAATCCAGAAGGATCGCGGAGGCTGAACCCGGTCACGGTGTTGAACGCGGGGACAGGGTGCTTGAGCCGGCCTGCAGTGAGTTTGAGCTGATACTGGCCAAAGTTATGGACACACCTGAGCTCAAATCATTGTTGGAAAATCCGCTGCCAACGATGCTCTGGACGCCGGCAACGCATCGGCTGATTCCTGACCGGCTGGCACCCTTGAGCTCTGAGCTGCGGTTGCCTGCCCATGATCATGAGCGCTCTGGTCACCGTCACCCGGGGGAGCATTCGGCATCAGCGAGGCCTGACGATGGGGAGATCATGCGGAGGAATTTGGAGAGTAGGCCTGAGCAGCGAGACCATGGACTGGAGGTGCGCCGGGCCCTGACAGTGGGAAATGACTCCGCTGCAGGTGCTTCGACAGTAGAGCGGTTGGCTGCAACGGTCGCTCCCAAGGAAAACGGCCAGCCACCTGAAGAGTCTATCGGAGACAACAGCAATGACAAGCCTAAGTGGGAGAAACGCCCCGAGCTCTCACACAATCTGGAACGTCCAGCCAGGGACGAGGAGATCTCGCGTGAGGATTTAGGCGAAGACAGGCGTTCGTGGGCACAGCTCCCGAAGCTCAGGCGAACGTTGGAGCATCCCGGAAAAATGGAGGAAATTGCTCGTGATCAGCAGACCCGATTCGTAGTCAATCTTGCCAACGCATTCCAGCTGTATCGCGAGAATGACGAGCTGGCCGGTGACGCGGCACTGGGTCGAGCAATATCAGAGCTCGTGAGGCCTTGTCCAATATCGGATAGTGGCATCAGCATCCAGTTGCTGAGGGTGGCGACAATTGGAGGGCTTCTAGCCGAGTACAGTCAGCATGCTGCCGGTGGTCCTTGCGACAGTGTTGGTCAAGTAGATATTACCCACTCACAGACGACAGAACTGGGTAGGGAAAGCCGGTATCAAGCGATGAGTTTGGACAGAACCGCAGAGATGAACATGCTGGCGGAGAGGGCGGTTGGTAGCAGTATGCGTCTTGTCGCAGAGGCCCAAGGAGATCAAATTACCCCGGAAGCGATCAGTAGCCTGACACTGGGGCTTGTGCAAGCAATGAGGGCGGCGATTGCTGAGCAGGCTGCCGGCGTTGCACAGACGACAATTGAGTCGCTTGCGCAGGCAACAGCAAAGGAAGAACGCGCGGAGTTGCTGGCGAAGCAAATAAAGCAACACTTGAGCGAGGCGATTGAACACGAGTCAAGGCAAACGCTCCAGACAACGATTAGCGCAATGGCACTGAGCGTAGCACAGGACAATTCGGCTCAAGGAAACCCGCTGCCGGGTAAAGGAGCACTTTCGTCCGAATGTTTGTCGGGAGAGAAGGCTGGGCATCGGAATGGGGGGCGTAACAGTGAGCTTCAATTCATGGGTGGCTCAGGCTTCCTTGGTAGGTGCACCGAGCCCCCACAGGCTAACAAGGCTGCCGATGGTACGGTTAAAAAGTGGGACAAGCGTAGATCCGTTAAGAGCGAGGAGGTCAGCCGTAACGCGTCTCCTGGCGTGCTCCGCGAGACCAAGAAGCGGTCAATTAAAAAGACGGCAGATAGACGGCGGCCAGAGCTAACCGGTAATCGGGCGTCGCGCCTGGAGTCAGGCGGAGCCGTTGTTCCCGAGCAGATGTCCCCCTCAGAATCCAGGGATCCGGGTCGCGCACTGACGATCACAATCATGTCACGTGCTGCAGAAGGTGTGTCGCGGCTTGGCGAGTTGCTTGTTGGTGCTTTGACAAACAGCGGCTCACTGGTTCGCTTGATATCTGGTTGCAGCGCTCTGACCTCGAGAGAAAGCCGGCCCTCCGCTACCAACATTTTTAACATCACTCTGGACACGATCGGAGCCGGTGAAACAGTACTGGTTGTGCTTGCCAGCGACCAGAATGAGGCACGTGAGTTGCAGGCGCATATAGCTCGGCTTATGGAAGACCGTCCCGGGGCTGTACCCTCCGGCGGCCAGTCCGTTCGTGCGAATAGTCACGAACAAGCTTCCCCAATCTTGCCGCTGGTAACGCCACATACTCCGCTTGCAGTCGCGGAGAATCACGACGCTTTGCCGGAAGATAACCGATCCTTGAGGAGTTTAGTTGCGTCCCGCTCCGGTGTTGCCGGAAGCCCAGCATCAGGATTGAAATCAGTTTGGGACACCGTTGCTGCTGGCTGCAAGCAGGTTCTGTACTCCCTGATGTCGAGCAGCTCTCAACGATAACCGAGCTCACGTCCCCCACGCGAATCCCACAGGCGGGTCCCCCCGGTGGTGGATGGTGCCACGTCCGAGATGGCCGAAGATAGGAACGTGGTCTTTGAAATGGACTACACGTGAACAGACCAACCAGGCAGGTGGGCACAATGAGCATATTCCATGATCCCAAAGACGAAGAAAGACTCTACCATGTACTAAGAGCTTACGTTGAAGAGTGGGGTCCTCACAACGTCGTCATCTCGGTTCCCCCGCCCTGGCGAAAGTATTCCCCCGCTGACCACGTTGGCGGCATTCGACTTGAATATGAAAATGCAAGCTGTGTTTCCGTCCGCGTGGAGTATCACTCAGTGCAACTGAGCTATGCCGTTCGGCTCAGGGCTGCTTGAGAATTTCGGGAATCTTGAGCGCGCCCGTAGAGGACCGCCTGATGGTCTTGGCAGAGTTGGGAAACGCTTACTTTTCGGCAAGTCACTACCCGAGCAGCTCAGAGAGCTTATCCAGATGGTTTTGCCAGCTTGGGCAAATGGGCGTTGAGCCAGGCAAGAACGGTATCAAATGCAGTATCAGTACATTGTATCGCCTCAAAGATCAGATGCTCTGAGGTCCCCAACATCAAGAGATCCCTGTCTTCGGTCCCAAGTGAGTTGTACAGGTCGATGGTTGCGCTCGGTTTGACCAATCGATCTTTTAATCCCTGCACAATCAACACAGGCAGCTTCTGAATCTTCGGTGCGAACGACACGTTCTCTCGCATAAACACCTGAAATTGAATGAGCTCCTTGGGCGACAGCTCAAAGCGGGCGAGTGGGTCTCTCGCCCAGAACTCGCGTGCTTTTTGATCGTCTGTTGCTCTGTCCAGGACATCCGTCACGCCCATAGCCCGATTCGGACTGCGAATCAGATTTATCCCTACCTTGATCGCCTCGCCGCGCTCTGTGAAACGTTTGGCCGCCGGTACGGAAGCGATCACGCCGTCGATCAACTCCGGATGCAGAGCAGCCGTTCTCAAGACAATTGCACCACCCATGGACTCCCCGAGCAGAAAGATCGGCTTGTCCGGATGGCTCTTGCGTATCAGTCTCAATATGCCATCGAGATCGGTCAAGCAGCTCTTCAGGTCCAACTGTTCGTGACCTCTCGCCTCCTGCCACGAGCCAAATCCTCTGACATCAATGGCAAGGACCATGAAACCATGCGCGGCTATCCGCTTGCCGAAGGAGGCAAACGATGCATTGCGCAGCCCGAGCCCATGAACGCACAAGATAATCGCTGAGATTGACCGAACCGGATCCACCAAACCGATCAACGGTAGACTGCGCTCGTCAGCGCGCCGCAGGGAGATGGGATGCTTGGCGCTATCGCTGGCCCTGGTCACCATCCCCTCCTGCAGGCGTTGCAAGTTTGCCTCGCGGAGAATAGCAGCTGCTTGCTCGCCAGAACGCCGGGCATCGTCGCTTTTTCCTAGCCGCTGATACACATCTTTCAGCGAAAGCAGGGCCCATGAAAGCTGGAGACTTTTTGATCCGTAAATCTTCTCAGACAGATCGACCATGCGTTTGTACAGCTCTTCCGACTGATTGAGCTGCTTTGTGTGAAAGTAGGCACCGGCTAAGCCTTCAAGACAGGACTCCAGGAGGGCAGGATCGACATCCGCCTGGGCGTTTAGTGTGTCGAGTGCACGCCTGTAATATGGGATTGAATCTGGATAGTCACCAAGCCGGTAGTAGCAATGACCGAGCCCAATCAGCGCCGTGACCGGCTGGCTTCGTGCGATCTTTTCGCTGAGGCTGAGAACCCGTTTGTAGGCGTCCCTGGCACTTGTGAGCTGATCGTTTCTGTACTGCACCTCCGCCCATTGCTCCAGAGTCTCTACATATTCAGGTTTTTTTTGCCCGTGCTGCTCCAGTCTCTCTAGCGTTGCCTTCAGTTGTGTCTCGGTCTGGTCCTTCGTGAGATCAGACCTCTCCTGAGCCTGAGCCAATGGCTGCGTTGCAGCCGCCCGGGCAGCTGCCAGATCCAGGCTGGTTGAGAAGAACAGGGCTATTGCAGCAATTGTCAGAGACCTGAAATTGACTGAACTGCAAGGCGATCCGAACCGGCTCATGGAATCTCCCCCAGGCGGATGGCCTGACTTTGGTTCAGTCTATCATCGAGACAGCGGCAATCTATGCCCTTGTAGACGACCGGCTGCAATCACGAGCGGCGCGCTTCCCGACTGACAGAAACGACAGCTGCCTGATCACAACACCGCCAACTTCCGCAGCGCCTACGTATCTGGTTGACGCTGCATGGAGGCTGTCCATTCCTGGGCATGCCTGTGGCCCGGGTGAAATCTCGCGCTCCAGCGTCAAGCAGGGTCTTTGTGGCACCATGCTGCGCCAGCTTGAACCGTAAGCAACAGTGACTGGTACTACGGTCTATAGACGCACCCCCGGTTTCACGCATGTTCCTTGCGGTTTTCCCCACTCGACGCGGGCCGCCGCTGAGCATAGGATACGTGCAATCAGGTGATCTCGAATTGCAGGGGAGAAGATCGTGCCAGGGATGGAAGCATCGTCGTTGACCGACACAGCGTTCTTTGATTTCCCCAAGCAAGAGGACACGGTGGGCGACAAGTTGACCCGCGAAGCGATGGTAATCGCCACCGGGGTAGCCGACGGCATTGCTGACGGCGCCAGGCAATCCTGGGAAGATCCAGCCGGAACCGGTGCCAGGCTTGGGATTTCGTTTGGGGTGGGAGTGATTATCGGGCTCGCCCAGCGCTCAGCCGGGCTGGCCAGACTTGCTGGCGAAGCGGCAGCTGCTGGCCTTGCTCTTGGAACTGCTACCGACATGCTCATGCCGGATCGCTGGAGCGCTGTGGGAGACGCCCTGGCGGACACCTGGGACTCGCCAGCTCAGACGGATCGCAATATCTCCATATTGTCCGACAACCTGGGGCGTTTTACCTTTGACAGCTGGCTCAGCATGGCCGGAAGCATGGCCGGGGCAAAAGTAGGCCAGGCGTTCATGCTGCAATTGAATCCCGGCATCAGCTCACAACTCAGCCGCAACCTTTCCCAACTAGATCTTGAGCACAATTTGCCCTCGAACCGCAATGATGCGGTCTGGCCTGGCACGGGAATTCAGATCAAGACGATGCCGATGCTGGCTATGGATTATGCGGCCATTGAATCCGCGGCGGCAGGGGTGAAGCCGGTGATTGTCAGGGTTAGTGTTCCTACCGGACCTGTACCCGATGTCCCTTCGTTTCCTGTCCGCCCGGCCGGTTCCAACCTCGCTATATCACCTGAAGCTGCGAAGGCCGATGTCGCAGACCAGGGGGTGGTTGCCAGCAAGAGCCCAGTTACTTCCATGCCGGCAGTCACCGGCATTACTGAAAGACCGGACGGCACAGTCGTTCTCGATCTGGCAGATGGTACTCAGGTCACCACCCGGAAGTCGGGCTCTTGAGTCCAGACGTTGATTAGCCGGTTGGCAGCTGCTCTGTATGCCCGGCATGAATCGGATCCTATTTTTTACACCAGGATTACAGATGTCAGTAGACAGGGCCACAAGGCAGGACTAGACTAGGTGTAGTCGCAACCAGGAATCATTTGTAAAGCCGCAGGTCGCTTGCGCTCTGGGTGTTTTGGTCCATGCCGATGAGAGTGATCGGTCGGCGGCTGCCTGCATTTCTTGGGGGGTCGAACCATGCACAGTCTGCGGAGGTATACGTCTATCTCCATCTGGCCAGCCGGTTGGTTAGTAATCGCTGGCTGGCTGCTGCTCGATATTCGCCTTGCGGAGCTCATGAACCCTGGCGCAGCATTGCTCCGCTCCTGGGAATCGTCGCCGGCCTCAGACTCTGGATTGACGTGTGTTCGATGCTCAGATCTGCCGGGCACCGTTACTGAGCGACCTGGATCTGAAGGAGGAGCCACGTCTGCGGCTGGACTGCCTGGTTCACGGGATGCGCAGCTCTCCTTAAGCTCACGTCCGCAAGCTATCAGCTTCTTAAATTTGCCAGGAACGATAGCTAATCAGACTATGCCTGATCAGCAGCCCGCTAAAGCGTTCTGGAGAGAGTTCAAGAAACAACTATCGTGCGGCCCGTTTTGGTTGGAGATAAGGTTGTTGAAAAGCTGGACGGATAGGGGCTCTTCTATTGTGCTTCCGCGCTCCTAGTCACGGTCATGCCGCTCCTTCCAGATTTTCTGATTCAGATGCTGCTCCTGCTTCTGCAGCTTCGCGGCCTCCTGTGGACTGAGACCACGGCCTGAAGCTTTCATTTGCTCTTCACGGTTCTCGAGCCTTTGATACTGCTTGTTCAGGTTCTTAACCTCATTTGGGTTTAACGAACCATCACGTGCTCCCGCCCCGATCCGCTCGCTGTCCTTGCTCTCCCGATCATCAAGATGTGAGCTAAAACGCCCGTCATCCCATTTGATGGAATTCCAGCGATTATCGTCCCAACCTTGTGGCCTGTGAGCCGGAACATGGAGCCAGCTCGGCGGGTGTGAGCCCAGGAAATCCCCGTTGTGCCGTTCCTGGTAGATGTCCGCACTGAGCTTGTCAAGGTCGTAGTCCAACTGCTTTCTCTCTGGCAAGCTGAGGCCGCCTACTCGCAACTTTTGCTCGAGGCTGTTTACTTGATTGAACTCGCCCTGGAGCTTGGAAAGTTCGGCTGGTGTGAGAGAGCCGTCCTTTGCTCCCTCGTTGATGCGCTGCTGCAAGGATTTCTGAATTGCATCGATGTTCCAGTGTTGCCAGCAGGATGGCTTGATGTCATCTTGATCTGCATACACGGGTGGCACAAGCCCGGCCACCAGGGCGAATATCACAGCTACACGTTTCATACTAATTCCCCGTCGCTCGCTACAAAAATTTGGACGGTGCTCCTGGGCGTTGGTTCCGCAGAATTGATTAATGTTGCTTAAAAATCTAGGTTCCGCGCAGAACCATCAGACCTGGCACTGCCCATTTGATTCAGTCTGATTATAAGGCTTGCGTGGTGACAAGCAAATCGAGTAAAGCGCGATCGAGCTGAAAGATCTCCGAACGCAAATCTGTTAGAAGGGCAGTTTGGCTTTCCAAAAGCGATATATTGACCTGCAGGCTTCTGCTTGTGTTTGTCAGAAGAGCTATCTGATCCTTGTCGCGAGCACTCTTAGTGCCGCCGATAATCTTATATCGCTGCCACCGCCCTAGCAGCTCGTTAATTCGGCTTTGTCCCGGCCCGCTGCCATCCGGATCGGCGTTCAAGTAATTCCATACAAGAGGAGGATATTCCGTCTCCTGGTCGGTTGGGCAGCCGAAAACCTTTGCCAGCATGTTTGGCTTTGGCCTTCCGCTTATCCTCCCCCCAGATTGCTGGCGCAATGCAATTCCGGATAGAGCCATGGTTATTCCTCCGGCGACAAGCTCGGCGATTTCGCCCGGAAGTTCGTTTTTGGGAATCTCACCGGCCTGCCCATATTCGTTGACAAGACCCATGCCAAATATGTTGGCGAGCGTATTCAGCCTAATCGCTCGATCCCTTCGGTCCTCAAGGAGACCCCGCACTCGATTCAGCAATGAGATCTGGCGGTCAATCCGTGCTGTCACGTCTCGAACTTGCAGGGTGCCGATCAGAACGGAATCAGTTAACTGCTGCTTCAGCCGCAAACGCTCCAGCTCCAGCGCAGGATCTGCTGATTTTTGTTGATGCAGATCGTTCAGCTGTTGGATTAGCGGAACTACTCCCAACTCCAGGGCAACCTGCTGCGAAGAAGCTGATAGCATCACGGTGTTGCTCGCTGGCTGACTCTCCGTGCGGATTTGCGCTGGCTCAGCGGCAGCCAGCACTCCAGCACTGTTCAAGACCAGCAGTGCTGCCAGGAGGACAGGGATTCCCTTAATGGAGCGGGTCAATTGTCAATAACTGAGGATGGGCCGATTGATTATACCGAAGGTGCCGGCCAATCTTATGGATGTGCCCCCGAGCCCTGCGCTTCCGCACAGCTGTCTGGGCATCGGGAATTTTCGTCCGGCGACGGACACAAGACCGATGCTCGGGGTCTGCTCCTTCCGGCCAGGCCGACCCTCGATAGGATCGCCCCGACCGCATCGCCAGCTACCAAGCGATCGTGCGGCCTTAACGCCGACCGCCGCCTCATGAGCTGGGGCGGCGGTGCATGGCGTTGATGTTTGTGATGCTCCTAGCCCATGGGGCGATAGGTGCTGTAGGGATTCACCGGTACGGTGTAGCTCGTCCAGCCGTTGGGGCCCCACTGATAGCGTCCGGTGCCGGTGCTGCTTGTCCAGTCAATCTCACCGTAGCCGTTGTTGGCGGAGCGGACTGTGGCGGTTCCTACGCTGCCATCAGCGCTTCTCCAGCCCATCGAGCCTGTACCCTGGGTGACGCCATTGCAGTCGGTTCCCCAACCGAGCGAACCCATGCGCGTTCCGGAACTGTCAGAGCCACCCCAGGCGGCTGCTCCCTGGCGGTAGTCGGAGCTTCTGGCCCAGGATGCAGAGTTCTGGGTGCCGAAGGAGTTCCAGCTATTGGTTCCGGTTTGGTCGCCCCAGGCTTGGGAGCCAGCTGTGCTGCGTCCATCCGGTGTCGTACCGCCCCAGGCGGTCGCCACTTGACGGCCATCTGTGCTGGTGCTCCAGGAGTTAGCCGCGGAGCGCTGATAATAGTTGCTGTTCCAGGCAGTGGCCATGGTTCCAGGGCCATAGCTGGTGCTGTAACCTTCCCCGAACGTGGTGCCAAAGCAACCAGGCCGTGTAGTGCTGTACGTGTAGCCAGCCCGGCCGTCTGGAGTTGTGTAGCCGCTAGATTGATAGCCGACCGGTTGGCAGGCTGGCGGCTGTTCGCAAACTGGCCGAGGAACTGCCGGCCTGTGGCAGGGGGGCTGGGGATGGCAGTCGTATGCCTCAGTGCCCAGATGAACTGATGCGTCGAAGTCAAACGATGCGGATGCTCCGAAGCTGATTGACTCATTGGGCTTCCGGGGGTGGCATCTATCACTCATTGCTTAAATACTCCTGTGGCCGGCATGAGTTACTAAGTGAGGCTTCCAGCTTTCGTTCCCAGCGACCAGCACGCTTCGCGATGCGGCAAGCGATCTGGTCGGAGGCGGGGAAGCTGAGCAGGCATTAGCGGTAACTGCGCTCTTCTTGGTAACCAACGCTGGGAGTCTAGCAACCAACCACCGCCCTGAATATGGGGAAATTACGTACAGGCAAACATCTGGGAACTTTCCCGGGCAGCGCTGCCTCGTTACAAAGGCAGGCCGGCCAGCTGATATCCCCGACCTAACCACAGATTGGCAACCGGGAGCACTTGAAAACGTCATCCGGAGCGGTTGTCACGGGTAAGAGGGGAAATCATGTGGTACACTCTGCCCGGTCTCACAAGACATGATCGTTCCCCAACGACAGGAGTTAATAATGCGAGAATCCGTAACGATAGCCTTTTTGAGCCTGAGCGTGGCTTTGGGCGCACTATCGGTGCCCGGCGCGATGGCGGCAAGTAGCGGCATCCAATCGGAAGCCCTGGGTGGAAGGCTGTTCAAAGGGAAGGTTAGCTTCCAGCTGGTAAAGGCTGAGGAGCTGATGATGCAGCGCAAGTATGAGGAAGCTGATCAGATCTTCAGACAACAGCTCCACCGCGATCCTAAGAACATCGACGCGCTGGACGGACTGGCAATGACGCTGGCAATGCAGTTCAAGCTTGATGGCGCCAATGAGCAGTTTGAGAAAGTGCTGGCTCTTGATCCGACCAACGCCTTTGCCCATGCCGGCAAGGCCATGGTGATGCTGAACCGCCTCCAGTCCTCCTCCCAGACGGTGATCACCAATAAAGATGCCATCTTGAGTCAGGCTGAAGCCGAAGCAAGACTAGCTGTCCAGCATGATCCAGAGCTTCAACATGCGCACTACACTCTGGGCATGATCTTGAAGGAGCAGGGTCGCTTGCCGGATGCCTACAGCGAGTTCCAGGAGGCGGTGAAGGCCGATCCGGAATATGCGGGTGGTTATGCTGGGCTGGGAATGGTTGACCTCATGCAGGACCGGTTGCCGGATGCCACGGTCAATTTCCGCAAGGCCATATCCTTGAATTCAGGCAATTCAACCGCTCACTATGGGTTGGGTGAGGTCCTCTTGAAGCAGGGACAGGCCGACGAAGCAATCAAAGAGTTGAACACGGCGCTGTACCAGTTTCCAAACAGCGCCCCTGTGCATCTCGCTCTCGGTAAGGCGTATGAGTCGCAGGGAAACACAACGGCAGCCTTGAAGTCATACGAACGGGCAGCGCTGATAAAGCCTGAGTTGAAAGAGGCGTATGCACGCATGGCCGCCCTGCATGTGGCGCTGGGTAAGGGCTGCCAGCAACAAAACAACGTGGTTGGCGCGCTCAAGGAATACAAGCAGGCCGTTTTGATTGATCCGTACAATCCGGTACCGTATTTGAGCATGGCCGATCTGCGCGAAGCACGCGGAGATCTGGAGCTGGCTATCGCCGAGATGCGGAGCGGTCTCGAGCTGAATCCTAACGAGGCCTCCCTGCGCCAGCGCGTGGCCGAGAATTTGCTCAAACTGGACAAGCTGGATGATGCGATCAAGGAATATCAGGGTGCCTTGCAACGTCAGCCAGACAACATAGCCTGTGTCGATGGCCTGACGCGCGCTCTCTATCTCAAGGCGCAGAAGCAGTCGCAAGGAGCATTCGTTTTCTCCAATGACTATGAGACGGCAGCGGCCACCCTTCAG
>Ga0066388_100000675_pt1 | contig 17072 bp, 20 predicted proteins | sample PanSoiMetaGPlot6_FD_64539 | JGI IMG/M metagenome (GOLD analysis project Ga0066388, IMG submission 64539) | Tropical forest soil microbial communities from Panama analyzed to predict greenhouse gas emissions - Panama Soil - Plot 6 (Hybrid Assembly) | ecosystem: Environmental > Terrestrial >... | reverse complement strand
CACGTAGAGCTTTTGAACGTCGGCCGCACCGACAGGAGGATTCCAGCATTGACGCAATCGGTTCCTCAGCGCGTCGATTTCCGATTGCGATAATTGCGCCGCCGTTCCAGATGCGGCCCCAAGCGAAGCCGGATTCAATTCGGGACCAGCCGCTGCAACCCGTTGCGGTTCGCGCTTGTCCAGCAAGGCCGCAATCTTGTCGGGCTCGAACTTGGGCTGCGGTTTCGGCGGGGGCTTTTTCGGCGGTAACGGCTGATCGAGCTTCACCTGTTGTTTCTGGTCGTCCGGTTGCTTGATTTTTTCGGCAATCGGATCCGGTTGACGTTGCGGCTCGGGCGGGGGCGAGGATTCCTTTGCCGTTTGCACTTCTTTCTTCTCGGTAATTTTCGGTTTTTCCTCTTCAATCGGCTTGGGTGGTTCCTCCGCCTTCTTTTCCGCCAACAGTTTCGGCGTTTCGACCTTGGGTGCGTCCTTCACGCCTTTGGTTATTTGTGAAAAGTCTTTCTCGCTGACGAGGTCGACCGGCAGGGACTCCGCCGGGGTGACATCGAATGTCTTGCCCGAAAAAGATACCGTCGCCCACAGCAGCACTGCCGCGTGCAGGCCGGCCGAGATCGCTGTTGCCTTTCTCATCACCGCGCTTTCGCGCCCTGTTCGAATTCTGTCACCAAGGCTACCCGATGAAACCCGGCAGCCGACAGCCGTCCCATCACTCTCATCATGGTCCCGTAGTTCACTCTTTTGTCGCCCCGCACATAAACGCGCGCCTCTGTCCCACCGCGTGCCTCGGCCACTGCCTGGAGCTTTGGGACCAGGTCATCCATAGCGACCTCGCTATTCTGAAGGAAAACCTGGTCCTTGTCGTTGACAGAAACCGTCAGCGGTTCCTTGTCCTGCTCGAGGCTCTTGGCCTGACTCTGCGGCAGGTCGATTGGCACGCCAACCGTAAGAAGCGGTGCCGACACCATGAAAATAATCAACAAAACGAGCATCACGTCGACCATCGGGGTGACGTTGATCTCACTCATCACCCGGCGGCGGTGATGCTTTCGTCTGCCGATGACCGGCGTCCCGGCATTGGCTGCCATTAGCGCACCCTTGGCTTACGCATGATCAGCATAGGCTATCCGCGCTCGTCGATCTGCCGCGATAATATGGCGGCAAATTCATCGGCAAACCCCTCCAGCCGCTGGGCCTGTTTGTTCACCTCGGCCGCGAACTTGTTATAGAAAATGGTCGCTGGTATGGCGGCGACCAGCCCCAGCGCGGTCGCAAACAGCGCCTCGGCAATACCGGGGGCCACCACCGCCAAAGAAGTGTTTTTGGAGGCGGCGATCGACTGAAAGCTTGTCATGATCCCCCAGACGGTACCGAATAGCCCCACAAACGGCCCGGCTGAGCCGACCGTCGCAAGCACAAGTAGGCGCTTCTCGAGCCGCTCCACCTCGCGAGCAATGGTCACCTCCATAACCTTCTCGATGCGCATCTGCAGCCCGGTAAACGAGCGCGGGCTACCTTCAAAACTGCGTTTCCATTCGCGCATCGCCGCCACGAATAGTGCCGCCATTGAATGAGCCGGCCTGGACGACAGCGCGCGATAGAGTTCATCCAGCGACTGCCCCGACCAGAATGCCTGTTCGAAACGATCCATCGCTCGTCGCGTGCGGTTGTAGAGGACGGTCTTGTCGATTGCGATTGCCCAGACCCAGACCGAACAGACCAAAAGTCCGATCATCACCGTCTTGACGACCCAGTGCGCATTCCAGAACAGCGTAAAGAGCGAAAGGTCGGAGGAGGTCAGCGGAAGCACCGACTGTGCCACGTCGGCAGGATTCATGGGCACGTCCTTTCCGCTTGATCCAGTTCCGTCGCTCGAACCGTCGCGGCGTAATTTCCGAAAACAACGAGTGCGCGCGAAAATGCTGCCCACGCGCCAGGCTGAAACTGATCTCGCGAAATTCGTAAGTCCCGTCCACCGGCAACTTACGAAATCCCCGCGAAACTTGGCCAAACTTGGGCGCGGGAGCGGACTTTTCCGTCCTAAACAGCGCTGATTATGGTTAAGGAGTCGTTACCTCCCAAGCCGGAGCAGCATAAAAGCAAAAGCCGCCAGTTTTCCTGGCGGCTTTTCACACCTTGGGAGAGCGAACTTCAGCCTGGCGGTTGGTTTGCGTCTGGCGATGGCCGGTTGCGGCGCTCGGCCATAAACTGGTCGAACTCGGTTTTGTCCTTGGCGAAGCGCAAGCGCTCAAGGAACTCACGAAACTCGCGCTGCTCCTCCTCCAGTCGTCGCAGGGTCTCTGCCCGATAATCATCAAAGGCACGATTGCCGCTCGAGGGCGCATAGTTCCACGGACCCCCGCCCATACGACTGCGCATCCAGTCCATCTTGCGCTGCATACGCTCCATCTTGTTCTGCCAGTGGCCATACTGGCCGACGTAGTGTCCGCATCCCATTCGTCCGCTCCCGATGGTGAAGGCGAGGACGCCGAGCCCAAGCGGCCACCAGACCATGAAGCCAAGAACGATCAGTGCGATCCAGGCGGGTTTCCCAAAGGCGTCAAGTTGCGCGGTGATAGGCATGGCCGGCCTCGCGTGAATGTAAATAACATTAACATAGCTAGGCCCACTCGAGGCGCCTGTCAAGTGCGGCGCAATCATTAAATTTGGGGAACGTCACCTGGCCACGCCAGCCCCCGGCTTTTCCCTTCCAAAACAGGGACCCAGTTCATTGTTTTCTGGATCCCGCTTGGGAACGAGCGGGAGCATTCAGCGGCGCCTTGCCGACGCGGTATTGATGCCGAGCCCACGCAGATAAATCAGCACGGCCGCTTCGAGCAATTCCTCGGGCGACATCGGCAGCGTGCGGCGCGCGGCATCCCCTCGACCGAATATTGAGGCGATGCCGTGGGTTATCGACCAGACGTGCAGCGCCACCATCAGCGCCGGCGGCCGCCCATGTGGAGGCATCATCGCCACCAACTTCTCGGCCGCTGCGCGCAGCACCGCGAAGGCGTTCTCACTCACCTCGCGCAGCTCGCGGTCGCTCTCGAGCGCGATGCCCGCTTCGAACATCGCCGAATAGTAAGCGGGCTCGCTCTTGGCAAAGGCGAGATAAGTTTTCCCGAGACGATCAAAGGCGGTCATCACGTCGGGCTTGCCTTCATCCCAGGCTTTGGCAAGCGCCGCGGCGAACTCTTCGAAACCACGTCGCGCGACGTCGGCAAGCAACGCATCGCGGTCGCGGAAATGCCGATATGGCGCGGCCGGGCTCACGCCAGCCCAACGCGCGGCATCCGCAAAAGTAAATCCTGCCGGTCCCTTTTCGGCGATCAGTTCGAGGGCGGCTCGCACCAGGGCTTCCTTGAGGTTGCCATGGTGGTAGCCGCGCGCTTGACGCTTGCCCCATCTCATGTGAATCGTTTTTACATTAAGGCGGGGGTCGCGTCGATACGAGTTACGAATGCCGCCTGGATTTCGCGGCCAAGGGTAAATGATCGAAAAGCGTCGGCTTGTTTGGCTGCGCACCCTCGATTGTCAGCAGCCGCAGCTTGCTGACCACGCCGCCGGGCGCTGAAAAGCCCCCGGTCTTGCCGCCAGCGGCCAGCACGCGGTGACACGGTACGATCAATGGAATCGGATTTTGCCCAAGCGCCTGGCCGACATCGCGCGCCAGGGATTTGTCACCCAGGCTCTCGGCAATTTCTCCGTAGGTCATCGTCTTGCCCGGCGGAATCGTGCGTGCGATCGCGTAGACCTTCCGGTTGAAATCTGGAAGGTCCTCGATATCTATCGCCACGTCGGCCAAGTCGCGGGGTTCACCACGCAGCAGAGCAATAATGCCATCGATCGCCCGCTGGACATCCGCAGGAGGTTTTTTTTCCTGCGCACCGGCAAATCGGCGCAGTAAGCTTGCGCGGGTCGCGCCTTCGTGACCTCTATGAACCTCCACGCCGGCGATACCGCGCGCGCTCCAGATAATTCCGCAAGACCCGATCGCGGTGTCGAATATCGAATAATAACTACTCATGAGAAAAAGATAGCACGTTCCGTCAGGCGTCGCCGCCCGATTCCTGATCAGCTGTCATGGCGATGCGCAGCGGTTTCGGGATTGGCCGGGCGCGTCCACCGGAGACGAAGGCGACCTGCACATGCGCCACGACGATCAACTCTTCGCCGCGCATGACCTTCTGATTGAGCGTGACGGATGCGCCTTTGACCTCTTCCGGTGTGGTGATGATGTCGAGTACATCGTCCATAAAAGCAGGCTTTCTGAAATCGATGCTCATGTGGCGCACCACGAAAGCGAAACCTGGCGCTTCCTTTTCGGCCTGCTCGAACAGCGCACGGTGGTCAGCACCAATTAGCCTTAGATAGTTGGTTCGGCCGCGCTCCATGAAACGCAGATAGCTCGCGTGATAGACGACCCCGGAAAAATCCGTGTCCTCGTAATAGACACGCACGGCCTGAAGGTGCCGGCCACCGCGAATTTCGCCGTCGAGAGAATTCATGGCAACTATCTACAGACAGCGCGAAACTGCATCAATCCGTTGGCAGGCGACGGCACAACCGCTCATTGGAGCGACCGCGCCAGCGGCAGCACGTGGTCGCGCGTCAGTGGCGCGAAAGGCAGATTGGGGAGTGCGTGCGGGTCAATCCACACGACCTGATCGATCTCACTGGCGGGCTCTATCGGACCTTCGACCTCCACGGCATAGACAGCCGCGTTCACCTGAAATCCGGGCTCGTTCGCTGCCGCGCAATTAAATACGCCCAGCGCCTGCGCGCTGGTGTCTTTGACCCGGCAGCCCAGCTCCTCGGCGATTTCGCGTGACAGCGCGACGACATCGCTTTCGCCAGCGTCGCGCTTGCCGCCGGGCTGCATAAAAGCCGCCGTCCCGCGTTTGCGCACCAGCAGGACGCGACCGGCCTGATCGCGAATAAGCGCGGCCACTACGCTGATGGTCCTGTCGCTCATTTGCATACCCGAAAACAACATGAACTGCGCTGGATTGCGTTCTTACCGCCACGGCACCCGTCGCTGCATCGCTTCTTCCCAATGACGGCCATCGAAGGGCCGCAGCGTCAGAGTCGATACATCTATGCCATCGAGACAGCGCACGTTGACGTCGATCTTGTCCGGATCGGAGCGGGGCACGTAGAAGGGATGAATTCCGCAGACCTTGCAGAACGTGTGCCTGGCGACTTTGGTGTTGAATTGGTAGGTGGCAAGATCTTCCTTGCCGCAGAGAAGTTCGAACCGTTCCGGCGGCACAATCAGGTGCAAAAAACCTTTCTTCCCGCACATCGAGCAGTTGCATTCGGTGACACGGTCAAGATCGGCGGTTACGCGGAACCGCACGCGGCCGCAGTGGCAGCCGCCCTCATACCCTGACGGCATCTACTCATCCTCTCCGAACAAACCGAACTGGGCCGGATCGCGCGCCGGCTCGGGCAAACCGAGATGCTGGAACGCAAGCGACGTGAGCAGGCGCCCGCGCGGCGTGCGTTGCAAAAACCCTTTCTGGATCAGGAACGGCTCGATAATGTCCTCAATCGCATCACGTGGCTCTGACAGGGCGGCCGCGAGTGTGTCGACTCCCACCGGGCCGCCGCCGTAGTTCTCGGCGATAGTCTTGAGATAGCGACGATCCATGGCGTCCAGACCCGCGGCATCGACCTCGAGGGCGAACAGAGCGCGGTCGGCGGTCTTGCGGTCGATCGTCCGCGCCCCATCGACATGGGCGAAATCGCGCACGCGGCGCAGCAGGCGGCCCGCAATCCGCGGCGTCCCGCGCGCACGGCGCGCAATCTCGTTGGCGCCATCGGGCGCGATGCCGATGCCGAGCACGCGTGCGCCGCGGTTGACGATCTCTTCAAGTTCTTTCTCTGAATAGAAATTGAGCCGAACCGGGATGCCGAAACGATCGCGCAATGGATTGGTCAGCAGCCCGGCGCGCGTAGTCGCGCCGATTAGCGTAAACGGCGACAGATCGATCTTGACCGAGCGCGCGGCAGGGCCCTCGCCGATGATCAGGTCAAGCTGAAAATCCTCCATCGCCGGGTAAAGAATTTCCTCCACCGCCGGGTTGAGGCGATGGATCTCGTCGATGAACAGAACATCGCGCGGCTCGAGATTGGTCAGCAGCGCGGCAAGATCGCCGGCTTTGGCGATCACCGGTCCGGAGGTGGCGCGAAAGTTGACACCCAATTCACGCGCGACGATCTGCGCCAGCGTAGTTTTGCCGAGCCCGGGCGGACCGACGAACAGTACATGGTCGAGCGCTTCCTTACGCGCACGCGCGGCCTCGATGAAAACCTTGAGATTGGCGCGTGCCTGTTCCTGACCGATGAATTCGGTCAGCCGCTGCGGACGCAGCGAAGCGTCTGTATCATCGTCACCCCGTTCGGCGGCCATCAGGCGGCGGGGGCTGTTCATGATACGGCCTCGCCAACAGCCGGGCACACTCCCTTTCCCAGTCGGGGAGAGGGTTGGGGTGAGGGGGGTCGGGCATCGTCGAATCGGAAATTCCTGTGCCCCCTCACCCGACCTCGTTTCGCTTGGTCGACCTCTCCCCCAAGGGGAGAGGTCAAAAAAGAATTTGTCGGCCTCATCGCGACAGCTCCTTCAGGCCTTGCCGGATGAGCGTCGCGGTGTCGGCGCCCTCGCCCGCGTTGCGCGCAGCAGCAGCGATGGCGGCGGCGGCCTGCGGCTGACCGTAGCCAAGATTGATCAGCGCTGAGACAGCGTCGGCGACCGGCCTTGGAGCGCGCTTCTCGTCCAGAGCACCAGCAAGGTGCACCACCGCCGGATCGATATTGGCAAAGGCCGGCGCCTTGTCCTTCAATTCGGTGACGATGCGCTCGGCCACTTTCTGGCCGACGCCGGGCGAGCGCGCGACCATAGCCTTGTCGCGCATGGCGACCGCTGACGCGAGCTCGGAAGCCTTCAGTGTGCCGAGCACCGACATCGCGACCTTGGCGCCGACGCCTTGGACCGTTTGCAACAATCGGAACCATTCGCGCTCGATGTCGCTGTTAAAGCCGAACAATTTGATTTGATCCTCGCGGACATGCGTTTCGATTGACAGCGTGACGGCTTCGCCGGGGGATGGAAGCGCCTGCAGTGTACGTGCTGAACAGTGTACCTGGTAGCCGACCCCGCCGATGTCGAGAATGATGTAGTCCTCGCCATAACTGTCGATGATGCCTTTGAGCTTGCCGATCATGACGCCGCAACCCTTAGCACTGCACTGGCGCGATGATGTGCATGACAGACCGCGATCGCCAATGCGTCGGCAGCGTCATCGCTTTGCGGGTTTGCTTTCGGCAGCAGCACCCCAATCATCATCCGGATCTGCGTCTTCTCGCCATGGCCGGCACCGACCACGGTCTTCTTCACGACGTTGGGTGCGTATTCGGCGACCATCAGCCCTGCCCTGGCGGGTACCAGCATGGCGACGCCCCGCGCCTGCCCAAGTTTGAGTGTTGCCGCCGCATTTGTATTGACGAAGGTCGCTTCAACCGCCGCTTCGTGCGGCCGGTAGCGCTCGATCACCGCAATCAATCCATCATGGATCGCCAGCAGCCGTGCTCCAAGCTCTGCCCGACCGCTGGTTCCCAGCGATCCACAGGCAATGGGGATCAGCCGGTTTCCGTCGGCCTCGATCAGGCCCCAACCCGTCCGGCGGAGCCCCGGATCGATACCGAGAATGCGAATCGCATGCCGGGTCATGACTTCGTTGATAGCGCTGCCTACCCGGTTTGGACAGCCGAGCAGAGGCCATTATGGTCTCGACATGCCGGGTCCTCCCTCGCCTCGCCGCGCCAAACGACGGGCCGTCATCATTGGCGGCTCAATGTCAGGGCTGTTTTCCGCTGCGTTCCTTCGGCAGATCGGCTGGGATGTGGACGTTTACGAGCGATCGAGCGTGGAACTGGTGGGCCGTGGTGCCGGTATCACCGGGCACCCCGAATTGCTCGAATCGTTGGAAGCGAGCGGCGCCGGCACAAAGGATCTCGGTGTCGAAGTGCCCAGGCGCATCGCCATCGACGGCGCGGGCCGCATCACCGACGAACGCCCGCTGCGCCAAATCATGACGTCGTGGGATCGGCTCCAGCGCCTGCTGCGCGCGACCATCGACGAAACACACTACCACCTCGGCTGGAATTTTGAGCGTGTCGATCAGGACGAGCGCGGCGTACGCGTGCAGTTTTCCGGCGGCCGCATCGAGCACGCCGATATCCTTGTGGGTGGCGATGGAATTCGTTCAAGCGTGCGCGCGCAAATGGCCCCCGACGTGCAACCCATCTATGCCGGCTATTACATCTGGCGCGGCGCGCCGAACGAAGCCGATCTCGCGCCGGAAACACGGCGCACCATCTATCCGCTGTTCACATTCTACCTGCCCACGCGTCAGCAGGTGATCACGTACCCAATCGCCGGGTTCGACAACGATCTGCGGCCGGGCAGGCGCCGTTTCAACTTCATCTGGTATCGCGTTGCCGACGCCGTGAAGTTGCGCGAAATGAACGTCGATGAAAATGGCGTACAGCACGAGCATTCGGTGCCTCCGCCGCTCATCCGCAAGGATCTCATCGCGGACATGTATCAAGATGCGCGCGAGCTCCTGCCGCCTATGTTGCTCGACGCCCTGATGAAGATCAAGCAGCCGTTCATTACACCGATCTACGACTTCACCGCGCCTGCAATTGCGTTCGGTCGTGTTGCTATGGTCGGCGACGCGGCAGCCAACGCGCGACCGCATATGGGTTTCGGCATGGCGAAGGCCGGCACCGACGCGTGGGCGCTGGCAAAGCATTTGCGCGATCACGACGACATCGACACGGCTTTGAAGGCGTACAACGCTGAGCGCCAGCCGATCGGCAACACGATCGTGCTGCATGGGCGCAAGCTCGGCACCCATCTGGGCGTGAACCTCAAGACGGAAGAAGACCGTCGCATGCATGACCTCCTGCAAAGCGACGGCGCTATGCTGGACTGGATCGCCGTGCCGCATTTCCTCGACATCTACAAATGACCGCACAAATAATGATGGCGCTGCATTGCTCCCGCTCGTCCCCGCGAAAGCGGGGATCCAGAGCAGCTATGTTCAGGGCGAAAGCGCTGGATTCCCGCTTGCGCAGGAATGAGCGGACTTGGCGATGACCGATCTGCCGAAACCGGACTACGCGCGCAACATGCGTATTGTCGGCCACTCCAGTCAGGGCGGGCGGCCGGATGGTGTGCAAGTGATGGTGCACCGCGGCTTTGCCTATGTCGGGCATATGTTCTCCAAGGGTTTTTCCGTCATCGACGTACGCGACGCCAAAAATCCACGGGCTGTCAATTTCATCGCCGCGCCGCCGAACACCTGGAATATCCATTTGCAAGTGTACGAAGACCTGCTGCTCGTGATTCATGCCAAGGATATGTTCGCGGCCGCTGAATTCGCCGACGAACGGGCTTACTACAGCGGCGCACTCGGCAAGACAGTCGGTACTGCGGAGGCCAAGCGCAAGCGCGACTGGAGCGCGGGGCTCGCAGTGTACGATATTTCCAAGCCGGACGCGCCGCGCCGCCTCAGCTTCATGTCAGTCGAAGGCGGCGGCATCCATCGCATTTGGTACACGGGCGGCCGCTGGGCCTACGTTTCGGTGCTGCTCGACGGCTTCACCGATTACATCTTTATGACCGTTGATGTGAGCGACCCGGCGCGGCCGTGCGGGGCGGGGCGCTGGTGGATCCCAGGCATGAATTTGGCCGCCGGCGAGACCCCGTCCTGGCCGTCGGCACGCCGCTACGGTCTCCATCACGCGATTATTCACGGCGACACCGCCTACGCAGCGTGGCGCGACGCCGGCATGGTGGTGCTCGATGTCGCTGATCGCTCCAAGCCGAAGCTGATCGTGCACAGGAACTGGTCACCGCCGTCCGGCGGTGGCACGCACAATTGCCTTCCGCTGCCAGACCGCAATCTGCTGATCGTACTCGACGAGGCAGTGCTTGATCATCAGGAAGATGGGTTGAAAGTAATCTGGGTTTTCGACAACCGCGTACCGCAAAACCCAGTCAGCATCGCAACCTTCCCGACGCCCGCGGAGGCGGACTATAAGGCGAAGGCTGGCCATTTCGGGCCGCACAATATCCATGAAAACCGGCCGGGTACCTTGGTAAGTTCGCGACTGATCTTCGCGACCTACCAGAACGCAGGCATCCGCGTATTTGACGTATCCGACGCGTTCGTTCCGAAGGAAGTCGGCGCGTTAGTGCCCCCGCAACCGGCAACGCTCGCCGATACGCGGCCCAACCGCGCGCGCGTGATCCAGTCAGCGGACGTGTTCGTGGATACGAAGGGCTTGATATATGCGACTGATTACAATGCCGGACTTTATATTTTGGAGTTCGACGGCTGAGTAATTTCGTGTCATGCCCGGCCTTGTGCCGGGCATCCACGTCTTCAACGAAATCAAGGCGTGGATGGCATCGGGCCTGCCCGACTTCCGCATAGGAATCGTCAGCCGGATATATCCGACTTGCAGTGACAAGCACGGCCATGACAGAAAGAAACGCTACGCGCTCATCTTCTGCACGAGCGCGTCCGACACTTCAAAATTGGCATAGACGTTCTGTACGTCGTCGCTGTCGTCGAGCGATTCGATCAGCTTGAGAATTTTCTCGCCCGCCTCGTCGTCGAGCGCGATGGTGTTCTGCGGCTTCCATAGCATTGACGACTTACGCGGGTCGCCGAACTTGGCTTCAAGTGTCCTGGTCACGTCGTTCAGTGTTTCGGGAGTCGTGATGATCTGATGACCGTCATCGTTCGAAATCACATCCTCGGCGCCGGCTTCGATCGCGGCCTCCAGCATTTGATCGGCACTCGCGACTTTTGGGGCGTACTCGACAACGCCCACATGATTGAACATGAATGACACCGCCCCGGTTTCCGCCAGGTTGCCGCCGTTCTTTGAAAAGATCGCACGCACCTCGCCCGCCGTGCGGTTGCGGTTGTCGGTCAGTGCCTCAACAATCACCGCGACCCCGCCAGGGCCATAACCCTCATACCGGATTTCGTCATAGTTCTCGGTATCCGAGCCTTGTGATTTTTTAATCGCGCGCTCGATATTGTCCTTCGGCATATTTTCGGCGCGCGCAGCCAGCACCGCCGCGCGCAAGCGCGGATTGAATGCCGGATCCGGCAGGCCGAGCTTGGCGGCGACCGTGATTTCGCGCGCGAGCTTGCCAAACAGTTTGGAGCGCGCCTTATCGGCGCGCCCCTTCTTGTGCATGATGTTTTTGAATTGGGAATGGCCGGCCATAGGGAAAACGCACAAAAAGTGTGGGATCGGCGGCTATATAGGCCGATAGGGGAAGAAAATAAATATCCGAAAAATCGGCTTTACGCCGCAGGTGCGACGTTGCGCAATACAGTCCCAATGCGCGCGCCGACCTTGGCCACATTGCGATGGACGCGCGCCTTGTAGCGGGCCACCGCGTCGCGATCGACCAGGAAGAACCTCTTTTCCGGATAGGCGCGGCCAAAAATATCGATCAGCATGCTGCGAAACTGGCCGGAGAAAGGATCGGGCCGGGGCCCGGGCGGCTCGCCATAGGCGACAATCTCCGCAGAAGTTAGCGCGCATAGGAGCGGTGTCGGCAAAACCGAATAGACCTGCTTATGGCGCTGAATAATCCTGATGGCGTTGTCGAAAGAGGGCTCCGCGCTGGTCTCGTTGCCGATCACCAGCGGTTCATCGTCGACCGCTCGTGCAAACGGAAACTGATCGATCAGCCAATCGCCAAGATGGACAACATTGTTGCGGCCACGTCCATAGATCAGGACGTCGTCCTCATAGCGTGCGAACCAAGTGTCGAGCCGGTCAAGCAGGCGATCGAGCGCCGGCCGCCGTATCAGTTCGCGACCCTGCGTACCGAAAATGCCGATTGCGGCCTTGCCACGCGACACGACATCAAGCACCTCGTCTCCAAGCGAGAGCGGCGAAAGCCCACTGCCGGTACCGAGAATGACGAGGTCATAACCGCTGCGTGCCTCGTCAAGTGTCCGGAAGGTCAGATGATGCACCTCCGCTTCCCCGGGCAAAAGCGTATCGAGCAGGCGGCAGCCGAGCCGGCTCGCGAAATCAGCGCCGTCTTGACACGAGATCACTGCAACACTGCAGGCTGCGGCCGGAGCCATCCACTCACTAGGCGTAATCCGCATCAGCACCTGGGTCCCGTCGAGCGGCGCCGTGCATTCGATGCGAAAGCCGTAGCGATCGAAGAGCATTGCGAGGTCGTAAAAGCTCAAGTGGTTGGCAAAGCCGAGCGCGGCACGGTCGAGATCCTTCGCCAGATCGGTCGCGCAATAGCTGAGGATGACGTCGCGTTTGCAAAAACGCAGATGAGTAAAAAGACATTCCAGATCTACAATCCGCTCAAGCGCACCAAGCATGACAACAACATCACTTTGTCCGGCGGCCTCGGTGGGGAAATCGGCCGCATTCAAATCGCACAGGGGCTCTGCGCGTTTCTTGCCAATGCCGCCGATGCCGCTATAGCTGCATTCGCTCGGCAGGAAACGTTCCATTTTCGTGTCGCCGCTCAGATCGAGCACCCGCGCGCCTGACGGGACGAACTGAGCGGCGAGCTCGGCGCGAGGATCGTCATCGGCCGGCCCGCTACACCCGAGCTCAGGTGGCATTTCCAATGCAAGATTGCTGTTGACGTGCAAATTCATAAGCACCGGTGCCGAGGCCGTGCTGCCGGACCTAGCACATGCCGGCGAATCAACAGCATCTAACGAATCACTGCGGCGATTCGCGGTCAATCCACGCAGAAAGAAAAAATTCAATTCCAAAAACTCGGCCGAGCCTCTTGCAGGAGGCCGCCAAGCCTTACAGCCCCGACTTTGCGCGCAAGACCACTGGCGTCGTCCGTTTCGACTGCGAGGCCACACAAAGTCGCCGGGCCCGTCGAAGCTTCGAACTTCGCGCCCGGCAGCTTGCGCAAGAAGCGATTGAGCGGCTCGTCCTTGTTCATCCCTATGATGGAGTCGTAATCAGCAGTCATGCCGACGTCCGACACAAACGCAGTACCGTTGGGCAGAATGCGATCATCGGCTGTTGGCGCGTGGGTATGGGTGCCAACGACAAGGCTGACGCGGCCATCGGCGAAATATCCCATCGCCTGTTTCTCGCTGGTAGCCTCACAGTGGAAATCGATAACGATTGCGTCCGCGCCCGATTTGAGCGGACACGCGGTCAGCTCGCGCTCGACGGCAGCAAAGGGATCGTCGAGTGGGTCCATAAAAATGCGACCCATAGCATTGACTATCAGCGCGCGTTTGCCGTTCTTGGTGTCGATAAGCGCCACGCCACGGCCGGGCGTTCCTTTCGGATAGTTGAGGGGACGGATCAGGCGTGGCGCGCGTTCGATGAATACCAGCGCTTCGCGTTGATCCCAGGCGTGGTTGCCAAGTGTGATGGCGTCAACGCCGGTATCGATCAGCTCGTTATAGATAATTTCGGTGATGCCAAAACCGCCGGCGGCATTTTCGCCATTGAGTACCACCAAGTCGAGCTTCCAATCGGCAATCAACCCTGGCAGCCGTTCGGTCACGATAGAGCGCCCCGAGCGGCCGACCACGTCGCCGATAAAAAGGATACGCATGCGCCTTTAAATCTCGCGAAAATCAATTGTCTCGCGTTCCGTTAGCACGAGATCGAGGCGCACGTCGCGTGTCGTGGTCGGAACCTGCGGAATTTCCTGGATGGCGAACGCAATGCCGATGGCCGTCACTCGTTTTTTCGCGCGCAAAGCGGCAAGGGTCATGTCGTAATAGCCTGCACCATGCCCGATACGATGGCCGACGCGATCGAAAGCCGCAAGCGGGACAATAAGGATGTCGGGCGCAACCTCGGGCGCGTCGGGGCGTGGCTCGCGAATGCCCCACTGGCCGGCCTTTAGCGGATCGCCAAAATTCCACGCTCGCATGATCAAAGGATTGCCACGGCCAGCAATAACCGGCAGGGCAAGTTGTGCGCCGGCATCTGCCAGTTTTCGCATCAACGGGACCGGATTGATTTCGCTTTTTATCGGCGAGAAGCCGGAGACGATTGTGCCGCGTTCGAACGCGAGTGGGAACGATCTCGCCGCGATGGAATCGGCAGCGGCTCCCCGTTCGGCGGGCGGCAATGCGTCGCGCCGCGCGAGCGCCTCAGCCCGAAGCTGAGATTTTTGATCGGAGATCCTTGTATCGGGTGAGCTCATTACTGGCTCCGTCATGCGCGGCCTTGCGCCGCGCATCCACACTTCTCTGGTTTGCCATCATCAAAGACGTGGATGGCCGGGACAAGCCCGGCCATGATTAGTGCGGAGCCGCGATGGCCGTCGGAGCATCGATCCCGGGTTCCCTACGAAAGTAGGTGGGCGCCATGTGACCGAGCCCACGAGCCCGGCCAGGGACAGCTCCCTTAAGGATCGATAAGGCCCCGGGGATTGTGTCTCCTGACGCACCCCGCAGCCCCGCCAACAGAATGTAATGGTTATGGAGCGCAGACGCTACTCGCAGTGCTGTGGCTCAGCCGAGCGCGACACCATTGCCAAGTGTTTGGTTAAGTTTCTTAGTGATGCCCTCGATGCGCTCAGCCGCGGAATTGAATGCCCCGACCACGGCGGCCGATGCGGCCTTCGCACGATCGGAAGCGACCACGCGGGCATCCTGCAAGGCGGCGATCTCCTCTTCGAGACGGCGCATCTTCTGTGTCGCTTCCACGAGTTCGTCCGCCAACATAAGCGCCGCCATCACGGTGAGACGGGTGTCGCCGATCTCGCCAAATTTGCGGCGCAGATCAATGATGCGCTGGTCGATGTCCTTGGCGAGCGCCTGCAGATGTTCCTCTTGTCCGTCCTCGCAGGCGAGGCGAAATTGGCGTCCGGCAATCGTGGTGCTGACCTGAGCCATAGATTCACTCGTTCAAGTCCAGCACCGATTGGATCGAGGCCATGGCGACATCAAGCCGCTCGGCGATTTCGCGGTTAGCCGTCTCCAGCCGACGCGAGCGCGCGGTTTCGCCATCCAGTGCAGCAGCCAGCTGCGTGCGGTCGAGGCCGAGCGCCTGCACTTGCGCAGCGAGCCCCTCTTCGTTGCGGTCGGCCTGTCGTCGTCGCTCAACCGCGGCATCGAGCGCGTCAAGCGCGAGCGCCAGACGCTTGACCGCGGTATCGATTGCGCTTTGCTCTGACATCGCCTGAAATCTGCTCAAAAACTATAGCGGCGGCAGATATTTAGGCCGAGAACTTTACGTGCTGCGCGACCGCGACGTCAACGCTCGATGAACGATTTTCCCAACTGTTTTCGCGCCCTGTGCATGAAGGATGCACAAGTGGTCGGTCACATTGACTCAGGGGCATCACATGCTATCCACCCGCAAAAGGCCCTTTCCATGAGCCCAAAAGCCTCGCCGACGGCAACCGTGGCGCCCGCGGAGCGTCGCGAGCAACTGGCCGCCAGCGTCAATATTGCACCTGCCAGCATGGCAAACGCCATCCGCGCGCTGGCCATGGATGCTGTCGAGCAGGCCAAATCGGGCCATCCAGGCATGCCCATGGGCATGGCCGATGTGGCGACTGTGCTTTTCACACACTTTTTGAAATTTGACCCGGCCGATCCGGCTTGGCCCGACCGCGACCGGTTCGTGCTGTCGGCAGGTCACGGGTCGATGCTGATCTACGCCTTGCTCTATCTCACGGGCTACGAAGGGATGACGATCGAACAGATCAAGCGCTTTCGTCAGCTGGATTCGATTACTGCCGGGCACCCGGAATTCGGTCACGCACCCGGCATCGAGACAACAACCGGTCCTCTTGGGCAAGGACTCGCGAATGCGGTCGGTATGGCGATCGCAGAGAAGCATCTTGCCGCAGTATTCGGCGATGTCGTCGTCAACCACAGGACCTATGTGGTCGCCTCTGACGGTGACTTGATGGAAGGCATCAGTCAGGAAGCGATCGCGCTGGCTGGGCATCTCAAACTCAACAAGCTCATCGTGCTGTTTGACGACAACGGCATTTCCATCGACGGTACGCTTGCACTCGCCGATTCGGTCGATCAGTTGAAGCGCTTCGAGGCTGCCGGCTGGAGCGCGTCACGCATTGATGGTCATGACCCTGCGGCAATAAATGCCGCACTCGAAAAAGCCCAGACGGCCAGCAAGCCGGTACTGATCGCATGCAAGACGAAAATCGGATTCGGCGCCCCGAGCAAGCAGGGTTCCGAAAAATCCCACGGCTCTCCACTCGGAGCGGAAGAAATCGCCGGCGCGCGCAAGACACTTGGCTGGACGGCGGCACCATTCGAAGTGCCGGCTGATATTCTCAAAGCCTGGCGCGCGGCCGGTGCCCGCTCAAAAGGCATGCATGCCCACTGGAAAAAGCGGGTCGCCGGTCTTGACCGTAGCAAGCGCTCGGAATTCGAACGCCGCATGGCCGGCGATCTCCCGACGAATGCGCTGGCAGATGCGGTGCGGACAGTAAAGGAAAATCTCGCGGCACAACCGAAGGAGATCGCCACACGCGCGGCCAGCGAACTTGCGCTTGAAAGCCTCGTTCCTGCCCTGCCGGAAATGATCGGCGGCTCCGCCGATCTTACCGGGTCGAACAACACTCGTATCAAAGGCATGCCAGTGATCTCGTCCGCGGACTTTTCCGGCCGCTTCATCCATTACGGCGTGCGTGAGCACGGCATGGCTGCGGTGATGAACGGAATGGCTCTGCACGGCGGCATCATTCCGTATTCGGGAACATTCCTTGTGTTTTCAGACTACTGCCGTCCGGCTATCCGACTCGGCGCCTTGATGCAAAAGCGCGTTATTCACGTGATGACTCATGACTCAATCGGCCTCGGCGAAGACGGACCAACGCATCAACCTGTCGAACACCTCGCCGCTTTGCGCGCGATTCCAAATCTGTTGGTCTTCCGTCCCTGCGATGCGGTGGAAACCGCTGAATGTTGGCAACTCGCGCTTGAAGCGAGGAACAGACCAAGCATACTCGCGCTCACCCGGCAGAACGT
>Ga0066388_100000674_pt1 | contig 17073 bp, 12 predicted proteins | sample PanSoiMetaGPlot6_FD_64539 | JGI IMG/M metagenome (GOLD analysis project Ga0066388, IMG submission 64539) | Tropical forest soil microbial communities from Panama analyzed to predict greenhouse gas emissions - Panama Soil - Plot 6 (Hybrid Assembly) | ecosystem: Environmental > Terrestrial >... | reverse complement strand
ATGTATTCATCAAGACCATAATGTGCGAGGATATGCGAAGAAGCGCAAATTAGTAGCCAGTTTAGCGGTTATACTAACCGAACCTTCCTGTTTGTGCCGAACAAAAAAGAGAGGCGAGGGATACTTTGGTCGATCCGTTTAACAAGGAAGCGACGCGCTCATGAAATCTCTAGACGTCATCTCGCGTGATAGCCACAGCCTTCCGATCCTTCCACTGACCGAACCACCTATGAAAGTCTTTCTCCGTCTGCGATACCTTCTTCCGCTTTTTCTTGAAGTGGTGGTTCATGTACCGTAGAAATAGCTCTTCGAGCGTGAGGGACTGTTTGTATGCTCGTTTTTCGCTCAAAGGACTTTGTCCATTTGCCACGGCGGCATTTATTTCCTCAGCTTTTTTTCGTGCTTGCTCTACGGTGAGCGACGGGAAGCGCCCGATTTTGATTCGCTCCGGCTGAGACTCAAATCCACTCTGGGTTTTGACCCGCCGATAGGTGTAAAATGTCTTGGTCCCGTCTGCGTTCGCTCGCACACATAGTCCGCGCACTTCCGTATCGTAGTGATAACCCAGGTCGGTGAGTGCTTCTAGAGATGCTTTTGTGAATTTGAACTTGCCTGTACTCACTCTAATCCCCGGCGACGAGATTCTTCGTCGCTACTCTTCTCGATATGATGGCGTCACCTGATGACTGGTGGCCGTTGCTACACCATTGCTACAGAGGAGGGCAAAGTTGAAACAAATTCGTGTAGCAACCACGTAGCAAGTTATGACTTCAACCTATCACGAAAGTTCCCGAAATGGACTGGCCATCAAGGTTCGGGTAGATTGGACCACGTGGGGATATGAACGAACAAATTACCCTTGCAGCGACTACGAACCATGAGGTCGCAGGTTCGAATCCTGCCGGGCAGGTATGTTAAGGGTTGTCCGGCCTTGACACATAGGTAACAGAACGTTCCGGAGACACGGGTTACACCTTTGCCTTCTGGGAGGAGCAATTTGGCTAAACGCTTAGTCCGGAAAGCCGGAACTTAGATAGGTTGCGCGACGGATTCGTTGACTATCTCGAGGCTACCCCAGACGGCGGCAGAGTCCTTGAGATGATCCGTCTTGATTTGCTCTTAGAGGAAAGTCAGCGTTGGTTGACTGGCTTCTTGTGTATTGCCCAGGAGCACAGCCTACATGAATTGGTGTTAGGCCGCCGCTTCTTCACCTTGCTTGTGGTTCCGGATAAGAAAAGCTCTCTCATAGGTCAGAGACTCCCGGACGGTTTTGGGGGAGAACCATATCCACACTGGGACGAGCATAGCTTCAAGATTTGAATCCAGGCTGCCACTGATCACGGTGATACCATAGGCAGTCTTCACAGGCCTATTCACCGGCCGGTTTGACGGGTCGGAAATTTCGACTAAATACCTCATTCCAGTCAATTCGACCGGTGTACTGCATCATCACAAATAGGGTGATGATGCAGAGGATGGTAATAATCAGGCCTGTGTATTGCTCAAAGAAGAACGTATACGAGAACAGGACCAGGTAGATGAGCTGCGAGATGCCGACCTCCACGTATGCGAAGCGATTGGATACGACAAGCCTCATGTAAGAAATGACGAGAGCTACGGATACCACTGCACAGATCGGAAAGGCAACCTCTACTGGAACGTGATCGATTAGGTATGCAAGCAGGAGGTGAAAGCTAAAGAACCCTGCACCGATGAAGAAGTAATTCATTGGGTGCAGCTTGATTTCCTTCACCGTCGTAATCATGAAGAGGAGGAAGAAAAACAGGAAAAGGGAAACCGGGGCAAAGAAGGTTACTTTGCTGACCCAAGGTCCTGGATTGAGCTTCTTGGGCATATCCATCCCAATCTCGTAGCCGGTAAGCAAGTTCTTGTAGCGCCACGTCAACAGCCAGCCGCTGCCATCCCTGCTTTCGTCAGTGGGGGATATGCAGCCAGAGGGAAAGTCGATATCGCTGAAGTTGGTCGTCATCTCCAGGACGAAATTTTTTATCTGGCAGACTCCGCTGCCAAGGCAATAATTCCACTTATCAAGTCCCTGCGAGTCGTACGAGATTGAGACTGGGGAGCTTTCGCCTGGCTCCAATTCCAGAGATTCAGTGATCAGGTCTCCGCTCGGACGAATGGTCTCAACGACTCTCTTGCCGACCTGGAGCTGAACATTGTCGTAAATGGCTTGACTGGCCGGCAAATGGAAGTTGCAGGAGATGGATTGCCGTGCGTTGGTCGGGTTGGCGATTGTATACGCTCCGCTAAAGTGAACTTTGTAGGTCGAGTACCAGAGCAGGCCCTTCTTCCGATAGTCTAGTTTGAGATTAACCTTCACACTGCTTGCGTCCAGCTCTAAATCATGCCGCTCCACTACGGTCTGAAGCCGAGTTATGGTCTTGTTGTCTTGAATCGAGCATTCCTGAACTTGTCTTTTCGTCTCGTAATAGAACGATGGTGCGGTCTGTACTTGCGCCACGCCCCAAAGCTGCCCAACGCGCTCCTTGAGTGTCCGATCCTGTGTGTCGGTGCGCACTAAGATGGTCGCTCCCAAGATCATCCATGCAACCGTAGTACAGGCAAAGATGATGGCAATCGCGATTATCCTTTTAGCCATTCGCTGCACCCGTCTCCCTTATTAGCCACCCAGTTACAAGTACGAATCCCTCTGCCGCTATTCTGTCATGCCGAGGCTCAACCTGCCGACCATGACTGAACGGATGCTTCTGCCCAATAATCGGCAGCACGCCATCCATCCTGCCGTCCTGCCAAAAATACCGCGCAGTGAGCATCTCAGACCGTACCGATTGCCATGAGATAAATCATCCGCGGGTAAATCGCTTCCGAATCATAACTCTCAGCGACTTTTGTAGTCCATTTCAGGAGGGCCTTTCGGGCGTCTAGCGGGAAGGAAAATCTTGCCCTGCGTATTTAGCGTCGCTTCCGGCTCCGCGCGGGTGATGCCTGGCAGGGGATTATCAATCGATGTGTGCTCCCTGCGGTGGACGGGTCTCAGGATAGCCTGAAACGCAGAGTGGCGTCGTAGTTAAACAACGCTTCGCGCACCCGATCGGCATCGGTGAGGGCGGCTGTCACCAGGCGCTCAGCTTCTAACCTGTCGCCCTGCTCAAAGGCCCTGACCGCGGCCTGGTAATCTTTCAGCAACCGGTCCAGGCGATTGCTCGCTTTATCGGCTAGACGACTGTCGGACCGCTCGAGAATGCTCTTTATGTCGCTGGCAATGAGCTCAACTTCTGCTGCGTCGAACTTGCGTTTGAGTTGAAGCGTCTCTTGTTCGGCCTGGGCCACCGCCTGATCGAGAGTCGGTTCGATCAAGCCACTCGTGCCCCCGATTTCGGCGAGCCCTGCCACCACCAGCGACTGTGCGTAAACAACATTGTCCTGCGCCAGCGCTCTGATGGCGCTGTTCAAGCTCCGAATGGCTTTCTTGACGCTCGAGCGCAGGCTGCGGGACACCTGGGCGGACTGCTGTGCAGAGGCTATGTGCACCTGCAGTATCGTTGCCGCCAGCTGGTTCATCTTCCTTATCGGGCTGTTCGTGAGCGGGTTGGCCAGGCCAACTCCCCATTGAATGTCGCCGCCATTGTCGGCCTTGATCAATTCGCCGGCAAAGGCCAATTGCAAAACCCCGGCCTGAGCGGTTCTCTTTGCCAACATCTGCTCATTTCCCTTGAGCGCCGTCAGTGCCTCACCGTATAGCTGCATTGCTTTCTCGATCTGTTCGCCAGCCTCGCCGCTCACAAGGCAGCGGCTGTACTCGATTGCCGCTTTCAGCTCGGAGAGCGCGCCGCCAAGGTAGGCAATCCGCTCCTCGGCCTCGCTGTCCTTGGTTGCCTGCTCCTGGCCAGCCCTGCCTGCCGGGACTGCCTTTGCATGAGTGATCCGAAAGGCAAAGTATGCGTGCATGAGACCATCTGTTAACATGGTCTCCGCTTGTGCCGGATTGTTGTATCTGAGCGCTGTAATGGCATCGTCGTGTTGCTCGGCAGCTTTCTCGAGGTGCTTTTGCGCCAGCTTTCCGAATCCTGGTGGCAATCCTTCCAGGGCCGCTCTTGCGCTGGCGAGCATCGCCGAGAGCTGCTCTAACTCGAAGCCTACGACATACTTCTGAAACGGATTGATCATCACTCTGCCTTGGGCTAGCTACCGCTCATTCTTTTTTAGTTAGCGATCCTCTCACCGCTTCCAGGAGATTGGAGAGCTCCACGGTGATCTGCTTAAGGTTGGACTGTATTTGCAAGCTTGCTTGCTTTTCATTCAGAGGATGGCTCAACTCGAAGAGATTGCATTCGCCTAGCTCCCTTTCCGCGGTCTCTGCCCTGATCAAACTGCGTACAAATTCCACCTCGAGGAAGGCTGCTTTCGCCGCTTGCTCAGCGTCAACCAGCCGGTTCTCCCCGAGTGCCTCAACGGCCAGCCAGTAATCGCTGGCCGCGTCCTCGATCCGCTTTGATACCGTCTGGCTGCTCACAGACTGTACTGCCTCGAACTCGGCGTTCAGGTTGCTCAACAAGACGCCAAGCAGGGTAAGGCGACGGCGCAATGATTCTCGCATCAGCCAGTCTGGCCACGACATGATCTGCGATCGCCTCAGCGGAAAATGCGAACTTAGCGCAAGAAATGGTAACCGACAACCGGCCAATTCTAGCAAAGCGGCGCTCCTGCAAGGGGCGTCAGGCCGTCCAGGATGCCGCTATCCCGGGCAGCGAAGACGATCGACAAGACTGAAAGCAGGAGCCGCGCACGAGCAGTTTGTGAAGAGGGGCGTTTTAAAGGGGTCGCTCCCCTGGTACATTATTTGTGCCCACAATGAAGTTGGCGTGTAGACCAAGTCATTCGGTGACTGGAGCTTCGAGCTCAAGACCTGGGGCGTGTTCTGAAGAGGTGGCGGAGGTTTATGCAAGAGCTTAGCTATAAGCGGTGTCGCTCGGCGGCGCTTGGTTTTTTGGTCGTGGTTCTGGCGACGGTGACCGCTTGTGCCGGCCCCGGCTGGTCGGGTGTCTTGCGTGAGGACGACAGCGCGCTCGGCCGGGAGTTGGGTTTACCGCTCTATCAATGGTCGGATCCAGCAATCACACCAAAAGCAGTGCTGGTGGCTGTGCACGGAATGGTGATGCACGGTGCATCGTTCGATACCCTGGCCACCCGGCTCGCAGAGCAGGGTTTTCTGGTCGTGGCCCCTGATCTGAGGGGATATGGGCGCTGGCTGTGCGGAGGCGGTCCATGTCCGGGCGAACCGGCAATCAGTTACGGCAAGAGCCAGGAAGATCTGGTGCGACTGGCTCAAAACCTGCATTCGAGGTATAGCGATCTGCCCATTTTCTGGGTCGGGGAAAGCATTGGAGCAGACCTGGCTTTGCGCGTGGCGAGCACCCATTCGGACCTGGCCGATGGGCTTGTTCTGTCCAATCCGGCAATCAGAGGGCACAGTTTTATCCTGATTCGCTGCTTTGCCCACGGTGGGCCGTTTGTGGCTAACCCGTTTCACCAGATTAATGTCACCAAGGTAATCAAAAGCTGCGCTTCTGAGGATCCTCGGGTTATCCAGGGGATTCTTGACGATCCGCTGGCACGCAAGCACTTGAGCGCCTGGGAGCTGATCTCAAGCGACCAGTTCGCCAGGGCCACCCTCGAGCACGTCAAGGACATCCGACCGACAACGCCGATTTTGGTTATCCAGGGGAGTAAGGACAGAACGCTCAAGGCCAACGCCGTTGTCTGCCTGCTGGACCGCCTGAAATCGGTGGACCAGACCGTGCGCTGGATTCCTGACCGGGGACATGTGCTCCTGGAGACTTCTTACCTTGAGCCAGATCTGGCCAGCACTGTCGAGAGCTGGCTCATGCGCTGCCTGCGATTGCGAGCGGGTTACGATTCGACACACGGTCGGGTCGAGCGGGCGGTGCAGATGAACTAGCGGAAGGGCTGGTGCGCTTATCCCTGGGGATAGGGCTTCCCGTCTCCGGCGCTGCCGCCGGACGGGCAGCTGGACCGAAAGCTGCCTGGCGAGGCCCTGCAAGTTACGAACGTGGGGTTCAGCGTTTTAAAGAGGTCGGTCGCTTGGTACATGATTTCTGCGGACCGGTTACCGGCCTGAAGACCAAAAATGGGCTTTTGGGAGCGAACTGGTTCAGCTGGGCGGGGGTGGTTGGTGTCCGGGGGGTGGGAATCTATGCAGCAGGCAAGAGCTGCTGCCGGCTCGCTGGCAGCTTTCAGTTTCCTGACCTTGCTTCTGACCGGGCTCACGTTTTGCGCCAGCCCGGTCTGGGCCGACGTGCTGCGCGAACACGACAGCGCGCTTGGCCGAGATTTGGGGCTGCCTATTTATAAATGGTCCGATCCAGCGGCTCCGCCGAAAGCGTTGGTGGTGGCTGTGCACGGTCTGGTTATGCACGGCGCCTCCTTTGATGCTCTGGCCAACCAGCTTGTGGGGCAGGGATTCCTCGTAGTGGCGCCCGATCTCAGGGGATATGGGCGCTGGTTGAGCGGGGATGGGGTACGACCGGCCGAGCCGGCGGTCCGTTACCGCAAGAGTCAGGAAGATCTGGTCCGACTGGTCCAGCAGCTTCAGCTGGAGTATCGCGGACTGCCGGTTTTCTGGATCGGAGAAAGCATGGGTGCGGACCTGGCCATGCGTGTGGCCAGCACGCATCCGGGACTTGCGGATGGGCTCGTGCTGTCCAGTCCGGCGATAAAAGGACGCAATTTTTTTCTGATTAGGGCTTTTGCGCATGGGGGACACTGCGCAGCCAATCCATTTCGCCAGATTGACCTGACCCCGGTAATTAAGCGCTGTGCTTCAGAGGATCCCCGGGTCGTGCAGGGGATTCTGGATGACCCACTGTCGCGTAAGCACCTGAGCCCCTGGGAACTGCTCCTGAGCAACCAGTTTGTAAGGGCCAGCCGGCACTATATTAAGAGCATTCCCCCGACCACGCCGGTATTGATTATCCAGGGGAGCGCTGACAGGACGCTCAAGGCTAACGCCGTGGTGCTCCTGATTGCCCGCCTCAAATCAGTGGACCAGACCGTGTGCTGGTTTCCCGATCGGGGACATGTTCTGCTCGAAACCTCCTATCTTCAGCCTGACGCGGCTCGAACGGTCGAGGATTGGCTGATTCAGCGCCTGAGATGGCGCATGGAGTATGAATCCGCCAGGGACAGCAGCGAGCAACCGGTGCAGATGGACTAGCGGAAGTGCCTGTAGTAGCCTACGCCGTCGCCCAGAAGCTTAAAAACGGAGCCTGTCAGGCAGGCTGAGGCGCCAGCGGTGGCATATCGGCGGCTAAAATAGGCGGCGCCGCCGGCAATCAACAAGCCATCGGCTAGAAGCTGGGCTCCATTCCAGAGGATCTCCTTAGTGCTGCCCGACTGCCTGCTCTCTTGGAATTTGGTCCAGTCGTGGATAGCATCGCTTCCGCCCAATAGAATCGAGACAACCCCGGTTAATCGAGGTAGCGTTGTCGGCGACATTGTGTTGATCCAGACGTTATTGAAGTACATAAGGCTGTGTGATAGCGAGGGAACGTCGACGGGCTTTATTTTAGCGGTGTTTGTGCCCAGATCTGCCAGTGGAAGAGCGGCCGCGTCCTTCTGGGGAGCAATGCCGCTGTCTTTCTGAGGAGCTGTTCCGCTGTCGCCCGCGGGAACGCTGGGTCGACTGAAAAAGCTGGGTCCGGTTCCGAGATCGCTAGTGCCGGTGGCGTTAGGGACGAGGGACTTAGCGCCGAAATCACCGTACGAGGGTAAATTCACCCCTCTGGGTAGACCGAGGCTGAATGTTCCAGCCGTGTCGACGCTGGTCGACCCACCAATTCTCTGTGTTCGACTGAGCAGCTGTACCAGGTCTTCCACCGGTGTGGCGATAGTGGTTACCTTTGCACTGTTGTCTTCGTCGGTCAGACCGACAATGCCTACTACACGCCCCTTCTTGTCCACAACCGGACCACCAGAATCTCCTGGTTCGGTGTGCATTTCAGCCTCGAGCACAACCCGATTCGGGTCTTCATTGGCCAACACACCATCGCGTGTTTTCCTCAGAATGTCCCGGAGCAGCTTGGTGGTGCTGAACTGGCCAGGCGATGCAAACATCGGTTCCCAACCGCGAGGATATCCCAGAGCGAGCAGCCCGGGGACGCCATCCGAATTGTCTCGCAGTGCCGCCAAATTCTCTAGTGATGCCCCTAACGGCAGAACTTTGAAGGTCTGGAACTGACTCGCCCGCTCTATACTCAAGATCGCCAGATCGTGTGCTGGATCCACGTTTTCAATCTTGGCACTGAACACATGGCCGTCAGCGGTTTTGACCTGAAGGTTCCGTACATCCTGGACCACATGCAGGTCGGTAGCCAGGCGTCCGTCCGGCGTCAGGAAGAATCCGCTGCCGGTGACGTTAGCCAGTTGGTTCCGGCCGTTGATGACCATGTCCTTGTTGCCGGTGATGCGGACAATGGCAGGCTGGGCGTCTTCGTACAATTTAGCGGTTGGCGAGCCGGCGGCGTACAGGGTCCCATCATTCCTGTTCGCCATCTCTTGCGGGCGCAAGGTTGGCAAAATTCTTGGCTCGGCAGAGGCGGGAATCCAACCCCGGGGGCTTTGAACCGGGTCTGAAGGCTGCTGGTAGTCGTTGTAGCTGTCCTGGGCCTCACTACGCTGGAAGCCACCATCGAAGGAGTTTGCCATACACGCCTCAAAGAAAACGAGCTCACCAATCTGCGGCCACTTTATGCTTGGCCGGTGACTCGGTCACTGGGGAAAGTACGCAGGCGAGGATTACATTTACCCGCCAGGATATCACGCCGCCCCGAAGTGCTTTCAGGGCAATGGTTTCAGGTCCATGTCACGGTAACTGCTGGCGTAGCGCACATAGTTCTGCCAGCCGCGCTCGATTTTCTCCCTGTCGTCTCTTGTGACCGGTCGGACGACCCTGGCCGGAACGCCCATGACCAGACTCTCGGGCGGAATGGTGGTCGCTGGCGCAATCAGGGCGCCTGCCGCCACAATGGAGCCGGTCCCCACCACAGCGCCGTCCAATACGATTGCGCCCATGGCAATCAGGCAGTCGGCCTCAATGTGACAGCCGTGCAGGATCGCTCCATGCCCTGCTGTAATGCGATCCTCGAGCACTACCGGGTTACGATGAGTCACGTGCAGAAGGCAGCCGTCCTGGATGTTGGTGTTGTTACCAATCGTGATCCTGTTAATATCGCCGCGAAGCACGCAGTTAAACCAGATGCTGGAGCCAGCGCCGACAGTTACCTGCCCGAGAACGACCGCTGTCGGCGCGATAAAGGCATTGTCGCTAATTTGCGGCTTTGCATCCTGGTACTGATATAGCATTGGCTCAAGTTTATCCTCCTGGCAAGTGCTTGCAGAAAGCGCAAGTGCCACAAATGAGGACGCCAAGGGTGTAAAATTGGCCCCTGGTAAGGAGGGACATGTACATGACGCCCCTGTATGAACAGCCCATGCGCAAGTTGCTGGGAGTCTTGTCGCCGACGATTTCATGGCTGGACCAGAAGGGACCGGTGGAAGTGAGTGATGTTCCAGCGGACCATCTCGAGGCCATCAAGCAGCTTGAGCGCATCGGTGTGGTGCATAAGCGGAACAACCGTTGTTATGAGCTTCAGAAGATCCGGCTCAAGAAATTGATGGGGTCGCTGGGTATCGAGACCCTGGCGGCAGTAACACCGCTAAATCCAAGCATTAACAGCGAATTGAACTGAACTCGTCCAGGGTGGACATCCGCACCAGGACATGGCGAGCACTTGAATGGGACAGGCTCAAGGAGTTCCTGTCGGCTGAAGCGCTTACGGTATGGGGAAAGGAGCGCTGTCAGGAGCTGGAGCCGCACTGCGAGCCTGCCCTTGTCCAGGTTCTTCTTGAAGAGACCAGTGAAGGCCTGAGCCTGATCGAAGCCCGCTCCCCTCTCAGCCAGGAGGGTCTGCCCGATCTCAGGGAGACGCTTAAGCGCCTTAGCGCCGGCGCCGACCTGGCCACAGCTGAGCTCCTGGAGATCAGGGCCGCCGTCCAGCTCTCCAGACTTGCCCGGTCGAGCCTGGCGCTCCTGGACGCCAGCGCATTTCCGCGTCTCACCAGCTTTCTGCCGTCCCTCCATTCCCTCCAGCGGCTAGTTGAGGCAATTGATCTTGCTATTGATGAGAACGGCCAGGTCAGGGACTCAGCCACTCCTCACCTGAAAGGGCTCAGGCGTGAGATTCAAAACATAGATAGTCAGATTAAGGAGGAGCTGCTGCGGATAATTCACTCTGCTTCCCTCTCCAAGGCGTTGCAGGAGCTGCTGTACACGCAGAGGGGTGGGCGGTATGTGGTGCCGGTTCAGGCCTCGATGCGCCACCTGATTCAGGGCATAGTGCACGACAGCTCCGCTTCCGGACTGACAGTGTACGTGGAGCCAATCGTGGTTGTTGAGCTTGCCAACAAAGTGCGTCTCAAGGAAGCTGAGGTAGAGCGCGAGATCGCGCGCATCCTGTCCGAGCTGAGCGGTCAGGCCAGGTCGAGCCTCGCTGAGCTTGACTCGACCTTCCAGGCGCTGGTGGAGCTCGATTTCATAATGGCGAGGGCCAGGCTTGGGCTGAAGTATGATGGTGCCTGCCCGGCACTCTCGGCGGAGGGCAAACTGCAGCTGCGCCAAGCGCGCCATCCTCTCCTGGTTTTGCAGGATCTACCGCAGGCATCGCAGGTGGTGCCTAACGATATCATCCTCGGTGGCGCGGAGCGGACCATGGTTGTCACGGGGCCCAATACCGGCGGAAAAACGGTGCTCCTCAAAACCGCCGGATTGATGTCGCTGATGGTGCGGGCCGGTTTGCTCCTGCCTGTTCAACCAGGCTCAACAGCGGCGATCTTTAGTGAGATATTCGCCGATATCGGTGACGAACAGTCGCTTGTTCAGAGCTTGTCTACTTTCTCTTCTCATATGACCAATATTGTGGAAGTGGTTAACAGGGCCGGACCGGGAAGCCTGGTCCTGCTTGATGAGATTGGTGCTGGCACCGATCCCAGGGAGGGTGCTGCCCTCGCACGCGCGGTTCTGGAACATCTCAATGACTCCGGCGCTCTCACTATCTCCACTACTCACTTTGGCGAGCTGAAGACACTGGCATACTCGCATGCAGGTTTCATCAACGCTTCGCTGGACTTCGATGAAGAGTCGTTGTCACCCACCTATCGTCTCAGACTGGGAGTGCCAGGGAGCTCCAAAGCGACCACTATCGCCGGCCGGCTCGGGCTCAATGCTCAGGTCGTGGCCAGGGCAGAGTCGTTTGTTCTATCTGGCTCGGAGGATCTTCAGCGCACAATTGACCAGCTTGAAACCAAACTCAGAGACCTGGCCCGGCAAGAAGAGGTGGCTCGCGATGCTATGCTGCGTGCTGGCCAGCTTGAGGAGGCGGCGCGGGAGCAGTTGGCACGGCTCGATTCGGAAGGGGAGAGGTTGCGCCAGGAGCAGGCCGCCCAGATGGAATCCGAATTCAAGCGGGCGCGGGCGGTGCTTCGAGAGCTGATCTCCTCTCTGCAAAAGCAGCCAAGCTCGCAGCGTGCGCAGCAGGTCCAGAAACAGATGGAGGCGATCAAGCAGGAGCTTAAGTGGCTTCAGCCTGAAAAGGAGGCAAAGGTCGCTCAGACCCTGACGGTGGGGCAAACTGTGCGGGTCCTGTCCTTGAATCAGAATGCCGTTGTTGAGGCGTTGCCGGAGAATCGATCGCGAGAGCCGGATGCGCTCGTGTCTGTGCGTGCAGGTAGCCTGCGGCTGAGGGTGCCGGTATCGGATCTGAAGGTGCTTGAACAGCCGCAGCCGGAGCCCGGACAGCGGTCCAACAAGGGGAAAGCAGCAAAGGCGGCAGGGACGAGAAAGCAAGAATCTACTCGCCGCTCGACCGCTGGTCTGGAGCAGTCCCCGGTTTTTGTGCGCACGGATGCCAACACCCTTGATCTGCGGGGACAACGTGTCGAGGAGGCGATTGCTCAACTGGAGCGGTTCCTCGATGAGGCCCTATTGTCGGGGATCAATCCCACGATGATCATTCACGGGCACGGCACAGGTGCGATTAAGTCTGCGGTCAGAGATTATTTGTCCTCATCCAGTTACGCGCGATCATTCCGTCCGGGGGAAGTCTATGAGGGTGGCGACGGTGTGACGGTGGTGGAGCTGCCTTAAGCGCCATCTTTTCGATTCGCGCTGGCCGGAGGACAATGGTTATGGTGTGGCCTACTTGAGCAAGCTGGGCGAGGTTGAGGCAAATTGCGCTCGCCGCTCCGGTACTATGAGGATAGCTGAGAGGTGCAATGTTTCAGGGATTACAGTTGCTTACGTAGTTTCCCCACCCGAGCCTGTCCAGACTTCCGGATTGGCTGTCCAGAAAGCGAGCTCAAGGTGTAGATCCGGTTAAGCCGACCCAGGTTTTGCCGGTGCCCCCAGGTGAGAAAAGATAAAATCTTCCCGGGACCACACCAGACCTACGTAGTTTCCCCAAATACAAAGAAGGGCACGGATAGGTAAGCTAGGGCAAGCTCGGCGCATCAGACACTCTTAGAGGGACCAACGGGAAATGGCTGACTTTGACGATACGCGCAAAGATGCTGGAGATCAGGGCACTAGACCACGTGATGCCTCGTCGCCCAGCGCCAGCGACAGCTTCAGACAGGAAGCTTATGCTCGCACCCAGCGTGCAGGCTATGAGGTTCCCCAGCAACCTCCGCAAAGCGGTGGCGATTACCTTCCCGGTGGCAGCGGACCGATGGATGGCAGCGACAGCCTTGGTCGCCGCACCTCCAGCAGTGTCCTCAGTGAGAATTTTGATAATCCGGTTAGCCACCTCGAGCGGGCACGTGATTTGCTGCGCAGCCAGGGCATGCGTGGTGCGGAGCGGGAGTTCTTTCAGGCAGTTCGAGCCGCTGACAACATAGACCAAAGGGAAGTAGCCCAGCAACGGGCTGCTGTAGCTCGGGAGCTTCAGACCACCAGCGATGCTGCGCGGAAGCGGGAGCTGGTTCAGTGGGATGAGACTCTTCATGATATGCAGCGGGCACCGGGATTTACCCGGGCTAACCTGGCGATGGCTTATATAAGGATGGGCATGCAGAGTGAGGGAGCTCGCCTGCTCATGGAAGCCGCGCGCCTGGATCCAGAAATGGAAAAGGATCCAAACTTCATGCGCCACATGCGGAGCCTGGATCGCTTCCAGGCGTCGCCTGGTGCCGGTGGGCAGTTCTCCGATAATCCGGCCGCCAGAACGCCAGCCCGTCCAGGGCAGCCTGGCTCAGATCGGCCCCAGTCAACTGCTCCTGCCGAGCTTCCTTCCGGAACTCTCCGGCCAGATGCACCAGGCTTTGACCAGGACAACCCGATTAAGCACCTCGTTCAGGCCAAAACAGCGTTTGATCAGGGCAAGCAGCTCACCCCGCAAATCAGAGCGGAATACGAAAAGGCAATACAGCAAGGGGATAACCTGGATCGAGGGTGGATTGCTCAAAAGGCCAAAGATCTGCAAGATCAGCTCAAACAGACATACCCGGCTGAAAGCCAGCAGCGCGTCAAAACTCTGGTGCAAGAACGGGATACCATCACCAACGGCTTGGACAGTAATAAGAAAGGTCAGCTTGACGCTCTCAGAACCAGACTTGAACAGGCTCAGACAAACACAGATCGCGATGCGATCAAGGCGCAAATGCGCACTCTTGTCCCGGATGCAGCGGCTAAGCAAGACGAGATTGACAGGCTGACAGCCCAGCCGAAGGCGATCTTGTCCACGCTCAAACAGCTTGATGGCCTGAACAATACATCCTCCTTGGCTAGATTTGCCTACGCCGATGCGTTGAGAACAACCGGCAATGCTGACGATACGGCGAAGGCCAAGACTTTGCTGCAGCAGGCTCTTACGCTTGATCCAAACGCTGCCCAGGACAAGGACTTCCAGGCAACGGCCAAAGCCGTGGGGCTGCAGATTGCGGACACGCCAGCGCGGCCTGCGGATGCGCCAGCCCGGCCAGCGGGTGCACCGGCGGACGGCAGTGACCGGCCGGTTGCTGTTACGCCGGCCGGGGCCAAGCAGGGTGAAGAGTTCTACGACTACCTCAAGAAGGCTCATGAGGCCGAGAGCGGTCCCGGCGGGTTCAGTGCCGCCAAGCCTTTCTACGACAAGGCTGTTCAAGCTGCCGATGCGGTCAACCAGCAGGAGGTTACTGATCAGCTCAAGAGGCTAAATGATCTGAAGAATCAACCCGGCGTCACTGATGATCAGAAAAAATTGTATGACCAGGGCATCGTGGGCTGGACTCAATATCAGCATGCGCCCTTCACCGCCCGCTTTCAGTACGGCATAGCTCAGAACAACGCCGGCGACGCTGCCGGTGCCAAGGCTACTCTCGATCAGGCCAAAGCCAAGGATGGCGTTGCTGCCAACGATCCAGCCATTGCAGCCGTCCTCGACATGGTCAACAAGGGTCAGAAAACCACTCCTGATGCAATCCAGGCGGCAGTAGCCAAGGCGACCGCTCCTGATGACCCGCAGACGCATCTGTCGCAATTTGACAAACTCTTCAAGGAAGGCAACAAGGCAAGCGCCATCGATGAGCTGAAGAAAGCGATCGCGGCTACTGACAAGCTTCCAATGGATCAATTCCAGGCCGCGCTAGCCAAGGTTCAGGCAGACAAGGCTGCCCTTGCGGCCGACACGACCAAGGACCAGGCGCAGAAGGCTATCGACAGCCAGGTTCTAGTGGAAAGGGAAAAGGCGATCAAGACCGTGATGGACGCTCCGGCCAACCTCCGCCTGCAGTTGGCGGCTGTCTATGCTGGTGCGGACAATCAACACCCTGGCATTCTCAAGCCCGAAGAGGCAAAGGCTGCCATGGATGAGGCAACAACCAAGAACCCAGGCCTCAAGGACGATCCACGCTACAAGGCGTTCCAGGAGTGGTACGCCCAGAACAACAAGGGTACGCTGGAGAAAGCTAAGGACTTCGTGGGGCGCGCTTGGAAGGATATTGTCTCCGATGCCGGCGCAGGTACAGCCGGGCTTGCCGTCATGGCCCTTTTCCCAGAAAGGCGACTGCTTGGTCTCGGGCTTGGCCTGGTTGCCGGTGGTGGCACCAAGTACGCCTTGAACAAGGCGATGGGTGCTGAGGACCAGGGCTTCTGGTCCAACATGGGCTGGGGTGCTGTTGATGTGGCTGCCTTTGCCGCCGGTGCGGGTGTGCGCAGCAAACTGATGACCGGCTTAGAGAAGGATATGACCGGCGAAGCTCTGTCCCGCATGCTGGTGAAGCAGGGTGTGAAGGATACTGAGCTGGCTGCTCTTAAGGGCATGAGTGTCCAGGACTTGCAAGCCATCGCCTTCCAGCAGAATCTTAAGAAGCTGGATGGACTCGGCAATGACGCTCTCATAAAAATGATTACGAGCAGCGGCGCAAAGGATGTCGATCTTGCCTCCCTCAAGGCGATGAGTATTGATGACCTGAGGGCGACGGCCGCCAAGCAAGGACTCAAGGGGGTCGAAGGCATGAGCCAGGAGGCCCTGGCCAAGATGCTGGTCGACGGCCAGGTCAACAGTCGTCTCAAGGGCATGAGCACTGACGAGCTGGCCCGACTTGCTGAGCAGCAAGGCTACAACGCTGAGCAAGTTAAGGCGCTCCAGGGCATGAAGGGATTCGAGGGCCTCAAGTCCGCCACCCAAATGCTCGAAAAGAACATCGCCGAGCAGCGCAGCGCTGGATTGAAGGATGCCATCGCTCAGAGATGGGCGGACAAGGATGCTGCCTATGCCACCAAGTACGGTGACTACAAGTTCAACTGGCGCAAACCGTGGGAGGCCGTTGCTCCCGCCTGGGAGAGCACCGGCTGGCGCAAGGGGCTCTATGAGGCTGGTGCTAAGACCCCGCTAGTTTGGAGAGCGATGACGCCAGAGGTTAAGGCGGTAGCGAGCAACTATTACGAGCGTGCCGGTTTGCCAATCCTCAACGTGAAGTATGGCGGCATCTGGAAAGGCTTCCAGAACCCCGAGACGTTCACAACCCTGAACGACTTGAATGCAAGATCGTTCTGGCAACACGCCAAAACTGATTTCGCCACAACCGCGACCAGCGGGTTGGTGTACAGGGGTGCTCATAATGTCGCCAAGATCGGCGACACAGATCAGGAAACCGGTCAGAAATACAGTTACGGTGACGCCCTCCTGGACACAGCGTATGGCTCCCTGCAGGACGGCGTTGCCGGCGCCAGCTTGATGATGCTGGGTCGCCAGTTCAGCGGCGTGTTCACAAGGCACGGTGTGACCAATCCTCTGACCCCACCGGTTAGACCGGCTGCCCTCGGCGAGGACGCAAGCCTGGCCGCTAAGGCTCTTCAGGGCGGTAAATATGCGTGGTACGGAGCCAAGTACGCCAAGTACGGGGTTGCTGATTGGGCGCCGACGAAAGTTGGGCAGGGTGTTGGCTATGTAGGTGACAAGATTGCTGCCAGCCCGAAACTGTCTGGCTTTGTGGGGGCTGTACCCACAGGCGCTACAGTCTTCAGTCCCAAGCTTTTTGAAGGCTATGCCGCCCACAAGCAGTACGGGGTGCTGGATGACAGACTTGCTGACCTGCAGGCTCCGATTCAGGATAAGCCGATCGCTCAGACTCCAAACGCCAATAAGGCCGATGCAGCTGGTGCGGGCGCAGCCAAGCCTGAGGGTAATGCCAGCGCAAACCAGCCTGATGCGGGCGCGACCCAACCAGCTCAAGACATGCCGGCGGAGGTTCCTGATGCCGTGACCGCGCCGATGGACGGCGGCACGCCATCCGGTGGGACCCCGGCAGACAAGCCGGCTGAGAAGAAGAACGACGGCAGCGGCGCCGGAACGCTTCCGGAGTAGGACTGAGCTCAGCACGTGCAATGTCTATCCCTGGGGGCGCGGGCATCTTGCGCGCAGCCGCAGCGGGCTGGAAGCCCGCGCCCTGAGCCATTTTGGGAAGCGCAAGACTAATCGAAGAAGCGCTTAAGCCGCTGCCGGATTTACGCAAGACGCTTTGGGGAATATACTTAAC
>Ga0066388_100000673_pt1 | contig 17080 bp, 13 predicted proteins | sample PanSoiMetaGPlot6_FD_64539 | JGI IMG/M metagenome (GOLD analysis project Ga0066388, IMG submission 64539) | Tropical forest soil microbial communities from Panama analyzed to predict greenhouse gas emissions - Panama Soil - Plot 6 (Hybrid Assembly) | ecosystem: Environmental > Terrestrial >... | reverse complement strand
GCGACCAGCAGCCTCGAGCTCGGCATCGACATGGGAGCGGTCGACCTCGTGGTCCAGGTCGAGGCGCCGCCGTCGGTGGCCGCGGGGCTGCAGCGGGTCGGCCGGGCCGGCCACCAGGTGGGCGCGGTGAGCCGGGGCGTGGTGTTCCCGAAGTACCGGGGAGACCTGGTCGAGTGCGCCGTGGTCGCCGAGCGGATGCGCGACGGCCTGATCGAGGCGATGCGCTACCCGCGCAACCCGCTGGACGTGCTCGCCCAGCAGGTCGTCGCGATGGTCTCGATGGAGCCCTGGACGGTCGACGAGCTGGGGACGCTGGTCCGGCGCGCGGCGCCGTTCGAGACGCTGCCCGGCTCGGCCCTGGAGGCGGTGCTCGACATGCTCTCCGGGCGGTACCCGTCGGACGAGTTCGCCGAGCTGCGCCCGCGGCTGACCTGGGACCGGGTGACCGGCCTGCTCAGCGCCCGGCCCGGGGCGCAGCGGCTCGCGGTGACCAGCGGCGGCACGATCCCCGACCGTGGGATGTTCGGCGTGTTCCTGGCCGCGTCCGAGGGCGAGGCCGGCCGCCGGGTCGGCGAGCTGGACGAGGAGATGGTGTATGAGTCGCGGGCCGGCGACGTGTTCCTGCTCGGCAGCAGCTCGTGGCGGATCGAGGAGATCACCCACGACCGGGTGATCGTGACGCCGGCGCCCGGCCAGCCCGGCAAGATGCCGTTCTGGAAGGGCGACGCGCCGGGCCGCCCGGTCGAGCTGGGCCGCGCGCTCGGCGCGTTCCTGCGCGAGGTCGCAGCCCTGCCCGAGGCCGCGGCGCGCGACCGGGTCACCGCGGCCGGCCTGGACGAGTGGGGCGCCAGCAACCTGCTGGCCTACCTGGCCGAGCAGCGGGAGGCCACCCGGCACCTGCCGGATGACCGCACAGTGCTGGTCGAGCGGTTCCACGACGAGCTGGGCGACTGGCGGCTGGTGGTCCACTCCCCGTTCGGCGCCCAGGTGAACGCGCCGTGGGCGCTGGCGATCGCCGGCCGGCTGCGCGAGCGGTACGGGGTGGACGTGCAGTCGATGCACTCCGACGACGGCATCGTGCTGCGGCTGCCGGAGACCGACGCCGAGCCGCCGTCGGGCGAGGTCGCGGTGTTCGACCCGGACGAGCTGGAGCCGCTGGTGACCGCGGAGGTCGGCGGGTCGGCGCTGTTCGCGTCCCGGTTCCGGGAGTGCGCCGCGCGGGCGCTGCTGCTGCCCCGGCGCGACCCGCGGCGGCGCACCCCGCTGTGGCAGCAGCGGCAGCGGGCGGCCCACCTGCTGCAGGTCGCCAGCGGGTACGGCTCCTTCCCGGTGGTGCTGGAGACGATGCGGGAGTGCCTGCAGGACGTCTTCGACGTGCCCGGGCTGGTCGAGCTGATGCGCGACCTGCGCTCGCGGCGGGTGCGGCTGGTCGAGGTGGCGACGCAGCAGCCCTCGCCGTTCGCCCGGTCGCTGCTGTTCGGGTACGTCGGGATGTTCCTGTACGAGGGGGACGCGCCGCTGGCCGAGCGCCGGGCGCAGGCGCTGTCGCTGGACAGCGCGCTGCTGGCCGAGCTGCTCGGCCAGGCCGAGCTGCGTGAGCTGCTCGACCAGGACGCGGTCGCCGAGGTCGAGCTCGAGCTGCAGCGGCTGGCCGAGGGACGGCGGGCGTACGACCTGGACTCCACCGCAGACCTGCTGCGGCTGCTCGGCGACCTGAGCACGGCGGAGGCGATGGCCCGCGGCGCCACCCCGGCGTGGCTGGCCGAGCTGGAGGCGGCCCGCCGGGCGATCCGGGTGCGCGTCGCCGGTGAGGAGCGCTGGATCGCGATCGAGGACGCCGGGCGGGTGCGCGACGCGCTGGGCGCGGCCCTGCCGGTGGGCGTGCCGGAGGCGTTCACCGAGCCGGTCCGCGACCCGCTCGGCGACCTGATCGGGCGGTACGCCCGCACGCACGGGCCGTTCCACGCCGCCGACTGCGCGGCCCGGCTCGGCCTCGGCGTGGCCGTCGTCGCCGGGGCGCTGGCGCGGCTCGGGCAGTCCGGGCGGGTCGTGGCCGGACAGTTCCGGCCCGGCGGCACCGGAGCGGAATGGTGCGACGCCGCCGTGCTGCGCACCCTGCGCCGCCGGTCGCTGGCCCGGCTGCGGCGCGAGGTCGAGCCGGTGCCGACCGAGGCGCTGGCCCGGTTCCTGCCGGCCTGGCAGGGCGTGGGCGGGTCCCGGTCGCGGGGCGTGGAGGGCCTGCTCCGTGCCGTGGAGCAGCTGGCCGGTGCGGTGCTGCCGGCGTCGGCGCTGGAGACGCTGGTGCTGCCGTCGCGGGTCGCCGGGTACCTGCCGGCGATGCTGGACGAGCTGACCGCGGCCGGCGAGGTGACGTGGTGCGGCGCCGGCACGCTGCCCGGCAACGACGGCTGGGTGGCGCTGGCCCCGGCCGAGGTGGCCGACCTGCTGCTCCCGGCGCCGGAGCAGACGCTCACCCTGACGCCGCTGCACCAGTCGGTGCTCGATGCGCTGGACGGCGACCAGGCGCTGTTCTTCCGGTCGCTGTCCGACCGGGTGGCCAGCACCGACGACCAGGCCCTCGCCGCGGCGGTGTGGGACCTGGTGTGGGCCGGCCGGCTGACCAACGACACGCTCGCCCCGCTGCGGGCGCTGCTGTCCCCGGGCCGGACCGCGCACGGGCCGCGCCGGCGACCGCCGAGCCGAGCCCGGTACGGCCGGCTCGGCCGCTGGGCGCTGCCGCCCCCCGCCGCGGCAGGAGCCGAGCCGCCGCGGGGCCGGCCCGCCATGCCCAGCCGCACCGGCCCGCCGACCGCGGCCGGGCGGTGGTCGCGGCTGCCGGGCCTGGACGCCGACCCGACCCGGCGGGCGCATGCGCTCGCCGAGGTGCTGCTGGACCGGTACGGCGTGCTGACCCGGGGAGCGGTCGGCGCGGAGCGGATCCCCGGTGGGTTCTCCGCGGTGTACCCGGTGCTGCGGGCCGCCGAGGAGTCCGGCCGCTGCCGCCGGGGCTACTTCGTGGAGTCGCTCGGCGCAGCGCAGTTCGCCTCCCCGGGCGCGGTCGACCGGCTGCGCACCTTCGCGGCCGAGCGCCGCGAGGCCGCGCCCGCGGTCGTGCTCGCCGCCACCGACCCGGCCCAGCCCTACGGCGCCGCCCTGCCCTGGCCGGACCGCCAGGAGTCCGCTATGGACGGAGAGGTGGCGGCCCGTGGCCACCGCCCCGGCCGCAAGGCCGGCGCCCTGGTAGTCCTCGTCGACGGCACCCTGGTGCTCTACGTCGAGCGCGGTGGCCGGACCCTGCTGTCCTGGTCCGAGGACCCCGCCCGGCTGCAGCCCGCCGCCGACGCGCTCGCCCTCGCCGTCCGCGAGGGCGGCCTCGGCCGGCTCGCCGTCGAGCGCGCCGACGGCGCCAGCGTCCTCGCCTCCCCCCTCCTCACCTCCCCCCTCGCCGACGCCCTGGAATCCGCCGGCTTCCGCCCCACCCCCCGCGGCCTCCGCATCCGCGGCTAGCCGTTCTTCGCTGGCCGCGGACCTCCGAGCAGGGTCAGGAAGATGTCGGAGTGGTAGCAGTCCGGCATGGCCCGCCAGGTGTCGATCGCCGTTGCGGCAGCGTCAACCAGCATCATGGTGTCCACCTTCGTCACGCCGAACTGGTGGTCGTAGTCCGCTCGCTGGCGTGCCTCGTGCAGCTTCCGGAACGCGTCCGCCACGTCGACGAGCTCCGCAGGCACGGGGACCGACGTGCTGGAGTCACCCAGCAGTGCGGCGACGCCAGGCGGCAGGCCCCGGGCGTGCCCCGCAGCAGCGACGACCCAGTCGCAGACCCGCCGCACGTCGGCGTGCTGGTACCAGCGCGCCATTGCCCACCGCTCGGCATTCCGCCTGGCGTCCTCCCGCACCACCTTCCAGGTCGCCCAGTCGACGAGCTCGTGAAACAGGCCGTAGTACGCGGAGGAGATCGCGCGGCGCAACCGGATGGTCCGCGGCCGTCCCGGTCCGGAGCCGCGTCCGGCCAGCAGGTACGCCACGTCAATCAGCTCGTCCGGGCGGATGTCTCTTTTCACGCCAGCTCGGACCGCTCGTCGGAGGTGAGGATCCGCGCCCTGCTCGGCCCCGGTGGCTTCGGGGGCTCGTCGTCCTCGTCGTGGTCGGGCCCACCAGTTGTGCGGACGTCGACGAACTGCTCGAAGCCGGCCTCGTCCGCCCAGCGGTAGATGTCCATGCTCATCTCGTAGAGCGGCCGGAGCGGCCAGGTCTCCCGGCCCGCGGGCGGGTCGGTGATGACCAGCTCGACGTAAATCCGGTCCTCGTCCCACAGGTTGATGCCGGCGGTGGCCTCGAGCACGGTGATGCAGTCGTACGTCAAGCCCACCAGGGATGCGGCAAACTCGTCGAGACGCTCCTGTATCGGGCGGGATGCAGGCACAGTGGTCCCTCTCGGCCGGACCCGGCTCCGCGTCGTCATGGGCCAACGGTACCGAAATCAGCGTACCGGCCCGGAAAGTTATCCACAGGCCAAAAGTTGTCCACAGGCAACGGCGACGGCCGATGCAAAGGCCCCGCCTCGGCGGGGCCTCGCACCCGCCCAGCGAACCAGACGGGGGGATCGGTCCGGGCGCCCGGACGCACCCCTAGTCTAGAAGGCGGGGAGCCTGCACTGCGATCCGGTTGTTGCAGCCAGTTCGGTGTCCCAGCGCGGTCCGTGCAGTCGTCGACGGGCCTGCGGAGGTGGCGGACAGGCTGTAGCGCGTTGACCCGACGCGCCGGCACAGACCATCGCGTGACAGGAGCCGTCGGGCCCCTCAGGTGACCGAATCGGCCCACGGGTGACGAGTTCGGTCGGCGGGTGACGACTTCGGGTCCCCGGTGACGACCTATTTCTCGTCAACAGCCGACCCAACTCGTCACTCGTGGTCCGAACACGTCACCGCGGCGCGTGGGCCCGGCGCGGTGGCGCAAGAGCATCGCGTGCCAGGAGCCGCCGGCCCCGCGGGTGACGGGTTTCTTTGACAGGCAGGTGACGACTTCGGTTCGCCAGTGACGACTTCGGGGCATGGGTGACGACTTACTTCTCGTCACCAGCCGACGCAACTCGTCACCGGCGGACCGAAGTTGTCACCGGCACCGAGTTGCTGTCCGCGGCGCTGCGTCAAGTGACCCCGCTCCGGCGCCGCCCAGAACGCTGGCGCCCGGCTCACCGGGAGCCCTGGCCGCCCTGTCCACGATCGGCGCGGTCAGCGGGGCTACCGGCGCCGATGGCGCCGCGGAGGCTGCCGCGAACGTCGCTGGGAACGCTGCCATGTCAACCAAATCGCCACGCCGACCGCGAACAGCGAGACAAGGCCCCAGATCAGCCATCCCATCGGTGCTCCCGTGACTGGAAGCCGGCCGTTCTCGGCTGCACGCGCCGGGCTTCGACCCGCATCGCTGTCTCCTCCCGCACGGCTGGCGTCGACTAGGCCCAACAGCAGCAGAAGTAGCGGTGTGTCCGCATCATCCCCACCGGATGACACGCCCTCGCCTGCCGGCGGTGGTGGTCCCGCTAGGCTGCCGGGCGTGCCCGGTCTCACGGTCCGGCCGACCGCCCCGGGGGATGGCGAGGCGGTGCGGGCGCACCTGCTCTCCACCTGGGGGTCGACGCGGGCGGCCGGGCGCGGCGTGCTGTACGACGCGACCACGCTGCCGGGCTACCTGGCCGAGCGGGACGGTGAGCTGGCCGGGCTGCTGACGTACGCCGTCGGCGGCGACGTCCTGGAGATCGTCACGATCGCGGCCACCCCGCCCGGGGCGGGGGCGGGGACCGCGCTGGTCGCCGCCGCGGTGGGCGAGGCACGCCGCCGGGGCTGCGCCCGGGTCCGGGTGATGACCACCAACGACAACGTCGACGCGGTGCGCTTCTACCAGCGGCGCGGCTTCCGGCTGGCCGCCCTCCGGCCCGGCGGCTTGGCCTCCGCGCGCCGGCTGAAGCCCGAGATCCCGGAACTCGGCGCGTACGGGATCCCGCTGCGCGACGAGATCGACCTCGAACTGCGCCTGGAGGAGCCCGCAGCGCCGACGGACCCGGGCAGGACGGTACGCATCGAGGACATCGACCCTGGCGACCCGCGGCTGCCGGGCGTGCTGGCGGTGCTGCAGGAGCTGCGCCCGCACCTGACGGCGGAGTCGTTCGCCGCGGTGTACGCCGAGGGCTACCCGCAGGGGCTGCGCTACACCGCGGCGTACGCCGGGGACCGCTGCGTGGGCGTCGCCGGCTGGCGGGTCCAAGCCTGCACGGTGGCGATCCGGAAGCTGTACGTCGACGACCTGGTGACCGCGGCGGGCAGCCGGTCGACCGGCGTCGGCCGAGCGCTGCTGGCCGAACTGGAGGCCCGGGCGCAGTCGGCAGGATGCACCCTGCTCGACCTCGACTCGGGGGTGCACCGCTTCGACGCGCACCGGTTCTACCTGCGCGAGCGGATGGCGATCACCGCACACCACTTCGGCAAGCAGCTCGACGGCCCGCAGGCGGGCGACAGGTGACTGCGGTCTGGTCCGAAGTGGACGCTAGGACGTCGGCGGTCCCGGCTCCGGTGGCGAGTCCGAAGTGGACGGCCCGGGTGTGCCGCCATCGGACGGGGCACCGGCGGGTGCGGGCTGGGTCTGCGCCGCCGGGCCGCGCACCCAGGCGAAGAGCCGGTCGCGGGCGCCGGCCACGCCGCCGCCGACATCGCGGAGCACGGCGACCAGCGGGTCGGCGGACAGGTCGAAGGAGTCCCGGTAGGCCCGGGCGGCCGCGCGGAACTCGTCGGAGACCGAGGTGGAGCGGTCCTCGCCGCGGCGTGGGTAGTCGCCGGCCAGCGCCCGGGCGTAGTCCTCACTGTCGGCCCAGCGCCGCAGCTCGGCCGCCCGCAGCACCGCGAACGGGTGGGTCTGACCCTCCAAGTTGAGCAGCTTCAGCACCCCGTCGCGCAGGTCGCCCGCGGCGTCGTACTCTGCCGCCTGGCCCAGGAACGCCTCGCTGTCCATTTCGGACAGCCGTGCGCCGCCGGCCAGCTTCATGTGCACCCGCAGCGCCGCATCCGGGTCCTGCCCGACCAGCAGGCCGGCGCGGTCCCCGGACAGCTCGGCCTTGCGGGACCACTCGCGCAGTGCGGCGACGAGCGCACGCAGCGGCCAGTAGCCCAGCGGCAGCCAGCCGAGGTTCGCCGAGAGACGGATCAGGTGCTGCAGCATCGTCTGGTACACGGCGTGCCCGGAGTGCGCGTGCCCCAGCTCGTGGCCGAGGATGAACCGCAGCTCCTCGTCGTCGAGCAGGTCCAGCAGCGCGGTGGTGACGAGCACGAACGGCTCGTCCATGCCGAGCGTCATCGAGTTGGGCATCGGGTGCTGCACCACGTACAGCTCCGGCCGGGCCGGCAGGTCGAGCGTGCTCACCGCCTCGGCGTACATCCGGTCGACGCCGCGGAACTGGCGCTCGTCCACCCGCACCCCCGAGGCGAGGAACAGCAGCCGGTGCCGTCTCTCCTGGAACAGCCCGGAGAGCCGGCGCAGCACCACGTCGAAGCCGGACAGCGTGCGAAGTGCCACCAGCGCCGACCGGTCGGCCGGATGCTCGTACGCCCGTGAGCTGATCTCAGGAAACCGGACCCGGCCGCGCTGCGGCTCCCCGTTCGTCGTCATACACCAAGCCTCGCACGCCCTCCCGCCCGCCACCACCCCTGCGGCGACCAAGGAGAGATCGTCGTCAAATGATCTCCAACAGCGACGATAACTCCTCGAGCGCCGTGGGGAGGGCCGCGAGGAGGGCGGCGGGGGCGGCAGGATGGACGGCGTGCCGGAAGGGGACACGGTATGGCTGGCGAGCAAGCGGATGAACGAGGCGCTCGCCGGGCGGGTGCTGACCCGCTTCGACCTGCGGGTGCCCCGGCACGCCACCGCGGACCTCGCCGGCCGGTCCGTCGTCGAGATCCTGCCGCGGGGCAAGCACATGCTCACCCGCCTCGACGGCGCCCTCACGCTGCACACCCACTTCAAGATGGACGGGACCTGGCACCTGGGCCGGCCCGGCCAGCGGTGGCGTGGCCCGGCGCACGAAGTGCGGGCGGTGCTGGCGAACGCCGAGTGGGAGGCGGTGGGGTACCGGCTGCACGACGTGCTGCTGCTGCCGACCGCCGAGGAGAGCCAGGTCGTCGGCCACCTCGGCCCGGACGTGCTCGGCCCGGACTGGGACCCGGCCGAGGCAGTCCGCCGGCTGGCCGAGCAACCGGACCGGGAGGTCGGCCAGGCCCTGCTCGACCAGCGCAACCTCGCCGGCGTCGGCAACCTCTACCGCGCTGAGACGCTCTTCCTGTGCGGGGTGTCGCCGTTCAGCCCGGTCGGCGCGGTGCCCGACCTGGACCGGGTGGTCGCCACCGCGCACCGGCTGATGCGCGCCAACCGCGACCATCCCGAGCAGTCCACCACCGGCAGCCTGCGCCGGGGCGAGACGCACTGGGTGTACGGCCGGCCCGGCCGCCCGTGCCGGCGGTGCGGGAGCACCGTCTCGGCCGGCCCGGCCGGTCCCCCGCCGTACGACCGGATCGCCTACTGGTGCCCGACCTGCCAGCCACTTCGGCGAGAATCCTGACCGGGCCGTCGGACTGGCTGTCGATCCGGCGGGTGCCCGTACGTCATCGAGGTGCGGACGGCCAGCGGGGCCGCGCCGGCACAGGCACCCGGGAGGGGCAAATGGAGTACATGCTTCTGATCATGGAGGCGGAGGGCGCCCTCGACAGGCTGACCGATGAACAGCGGCGGAGCCTGTTCGAGGCCCACAACGTCCTGTCCGCCAAGATGGGCGACGCCGGCGTCAAGAAGGACGGCCGGCCGCTGCAGCCGCCGGGCACGGCGACCACGGTGCGCAGCACCGACGGCACCGACCGGCTGGTCAGCGACGGGCCGTACGCAGAGACGAAGGAACACCTCGGCGGCTACTACCTCCTCGACGTCCCCGACCTGGACGAGGCGCTGCACTGGGCGAAGCAGCTCCCGCTCCCGCCCGGCCTGTCGGTGGAGGTCCGTCCCGTGCTGCCGATGGGCGGGCCGGCCTGACATGCAGTACCTCTTCCTCGTCTACGCTGACGAGGATGCCGTGAACGCGCTGCCGGCCGAGCAGCGCCGGGCCGTCTACTCAGGACACCAGGCGCTGCACCGAGAGTTGGCCGAGCGAGGCGTGCTGCGGTACGCAGCGCCGCTGCACGACTCGCCGGCCACCCGGACCCTCGGCCCGGACGGCCTGGTCACCGACGGCCCGTATGCCGAGACGAAGGAGCAGATCGGCAGCGTGTACGTGGTCGACTGCGCCGACGCGGGCCAGGCGCTGGCGCTTGCTCGGCGGTTCCCCGCCGGTCCCGGCCACCGCGTCGAGATCCGGCCGGTCGCGGAGGTATAGGCATGCAGGACGCGGCCAGGTGACGGCGGTCTCCTCGCTGGCCGGGCAGGCGGTCGAGCAGGCGCTGCGCTCCTCGTGGGGGCGCCTGCTCGCCCTGCTCGCCCGCCTGCTGGGCAGCCTGGACCTGGCCGAGGAGTCGCTGCAGGACGCGTTCGCGACGGCGGTGACCGCGTGGGAGCGGGACGGGGTGCCGGACCGGCCGGAGGCCTGGCTGCTCACCGCCGCCCGCCGGAAGGCGATGGATCGGCTGCGCCGGGAGGCGACGCTGGCGCGCAAGCTGCCGCTGCTGATCGTACCCGAGTCCGAGCCGAGCCACGCCGACCTCGACGAGGGGAGTGCGGGAGGTGAGGTGACCACGATCCCCGACGAGCGGCTACGGCTGCTGTTCACCTGCTGCCACCCGGCGCTGTCGATGGAAGCCCGGGTCGCGCTCACCCTCCGCCTGCTCGGCGGGCTGACCACCGCGGAGATCGCCAGGGCGTTCCTGGTCCCGGACGCCACGATGGCCGCCCGCCTCACCCGGGCGAAGAAGAAGATCGCCGCCGCCGGCATCCCGTACCGGGTGCCCACCGACGCCGAGCTGCCAGAACGGCTGTCCGGCGTGCTGGCGGTCCTCTACCTGGTGTTCAACGAGGGGTACTCGGCCAGCTCCGGCACCGCCGCGATCCGCCGCGACCTGTGTGAGGAGGCGATCCGGCTGGCCCGGGTCGTCGTCGCGCTGATGCCGGACGAGCCGGAGGCCCGCGCGCTGCTGGCCCTCGTGCTGCTCCAGCACGCCCGCCGGGACGCCCGGCTGGACCGGGCCGGGCGGTTGGTGCTGCTGCCGGACCAGGACCGCTCCCGCTGGGACGCGGGGCAGATCGCCGAAGGGCTGGCGCTGCTGGCCGACACGCGCCGGCCCGCCGCGCCCGGGCCGTACCGGCTGCAGGCCGCGATCGCGGCCGAGCACTGCCGGGCGGCGCGTGCCACGGACACCGACTGGCCGGCGATCGCCGGGCTGTACGAGTCCCTGGAGCGGCTGACCAGCTCCCCAGTGGTCCGCCTGAACCGGGCGGTAGCCGTCGCGGAGGTGTCCGGCCCCGGCCCGGCGCTGGCCCTGCTGGACGGTCTGGACGCCCGGCTGCCCGCGTTCCACCTGCTCCCCGCCACCAGAGCCGACCTGCTCCGCCGCCTGGGCCGCAACGCCGAGGCGCGAGCGGAGTACGCACGAGCACTCGACCTGGCCGGAAACACCGCCGACCGCGAGTTCCTCACCCGCCGGCTCACCGACCTCGAACCGTCCTGGTAGTCACCTCCCACCGTGGCTGTTCACCAGGTCGTCGGCGTGTCGCGTGGGGGACCGCTGGAAGTGCGGGTTTGGTAGCTGTAGCGGGGGTGGGCACACCCGCCACAGCTACCAAACCAGCCACGAATGCCGGCCGCGGGCCGGCCGCCCCCGTCGGTCCCCGGTAGCGCCTGACCACGACCCTGCTGCCTGGGTGACGGCGCTGGAGGACATACCCGGCCTGTCGGTCGGGAGGCATACGGCCGACTGGGTCGCTGACGCTTCTCGGCGGGTTCGCCGACAGGCTCTGAAACATCGTGAACGACAAGCACGAGGCGCTGAGCGGGGCGCGCCAGGGATGCGACTCTCGTCTCGGACACGCTCGATGGAAGCGCACCCATCCCGGCAGCGGCCCGGCGCCGCTCGCTCAGACCCCCGTTGCGCCGGGATCAGGTCCAAACCTGCCCGTCGAGCGCCAGCTTGCCGTCCATTATATCACCTCCTTACCTTTTAGATTGTTTGCATCCATTGATCGCCGACACAGTATGTCTAATGGCGATCACCCGTTACTGATACACAGTGTAGAAGTTATATCAACGGAAAGTGAGCGCCCGATCGGGTTAGTCAGTAGAGAAGACGTCACCTACGCAGAGTTATCATGCATAGGGCATAGGGGAGAAACTCGAACGAAAGACTCGTATCGGATGACGTCTGTTCGGCTTGAGGTCAGGCGATTGCGTACCAATCGTCACGTCCAGTGAGATGACGCAAGGCACCTAGCCTCACCTAGCCCAATCGGCGGGTGTCCGGAGCAGCCCAATACGGCGAGCGAACCTCGCGGTCAGGGGGAGGCGCCTCCGGCCGCAGTACGACCCGCAAGAGCCCATCCGAAGGAGGATGCTGAGTGACACCCGAAGCAAGATCGCCGTCGTGTCGCGGCTGCCGAATTGCATTACAGGACGTACACGATCCCGGAGGCCCCCAGGAGTACTGCAAGGAGTGTGCCGAGCAGCCGGAGCGCTGGTTCTCGACGCGGCTCGCCCGCGGGATCGAACAGTCCCCGCTGTCGCTCCGGAAGATCTCCGACGAGATGGGGCGAGCCGGCTACCACATCGGTCACGCCACACTCAGCGATTGGCGGAAGGGACGCTATCTCCCCCGCGCATCGTCGGCCGCCCATCTCCGCGCGCTGGAACGGATACTGCACCTGCCGGACGGCGAGTTGGCGCTCGGCATGGCGCTGGACGCCGGCATGGGCCAGCGAGTTCGCGACGAGGCGGCAGCGAAGCTGCGCCGACGGATCGCGCGGATACAGGGCACCTCCCCCGAGGAGGAGCGCCTGATCACCACCGAGATCAGGGACTACAGCCGCGTCGGGAAGGACCGCCGGCAGGTCGACCGGGTGATCGGCCAGCGGGTTGTGGCGCAACGCGACCAGGTGGACCGGTACTTGGTCCTCTACACCGATGAGGGCGGGTCGCAGACCTCGGTCGACGCAGTGTCCGAGTGCCGGCGTGGCCTCGTGCTTCCACCGCTGGACGGGGTGCACGCCGTCGAGCTCGTGCTGGACAAACCGCTCGCAAAGGGGGAGATCTACGACTTCACCTTCCGCATTTCCTACGGCGGCGGGGACAAGGAGGACCTGATGCACCGTCGCTGGCTGCCGGCCGGCCTCGAAAAACTGGAGCTCAGGGTGGAGTTTCCGTGGGACATGCGGCCACGTCGACTGTCGACGAGCACATGGCTGCACACGGATGCGCCGCCGGAGGACGTGGCGGAGCTGTGGCTGTCGCACCGCGACACGGCCAAACTGCGGCTGACCGACCCCGCCGTCGGGACCCACGGGATCAGATGGAACTGGAATTGACCACCGCACCAACGGACCGGCAGAAGGAGAGGCATATGAACACAGCGGGACCGGGCGGCGCGCCCTGGCGGAAGAGCACGTTCAGCGGCAGTGCGGACCAGAGCTGTGTCGAGGTGGCCACGAACGTCACCGGCTCGGTGGCCGTGCGGCACTCGAAGGACGCGGTCGGGGCGCAGCTGGTGTTCAGCCTGCCCGAGTGGGTCGCCTTCGTGCGCGGCGTGCGGGCGGGCGAGTTCGACCTGGACAGCACCCTGTAGGAAGCGTCGGTGGACCCGGTGCGAACCCTAGTTTCCGGTGACCTCGCGCAGGCCCTGGGCCAGGCCGGCGAGCGCGTCGGTGGCCTCGGCGAGGCGCTGGGCGAGCATCGGGTCGCCGGCCTGCAGGGTGGCCGAGGCGGCGACGGCGTCCGCGGCGGCGGCGACCAGCTCGTCGTAGCCGGCGACGCCGTCGTCGAGCTGGTGGGTGAGCACGGCCAGCGCGGCGTCCAGACCGGCCCGGGAGGCGGGCGCGGCACCGTGCCGGGCCGCCTCGACCGCAGCCACCCGCGCGCCGTGGGCGCGCAGTGCGGCGGCAGCGCCGGCGGCGACCAGCCGCGGGTCGTCCGCGGCCGGCCCGAGGTGGGCGAGCAGGTCGGCCAGCACGCGCTCGCGCTCGGCGAGCCGTTGCAGGGGTCGGCGGGCGGCCGACCCGGCCGGCGGCAGCGGAGGCGGCGGAGCCGTCCGGGGCGGGGCGACCGGCGGGTTGTGTTCCAGCTGCCACAGCCGGCGGCCGGTGCCGACCGCGCCGGCACCGACGACGACCGTGGTGCTGCCCCAGAACACCTCCCCCAGGTCGATCCCCGGTGTCGGGTCGACGTGCATGGTGAGCCACGCCAGCCCGGCGGTGGCGATACAGCGGGCGGCGAACGACCGCCGGGTCCACCGCTTGCGCCGCTCGTGCCGGCGCACCGGGTCCCGCCGCCGGGTGAGTCGCTCGCGGACCCGGCCTGTCGCATCGGCGGCCCAGAGTCGGCCTCCCTCCACCAGCCGGCTGGCCTCCCAGCGCCGCGGCCACTCGCTCCCGGCCGAAGGCCAGGTCGTCGCCTGCCCGGCCCACGGCGCCGCCGACCGGGCGACGCGGGTGTCGTCCGGCCCGGCCGCACGGCCACCCGCGAGCGGCTGCGTGGGCGCGTCCCCGTCCGGTGGCCACCCAGGCGCGGGGGGCGGCGGGACCGCGCCGGGACCGGGCGGTCCGGGTGGTGGTCCAGGCGGTCCGGGTGGTCCGGGCCAGGCGAACGCCGCCAACCGGCCGAAGTCACCGCGGACTGCCCGGCGGCCCACCTCGGCCGTCACCCAGCGCACCGCCCACCGCGCCAACACGGCTCACCGCCCTTCGTCTCGCCGACGCACCCTCCGGCCCATCCACCCGAAAGCTGGCCGGTCAGCTCTGCTCGGCTGCCTGCTCGGACGGCTTCGGCGCCGCCGCCGGCTCGGCCGCCGGGCCTGCGGTCACGGCGGGCATCGGCTGGCCGGCGGTCACCGCCGGGGTGGGCGGCGCCGAGGCGAGCTGGCCGCCGTGCATGCCGGCCCGGATCTGCTCGAGCCGGGCCGAGCCGGCCATGTCCAGGGTGGACTTCTGCACCTCCAGCATCCGGCCCTCGACAGAGTTTTGCGCCAGCTCGGCGGCGCCCAGCGCGTTCGCGTACCGCCGCTCGATCTTCTCCCGGACCTCGCCCAGGGAAGGCACGTTCCCGGGCGCGGACAGCTCGGACATCTGACGCAGCGACTCCGACACCGTCTCCTGCATCTTCGCCTGCTCCAGCTGGCTGAGCAGCTGGGTGCGCTCGGCCAGCTTCTGCTGCAGCAGCATGGCGTTCTGCTCGACGGCCTTCTTCGCCTGCACGGCGGCCTGCAATGCCTGGTCGTGCAGGCCCTTGAGGTCTTCCATCGACTTCTCGGCCGACACCAGCTGGGTCGCGAACACCTGCGCTGTCTGCTCGTACTCCGCCGCCTTGGCCGCGTCGCCGTTCGCCCGGGACTGGTCGGCGAGGGTGAGCGCCTGCCGGGTGGATGCCTGCAGCCGCTCGACGTCGGAAAGCTGTCGGCTCAGCTTCATCTCCAGCTGCCGCTGGTTGCCGATGACGGCGGCCGCCTGCCGGGTCAGCCCCTCGTGCTGGTACTGCGCCTCCTCGATGGCCTGCTGAATCTGGATCTTCGGGTCGGCCCGCTCGTCGACCTTCGCGCCGAACCACGACATGAAGTACTTCCAGGCCTTTACGAAGGGATTCGCCCTACCCCTAGCCATCGTCTTTCGTCCTCCTGTCCGCGCGGCACCCTCACGGTACGCGCGCACTGACCACCATGGTCTCAGGTCGCGTGCGGCGGCGGGTCCTCACTCACCCGTCGAGCACTCGGCGGGACAGCTCCTCGGCCTCCGCCAGCCCGGCTCGCAGCCCGTCCAGCTCGCCGGTCAGCTCCGCAATCCGGTCCGCCGTGGTGTCCACGCCAGCGGACGCCCCGAGCGCGAGCAGCTCGGCAGTGCGCGCGACCAGCCCCTCCAGGCCCAGCGCGGTCGCCTGCATCCGAGCCAGGATCATGTCGCGGGCGCCGGACAGCCGCTCGGCGACGGCGAGCTGCTGCTCGACGCTGTCCAGCGACCGCTGTCGCTCCGCGCGCAGGCGCTCGGAGTCGGCCTGGCGCACCGCCTGGGCCAGCCGGCCCCGCTCGGCCGTCAGCCGCTCCGCCGGAACCCTGTCCAGCGCGTTCTCCACGGCGGTCACCTGCCCGGCGAACCGGCGCATCGTGTCCACCGTCTCGGCCGCCTCGTCGCGTACCGGCCCGAGCCGCGCACGGTCGACGGGGGACGGCGAGTCGACCAGCTCGGCCAGCGACCGCGCCGCGCCCTGAGCCCGGTCCAGCCAGTGCTGGGCCGGGCTCCCGCGGCGCGGCTGCGGCAGCGGCACCGGGCCGGGACGAGACCGCTCCGACCGGCGGGCGAGCGCGCTGGCCAGCACCTTCGCCCCGTACACCGCGCCGGCCACGCCGAGCCCGAGCGGCACCGCCGCGGTGCTCGCCGAGGCGACCGCCCACGCCAACCCGCCCGCGACGCCGGCCACGATGCCGCCCCACGGGTCGAGCAGGTCGTCACGGAGTCCCACAGTCACAGTCTGCCGCCTACCGGAGCGACCGCATGCCAGCACCCCGCAGCGCTGCGCTCAGAAGTTCGACAGGACCGCGGTGAACACCTTGTCGATGGTCGCCGGGTCGCTGGCGTCGTAAGCGGCCGCTCGCGAGGCCGACGCGATCGACCGCAGCACCCCGATGTCGGCCTTCTCGCCGTACGCGATCGGGAACACCCGAACCGCCGTGTCGGTGCTCTCGCTGCTGACGTCGGCCACCAGGGAGTCGAGGTTGTTGTCCGGCGGGTACTCGTTCTTGCCGTCGGTAAGCAGCACGACGGCGTTGATCTTGTCTCGCGCGAACGACGCCTGCACCGCGCCGACCGCGCCGCGGGTGGTCGCGTAGAGCGCGGTCCCACCGTCGGCGACCAGGTCCTTGACCTTGGCCTGGAACGCCGGCAGCACCGTCGCGACCGGCCCGGTGGGCACCAGCTCGATCCAGGGTTTGCCGCCCTCGGCCCGGGGCGTGCTGAAGATCCACAACCCGAGCTGGTCGTCGGGGGCGAGCTGGGTGACCGCGCCGAGCGCCGCCTGCTTCGCGAGGTCGATCTTGCTCCGGCCGTCGGCGGCCGGGACCGGCTCGTTCATCGACCCGCTCACGTCGATGACCACCAGCACCCGGGCCCGCTTGCGCAGCACCGACCAGGACTTGGCGACCTTGTCCAGGACGGTGGGCGCCGGCGGGTCGATGACCGACAGCCGGCGGTCGGGCAGCAGCCCGTTGTCCCGGCTGATGGGCGGGCCGACTTTCCCGTCGAAGCTGCGGAACGCCGCGTCGGTGAACCGCTTCTGCTGGGCGGGCTCGCGGACGAAGGCCAGGAAGTCCCTGGCCGCGGCCCGCTTCGTGCCGTCGACCCACTGGGCGTTCAGCACCACGTACGGGTTGTCGGACAGCAGCGTGCCTTCCTTCGGGTAGATCGCCACCAGCGGCACCTGCGGCTTGCCGCGCTGGCCGAGCGTCTTGGGGTCCCCGCTCGGGTTGCCCTGGTTGTAGTCCCAGACCGACTTCTCCTCGACGGTGACCGCGCTGATGTACGTGAGCCCCTGCCCTTTCTCGGCGGCCGCGTACAGGTTCTCCAGGAACGTCAGCGTCGTGTCGCCGTAGTGGACGACGCTGCGCTCGATCTGCTCGACGTAGTCGACCACCTTCGGGTTGGCGACGTCCTTGGCGCTGAGATCACTGGACCTGCCGGTGGCAGCGAAGTAGGTGCCGATCGTGGCGTTCAGGCCGGAGGTGGAGAAGTTGGGGTTGGTCTTACCGAGCTTGAACGCGCCCCACTCGGGATGCCCGCGGGCGCCCCAGCCCTGGCTGCTCTTCGCCAGAGCGAGCACGTCGCCCCAGCCGAGCTGCGCATTCGGCCAGCCGAGCGCCTCAGCCATCGGCTT
>Ga0066388_100000672_pt1 | contig 17089 bp, 14 predicted proteins | sample PanSoiMetaGPlot6_FD_64539 | JGI IMG/M metagenome (GOLD analysis project Ga0066388, IMG submission 64539) | Tropical forest soil microbial communities from Panama analyzed to predict greenhouse gas emissions - Panama Soil - Plot 6 (Hybrid Assembly) | ecosystem: Environmental > Terrestrial >... | reverse complement strand
CGGGGCGCACCTGACGCCGGTCACGATGGAGGTCCCGGGCGACGTGTCGAGCGCGGCGTTCCTCGTGGTGGCCGCCCTCGTCCTTCCCGACTCCTGGATCCACATCGAGAACGTCCTCCTCAACCCCGCCCGGACCGCCTTCATCGACATCCTGCGCGAGATGGGCGGCCACGTCGAGACGGGGGTCCGGCACACGCAGCCGGAGCCGGTCGGCTGGATCGAGGCCCGCACGTCACGCCTCCACGGCGTCGACGTGGGGGGCGACGTCGTGCCCGCGCTGATCGACGAGATCCCGGCCCTCGCGGTGGCGGCCACGCGCGCGGAAGGAACGCTCGGCGTGTCGGGGGCGGGCGAGCTGAGAGTGAAGGAGACCGACCGCATCGCGGCGCTCGCCGAGGGCCTGCGGGCGATGGGGGCGCGCGTCGAAGAGCGCCCCGACGGGCTTTCCGTCACCGGCGGCGCGCCGTTGCGGGGAGCCCGCGTCCGCGCCCACGGCGACCATCGGATCGCCATGGCCCTGTCGGTGGCCGCCCTGGCGGCGCGCGGCGACAGCCACGTCGAAGAGGCGGAGTGCGCGTCGGTCTCCTTCCCGGAGTTCTACGCGTTCCTCGAGCGGGGCGCGGCGGGCGACCGTGGCCGGCGGGGCTGACCCGACGCGCGTGGTGCTCGTGGGCTTCATGGCCTGCGGCAAGACCACGGTCGGGGAGAGCCTCGCCCGCCGGCTCGGCTGGACGCTCGTGGACATGGACGCCGAGATCGAGCGGGCGGCCGGCCTCTCGGTGGCCGCGATCTTCCAGAGCCGAGGGGAGGCCTTCTTCCGCGAGGAGGAGCGGCGGCTCGCCCTCGCCCTGCAGGAGCGCGACCGCGTCGTCGTCGCGGCGGGAGGCGGCGCCTTCGCGACGCCGGCGACGCGGGAGACGCTCCGGCGCGGTGCGGCCACCGTGTGGCTGCGGTGCGACCTCCGGATTGTCCTCGACCGGGTGCGGTTCGACGGCAGTCGACCGCTGGCGCCAGATCGTGAGACAATCGGCCGCTTGTTCGCCGAGCGGGAGCCTGCCTACCGTCTCGCCGACCTCACCGTCGACGCCTCCCGGCGCTCTCCCGAGGCGGTGGCGCGGGAGATCGCGGACAACCTGTTCGCGAGCAACGCGGCCGCCGTCGATGCCGGAGGACGACCCGATCGATGAAATACCTCGTCATCTCCGACATCCACTCCAACCGGGAGGCCCTCGCCGCGGTGCTGTCCTTCGTGCGCCGCAAGCCGTGGGACAAGGCGGTGTGCCTGGGCGACGTCGTCGGCTACGGCGCCAATCCCAACCAGGCCGTGGACATGGTGAAGAAGCTGCGGCCGCTGTTCGCGGTGCGCGGCAACCACGACAAGGTCTGCTCCGGTCTCGAGGAGGGCGAGCTGTTCAACCGCATCGCCCTCGAGGCCGCGCTGTGGACGCGCCGCAAGCTGACCCGGCCGAACCACCGCTGGCTGCGCGCCCTGCCCCAGGGCCCGCGGGAGGTGGACGGGCGGTTCGCGATCTGCCACGGGACGCCCATCGACGAGGACGCCTATATCTTCGGCGAGATCGAGGCGCTCAACGTCTTCCGCCACACCGAGTACCCGCTCTGCTTCTTCGGCCACTCCCATTTCCCGGTGATCTTCGCCCTGTCGCCTGACGCGATCACGACGATCCTGACCGTCGCCCCGTCGTTCCGGTTCAAGCTCCGGGACGGCGTGCGCTACCTGATCAACCCCGGCTCGGTGGGCCAGCCTCGCGACGGCAACCCGCTCGCCTCGTTCGCGCTCTTCGACAGCGACTCGCGCGTGGTGACGATCCACCGCATCCCCTACCAGATCGAGGCCACCCAGCAGAGGATCCTCAAGGCGGGCCTGCCCCGCCCGCTCGCCGACCGGCTCTCGATCGGCCGGTAGGCTCTCCGATGCCCGCTCCTCGACGACCCGCCCGGCGGCGCTCGCTGTCCATTCTCGCGGCCACCGCGTGGGTCCTGGGCGCCTCGATCCTGCTGGCGGGTTGCGGAGGCGGCGGGTCTCCGTCGTCGTCGACCCCGGCGGCTTCCGCTCCGACGGCCGCGCCCGCCGATTCCCTTCCCGCCGGGGTGGTGCTGCAGTTCGTCTCCGGCGAGACGGGCGCCCCGGTGGGGCCCGCCACCGTCACGGTGGCCGGACGGACGTACTCCAGCCCGGGCGGCTCGGTGACGCTCGCGGAAAGGGTGCCTCTGAGCGCCGAGCTGGACGTCGTGGTCCCGGACATGCTCGAGCGCAGGACGCTGATACGGGACGCCGCCACGATGCGGTTCTCGTTGTGGCCGAGCCGGAGCCCCACCGGGCTGGACGACGGCTTCACCCAGTCGATCGTCTATTCCCGCACCAGCGGGACGAGCCCGCTACGGCGGCTCGCGCGGGGCACGACCCGCGTCGCGGTCGTCCCCTCCGCCGACATCCGCGCGGACGGCGAGGCGATGGCGGCCCACCAGGACGCGATCGACCGCCTCAACGCCGCCGCCGGGGGGGAGGTGGTCTACGCCCTCGCCGCCGAGCGGCCGGCCACCGGCGCGTACGTCGAGACGCGGATGGACGCCAGCGACTCGACCTGCACCGGGGCCAACATCCTCGCGTTCGAGCAGGACTTCACGAGGGGAGGCGAGACCGTGCGCTCGGTGATCGTCTTCTGCGACTACCGCGTCGCGCGCACCCCGACCGTGACCCACGAGATGGGCCACACCTTCGGGCTCTCCCATTCGCCCGACAAGGGCGAGGTCATGTACGCCTACTACAACGGCCACGGCGGCGTCGATTTCAGCGCACGCGAAGCCCTCGCGATGAAGCTGATGATGCAGCGGCGGGGAGGCAACGTCTTCCCGGACGACGACCGGACCGTCACCGGGTCCACGGCGCTCCAGGTCCACCTCACGGCCTGCGGGCCGGGCGCTCGCTGAGCTAGACCGCTCCCGCGAGAAGCGCCAGCAGCGCGACCGTGAACAGCGCGATACGGGCGAGGCCCAGGCGCGTGGCCGGGAGCGCCCCGAGGCCGAGCAGCGCCGCCGTCCCCGCTCGCGCCACGGCGTCCGTGGCGTAGGTCCCCTCCCCGCGCCAGCCTTCGAAACCCGCCGTCGCCGCGGCGAGCAGCGCCGCCGCCGCCGCGAGGGCGAGCACCGGCTTCGTATCCGCGCCCGCCGTGCTCGCAGATTCACTTCGCGCGAGCGGACGCTCATCCGCCAGCATCCGCAGCACACCGAGCACGAGCAGGCCGGCCGCCAGGGCCAGGGCCGCGAGGTCGAGGGCGCCCGCGGCGAGCGCGCCCTCGCCCCCCTGCGACACCTGCGCCCCCGTCACGGCCACCCCCAGGCCCGCCAGCCCCGCGCCGAGGACGAGGAGCCGCCGGCCCAGCGACAGCGCCTGTGACGTCGGAGCCGGCGCGGCCAGGAAGTGCACGGACGTTCCCAGCGTTCCCGCCAGCGTGACCAGCAGCGCGACTCCGAGCACGAGCGAGGCGCCCGGCAGCTCCACGCGGGACGCGCCCGCGCCGACACCGAACTGCCAGCGCAGGACGTTGCCGCCGTCGAGGAGCGCCAGCGACAGGACGAGGGCGGCGCCCCCCAGCATCGCGGCCCCGGGAGCGCCGGGGCGCCCCGCCGCGCGCTCCTCGGCGGAGCGCTGGAAGGCCGCCGCGGCCAGCGCCAGGGCGAGGGCGGCGATGAGCGGCGTGATCCCAGGGCCCGACGATGACGGCGGCCGGAGCGCCACGACCACCGCCGCCGCGCCCGCGACAAGGTACGGAAGGCTTCGCGGCGCGACGAGGGCGGCGGCGACGGCGAGGACGGCCGCCGGCCACGCCGCCGGACGGCCCGTGGCGACCAGGAGGAGCGCGGAGGCCACGGCCAGCCCGCGACCCGCGAGCGCGGGCGCGCGGCCGTGGACGCTCCCGATCTCGGCCAGGACGCTCGCCGCCGCCAGCGCGAGCGCGGCCGCGGCCGCCACGAGGCTCACGCGGGCCGGGCCTCCAGGGCCGCGCCGGCCGCCATGAGCAGGAGACCCCCGAGCGCGAGGGCCGCCGCCGGCTCGCGGCTCACCCGAAGCGTCACGACCTCGCGCGGGACGACCTCCGTGAGGGACAGGACGCGGTCGAGGCCCTCGGGCTTGTGGATGCCGGGCATGGCCCGGATCACGAAGACGCGCCAGGAGGCGCTCCCCCGCCTCACGCCGAGCAGCGCGGCCGGGTTGCGGGGCTCGTTCGAGCGCGAGTAGGGCTGCTGCTTCGCGTCGAGGGCGAAGTCCGGGAAGTAGCGCTCGAGGCCGATCTCCAGCCCGTCGACCGTCGCGGGCGCGTTCGCGGCCACGTCGACGAGGCGCGACCCTTGCGGGCCCGCGACCGAGATGCGCAGCACCGAGGGCTCGGCGCCGGGAACCGTATCGGCGAGGCCGATCCGCAAGCCGCCCTGGGACGCCGAGCGGCCGCGTCCGACGACGAGGCGGGCATCGGCGCCGCTGCGCAGGAGGACCGCCCCCCCGGGCTCGATCTTCTCCGCGACGAGGTCGAAGCCGAGCGGCCGCAGGCCGAGAGGCTGCCCGTCGGGCCCCTCTTCCTCGTACCGATTCGTTCCCGAGCCCGCCTCGAGCGTGAGCGTGCCGTGATGGCCGCGGAGGCCGTCGTAGCCGAGAGCGGCCGCCACCGCGAGGGCGCCCAGGCCGACGATGCGGCCTCCGGCGCGCCGAGCCCCCGCGAAGAGGCCGACCACGAGCAACAGGGCCAGGGCCGCCGTCACCGCCGGGGGCGGCGCGATGGGCAGCGCGGGATGGAGACACACCGCCAGGAGGACGGCGCAGGCGGTGACGAAGCCGGGAGACGCGACGAGCCTCAACGCTTCTTCACCGTCACCGCGAGGCCGGCCCCCTCGCGATAGAGGATCGTCTCCAAGGCGGGGTCGGCGTTCACGTCCTTCAGGTAGTCCGTCACCCCCGGCATGCCCACGTTGTGCGCGAGGAGCAGGCCGCCCGGGCGCACGAGGGGGACGAGCTTCCGCAGGTAGTCGACGTAGCCCTCCTTGTCCGCGTCGATGAACACCACGTCGACGGGCCCCTTCAGCGTGGCGAGCTTCTCGTGGGCGTCGCCTTCCACGACCGTGACCATCGCCTCGACCCCCGCGCGCTGGAAGTTCCGGCGGGCGGCGGCCGCGCGGCCGGGGTCGATCTCGAAGGTGACCAGGCGGCCGCCGGTGCCCAGGAGGGCGAGGCAGAACCAGAGGCCGGAATACCCCGTCGACGTGCCGACCTCGACGACGGTCTGGGCGCCCGCCGCCTCCGTGAGCAGCCGCAGCGCCCGGCCGTCCTCGGGAGGCACGCTCAGGTACGTCTTGCCCGTCGCGCGCATGTCGTCGAGCACCGAGACGATCCGCTTCTCGGCTTCCGCCCGGGCGGCCGCGGGCGCTCCCCGGGCGGGCGGCGCCAGCGCGAGCCCCGCGATCGCGACCCCCGTCAGCACCCGTCCCATCGGCTCCCCTTTCCGACAAGGATGTTAGACCATTCAGTGAGCCAGCGGTCCCGGGGCCGGCGGGCGGGCCCCGGGGAGCCCGCGAGGAGAGTGGCTTGGGCGTCGAGCTGTTCCTGGTCGACGAAGGGAACGAGTTCCAGCAGCTGCTTCGCGACGAAGCAGTGGCGGCGGCTCGGCGCGCCGGGCTCGATCTGGCGACGCACTTCACCGGCGACGACTTCTCGGCCCAGCTCGCCCAGCTGCGGGAGTGCGTCGCCCGCCGGCCCCAGGCGATCCTCGTCCTTTCCGTGCGAGACCGCGGCCTGGGGCGGGTGGTGGCGAAGGCCGCCCGCCAGGGGACGCACTGGGTCTTCCTCAACCGCTCCGAGGATGACGTGGACGAGCTGCGCCGGCAGCACCCGGCGGTGGCCCTGACGACGGTCTGTCCCGACGAGACCGAGACGGGCCGCATCCAGGGCCGCCTCTTCCGCCTCCTGCTGCCGGCGGGGACCCGGGCGCTCTACGTCCAGGGCAGCCGGCGCAGCCTCGCCGCCCGGGACCGCACCGCCGGCGTGCAGGAGGCGCTCGCGGGGACCGGGCTCGACCTCGCGCTCATCGAGGCGGGCTGGAGCGCGGCCGAGGGTCGCGACGCGGTCCGCGACTGGCTGCGCGTGGCCGGCCGGACCGTCATGCGCCTCGGCCTCGTCGGCGCCCAGAGCGACCTCATCGCCACCGGCGCGCGCGATGCCTTGCACGCGGTGGCCGCGGAGCTGGGCCATCCGGAGTGGACGTCGGTGCCTCTCGTCGGCTGCGACGGCACGCCGGGACTGGGCCAGCGGCTCGTGAGGGAGGGACAGCTGAGGGCGACGGTCGTGCTTCCCCGCTGGACGGGGCTCGCGATCGAGACGATCGCGCGGACCCTCGGCTCGCGCCAGCTCCCGCCTCCGCTCGTGTCCGTGAAGGGCACCGCGTTCCCGCCCGAGGACCAGCTGCGCGGGTGACAGTACCACTTTGCCAACTGGTCCGGTCGCGAAAGCGCATTCATTCGCGTTCGGACGCGTTGCAGCCATTTTGTCGTTGACACTCGCGCGAACGCGCCCGTAGGCTACCGTACCGAGACGACCCGAGGAGGAGCAGTGGCACCGACCTCGTCTCCCAACGGCTCCACGCAGTTTCCCGACGGCTTCGTATGGGGCGCCGCCACGTCCGCCTATCAGATCGAGGGCGCCGCCCGCGCCGACGGCCGCGGCGAGTCGATCTGGGACCGCTTCTGCCGCACCCCGGGGAAGGTCGAAGGCGCCTCGAGCGGCGACGTGGCCTGCGACCACTACCACCGCTTCCGCGACGACGTGGCGCTCATGAAGAGCCTCGGGCTGAAGGCGTACCGGTTCTCCGTCTCGTGGCCGCGGGTGCTGCCCGACGGCCGCGGGCGCGTGAACGCGCCCGGACTCGACTTCTACAGCCGGCTCGTGGACGAGCTGCTCGGCGCGGGCATCGTCCCCTACGCCACCCTCTTCCACTGGGACCTGCCCCAGCGACTGCAAGACGAGGGCGGCTGGCCGCGGCGCGAGACGGCCGAGGCGTTCCTCGAGTACGTGGACGTGGTCGTGCGGCGCCTGGGCGACCGGGTGCGGCACTGGATCACCCACAACGAGCCGTGGTGCGCGAGCCTCCAGTCGTACCAGATCGGACGCCACGCCCCCGGAATGACCGACTGGCCGGCCGCCCTCGCGGCCAGCCACCACCTGCTCCTCTCCCACGGGTGGGCGGTCCCCGTCGTCCGTGACCTCTGCCGCGGGGCCGACGTCGGCATCACGCTCAACCTCACGCCGGCCGAGCCCGCCTCGCCGAGCTGGGCCGACCGCGATGCCTGCCGCCACTTCGACGGCTACTTCAACCGCTGGTTCCTGGACCCGCTGTACGGGCGCGGGTACCCGGGCGACATGATCGCCGACTACGCTTCCGACGGACGGCTCCCGCGGGAGTGGCCGCGGGTGGTCCGGCCCGGGGACCTGCGGGCCATCGCGGAGCCCACCGACTTCCTCGGCGTGAACTACTACAACCGGACGGTCGTCCGCAGCGAGACGCTGCCGGAGGCCCAGAACCACCCGCGCACGGTGTTCCTCGCCCCGCCGTCCGAGTGGACGGAGATGGGCTGGGAGGTCCATCCCGACGGGCTCTACCGCACGCTCTGCCGGATGCACTTCGAGTACGGGGCGCCGCGCCTGTACGTGACCGAGAACGGAGCGAGCTGGTCGGACGGGCCCGGGCCGGACGGCCGCGTGCCCGACCGCCGGCGGCTCGACTTCCTGCGGGACCACTTCCGGGCGGCCCGGAAGGCGATCGCCGCCGGCGTCCCCCTCGAGGGCTACTTCGTCTGGTCCCTGCTCGACAACTTCGAGTGGGAACGCGGCTACTCGCAGCGGTTCGGGATCGTGTGGGTCGACTATCCCACCCAGCGGCGCATCCCCAAGGACAGCGCCGTGTGGTACCGCCGCGTGATCCAGGCCAACTCCGCCGAAGCTCCCTAGCGTCGCTTCTTCGGCCGCCGGGTCCTTCGCACCGCCGGGCTCGGGGCGGGAGGCGGCGCCGTCGAGGAGCGGAGCACGAGGTCGGTGTGGAAGGTGGGCTGCACGAATCGCCGCCCGCGCAGCTCCTCGAGGAGCGCGCGCGCGGCGGCCACCCCCATCTCCACCACCGGCTGGCGGATGGTCGTCAGCGGAGGCCACGTGTACGCCGCGCTCGGCTGGTCGTCGAAGCCGATGATCGAGACGTCGCGCGGCACGCGCACCCCGAGCCGGAACAGGGCGAGACCGGCGCCGCAGGCCATCTGGTCGTTCCCCGCGAAGATGGCGGTGAACGGCACGCCCGCCCGCAACAGCTTCTCGGTCGCCGCGAGGCCCGACTGCTCCTCGAAGTCGCCTTCGACGATCAGGGCGGGGTCGAGCGGGATGCCGGCCTCCGCGAGGGCCCGCTCGTAGCCCTCCCGCCGGGCCAGGGAGTCGCCGTGCCAGGGCAGGCCCGTGATGTAGGCGATGCGGGTGTGGCCGAGGTCGAGCAGGTGGCGGGTGGCCTTGTACCCGCCCTCGTGGTTCTCGACGCGCAGGCACCGGCGCTCCAGGCCGTGGATCGTGCGCGCGATGGCGACGAGGGGCAGGCGCTTGGCGACGCCGACGAGCTCCTCGTCCGCGAGGTGGCCGCCCACGACGATCAGGGCCTCGATGCGGTGGCTCAGGAGCAGGTCGAGGGCGAGGGCCTCCTCCGCCGGCTGCTCACCGCTGGCGAACAGCGGGTAGTAGGCGCTCCCGCGCAGGCCCTGCTCCACGCCCTTCAGGAGCCGCGAGTAGAAGGGGTTCGAGATCCCCTGGGGGAGGACGCCGATGGCCTGGGTGTGCCCGCGGGCCAGCTCGCGGGCCACCACGTTCGGCCGGTAGCCGAGCTCCTCCACCGCCTTGAGCACCGCCGTCCGCTTGGAGCGCGCGACCGGCACGGTCTTGTTCAGTACCCGCGACACGGTGGCGAGCGACACGCCGGCGTGCTCGGCGATGTCGCGCATCGTGACCTCCTGCCCGTCCCGCGGGGGGGGCGTCGTGTCGGCCATGGCTCCTCCCGCCCCGGATCTTGACACTCGCGGGAAAACCCTGGCAACTCCTGCTAACGTTGCCGCCAGCATGCGCTCCTCCCTCCCCCCGCTCAGCGCGATCGGCCTCGTCGCCGCCCTGGGCCTCCCGGGGTCCGCCTGTGCCGGCGAGCCCGCGACCGGCCGCGCGGCCGTGAGCGAGGCGATCAAGCTCGATCAGGTCGGCTACCTGCCGTCCCGGACCAAGCTGGCGATGGTGACGAGCGCGCAGGCCACGGGGCCGTTCCGCGTCCGGCGGGTGGCCGACGGCAGCGAGGCCGCGAGCGGGACACTGGGGCCGGCCGTCGCCGATCCCGACACGGGCGACACCGTGCGCATCGCGGATTTCTCCGAGCTCGGCCAGACGGGCTCTTTCTACCTGGACGTGGCCGGGGTCGGGACCAGCTACGAGTTCGACATCGCCCCGAACGTCTACGCGAGCGTGTTCACGGTCGCGATGCGCGCCTTCTACGGCCAGCGCTGCGGGACCGCCGTCGACATGGCCCCCGCCTACCCCGGCTACCGCCATCCCGCGTGCCACGTGGCGGGGACGCCGAACCCCGACGCGGCGATGCACGCATCTTCCGGCGCGACCGGCGCGCGGGAAGCCGGCCAGGGCTGGCACGACGCGGGCGACTACGGCAAGTACGTCGTGAACTCCGGCATCACCGTGGGCGAGCTGCTCTGGGCCTACGACGCGTTCGCGGACCGCATCGGCGGCGTCCGCCTGGACATCCCGGAGTCGGGCAACGCCGTGCCGGACGTCCTCGACGAGGTCCGCTTCAACCTGGACTGGATGCTCAAGATGCAGGACCGCGACGGAGGCGTGTGGCCCAAGCTGACGAGCGAGCGCTTCGGCTCGTTCGTCATGCCCCACCTCGACGACGGCGGCCCCCGGTACGTGATCGGCACCGGCTCCGCTCCGTACAAGAGCTCCTGTGCCACCGGCGACTTCGCCGCGGTCATGGCGTCCGCCGCGCGCGTCTACCGTCCCTTCGATCGCGCGTTCGCCGAGGCCGCCCTCGGCGCCGCCGAGAGCGCCTGGCGTTGGCTCTCCGCCAACCCGAACGTCACGTTCCGGAACTGCTGCGGCGTGCAGACCGGCGAGTACGGCGACTCGGACTGCTCGGACGAGCGGCTGTGGGCGGCGGCGGAGCTGTTCCGGACGACGGGCGCCTCCGAATACGACGCTCACTTCACCGCGAGCTACGCCGCGCGCGGCCCGGCGGTCACCGCCGGCCCGCCGCAGTCCTGGCCGGACGTAGGCAACCTCGCGATGTTCGCCTACTATTTCTCCGGCCAGCCCGGCGCGGGCGAGGCGGTCCGCTCGCGGATCCGCGACGACATGCTCTCCGCGGCCGACGCGATCGTGGCCCGCACCCGCGCGAACCCGTACCGCGTCAGCCTGCGCCCGGAGGACTACGTGTGGGGCTCGAACGGGGTCGTCGCCAACTACGGCCTCCTGCTGCTCCTCGCCAACGCCGTGCGGCCGACACCCGCCTACCTCGACGCGGCCGCCGACGACCTGCACTACCTCCTCGGGCGGAACAGCTTCGGGCTCTCGTGGGTGACCCAGGTCGGCGACCGGCCGTTCCGTAACCCGCATCACCGGCCGAGCGGCGCGGACACGAACGCGGAGCCCTGGCCGGGGCTGCTCTCGGGCGGTCCCAACCGCTACGGCGGCGATCCCGTGATCGACGCCCTGCCCGCGACGCCCGTGGCCCGCCGGTACCGGGACGATCAGGCCTCCTACGCCTCCAACGAGATCGCGATCAACTGGCAAGCACCCCTCGTCTTCCTGCTCGCGGGCCTGCTGCCGGAAGGAGGCCGATGAGCGCGCGCCTGTTGGTGAGCCTCCTGGCCGGGGACCAGGAGTTCCAGCGGCTCCAGGCCGACGACGCCCGCACGGCGGCCGCGCGCAGCGGGCTCACCGTCGACATCGTCTTCGCGGAGAGCAGCGCGATCCTGCAGATCCAGCAGCTCTACAAGGCGATCCACCGGCCCGCGGAGGAACGCCCCCGGGCGATCATCGTGGAGACGGTCGTGGGCGAAGGCCTCGAGCGCGTCGCGCGGGCCGCCACCCAGGCCGGGATCGGCTGGGTCCTCATCAACCGCCGCGTCTCCTACCTCGAAGACCTGCGTCGCCGGCATCCCGAGCTGCCGATCAGCTCGGTGGGCACGGACCAGGTCGAGATCGGCCGGATCCAGGCCCGCCAGTTCCGCGCGCTCGTTCCCTCCGGCGAGGCGCTGGTCTTGTACCTCCAGGGGCCCCCCGACACGTCCGTGGCCCGGGAGCGCCTGCAGGGCGCGCAAGAAGGCCTCTCCGGCTCCGGGATCCAGCTCCGGGTCCTCGACGGGGACTGGACGGAGCTGGGCGGGGGAAAGGCCGTCGAGAGCTGGCTCCGGCTCCGCACGTCGGAAGGCGTCCGGCCCGATCTCGTCGGGTCCCAGAACGACGCGATGGCGGTGGGGGCCCGCCGGGTCCTGCAGCGCGCGGGCGCCCGGCCCGAGCTGGCCCGCCTGCGGTTCACCGGGTGCGACGGCCTCGTCGACGGCGGCCAGCGCCTCGTGGGGACCGGCGAGCTTGCCGCGACCGTGATCACGCCGTCCAACACGGGGCCGGCCGTCGACCTCGTCGCGCGGGCCCTCAGGTCGAAATCGTCCCCCCCCGCGGAGATGGTCCTCCCGCCCATTTCGTACCCGCCCCTGGACGTGTTGCTCCTGCGCCAGGCGGGGCGCGGGCCGACGCCGCGCGCGGAAGTGTGACGGAAGGAGGCCCCACGGCGACCTGGGAAGAGAGATGGCATCCCCTTCGCGAGGAGTGGGTGATCGTGGCCGCGCACCGGCAGGACCGGCCGTGGATCGGGCAGACGGTGGATCGCGCGGCGCGGACCGTGCCGCCGTACGACCCGGCGTGCACGTTCTGCCCGGGCAACGTGCGGGTGAGCGGCGCGCGCAACCCGGACTACGACCGCATCTTCGTCTTCGACAACGACCACCCCTGCGTGGGCGACGCGGCACCCGCCCCGGCCCCCGCGCCGGCGTTCTTCCGCGCCCAGCCCGCGCGCGGGGTGGCCCGGGTCGTCTGCTACACGCCGCGCCACGACCTGAGCCTCGCGGAGCTGGACGTCTCCGGCGTCGAGGCGCTGCTCGTGACCTGGCAGGAGCAGTACCGGGAGCTGGGCGCCCGGCCGGGCGTGCGGCACGTGCTCGTCTTCGAGAACCGCGGCGAGGTCGTCGGCGTCAGCAACCCGCACCCCCACGGCCAGATCTACGCCACCAACTTCGTCTTCAAGACGATCGACAGCGAAGCGCTCGCCAGCCGCCGCCACCGCGACGAGACCGGGCGGGTCCTCTTCCAGGACGTGCTCGCGGCCGAGCGCTCCGACGGGCGTCGCATCCTTCACGAGAACGGCTCGGCCGTCGCCTTCGTCCCCTACTTCGCGCGCTACGCGTACGAGGTCTACGTGGCGCCCCTCGCCACCCACCCCAGCCTGGCCGCCCTCAGTGACGGCGAACGGAAGGACCTCGCGGTGGCCCTCAAGCGCGCGCTCGTGCAGTACGACAACCTGTGGCGCGCCCCGTTCCCGTACGTGATGGCGCTGCACCAGGCCCCCACCGACGGCGCGGACCACCGCGGCTTCCACTTCCACATCGAGCTGCATCCTCCCCTGCGCAAGCCCGGCCTGCTGAAGTACCTCGCGGGACCGGAGATCGGCGGCGGCAGCTTCCTCTCCGACACGTCGCCCGAGGACAAGGCCGCCGAGCTCAAGGCCACGCCCGAGCGCCACTACCGGGAGGAGGCGGGAGCGGAGGCGTGATCGAGGCGCGGGGGCTCCTCGGGCCGGTCCGCCGGATCCACGACTCGATCCGCGACGCGGTGGTCGCCGTGTTCTCGGCGGGGAGCGACGGGCTCGCGCGCGTCGAGCGCGAGGCCGAGGGGGACACGATCTACGCGGTGGACCGCGTCAGCGAGGAGAAGCTCCTCGAGCTGGTGCACCGGGAGCTGGCCCCGCTCGCCACGGTCCTCGTGATCGCGGAGGGCCTTCCCGCGGAGGGCGTCGTCGTCCCCGCCGGGCGGCCGCCCGCGGAGGCCGCTCTCCGGGTCGTGGTCGATCCCATCGACGGCACCCGGGGGCTGATGTACCAGAAGCGGAGCGGGTGGATCCTCACGGGGGTCGCGCCGAACCGCACGCCGCCTCCGACCCTGCGCGACGTGGTCCTCGCCGTGCAGACCGAGATCCCGCTGGTGAAGCAGCACCTCTCGGACACGCTGTGGGCGGTGCGCGGCGAAGGCGCGCACGCGGAGCGCACGGACCGGACGACCGGCGCGCGGTCGCCGCTGCGCCTGGAGCCGTCGCGCGCGCGGACGATCGCCCACGGGTTCGCCATGGTGTCGCGCTTCTTCCCCGGCGCGCGCGAGGAGCTGGCCGCCATCGACGAGGAGATCGTGGCGGGGGCGCTGGGGCCGGTGGCCCGCGGAAAGGCCCACTGCTTCGAGGACCAGTACATCTGCACGGGCGGCCAGCTCTACGAGCTCGCCGCCGGCCACGACCGTTTCGTGGCCGACCTGCGGCCGCTCATGGAGACCGTGCTCGCGCGGCGCGGCCTCGCGCTCGGCATCTGCTGCCACCCGTACGACCTCTGCACCGAGCTGATCGCCCGCGAGGCAGGCGTGATCGTGACCGGGATCCCGGGCGGCCCCCTGGACGCGCCGCTCACCCTGGACGCGGACGTGGCCTGGGCCGCATACGCCAACGCGGCGATCCAGGCCCAGATCGCGCCCCGGCTGGAGGCCGCGCTGCGCCGGCGCGGGCTCCTCTGAGCGCGCCCGAGCTGCCCGACGCGGAGCGCTTCCTCGAGACGCTCCGCGCGCTGGCCGACAACCCCCTGCCCGAGGCGCGCGCGCTCTTCGCCCCCGGCCGCGAGGTCTTCGTGGCCCGCGCGCCCGGCCGGCTCGACGTCATGGGCGGCATCGCCGACTACTCGGGGTCGCTCGTGCTCCAGCTCCCGATCCGCGAGGCCGCGTTCGCGGCGGTCCAGCGCGACCCCGAGCGCCGGCTGCGCATCGTGAGCCTGCCGGGCCCCGCCGAGCGCGCGCCGGCCTACGAGATGCCGCTGGACGCTTTCCGGGACGGAGAGGGTCCGCTGCCGTACGGAGCGGCCCGGGAGCTGTTCGCGAAGGACCCGAGGTCGGCGTGGGCCGCCTACGTGGCGGGGGCCTTCCTCGTCCTGACGCGCGAGCGCGGCGTCGTCTTCCGGGAGGGCGCGCGCATCCTCGTCGCCTCCGACGTCCCGGAAGGCAAGGGCGTGAGCTCCTCGGCCGCCCTCGAGGTCGCGGTCATGACCGCGGTGGCCGCGGCGTTCGGCCTGGCGCTCCCCGCGCGCGAGCTCGCCCTGCTCTGCCAGCAGGTCGAGAACCGGGCCGTGGGCGCGGCCTGCGGCGTGATGGACCAGATGACGGCGGCGTGCGGCGAGGCGGACCGGCTGCTCGCGCTGCTGTGCCAGCCCGCCGAGCTGCAGGAGCCGGTCGCCCTCCCGCCGGACCTCACCGTGTTCGGGATCGACTCCGGCATCCGCCACTCGGTGTCCGGGGCCGACTACACGTCGGTGCGGGTGGCCGCCTTCATGGGCTACCGGATCATCGCCGACCGCGCCGGCGTCGCGGTGCGCGCGGCTCCGGACGGCCACCTGGTGGCCGACGACCCGCGGTGGCACGGCTACCTGGTCAACGTCGGCCCCGAGGTCTTCGCCGCGACGTTCGCGCCCGTGCTTCCCGAGCGCCTCCGCGGAGGCGACTTCCTCGCGCGCTACGGAGGCACCACCGACTCCGTGACACGCGTCGACCCGGGGCGCGAGTACGCGGTGCGTGCCGCCACCGCCCATCCGGTCCACGAGCACGCCCGCGTGCGCGCCTTCGCCGGCCTCCTGACCGGACCGCCGGGCCCCGCCCGCGACGCGAGGCTCGGTGAGCTGATGTACGCCTCGCACGCGAGCTACTCCGCATGCGGCCTCGGCTCACCGGGCACCGACCGCCTCGTCGAGCTGGTCCGCGAGGCCGGCGCGGCCGCGGGCCTCCACGGGGCGAAGATCACCGGTGGGGGCAGCGGGGGCACGGTCGCCGTGCTGGCGAGCCGTACCCCCGAGGCGGCGTCGGCCGTGCACCGGATCGCCGCGCGCTACGGCGAGGAAACGAACACGGCCGCCCGGGTCTTCTCCGGCTCGTCACCCGGCGCGGCCGCGTTTGGCGTCCTAAGCTGGGGGGCGCTAGCGGCGCGCCCCCCAGACCCCCCGCTCGCTTCGCGGGAGTGAATCCCGCTCCGCTCGCTGGCGTTGCCGTTCAGAACGTAATCTTTCCGACTCCCGCTCCCTGCTGGACTATCGACGGCACGTTGGCCGCGGGATCGAGGGGGAAGCTGTAGGGCGGCACGAACGTCCCCGGCGACGTCGTGATGCTGCTGGGGCCGCAGTTGACGAAGATGTTCGTGTTCACCTGGTTCACGAACCCGGCCACGGGGCTGAGGCTCGTGTCGGCCCGGATCGGGATGGGCACGGTGTCGAAGTAGTTGTTCTCCACGCGCACCTGGGCGTTCTGGCGCGAGGCGATGCCGTAGTCGCCGATGTCCAGGTAGTGGTTGTTGTAGACGTGCCCGGTGCCGAAGCGGATGCTGGGGTTGCGGCCGTCCACGTGCGTGAAGAGGTTGTGGTGGTAGGTGATCCGGAGGTGGCCGATGTCCTCGTCGCCCGTGTTCTCGCTGTTGCCCACCAGCGAGTTCTTGAAGTGGTCGTGGAACACGTTCCAGGACACGGTGATGAAGTCCGCCCCGTGGGTGACGTCGACCTGGCCGTCGTAGAAGTCGATGCCGTGGTCGAGGTCGCTGAAGAACTCGTTGTGGTCGATCCACACGTTGTGGGCGCCGTACTGGACGGTGACCTTGTCGATGGGCGCGAGCGGCTTCTCCATGATCAGGTTGCGGATGATCACGTTGGCGATCTGCCCGAACGCGCTGCTCTGCCCGACGGTGAAGCCGATACCCACGAGGTGGGCGCCGGGGGCGCCCAGGATGGACTTGTTGGAGCTGACCCGGATGGCCTCGTTGCCCGTGATGGTGCCCTGCACGCGGATGATGAGCGGCCCCGCCTGGGCGGCGAAAGTACGGAGCTGGTCGACGGTGGTGGCGGTCACCGTCGCTCCGCCCGCTCCGCCGGTGGTCCCGCCGTTGATGGCGGCGAAGCCGAAGAGGCCGAAGTCGAGGTTCCCCGTGTTCTGCGCGAAGTTGGCGGTCACGGTCTTGTTCGAGTTCATCGTGATCGTGGACGGGTTGGCCGTCCCCGCGAGGTTGCCGCTCCAGTCGACGAAGTGGAAGCCCGCGCCCGCGGTCGCGGTGAGGGTGACCACGGTCCCCGAGGGGTACGTCGCCTGGTTGGGGCTGCGTGACACGGTGCCCGTGCCGGTCACGTTCACGGTCAGCGTGAATGGCCCGGGGCTGACGGCGGTGAAGGTGGCGGTCACCGTCTTGTTCGCGTTCATCGTGATCGAGGACGGGTTGGCGGTGCCCGTCAGGTCGCCGCTCCAGCCCGTGAACTGGAAGCCGGCGGCCGGGGTGGCGGTCAGGCTGACCACGGTGCCCGCCGTGTAGCTCGCGGCGTTGGGGTTGCGGGCGATGGTGCCGGAGCCGCTCACGCTCGTGGTGAGGCTGAACGTGGTGGTCCCGCCGCCCGAGGGCGCGAACGACGCCAGCGAGTGGGCCAGCCGGTTGGCGCCCGAGTGGGTCCAGCTCAGCGTCGTCGAGCCCGCGGTGGCCACGGGCTTGGTGCTCGTGGCGCCCGTCATGCCGCTGGCCGCGATGTCCCAGCGCTCGGTCTGGCCGCTGCCCGCGGTGAACGATCCCGAGTTCCCGCTCCCCACCACGTCGACCACCCACGCGTTGGCGGTGGCGGTGGTGATGCTGGTCGAGATGGAGTCGGCGCCGCTCGTGTCGACGTTCGT
>Ga0066388_100000671_pt1 | contig 17104 bp, 13 predicted proteins | sample PanSoiMetaGPlot6_FD_64539 | JGI IMG/M metagenome (GOLD analysis project Ga0066388, IMG submission 64539) | Tropical forest soil microbial communities from Panama analyzed to predict greenhouse gas emissions - Panama Soil - Plot 6 (Hybrid Assembly) | ecosystem: Environmental > Terrestrial >... | reverse complement strand
CGATAGCGGCACGGGCTCGAGTTCGCTTCCACTGATCATTCCTGAAGGCATCGCCTACAACCGTCAAGGGTTTGGCCGCTGCTGCTCGGGCTGGGCGATTGGGCTGACAGAGCAACTGGCTGTTCAATGTGCTCTGCTTCAGAAATTTCGTGTGGCCGGAGTTAAGAAGGAAACACCTTCGCAAAGGCCCATGCCACCGCCCGCGGTGAGAAGCAGATCAAAATCTCCGATTTGTATGAGGCATATTTCTTGCCCGATCACGAGCTGGTCGCCCTCAGTCAATTGTCTGGCGAGCGTGCCAACTTCTACGACCTCGGCTTCTCATCCCCCAGATTGTTCAACCGCTTGTTGGGTAGGGTAGCCGCCACCATCGGTCCAGCCTCATAGCACGCCTGCTGCTCGGGTGCGCCATGGCAGCGCTCAATCTTTGACCGTCTTTTCATAAACCCGAGACAGAATCACAGCGGCATTGTCTCTGTAAATAACGTGCCACGGCTGTTGGCGCTCCAGTTCTTTGACGAGCGCACACTCAGGATTAAGGAACGCCCAGGAGATTCTGTACTGTGCGAGAAGCTCCCGCCAGTTGCCGACTCCACTGGTCATGGTCTGGTAGTCGGCTACTAGCTTGTCGCCGTACATATCGAATCGCGTATCTAAAAAAACCGGTGGGCAAGGGCTGAGATGCCAGATCATGACGTCGCCAAACTGAGCATCATTCAGCACTTTTCCGGCGGGCGCTGAGCTGGTTAGAAAGTTGATCGCCTGGACCGGCGGTTGGAAAACCGCACTGCCCTGCGGCAGCTGCGGCGGGATGATTAGATAGGACATCAGCAGCGTTCCAAGCACCGCCATCAAACTGGCACCGAACAGCCAGCGTCCGCTTTGTGGCGCAATCACGTCCTGCAAATGCGCGTCTATCTTGTTGAGAAATTGGCCGCCTGGGTGCAACTGACCGTCTCCGCTTGCCGGCGCTTTTTTGTCCTTGCTGCTTGCCGCAAGCATGAAGCTCAATCCAGCCAGAATGAACAAGGCGGCGAACGGCACCAGCCGCCGGCAAAACAGTCCGGCCAGCGCCAGGATCAGCGAGCTCGTGCCGCATATCAACCCCGTTCGTGCAGCAGCAGTGCGGGCGCCGGCAGCTATAAACAGCGCTGTACCCATTAATACGAGATATGGCCAGAAGATCGGATTCCCAAGATCCGGGATTGTCACGGGCTTGAGTTCGACTATGTAGTGGTTGAACGCAGGGAAAAAGAGGCGGGGCAGATAACCCCACAATCCGATACCCCAGGGGTTGATGAGCGTAGCCACTAGAGACGCTGCCAGCGCCGCCAGTGCAGTCAAGTTGATCCTGCTGCCGCGGCAACGTGAGCTCAGCGCCACACCCAAAGACGACAGCACAGAGACGCTCAAGAGAATCAGCCCAAAAACGAAGCCGCTGTGCAGGTTGCACCAGATGATCGTCAGCGCAAAGAACAGTAAAGTTTGCCTCCAATCAAACTTGTCACTGGCAAGCGAATTCGTTGCCGTCAGTCGTTCAATCCAGACGGCCGCCAACAAGTACGAAAAAATTTCCGGGCGCACCAGGAAATGAAAGCTGGCAGTAAGCACCATTAGCAGTGCCAGACCAGCAGCGGGAGCCAAACCCAATCCGCACCGGCAGAGAATGCGCACAGGCAGCGCATAGAAAGCCACAACCATAGTCACCGAAGACAGCGCAAGCAGGCCGGGCAAAGCCGTCAGCTTGTATGCGACAAAGAAAATCAATTCTGACAACCATTGATATAGAACTACTGGTTGTCCGCCCCAGAAAAGGGCGTAGGTATAGGAGAACGGATCGGTCTGCGGTAGCCGGCCGTGCTCCAGAATCCAGCGCCCCAGTGCCAAAAGCCAGCAAGTGTCAGGATCATGCAGGGCACCGCCCGCGACGTAGCCGCCAAGCACGGCCGGGATGATCAGCAGCATCACTGCGCCCACCCGTGCGGCGTTGGCGACGCCGGCGTCGTTGTGGCTGGTGGTGTCAGTCCCTGCTGCTAGCGTCATATGCCATACTCTAGCAGCCTGGTTTTTGAGACTCGGGAGAATCGTTGTTGAGGCTGGCTCGGGGGATTAGCAATCTGGCGCTGGGAGGATACCTGCTGGCGCTCGCCGCCTGGATTGCTGTCATCTACTGGAAAATCTACACGGGCTTTAGCGCCGGCAATTTGTTCGCGGACAGCGAGCTCGAATTCGTCGACCTTGTATACTTCTATGCCGCCGCACTCCTGGCAAAGAATTCGCCGTTTGCAGGCAGCAACCCGTATGAGCCGGCGGGCTTCACCACCTGGGTCAACCAGGCACTGGCGCCCGCTCACTTGACGGGCACTTTCGCATTTCAGTATCCGCCCTATTGCTTGCTGTTTTTTCGCCCACTTGCCGAGCTGAGCCTGCCCTATGCCTGGCTTGTCTGGTCAGCGCTTGGCGTGCTGGCGGTTGTCGCGGCAGTCGCCCTCGTGTGTGCCGGCTCTTGGCTGCCACTGTTTGCACGCATCGCTTTCGTGCTGGGGGCGCTGGCGTCCTTCCCGGTTTGGGCCGCACTGCGCATCGGGCAGACCTCGCTCATCGAAACCGCGGCCATTGCCCTGGCCCTTTATCTCATGCGCGCCCGCCCGCTGGCATCGGGTCTATCCTCCGGACTGTGTATGCTCAAGCCGCAATTTGCCGCTCCCGTGATCTTCGCCGGTCTAGCCAGCGGACGCCGGCGGTATCTCAGCGGTCTGGCCATTTCCCTGGCAGCGCTCCTTCTTGTTTCGCTATGCGAAGTAAACCTTCCGGCGATGCTCTCTTTTGCTGGGTCGGTCCTGCGCACCGAGGCACACAGTCGTCTGTATACGCACCTAGTGCCAGAGCGCATGCAAAGCCTGAGAGGAACGTTGGTGCTGCTTACAGGCGGCGACGGCCATGTGGTTGCGGTTATCACATACACGGTGTGGCTATTGGTGATCATCGCCATGGCCTGGCTGTGGTTCCGAATCTATCGCAAGCTCGGCAACGCGCCGGATCAACCTGGCACGTTCAGCCTGTTGTTGGCGATATCACTCCTCGCTACATTGCTATTCTCGCCACACTGCTATGCGTATGACCACAGCCTGCTGGCAGTGATCTGCCCGCTCTTGTGGATTCACGGTGACTGCAGACCATCGGATGGAAGGGTGCCCTGGACAAGGCTGGCCATGCGCATCCTTATCGTTTGTCTGCCAATTCTCACGTGGGTTCACGCCTTCTTCATCTCAGCCGTACAGGCAGCCGGCATCCAATCGCTTTTCCTCTCGGGCCTTTTGCTGCTCGCTCTCGCCGCCAGCGAACTGGCAACCAGATTAGCGCGAAGTACGACAGTCAGGTAGTCTCCGGATCCGTGCTTGAACGAGAAGACGTCTAGCCCGCGCATTCGATGGGCCGTCCCAATATAGAGAGCAGGGCGCCATTGCCAACCTATTCCCACTCGATCGTGGCCGGGGGTTTGGAGGTTATGTCGTAAAGGACGCGGTTCACGCCGGGGACTTCGTTGACGATGCGGCGAGATATGGTCTCGAGCAAATCGTAAGGTAGCCGAGCCCAGTCGGCGGTCATGCCGTCTTCGCTTGTCACTGCACGAATGACGACCTGATTCTGATAAGTCCGCTGATCGCCCATCACTCCGACCGAGCGGGTCGGCAACAGCACACCGAAGATCTGCCAGACCTGCCGATATAGTTTGTGCGACTTTATTTCCTCACGGATGATCCAATCTGCTTCCCTAAGCGTCTTCAGACGCTCTTTGGTGATTTCACCGATCACGCGAATCGCCAGTCCTGGTCCCGGGAATGGGTGGCGCACTCTGATGCCTTCCGGCACACCTAGTTCTTGGGCGACTTTGCGCACCTCGTCTTTGAACAATCTGGCAAACGGCTCGATGAGCTTGAATCGCAAGTCCGGCGGCAGGCCACCGACATTGTGGTGCGATTTGATCTTGACGGCAACGCGCTCACCGGTTTTGGGATCAACCGCAGTGCTGGCAGATTCGATCACGTCCGGATAAAGAGTCCCTTGTGCAAGAAAATCGAACGGGCCGAGTTTCTTGGACTCCTCTTCAAAAACCCTGATGAATTCAGCACCGATGGTCTTTCGCTTTGCTTCCGGATCCGTTACGCCCGTGAGCTTCTCCAGGAAACGATCCCGCGCTTTGACAAAATGCACGTGTATGTGGAATTCTCGCTCGAATGTCTCCACGAGCCATTCTGGTTCGTTTTTCCGCATGAAGCCCTGATCGATGAACACGCAAGTGAGATCGTCACCAATCGCCTTGTGCATAAGAAATGCCAGCGTCGAGCTGTCGACGCCGCCAGAAAGAGCCAGCAAAACGCGCCTGCCGCCGGCTCGTTGACGCACATCGGCAATGGCATGGTCGATAAACTTCGCCATTGTCCAGCTCTGCGTGCACTGGCAAATGTCGACAACGAAATTTTCAATGATGTGCTGCCCGCCTACTGTGTGCACCACTTCCGGGTGAAACTGCACGCCGTAGAAGTTGCGCTCCTCATCGGCGATGGCAGCCACCGGCGTATTCATGGTTCGGCCGACAATGCTGAATCCGGAGGGAAGTGTAGTTACGCTGTCGCCATGGCTCATCCAGCTCTCGATTGTCGGGTCCAGCCCCTTGAACAGCTTGCCGTGGTGCAAAACTGTCAGCCGGGCTCGCCCGTACTCGCGCAACTCGGCAGGCTCGACGACACCACCCAGCTCCTGCCCCATAAGCTGCATGCCGTAACAGACGCCGAGAACTGGAATACCGAGCTTCCAGATTTGCGGATCGCAGCGAGGCGCACCAGCATCGTAAACACTGCTGGGACCGCCGGAAAAAATTATGCCCTTGGGATTGAGCCGCTTGAGCTCGGCTGCAGACGTGCTGGCCGGCAGCAGCTCCGAGTAGGTGTTGACCTCGCGCACTCGCCGGGCAATTAGCTGCGAGTACTGAGAGCCGAAGTCGAGAATGGCAATACTGTCGCTCAGCGAGCCATCTTCACGGATAACTGCCTGTGCGTTGCTGGTCTCGACTGTGCTCACGGCACCCCCTCGGTTGTCTCAATCACTCTCGTCAAGAATCATACCAACGAATATCATCAGCTTACGCCGGACGATGATGCGTGGTCAGAAATTTTGTCCTCGCCTGCCGGCACAGGCTTACCGGCAGCCGGCTTTTGCCCGACGACGATCAGCGACATAGCCGGCCAAATGGGCAAGGCCTCTATGACTTTGGCCAGCGGCAACAGCATGTCATAAAAAGCCATCGAACCGGGACCGATATGCGCTTTGCCCAGTAGCTTGCCCCTGACGAACCACCCCAGCGATGCAAAGCGGTTGAACTGGCGCACTTCAGCAATTTCGAATCCGGCCTTGCTCATGCGCTCGGTGAGCTGCTCGACTGTATACCGCCTATGATGTCCCACCGATTTGTCAATGGGCGTGTATAGCCACGGATGCTGCGGGACGAGGACGATAGCCTTGCCGGCAGGGTTGAGCGACTCGATAAAACACCGGAGAGCCTCTTCGTCATCTTCGAGGTGCTCGAGAACGTTCATGCAGACGATGGTATCGAAGGCCATTCCGCTCAACTGCTTGTAGGACTCTTTGTCGGTCAGGTCCAGGCGCTTTACCCCGAACCCCTTCAAGTGCCCGAAGCGCCTGTGGACAATTTCCACATAGAACGGATCTATGTCCGCGCAAATCAGCCGATCACGACCGAGCATATGCGCGGTGAGTGTGCCAATGCCGCACCCGCATTCGAGCACGGCTCGGCCTACATGGCGGCTGATCTGCTCATACATCCATTTGTTGAACGCTTGCGACTTGTCGATCCCCTTCAAGACATAGTAGCCATCATGAGTGGTGAAGCGCTTGTCGAAAAATCCCGTGCGCGCGATTACATAAAGGGCTCGTACGCCGTCTTTCCAGGTAATCTTCTTGCCTTCTTGATAAGTGCGTCCGACATAGCTGATTGGCACTTCGTAAATCCTGATGCCCCATTGTGAGAGCCTGATCGCCAGCTCCGGCTCGAGGCCGAAGTCTTTCTGGACCAAGCGCGTCTGTTTGAGAATGTCGGCGCGAACGGCTTTGTAGCACGTCTCCATATCCGTGTAGTTCAAGTCGCATATAACGTTGGTTAGCCAGGTCAACAGCTTGTTGCCGACGCTGTGCCAGTAATACAGGACCCGCCTGCACTCGCTGCCGGCAAAGCGAGAACCGAATACAGCGTCTGCCGTGCCGTTGAGAATCGGTGCTATTAAACGTCCGATCTCGTTGGGATCGTACTCGAGGTCGGCGTCTTGAACAATGGCAATGTCGCCGGACATGTTGGCGATCGCGGTATGAATTGCGCCCCCTTTTCCGGTGTTGCGCTCGTGGAAGATAACTTTGATACGAGGATCTTCCTTAGCCAACGCGGTCAGAATGTCCCGCGAGCCATCTCGTGAGCCATCATCGACGCATACCAACTCGAGACCGATCGGCAGGGAAATGCTCATCACCCTGCGCACGATCGTTTCGAGCGTCATGCGCTCGTTGTAGACCGGCATCAATATACTCAGTAGCTTTATAGTTGCTTAATGAACCGTCGAAGCACGGTGTCAGATCATAACCATTTCCCGGCAAATGTTATCTGAAGTCTTCTCGAAACTTCCAGGCAGCGGCGGCCACCCAGATCGCATAAGCGAAGAGTGCCAGAAAGTATGGATTGATTACGCCGCCTTTCAAAAGATACTGGTAATGAATTAAGGCGTATATAGGGATCGTGAATAGCGCCAGCCCGATCACGATCGCGACACGCAAAACCAGGGGGCTGCTTCCCGCCCATTTTGTCCTGAAGCAAGCCATCAAGCTTGGTAGCAGCAACAGCACATCATAAAAATGGGAGTGAAGAGATGTCACCAGCGTCAACGGCACGACGACGATCAAACCAGCGTCCAACCAGCCTGGCGATTGCTTCATCACTCGGCCCCACAGAAAGCAGCCGATCCAGGCGAAAACCGCTACCAGGCGGGCGACCAGTTCAGCCTGGGTGTTGTCCATCCCCGGCATGCGCATGAGTTGCCCCAGGACCGTCGCGCAGAGCTCCGGCTGTATAGGCGCCGTGTTGCTGCCGAGTTCGGACATCAATTTCGCATAAGCGACATAAACGGATGGGCCGTCGACCGCCAGCGCAATCAATCCCAATGCGGCAACGATTGCGCAGGTGACTGTAACCGCTCGATAGCGGCCCGCGCCCAGCAAAAACAAACCGAGGGGAACGGCCAAGTGCGGCTTCAAAACAAAGAAAGCCAGAGCAAATGCGGCGGGTACCACCATTCCACTCCTCATCGCCTTAGCCCAGGCCGTCAAGGCAAAAAGAAACAGGGGGGACATCTGTCCGATGTGCAGCGCTTCGAACAACGGACCTGACAACATCAGTCCCGACCACCAGAAGAGATTGCCGATAAAGCCGAAGGATCCAAACAACCTCAGGCAGATGACGTAGCTGCCGACGGCGGATGCCGAAAGGATAAGAATCCAGAGCACCGTCAAAATCGGCCAGGGGCACAGAGCAAGCGGCGCCATGATCGGCAACGAAGGCGGCGGTCCCAGAAAACCGAATTCCCGGTGCCGCACCTCGGGAAACATCTGCTCGCGAGCAGCAGATATCTGCCGAACGTCATATAACTCCGCGCCTCTCCCTTCGAGAAACAGTATCCCGGCCAGCGCGTACTCAGGCAAGTCGCTTACTTCATTGACATGGCTCTGTGACAGATAAGTCATCGCCACAAGCACGACGGTGGTGCACACGGCTGTTGCCAGTGCGGACAAGCGATTCAACCTGGCGACGACAGTCTCGGTCGTAGGTTGCAGTGCTTCTCCGGACACGACTCAGACGCCCTTTTAGCCAGCTCCCGTTCGACCGAATCTTAGAATATTACAACAACGACCATGCGAACCGATTTCCTTGACAAGATTTCCGGCGACGTGGAATGTTGTATGTGCACTCTCAGTACCACCATGAGCCATTCCCTTGACGGAGCAATCCACAAAATTCCGGGCTCCACTTGTATTGCTGGAGCTGAACGAGGCAAACCGCGAGCTGATGTCCCGCGCAGGCGAGACTCTCAAGCTGGCGCATCTGAATCGCATCCTCGGTTTCCACGAAACAAGCCCGACGAAGCTCTTTTACCGCCTCGAGTTTACCGACGATGTTCAACCTCCGGCCACGTTCGAGTTCGATGGAAAGACCGATGATTTCTTCGAGCACTTCGAACGCGTAGTGCTTCGCACAGGTAAGCACTGCCCCGACGGTTTCGTCATTCAGGATCACAGGATCATGCCGGAGCGAATCGAGAACCACCAGATCTGTGAGTACATCTGCCGGCATTTCGGGTTGCCGGTCGAGCCTGCGGTAGAATCTGCCGATATCGCGCCCGTCAAGCGAGTGTAATACCAGTGCCGGGAGCCACCACAGCCGTCAGCAAGATCGCCGAGCCCGCAGAGGGCGAGCGTCCGGCTTGCCGCATCGCGGTGATCATTCCTGCTTACAAAGTGGCCGCGTACGTCCTCGACGTGATCGCTCGCATGGGCCCGGAGGTCAGGCAAATCTACGTGGTCGATGATTGCTGTCCCGAGATGAGTGGCAAGCGCGTCCAGGAAGAATGCGCGGATCCGCGGGTGACGGTTCTTTTTCACCAATCGAACAAGGGCGTCGGCGGCGCGATGGTCACAGGCTACAAGCAAGCGCTGGCCGATCGCGCAGACATCGTAGTCAAGGTCGATGGTGACGGACAGATGGATCCGCGATTCATCCCGCTGTTGGTCCGGCCGCTGATTGAGGGGCGCGGAGACTATTCCAAGGGCAACCGCTTCTACACTCTTGATTCTCTGCGCACTATGCCTCGCATAAGGGTCTTCGGAAACGCTGTCCTCTCTTTTATGGCTAAGCTGTCGACGGGCTACTGGACCCTGTTCGATCCAAACAACGGCTACACAGCCATTCTCGGTGTCGTGCTTGCCGAACTGCCCCTCGACAAAATCAGCCAGCGCTACTTTTTCGAAACAGACATGCTGTTTCGCTTAAACACCATCCAGGCAGTCGTCGTCGATGTTCCCATGAAGGCGGTCTACGGAGCCGAACCAAGCAATTTGAAGGTGAGCCAGGTCATCTTCGAGTTTTCATGGAAGCACCTGGTCAATTTCCACAAGCGCTTCTTCTATAACTACCTGTTGCGGAATTTCAGCGCATTCTCGATCGAGTTTATCGTGGGCACAGCCATGCTCATTTTCGCCACGATCTTCGGTCTGACCAACTGGTATCACTATGCCAGCCGCGGCGTGCTGGCACCGACAGGGGTCATCATGGTTGCCGTGCTGCCTTTCATTGTTGGACTGCAGTTCGTTCTCTCATTCCTGCACTGGGATGCCCGCAACCTGCCGAGGGACCCGCTGCATCACAGGCTGTGAGCACCTTGACAATTACAGGTATTCTCCCTCAGAGCCCTCTTAAGATCATGGCTCTGGCAATGCGTTCAATTGCCACCGTGTAAGCGGCCATGCGCATGCTGATTCCCAGCTGCTGAGCCCGAGCTGACACCGTCTGATAAGCTTCGACCATGATTCGCGTGAGCTCTTTACGAACCTGCTCGATCCCCCAGTAATGATTGTTGAGATTTTGCACCCACTCGAAATAGGAGACAACAACACCGCCTGCATTGGCGAGGATGTCAGGAACAACAAAGATGCCACGGTCGCGCAGGACCTCATCGGCATCGGCCTCCGTGCAATCGTTTGCGCCCTCAATGACGATCTGCGCCCTGATTTTGCTGGCATTCTTTAGTGTTATGGCATTGCCGAGAGCCGCCGGAATTAATATGTCGCAGTCCGCCTCCAGTAACTCCTCGTTGGTAATCGACTCACCGCCGGGAAAGCCCTTGAGCATCTTGTGCTCACCGTAGTAGGCTAAAGCTGCCTGAAGATCGAGACCGAGCGGATTGTAGGCGGCCCCCAGCGATCCCGACACTCCCAGCACCTTGCATCCCAATTCTTCCTGAACGAGGCGCGCCCCGAAGGATGCGACATTGCCGAACCCCTGAAAAATCACGCGCGCCCCTTTCAGGTCGATCTCCCGTTCGCGGCACGCCTCTCGGGTTGCAATCATGACACCACGGCCGGTAGCTTCATCTCGGCCGACCGAGCCACCGAGCTCGAGAGGCTTTCCAGTCACAACACCCCAGGCGTGCGCGTGTTTCTTGGAATATTCGTCGACGATCCAGGCCATGACCTGGGCATTGGTGTTGACATCGGGAGCCGGGATGTCCGTCAGCGGCCCGATGTTGTCACCGAGCAGATTGGTAAAGGACCGTGTCAGCGATTCCAGCTCGCGCAAACTCAACTGTTTCGGATCGCAGGCTATGCCGCCCTTACCTCCACCGAAAGGAATGTTCATCACCGCTGTCTTCATGCTCATCAGGTGCGCGAGCGTGCGCGCCTCGTGCAGGTCTACCGTCGGGTGATATCTAAGCCCGCCCTTGAACGGTCCGCGCGCGTCATTATGCTGAACGCGGTAGCCGCGGAATGTCGCATATTTGCCGTCGTCCCTGCGCAGCGGCACCTCGACAATGATTTCGCGCTTGGAGCGCACCATTGCATGGAGAAGGTCCGGATCAATGCGGGCGTCCAGGCGCATCACATGACTGATGGCCGCCAGCGTAAATGTCGTTACTGCGTCACGGGTGAGAGTGGTGGTCATGACAGTCCCCTTGCGCGTCCCTGAAGCAGGTGATGTGCGCATCGCCGATGATGGCCAGAGTATAGCCCACCTGATTTGCTTCCGAGATTAAGGCCAGCCCCTTGGATTCCGCAAGCAGCTGGTCCAGCTCTCGTGTGTCAGTGAAAGTTTATTTCGAGTACCGCTCAGGTGGTTTATGCTTGGCGTCTTGCCGCGTACCGGCAGCAACGGCGAGCGGGTTATCGCTACAGGAGTGTTTTGATGGAGCGACCAAGTCCATTGCAAAAAATTGCCCCTGATGTGCGCATCGGCACGGACACCTACGTCGCTGATTTTGTCAATTTGTACGGGTGCACAATCGGCGACAACAGCAAGATCGGGCCCTTTGTCGAGATACAAAAAAACGCCAGGATTGGCAGTCGCTGCAAAATATCCAGCCACACCTTCATCTGCGAGGGCGTTGTCATAGAAGACGACGTTTTTGTCGGACACGGTGTGGTCTTCATCAATGATCGCATTCCAAGGGCCAGCGTGCCCGGTGGCGGATTGCAAACGGAAAAGGACTGGCAAGTGAGGCCGACGCTCATAAAACGTGGCGCATCCATCGGCTCCGGTGCGGTCATCATGTGCGATATCACCATCGGCGAGGAAGCAATGGTTGGCGCCGGCGCCGTAGTGACCAAAGACGTCCCCGCCGGTGCTACCGTCGCCGGCAACCCCGCCCGCGTGCTCGTCAAGCGCTGATTTAGAGAAACCGCCGGCCGTGGATCTTGCCGGCGATCAGTCGGCGGATCCCGGCAGGAGCGCATCAGGCCCGCTGCCCGGATAAGCCCCGTGATCCGAAAAAAACTCGTGTCTGTGAACACGGGCGCGTACAGCGCGCCCCTACAATTTGGAACCGATGATGTTCTCAAGGGCCCGGCAGAGCTCGTCGACTTCATAGAGGGTATTGAAGTAGCCGAAACTGGCACGAACGAGTCCGGTTTCAATCGTCCCCAGCGCCCGGTGGGCCAGCGATGCGCAGTGCAGACCCGACCTGACAGCAATGCCGCAGTCACGATCGAGGACGTCTGCTACACGGTCAGCGGTTACGTCCCTGACTTGAAAGGCGACGATGCCGGTTCTCCTGGCACCGCGGCCGGCACCGTAAACATGGAGCTGCCGGCAGTCAGCCGCCCAGGTCAAGAACCTGTCGGCCAGCGCGGTCTCATGTTCGCGCACGTTGGTTAATCCGGTCGCCTCCAGCCACGATACGCCGGCTCCAAGTGCAACGATCGCTGGACCGGGAAGTGTCCCAGCTTCCAATTTGTCCGGATAGGCAGGCGGCATCTCCAGGTCTTCAGAGCGCGACCCGGTACCGCCGGCTATCAAGGGCTCCAGGTCTACATTTGAAGACACATAGAGTACTCCGACCCCGGGCGGTCCCATCAGTCCCTTGTGCCCGGAGGCGCACCACATACTGATTCCTAACTCCTCGATTCGGCTTTCCACGAAACCGGCAGACTGGGCGGCATCCACCAGCAGGGGTACCTGGTAGTGGCGGCAAATCCCGGCAACCGCCGGCAGATCTACTAGCTCTCCGGTAACATTGCTGGCTTCGGCGACGACTACCACTCGTGGGCGAAGTTCAGCAAGGCAGCGCTCCAGCTCTTCAAGATCCACAACCCCGGACGACGCATAAGGCAGGGGTTTGACAGAGATGCCGTGCGATTGTTCGAGTTGCTTCAGGGGCCGCATGACGGAGTTGTGTTCCAGGGGAGACGTGACGACCAGGTCGTTATGCCGCCACCCCATCCCTTTAATCGCCATGTTGAGTGCCTGCGTACAACCACCGGTGAAGATCAGGCGCTCGGCATTAACAACGCCCAGGAACCGCGCCAGCAGCAAGCGCGTCTCGAAGACGGCTCTGGCTGATTCCAGAGCGAGCGCATGAGCTCCACGACCGGGGTTTGCCGCCTGCCGGAAGTAAAGATCTTGCGCCCGGTAGACGCCTTCGGGCTTGGGGTAAGTCGTGGCAGCATTATCGAAATAGATGGCCATCGGTCAGTCCACTCCTCGGCACGAGCAAGATGCCGCCGGTAATGACATGAAAGATGCACGACAACCATTTGTATAGAAACCAGCGACGCTTGGCTCCGGCATCTCCTGCCGCAGGCACCGCCGACCCCACAGGTGTATCCGCTTCGTCCATGTCTGTTTGGTGATCTTACTCTGCTACGCGCTTCTTCGTTCCGCGACCAAGAACCAGAGATGTAAAATGTACCCTCTAGCAGCGCCCCCCTGGAGGGAGATTCACATCCTGACCGGCTGGAACGGTGGCGTCAATCGAAGCACTGCTGGCGGTGGCTCGCTTGTCCGGCGGCCATTTGCCTACGATACAGTGGTGTTCTTTGTCACGCTGGCTAGTTTCGCGGTCTTGTCCTGCCTGGGTAAATGGCGAGCTGGGCAGAAGGGCGCTGTTCGAGGGTTGATTGAGCAAGCCGGCATACTCCCGCGAGGATAGCTTGCAGGAGGGCAACCTGCATGTTCGTCCTTTCAAGCCGGGAACAAGCCGTGACAAGAACGCACCTGATCCCCGAACGATCGCCATGCCACAATTCGGTAGGTCTGCGGCGCCACGGGCCGATGATAGATCCTCACGGCAATACGGAACTCGACCGGATTGTCCTGACCTATGAAAGTTGCGCGAGATCACCTGTCGCCCTCGCGCGAGCGCCTACCCACTGATCCGCAAGCTGCGCGAGGTAGCTTCTTTGCTCAACATAATGCCCATTCCCCATCAAAGCCACCCCACATTTAGTTTCTATATCTTGTACTTTTATGACCAGTATTAGATCTGAGGGTTGAAAAGAAGATCGATTTCTCCATAAGCTCAAAGCTGTCTTTTGTTGCCTTCGTTATCAGGTCGAACGCCAAACCCACAACCCCGATTCCGCCCTCATTCCCGTTCATCTCCTCTCCGATGTTCTCGGTCTGGGTGAATTGGTCTTGAGGGCACGCCGTCGTTGAAGTCGAGTGTGAGCAAGAGGAGTCGCTCGCATTTCGATTTCGTTCGCTCGCCGGCCTCCAGGCCGGTCACTTCCACAGTGCCGGACAAAGACCGGCAGCAGGGCCGCGTCAATTGCACCCCAACAGTCAGTGGCTGCAGGGGTGACCAGGGTGTCAGAGCGACACCGCCGCGGTCGCATTGCTTCGGACAAACTGACGTCGTCCGGCAACTTCAACCGATGAGGACAAATACAATGGGCAACTCGTCGCTTCGTTCGCTCGGAAAGTACAAGAATCCGTTCACCAAGGTGCTGATGGCGATCATCGCCGTCCTGGTCATGGTCCCCTACGAGTTTGCGGAGTACCTGTCCGGCAAGACCTACAAGGGCCTGGCCGGCATCTTCCGTGGCTTCCTCGGCTTCGGTCTCGGCATCGCCGGCGGTATCACCGCCGCTCACTACGTCGGCTGGACGCTCGGTGCCAACACCGTGCTCTGGCTTCTCTCCGGGTTGGGCGGCTTCGTGGCCACCACCTTCTACCTCTTCCCGATTCTCCACCTGATCGTGCTCCGGCCGGCCTGGAACCTGGCCGAATGGATCTGGGACGGGATTCGGGACTTCGCGAGGGCGCACTTCGAGACGCTCACGGCCGGCTTCGTGCGCCTGCTCAATCGCGGGCTGCCCGGGTCGGGCAAGCCCTGGGGCATCGTGCTCGACAGCAAGCGTGACTCCTGGGTCAGCAAGGTGCTGACCGCCGTCGCCTACCCGACCTCGGTCGCCGCTTCCGGCTGGCTGGGTTGGAGCGTCTACAAGGCGCTTTCCGCCTTCTCCGCTGCCGCCTGGGGGGTCCCGGCGCTGGTGGCAACCGTGGTCGGCGCCTTCGTCGGCTTCGTGCTGGCCGCACTGGCGGTCGGCATCCTGGCGCAGCTCCTCAAGTACGGCAAGCAGCCGTACCTGGCGATGGCCACCGGTGCGCTCCTCACTTACGGTCTGGCTGGTCTGACCACCGGCTTCGTGACGACGACCCTCGGCCTGTCCGCCCCCTTCGTCTACGCCGCCTACGCGCTGGAGTTCATCCTCTACACCGCCTACGTCTTCCCGAGCGCCAACATCGTTCTCACGGACGGGTTCCGCCTGTTCGTCGAGCACGTGTGGCCCAAGATCGAGAAGGTCTATGACGGCGAAGAGAAGAGCTACCGCCAGTTCTTCCACTCAGTCGTCAACCTGGCGGTCGCCTGGAAGCTGGCCTCGCTCAGCCTGCTGCTCGCCCCGATGCTGGCGCTGCCCGTCTGGGCCGGCTACGCGATCGCGGCTCTGGTGGCGGTGCTGTCGTACCTGCTCGTCTTCAAGATGCTGGACATGGACGGCGGCAACGTGATCATCGCCATCCTGCTGTCGCTGGCCACCGGCTGGCTGTCCGGCTCCGCCTACGCGAGCGCCGGCCTGCTCTTCGGCACCTTCGGCGCGATCGCCGTCGGCATCGTGTCCGCGTTCGCCATGGGCTTCCTCGCCTTCCCGCTCGTCTACATCGGCGCGCGGGCCGTGGCCAAGCCGCTTTTGGCCAGCTGGCTCTCGCAGCCGCTGGTCAAGGTGCACGCCTGGTGCTGGGAGGGCTTCAAGAAGATCATGAAGGAAGTCGGCCACTGCTACGAGTACGGCTACCGGGACAAGACCCCCTACAAGGAGTTCTTCCTGCACGTCGTCAACCTGGCCGCCACCATCGGCGCCGGCTTCGGCAGCGTCGCCGCCGCCCACTGGCTGGGCTTCGCCCCCTGGCTCACCGTAGCAGCCACCATCGTCCTGACGGCGCTGTCCTACCTGCTGGTCGGCAAGCTCATCCTCAAGGTGGGCACCGAGGTGCCGGGAACGGTGGCTTCGCTTTCGGCTGCCATCTACGTCGGCGCCACGGTCTACGCTGCTCAGCCCACCTGGTGGTTGGCGGGGCTCGTCGGCCTGGCGGCGCTGCTGGTGACGTTCTTCCTCGCCTTCCCGCTGGCGTACGTCATCGTGCGCCTCCTCGCCAAGCCGCTGCTCTCCTCGTGGCTGCGCGGCGTACTCGTCGCCATCTACGACTGGTGCTGGGCGCGCTTCGTCGACCTCTGGGAGCAGTTCCTGTCCATCTACCGCGCGATTCGCGACTTCCTCAAGCCCTACTGGGCGAAGGTCGTGGACACCTGGCGGTCGATCCGCAAGGCGATCAAGGACGCCTACGACAGCCTGCGCGGTCGCAAGACGGCGTAACGCTGCCAGGCATCCTGGCTGTCTGCTTGAGATAGCAGCCCGCAGGGTGTGGGGCAGTCGCTCCATGCCCTGCGGGAGGCAGCCCCCGAGCATTCGCCCGGATGCACTGCAAAGGAGTTTGCCATGGTCTACGGACTAGCAATATTTGCGGCCTTCGTTCTCCTGGTCTGGGCGCTCGCCAGCGCTTCCAACCGGGCGATCAGGAACGCGGCGCTCTACGGAGCCCGTCCCGATCCTCGCATCGGCAGCGGGCAGAGCTACGAAGCGGGCTCGCTGCTGACCGAAGCCGAAAGCCTTTACATGCAAGGTCGAACGGCTGAGGCAGCCGGCGTGTTCCGGCAAGTGCTCTCGATGACCGAAGGCGCCGGTGACTCATTGAGCGCCTCCGAGGCTCTCTACGGCCTGGCGCGCATTGCGACCAGGAACCACGAGCATGGGCAGGCCGTTGCCTACCTCGAACGTGCGCTCAGGCACGCCGACGGCTGGCGCGCCGAAAAGCCCATGTTCGAGCAGCTCCTGCACCATGAGCTCGCCGAAGCTCGCCTGCGCACAGCCTGACGCCTCCGGCCGCCGGTCGACGCTCGCCTGAACGGCAGTTGCTACTTTCGGCCCTCCTGCCAGACGGGTCCGTGAGCACTGAACGCTCACGGACCCGGTCGGCTCTGGTTTACTCCTCAAATTTGCCCCGCCTTATTTTCGGGCTGATTGCTACCAGATCATATAGTTGCACTTGGCTCCGCTGCCCACCCGGAGGGATTTCAGCCCGGCAAGGCGTTCTGTCGAAAACGCGCTCAGGTAGCACTCTTGTCGGTCCTGGTCGGCCGTACGCAGAGGCGATAGCCCGACCAGGCCACCTGTCGCCAGCATTCAATCAGGGCGATCACCAGGCAGATCTGCAAGCCTGTGATCGCCGACTTGCCAAGCAGGAACAGGGCAATCAAATAGACATCGAGAGCAAAAAAGAGCATCACTGGTGCCTTAAAGAGTGTCCGCCCAGTGGGCTCAGTGCGGTCCGCGCGAAATATTCCAATCCAAGCCGGAACCAGGCAGATGGAGTAGTCATAAATGCGCAAGTAGTGGGGAATCAGTGGCAGGGAGAGGTAGGCAATCACGATCAGCA
>Ga0066388_100000670_pt1 | contig 17111 bp, 15 predicted proteins | sample PanSoiMetaGPlot6_FD_64539 | JGI IMG/M metagenome (GOLD analysis project Ga0066388, IMG submission 64539) | Tropical forest soil microbial communities from Panama analyzed to predict greenhouse gas emissions - Panama Soil - Plot 6 (Hybrid Assembly) | ecosystem: Environmental > Terrestrial >... | reverse complement strand
CTATGCCGCGCTTCGGTTCATTCGATCAACGCAACTACGAAACCGTTCCTGCGCGTGAAGGTTACGCTCAGTGGGCGGAAACTTACGAGCAAACCATAAAGCACGACATGGACGTTTGGCTGCTCGAGGAGCTTCAGAGCGTCGACTGGAATGCGGTCCAACGCTGCGCCGATCTCGGCTGCGGAACCGGTCGAAGTGCTGCTTGGCTCGCGAGCAGAGGAGTGCCAATAATTGACGGTGTTGACGCAACGCCGGAGATGCTTAACCGCGCCCGTGAGCGACAGGTATTCTCGTCCCTGTATTTAGCCGACGTTTGCGCGACCGGCTTGCCCGCAGCGACATACGACCTCGTGATGACATGCCTCGTTGACGAACATCACCCTTTCACGTGTAACGCGCGCGCGCGCGCGCGAGGCCCCCGACCGGCTACAGGACGAATCCTTCTTCGTTATCCTCCGTGAGGTTGTCGGTTTCCGACAACAGATACCGAAATTGTGAGGCTTTCCCGTTCGGCCGTTGATCGCCGATGCGAACAATCTCGATCACCGCACGCTGGGCGAGAATCAGATTGATGTTGTTGGCGGTTTGGTGGCACAAGCCGGGGAAGGCCTTCGCGGTATCACGGCAACTCAAAAAATATGTCCCTCCTCCAACTCGAGTATATCAGCTACCATGCGCAAAAATTCAGGGAAATTGTCTCGAAATTCGAGAAACCATTGCTGAAACAGGTCCAAATCAAGCGGCGTCAACTCGCTCTTATTCACGCGCCTTGTTTTTATCACATCTGCGAAGAAGTCTGCCGCCGAGAAAAGGCTAGTGTGCGCGTATGCCCGGAAAACGCGGGGTTGGGGGTTCGAATCCCTCCAGGCACGCATTAGCTGGCTGCGTCGCCCTCCAGGGGCTGCGTTGCTTCCACCGATGAGAACCACTATTGATGTCTCGAAGTGATGAACAAAGAACGAGACGAAAAATTCATGCGCGCCGCGCTCAACGAGGCAAAAAAGGCGCTCGGCCAGACTAGTCCCAATCCAGCGGTGGGGGCGGTTCTGGTTGTCGGCAATCGAATTGTGGCGAAAGGACATCATCGTGGAGCAGGTCACGATCACGCTGAGGTTGAATGCCTTCGCAATTTCGCTGCGCCGATGCCCAGGAATGCCACGTTGTACGTAACCCTCGAACCATGCTCCACAAAAGGGCGCACCGCTGCCTGCACCGATGCAATACTCGAAGTTGGTGTCAGGAATGTGGTTGTTGGCGCGATAGATGTAAATCCGCGGCATTCCGGTAACGGCATCGTGCAATTGCGAAACGCGGGCGTGAGCGTACGGGAGGAAGTTTTGGCCGATGACTGCGCGCAAATTAACGAGGCTTTCAACAAGTGGATTGTCACTCAGCGCCCTTTTGTTATCGCAAAGTGCGGAATGTCCCTCGACGGTCGATTGACGCGACCTGTCGGTGAGTCTCATTGGATCACAGGAAATTCCGCCCGCCGTCACGCACATCAGCTTCGCGCGGGAGTGGACGCAATTTTGGTTGGAGCGGAAACAGTCCGTGCGGATAATCCCCGGTTGACGGTGCGCGGCGTTCACGCGCAACAACCCTGGCGGGTCGTGCTGACTCGCTCACGAAAGTTGCCACGTCATGCGCACTTATTTTCCGACCAGTTCAGCTCACGAACGCTGGTTTATCGACGCAAGTCTTTGGCTGCCGTGCTTAAAACTCTAGGCAAGCAAGATATCACAAGCGTGTTGATTGAGGGCGGCGGTGACGTGCTGGGTCAGGTGCTCGATGCGCACCTCATTGATAAAGTGCAGTTATATTTAGGTCCGATATTGACCGGAGGACCAGTAATCGCGTTTCCGGGCAAGGGCACGGAATCAGCTGCGAATGCACTTCGCCTTCGGCGCGTTTCGTATCGACAGATCGGCCAAAGTGTTTGCATCACGGGATATCCAGAGATTTCGCGACCGGGGTAAATCCGGAAAACTTTCTCGCCTCGGTATTGTTTAATTTACAGGGAGGAAAAGCAATGAACTGGAAAAAACTTATTTTGATCGGATCGGTCGCAGGGTTGCTGGCTTTTGTTCCCGTGCAGCGTTCTGACGCCGGGGTATCGGTCGGTATAGGGATCGGATTTCCTGGTTTCTATGGGTATTACCCATATGGATACTATTATCCGTACCCCTATTACTACCGACCGTATCGGTACTATGGCTATTATCGGCCTTACTATTGGTACGGCGGACACCGCTATTACAATCGTCACCGGCATCACCAGTACTATCGGCGGTAATAAGCTGACGTAGTATTAAGAAATCCAGATCTAGCTGGCTCGAAACTGATCTCGAGCCAGTTTCTTTTCAGAATCCGCCTAGTCTTCAAGGCCTAGAAGAAAAGCCCCGATCGCTACTTCTTTGACTTAGGCGACTCTACCGGTTTTGTCGCTGGGGCCTTGGTTGGTTGGTCGATCTGAAACTCTTTTTTCAGTTGCTGAATCAGCGCGGGAATTTCTTTTTGCCGCTCCGCTTCGATTTGCTGCCGCAACGTTTGTTCGACTTTTCGGCGTTCCTGGATGTAGCGCGATTCGAATTGAGCACGTTCTTGTGGGTTCAGGTGAAGGCCCGAATCGCGAACGGCCGCCTCCGTCTCGCGCTTGATGGTCTCGCGTCGCAGACTCTCTCGTTGGCGCATGACGTTGCGTTCTGCAGGACTCATCCGCAACCAGCGTTCGGCATTGCGCTGGAAGTTTTGTCGTGCCGCCGGGGGCATTGCCATCCACCGCTCGCGTATGCTTTGACCGGCTGGCCCACGAGGAGGTCCCCCTGCCGGCCCACGGGGAGGTCCGGCTCCCGGGCGCCCGGCGTGTCCATGTTGTTGGGGCTGCGCTTGTGCGGCAGCACAAAACAAAGCAAAAGCCGACGAAGCGACGATGAGTTTACAAAGTCGGCTTGTCCTCCCACACGCTATTTTCATCCCAGGCGATCAGTTCGTCCAGATCGGCCACGACGTCATAATCTTGTGGATCGATCTTTGCCACCACGTCTGAGTCATTGGTAGGCGGCGTCTGCGAGACTGGGCGATGCGTGGCGACAGCCATACCGATCACGAGGACGACCACAGCGGACGCGGCAGCCAGTCTCCGCCAACTAAACCAACCGCGCATCCGCTGAAAGCGAGTCGCTTCCTGACGGACGCTTCTTACCACGTTGCGGGCGAAAAATGGCGAAAGCTTGGGCTCGGGAACGCGGCCGAGGATGTCCCATAACTCCTTGTCATCTTCACGATCCATAGTCTCCAATCAATTGAACTATCTACAGAGTTGGAAGTTGCGCTCAAATGGCAAGCATATTTTACAGTCCGGGAGCTTCAAGGAAGCCTTCGAGTTGACGGATACGAGTCGGATGCCGCATTTTGCGCAGGGCCTTCGCCTCAATCTGACGTATACGCTCGCGGGTGACCTGAAACTGCCGGCCTACTTCTTCCAAGGTTCGGCTGTAACCATCGACCAGCCCAAATCGCTGCTCCAAGACCTGTCTTTCACGGTCGGTCAGCGTTTCAAGCACGTCCTTGATTTTTTCTTTCAGCAAAACAATCGCCGTCATGTCGCTCGGATTTTCGGCACCTCTGTCTTCGATAAAATCGCCAAAATTCGTTTCCTCGCTCTCGCCCACCGGAGACTGGAGCGAGATTGGTTGCTGCGCCATCTTGAGAACCGACCGCACGCGATCTACAGGCAGGAGGACTTCTTCGGCGACTTCTTCGGGGGTTGGTTCGCGTCCGTATTCCTGTACCAGCTGCTTTTGCACACGCATGAGCTTGTTGATCGTCTCGATCATGTGGACCGGGATTCGAATCGTGCGCGCCTGGTCCGCGATCGAGCGGGTGATTGCCTGGCGAATCCACCACGTCGCGTACGTAGAAAACTTATAACCGCGCCGATACTCGAATTTCTCAACCGCTTTCATTAACCCCATGTTTCCTTCCTGGATAAGGTCGAGGAACGACAGACCACGATTGGTGTATTTTTTTGCGATCGAGATAACGAGACGGAGGTTCGCTTCCACCATCTCGGTTTTTGCCTTGAATGCCTGGCGCATCCAACCCTTGAGCGTTTGGTACTCTTTCGCGTATTCGGCAAGCGAGAACCAGAGTCCCTTTTCCAGCTCGCGCACTTTGCTCTGAAGCTGCAGTCGCCGTTTCTTGCCGCGAGGATTTTTGGCCAACTCAGTTTGCAGATATAGCGACGTGTGGTGCGCGTCATCTGCCAGATGCACAAATTCCTCGGTGACTTTCTGCTTGAGATAAAAAAGAGGATAAAGCCTTTGCAACGAAACCATCATTCTTTGCAATGCCCGAAGCTTCTGCGGCCGTTTTTTTGAAGAATTGCGCGAGACCTCGCAAAACTGCCGGGTGATCGAGGCGTTTAACTGTTCCACCTGTTTGCAGAGACGCGGGAGATTTTTCATATACCTTTCCCGGCTCTCGATTTTCTTGTCGAGAATTACACGATCGAACCGTTCCCTGCCCTCGATCAGCTTTCTGGCGAGATCCAAGTGAGCCTGCGCGATAAAACCGAAGCGATTGATGTGCTTGAGCACCATGTCTTCGGCTTCCTCGATGCGTTTGGATATTTCTACTTCCTGTTCCCGGGTCAGAAGCGGGACCTGGCCCATCTGCTTGAGATACATCCGGACCGGGTCATCCAGAATATCGACCTTGGTTTCGGTTCTGTCCTCTTCTTCCAACTCCTCGTCTGTATCTTTTTTTCCGTCCTTGTAACGATCAACTTCCGACGCTTCGATAATGTCGATTTCCAGGCGACGCAGCCGCGTGAGAATCAAATCCAATTCATCGGCGTCGGTGATTCCCTCAGGCAACGCCTCGTTCAAGTCGTCAAACGTCAGGTAGCCTTGTTCCTTGGCCAGCTTGATCAGCTCGCGAATGCGACTCTGTAACTCAAGCGCCGAGTATAAACGCGAAGCCGCGATTTGCTCGTGCGGCTCTGGCAATGACCCGTTAGTGCCCTGTGGCGACGCCGCTTCCCGTTTGGCTTTGACTGCGGCGATCCGTGGCGGCTTCTTAAGCTTCCGACGTAGTCGAAGAGCAACAGGCCTCTTTGATGAACTACGCCGCCGGGCCTGTCTAAGCCGTTTCTCCGACGACTGTCGGCTCCCCCCCTTGTGTTTCGAATGCCTGGCCAAGATTATACGATTAGGGATTTGACTAAGACGTTCGATTTGCCGTCGGCAATAGATCGACAACTAATCGTCGCCCTGGCCGACGGGCGGGGAAAGCTCGTGGAGCTGTTCCTGCAGGTCAAGAATTTGTTTCTGTAAATTTATCTCGTCCCCGGTAGCCATCTTCGGCTGTCTGAGTAGCGCTTCCGTCGCTTTTATCTCGCGGCGGATTACATCTGTTCGAAGGCTCGCCCACCATTCAAAACCAAAATTGCGTTCATTCGATGGCACTCGCTTTCGAACCAGGCAATCCGCAACGAAGACGCGCTCGTCTTGGGTGAGCGATTCGAGAAATGAGTCGATTGATTCAGGTTCGAAACTCTCGAGGACTCGACCGAGCAACTCCGCGCCTTCAGTTTGGAAAATAATGTCTCTCCAATCCTGCGAACGAAGGAACTCCAGAAACTCCGAATCGCGAATAGCGAGACGACAAAGCTGTTCGATGGCCTGCGGTAAACTTCCCCATGAAGAGGGTGTGTTCGCAATATCGATTGCGCGTGCGGAATAGCCAGGCAAGAGGCTGGTGATGTCGGAAATCGGCATTCCAAGTCGCACGGCCAGTCGTTCCGCCGCTTGACCGCGCGTTAACGGGTCTGGCATTCGCCGGATCAGCGCTACGATTTTCCGCGCAAGCTCCCTTTTTGCACCGAAAGAGTGCATGTCTGTTTCAGACGCTTCACGCTCGGTCCAGTGATCGAAAAAATCGCGCGCGCCCGCAAGGCGTTTTTGGAATGCTTCTTTCCCTTCGCGCCGGACCAGCGAGTCAGGATCTTCTCCCGCTGGCATCTCGACGACACGCACGATCAAGTCATTCTGAAGAAGCGCGTCGAGCGAACGCTCGGCCGCTTTCTGGCCAGCTGCGTCGGCATCGAAGCAAAGAACAACTTCGTTAACAAAGCGTTTCAAGATTCGCGCCTGATTTTCTGTGAACGCGGTTCCCTGCGGCGCGACTACGTTCGTGATTCCCGCCTCGAACAAACTTATCAAATCGAGTTGCCCCTCGCAGACAACAGCGCAGTTTGCCTCGATCAAGGCGCGCTTGGTCTTGTGCAGGCCAAAAAGCACGCTGCCTTTTCGAAAAAGGGGCGTCTCCGGCGAATTCAAGTACTTCGCCGCTCCTGCCGCGTCTTTCAACAGGCGGCCGCTGAACGCGCTCGCTTCGCCGACATCGTTGCAAATCGGAAACATGATTCGCCCCCGAAAGCGATCGTACGCACTTGAGCGCTCAAGCGGCGCGCTCTCTGCGTCATCCCTCGTCTTTACGAGGCCACTCGTAATGAGGTCGCGAGTGTGGTAGCCCCGCGCGCGTGCCCAGCTGCCAAACGCGTCCCACTCATCCGGGGCGTAACCAAGCTGCCAGTGTTTGGCGATTTCCGCCGTAATCCCGCGCTGTTTCAAATATTTGCGCGCCGGTTCACCGACATCTCTTTTCAGTAAGTTCTCATTAAACCATTCGGCAGCGTCGGCGTGCAATTTCAGCAGTGTCCGGCGCGCCTCGTATCGTCGATCTTCATCCTCTGCACCGCGCTTTTCGACCACTGTAATCCCGGCGCGCGCCGCCAGTTTCCGCGCAGCCGACGGAAAATCGGTATGCTCGTAATCCATGACGAAACGAAAAACGCTCCCGCCCACGCCACAACCAAAGCAGTGAAAGGTCTGCCGGCTCGGGCTGACCATGAATGATGGCGTTTTCTCCTGATGAAACGGGCAGAGCGCCTTGAAATTTGCTCCGGCACGTTTGAGCGGAAAATACGAGCCAATCACTTCAACAATATCGTTCGCGGCAGCAATCTGCTCGATCGTTTCCGAAGGGATGGTTCCCATGCGTGCCTGGTTATTTTTGCCTCGTTTGGCTTTTGAAGCGATGCCAAACTTACGCAGTGCAACTCGGCGTCCAAGCGATGAGAAAGCATTTGTGGATCATCGTCGTTTCTTGCTTCCTAACGGGAATGGCGCCCGTTCAGGCCCGCGAAGCCATTAGCAAAGGCGATATCGTGGTCGTGCCGCTGCGTGGCGAAGTTGCGCCTTCGCTTCTCGCGTTCCTGCGGCGTGCTGTGAAAACAGCCGAAAGCCACGAAGCGTCGGCGATCATTTTCGATATGAACACATACGGCGGCCGGCTCGACACCGCGACCGACATCGTGAACGCGCTCAACCAAACAAAGATTCCTACCTACACGTTCATCAACACCAATGCCGGCTCCGCTGGTGCCCTGATCGCTATTGCCACGCAACATATTTACATGGCGCCCATAAGCGCAATTGGCGCAGCAGCGCCCATCCTCCCCACAGGTGAAGATCTTCCCACGACGGCAAAAGAAAAAACGATTTCGTATTGGTCTGCGCTCATCCGCGGATCCGCGACCAAGAACGGACACAATCCCGACGTCGCTGAAGCGTTCATGAACAAGGACAAGGAAGTGAAAATCGGCGACCGCGTCGTTCATCCGAAGGGAGCGGTGCTCACTCTCAATGCCCAGGAAGCAGCTGAACGGATCAACGGCAAAGCTTTGCTCGCAGAGGGCGTCGCCGATTCGGTTAACGATCTGATCAAAAAAGCTGGTCTAAAAGGAAACGAAGTGACGATTGAGCCCACTGGTTTCGAGCAAATCGCGTTTTGGATCACTGCGCTTGCGCCATTTCTGCTGCTAGGAGGAATTCTCGGCGCGTATCTGGAATTTAAAATTCCAGGCGTGATGTGGCCTGGCATTATCTCGGCGATCTGTTTCGCGCTATTTTTCCTGGGGCATTATCTGGCTGGCCTCGCCGGCTGGGAAGTCGTAGCGCTATTCGTTCTCGGAATGGTTCTCGTCCTGATCGAGATTCTCTTTTTCGCGCATAGCACAATCGTTTTCGGTGTCGTCGGCGTTTTCCTCATGCTCGCTTCGTTGCTGTGGACGATGATCGATCGCTATCCGGGCCAGAATTTCTTCCCGACCGGCAAGATGCTCGCTATCCCGCTGCTCAACATGTTCATCGCGATCGTCGGGTCATTCATCATTATCGCTTTGCTTGCTCGCTACTTGCCGCGCACGAGCATTTATCGCCGGTTCGCTTTGATGGATTCAAATCCGCCCGGGCCATCGCTTGCCGGCGCGCCGCGACAGTTCGTAACTCCCCTTGCTTTAAGTCCAGGCATGCAAGGCACGGCCGTGACTGTTTTACGACCCAGCGGCAAGGCGCGTTTCGCCGATCACGTGGTTGATGTTGTCACCGAAGGCGAATTCATCGCGCCGCAGACGCCTGTCACGGTGATCCAGACGGACGGAATGCGCGTCGTGGTGAGGAGCGCAGCTCCAATCTGATACAGAGCGCCTCTACCCGCCGGCGACAACGCGAATGAACTCGACGCGGTCGCCTTCGGACAGTGGCTGCTCTGCCCAGTCATGTCGATGCACGGCAACGCCGTTGTGCTCTACCAAGATCGATTGCGGTGGCAATTGATAATGCTTGATTAGCTCCGCGATTGTTTTCGCCTCGCGCGCATCCGCTGTTTCGCCGTTCAGAAGAATTTGCATTGGCCAGCAAATTGCATTCGGCGGTCACACACCGCCGCTACAAACGAAATCATCATGTACCGCAAAGGGCCTGGTCCCAATCTTTCCAAACCGGCTCGAGTCCGCGACGATGCAGGACTGCTGCAATGTCGGCCGGGGAACGTTCGTCGCTGATTTCGAATTGGCCGGTGGCGAGTTCATCCTCGCCGTCCTGGTATTCGGGTGCGACGATTCGACCGCGCACGGTGCGATGGAGATGTTCGCGACCCTGCCGCGTGTAACCGCCAGGCTCGGTGTGACTGCCAGCGCTCATCATCGTCACTCCGATTGACGCCAGTGAATCCCGCAGCGGGGCGCGCTCGCGCGTGCTAAGCACGATCCCTAGTTGGGGGAAAGAAATTCGCAATGCGCAAACGAGTTGCACAAGCTCGCGGTCCGTCATCGAAGAGAGCGCACGAAACCCGCCGGCTGACGGACGCAATCGCGGCAGGCTTACGGTGATTTGCGCCTGCCAACAGTGTTTGAACAAATGCTCCAAATGCGCCGCTAGCGCAATCGCTTCATCCTGCCACCGCGACAACCCAATCAGCGCGCCGACGCCGAGCCGGCGAAAACCGGCTCGATAACCGCGCTCGATGCAATCAAGTCTAAAATTAAAATCGCGTTTCGGTCCGGAAGTATGCATCTCCGCATAAATGCCGCGATTATAGGTCTCCTGGTAAACGACGAGCCCTTCCGCGCCCGCCTTAACAATCGGCACATAATCTTCCGTCTCCATCGGGCCTACTTCGATGGAGATTGACGAAAAATCAGAAGCGAGCGCGCGCACGCATTCGACGACGTAGTCGCGGCCCGCAAATTTTGGGTGCTCGCCGGCAACGAGAAGAATCTGTCGAAATCCCTCACGCGCGAGATGCTGCGCTTCGGCAACGACTTCGTCGACATCGAGCGTGACGCGAAGGATTGGATTGTCGCGCGAGAAACCACAATAACGGCAGTTGTTGATACATTCGTTGGAAAGATACAGCGGAGCGAACAGACGCATCGTCCGTCCAAAATTTTGCAGGGTAAGGGACCGCGAAGTCTGAGCCATTGCTTCGAGCTCCTGATCCGATTTCCGTGCGATCAGGTACTCGAAGCGCTTAACCAGCTCCGATTTCTTCAGCGCCAAATTGTCCAGAGTCTCAATAAATGACATCAAAATAATCTCCGACGCATGGCGCTCTTCGCAAACACGAATCGTCGCTCAGCCAGGCGCACGAGCTCCTTGGCGCTTCGTGAAGACCGCCTCCCGGGACTCCCGAGCTTGACGAGAAACAAAGCGACGGAGATCGCCGCACTTCGCGACGCCAGCGAGCAACACGCGTTGAGTAACGGCCGTCTTGGATTGCGGCAGTGTTGCGCCGCTTTTCGCAATCTTGAGCGTCGAGAGCTAGTCCGTACAAAAAAAGCCGCGTCCGATATTTTCGAGTGCCGCCTTTAGCAAATACGATTCTCGGTTCCTTAGAACGCGAAATTAACCCCGGTGCGGACCATACCGAAGTTGTTGTTCGGTCCGTCCACAAAATTCCAACTGAAATCGCTGACCCAGCCAATGTGCGGCGTGAACCGAACTTCCATGCCGCCGCCGACCTGACCGATTGCCCGCGACTCAGTGCCGGTCTGTTGAGTACGAATGATCCCGTCGTTCACGATAACGTTCGTTCTTTCGCCACCGCCAAAAATTCCGCCGCCTCCACCAAAAATGTATGGCGAGAAGCGCGTGCAGGGAATCGGGTAGCGCAGCGTTAACGTGCCCAATACAGAACCGACCGCGCGACTCTCATGTCCAGTATGGACGTCGAAGATGCCGTTGTTAAGATCGATAAACACGTCCTCGAATGCGCGCCTGGCATCCACGGCCCATCCTTCGATACCGATGCCGAAGTACCGGTGGAAAAAGTATTTGAAGTCGACACCACCACCAAAGGCATGATCCGTTTCGAGGTAGCGATCATTCTGCCAATTATTTCCTGTGAAAATGTAAGTGCCCCACAGACTGACGTTTAACTCGTTGTCTGCGTACCATTGCGGACACGGTGGCGGCGCCACCTGTTTCATCTCCTTTCCGGAATAGGTTTCAGTCCCAGCAACCGCTACCGAAGTGATTGCAGCGACGCATAACAACCCTAACACCGATCTTTTCATCTTATTTCTCCTTTGGATAAGTCACCTCAGTTTTTATCCAAACATCGGTCTTGTATCCATGTCAATAACGAAAAGCAGACCGACCTCGTACAAAAAGCGGCGTCCGGAACACCGGACGCCGCTTTAGTAAATGCGATTCTCGGGCCCGCTAGAATGCGAAATTAACTCCACTGCGGACCATGCCAAAGTTGTTATGAGGCCCCTCCACAAAATTCCAGCTGAAATCACTAACCCAGCCAATGTGCGGCGTGATGCGAACTTCCATGCCGCCGCCGACCTGGCCGATTCCCTGTGACTCAGAATCCGTATGACCAACCGTCTTTTGGATGTCGAAGCCCTCGCCCCCATTGCTAATAAGCCCACCGGGTCCTGTCACAGGTCTGTCGCCTGGCTCGCGTTCGCGAAAAAACCGATTGATCGGCCTCTGGCCACCGCCAAAGATCCCGCCGCCGCCGCCAAAGACGTAAGGTGCGAAGCGCGTGCAAGCGATCGGGTAGCGCAAGGTCAATGTACCAAGTACAGCTCCGATGCCTTTGTTCACATGGCTAAAGGTTTGCTGAAAAATGTCATCGCTAAAATCGGCGAAATCATTTTCGCGCGCCTGTCTCGAATTAACCATCCAACCCTCGATTCCGACACCGAAATATCGATGGAAAAAGTATTTAGCATCGATACCGCCGCCCCAGGCATGATCCGATTGCAGGTAGCGATCATCCTGCCAATTGTTCCCCGTGAAAAGGTAAGTGCCCCACAGACTGACGTTGAACTCGTTGTCCGCGTACCATTGCGGACACGGTGGGGGCGCCACCTGCTTCATCTCCTTTCCGGAATAGGTTTCACTCCCAGCAACCGCTGCCGAGGTGATTGCAGCGATACCTAACAACCCCAACACCCATCGTTTCATTTCATTTCTCCTTTGGTTAAGTCTCTCCTCAGTTTTGGCTCCCACACTCCTTTGGAGCACGCAAGGTAATAACGAAACTCGCTTTTACCCTGGATGTCCGACTCTTCGGCAGCCAATAAAAATTGCAAGGAATTTCTGGTGTAGGGCACTGCCTTACGCGTGGAGCTCGGTGCCAGTGTTTGCGTCGGTTATTATGAACTTTTCGTGGTGAAATGTGGGGTCGCCGCGAAAGCTGAGCCGGCCCGCATAACGGCGCTCCAGCTCCACCAGTAGTTCTTCATCTTCTTCCTTCAGGCGTTTCAGTACACCTGGATTTAGAATCACTCGGATGTCATGAATACTGTCCTGATACTTGCGCATGACAGTATTGAGGGTCCGATGTAATTCTACGCTCGTCGTCATGGAGGTTTTTACGACGCCGCGCCCTCCGCAGTACGGACAATTCTCGTAAATCGTGTCGCTCAGGCTTTCCTGCGCTCTTTGACGGGTCATCTCCATCAGGCCGAGTTGTGAAATGGGGAGGACATGTGTCTTTGCTTTGTCGCGATTGAGCCGCTCCTTCATTAAGCCGTAAACTGCCTGCTGGTCTTTCCTGCTCTTCATGTCGATGAAATCGGCTATGATCAGGCCACCGATATTGCGTAAGCGAAGCTGGCGCGCGATCTCGTCTGCCGCTTCCAAGTTGGTTTGCAAGATAGTTTTTTCGACGTCGCGGCCGCCTTTGTTCCGACCGGTATTCACGTCAATCGCCACCAGCGCTTCGGTCTCGTCGATCACAATATAGCCACCGCATTTGAGCCAGACTTGTCGATGAAATGCATCATCGATCTGTTTTTGCACTCCATATGTTTCGAAAATCGGTATCGCACCATCGTAATGGTGCACACGGTTCCGGGCGCGTCGGGAAATCTGCCCGATCATTTCAATCATTCGTTCTGTTGATGCGCGATCATCGCAAACTACTTCGTCAATTTCCTCGGTGAGAAAATCGCGTACTGTCCGTCCGACCAAATCGGGCTCCCCAAAAACGCGGCACGGGGCGGGTTCTTCACGAATGAGGTGCTCGACCTGAGCCCACTGGTCGAGAAGAAAACGCAGATCCCGCACAAAATATCTCGCCCGTTGACCTTCACCTACGGTGCGAATGATGACGCCGATGCCGTCGGGAATTTCCAATTGCTGGACAATCTTCCGCAACCGTTCGCGCTCTTTTTGGTTTTCGATCTTTCGTGAGATGCCGCTGCGATCGCTGAATGGCATCAGCACCAGGTAGCGTCCGGCAAAACTAAGATTCGTCGTTACCCTCGGGCCTTTGTTCCCTATGGGGCCCTTGGTGACCTGCACAATGACGTCCGAGCCGACCGGGTAAATACTCGGTATATCCTTTACCGTAATCCGTTTTCGCGGCCGCTTACTCCCACGGCGATCGATTTCCTCTACGCCACTGTCGAGCGCCGCGGGGATCGCATCCCAAAAATGAAGAAACGCATTTTTCTCGAAGCCGATGTCAACAAACATCGCCTTCAACCCCATCTCGATGTTTTTGACTTTACCCTTGTAAACGCTGCCGACGATATTGCGCGAGCTTTTACGCTCGACACTGTACTCCTCGAGTCGGCCGTTCTCGAGCAGAGCGACCCGGGACTCGAGCTTTTCTACGCTGAGGATGAGTTTTTTGCCGGTCTTTCGTGAGGAAAGTCCCAAAAGTTTTCTTACTTTGTCTATCATAAAGCGAAAGAGGTTGTCCGATCAGAAGCGGAACGGACCAAACGCACTGCGGCGATGATTCTGGTCGGGTGTTCATCGTGGTGGTGTCCCACGCCGGCGGTTAGACGGCGGCGGCGGCGCAGGCGCCTGGCGCGGATGTATTCCAAAGAGCTTTTGGAAAAAATTGCGTGGAGCAGGGTTCGCGGCGGGAAGAGCGCGGGCTGCAGCAGCCCCGCCTCGCCGCCGCACTTTTCCTTGAGAGTCAGCTTCCGGTTCGACATCGGGCGAGGCATCCGAACTTGCCATCTGCGCAGTTGTAGTCTGCGATTGGTCCGCACTTTCTTCGTCCGCGCTTCCGAGATTTCCGCCCTTTTCGTTATAAGCCACAGACTTGATCAATTGGAGTGGGTTGGCGTGATGCGCGGGCGACAGCCATGCCACCTGCATATCGAACTTGCCTTCGTCCAGCGCCAGTGAGCGCTCCAAGATTCTGTCAGCGATGGGGCCCGCGACCTCGCCGCCGTGCCCAGAAGCGCCCTGCACCATCACCACGACAACGTACTTCGGATGGTCAAATGGCGCGAAACAAGCAAACCAGGCAACATTTTCCTCGTGCCCCCGGTCTGTGGCCTGCGCGGTGCCGGTTTTGCCCGCTACCACCCACTCTTTCAAACGTGCTCTGCCACCGGTCCCTCCATCTTCGTTAACAACTTTCCAAAGGCCTTTGCGCACAAGATCAATCTTGTCCGGTGGGATTTCCTGGCGGAGGTCCGATCGCACCCGCGGCGGTGGCGCTGCTGAATTGCCTTGCTCATCCAGCATTGGAGAGCCGTCTTGCTTGAGAACTTTATCGACCAGCCGTGGATAATAGCACACGCCACCGTTTGCGATCGTGGCGTATGCCATCGCCAATTGCAGAGGCGAAACAAGTGTGTAGCCCTGGCCGATCGAAACATTGGCGGTTTGCGCCTGCGACCACCTCTCCTGGGGATGATGAATCTGCATCCACTCGGGCCCCGGCATATTGCCGGTTTGTTCACCTGAAAGTTGCAGGCCCGATTCTTCCCCAATACCCAACATCTTGCCGATGTAATCAATCGACTGAATGCCAGCAGCGTTTCCGTACTGATAGAAGAAGGAGTCGCACGACACTTTGATCGCATCGGCAAGTCCGATGTTTCCGTGCGTATAATGCTTTTCGGCTACCCAACACCGAAAAAAGTGATCGCCGTAACTGACGCCTCCACCGCAGCTGTAATGGGCGTTTGCGAGATTTTTCGTGCCGCGCAATCCGGCGAGCGACGTGATGAGCTTGAATGTAGACCCCGGCGGCAGGCAGCTAATCGCGCGATTGACTAATGGATCGCCTTCGTCTTTCTGCAGCGCTTTCCAATCCTTCGCTTTGATGCTCGGGATGAAAGTGTTTGGATCGAATGATGGAACCGAAGCCAGCGCTAGGACGTTGCCATTATTTGGGTCGACAACTACCGCGCCCGCACGGCTCACCGCACGCAGCGCCTCCTCTGCAATCGCTTGGATGCGCGCATCGATCGTCAAATAAACATTGGCGCCTTGCTCCGGAGGGTCTTCGCGCAGAATGCCATCAATGGTACCCTTTGCATTGCGCCGTAAATAACGTACTCCAGGTTTCCCGCGCAAATACTGGTCCATGATTTTTTCGACGTTCGATTTCCCTTCCATGTCTCCCTGGTAAAACGTGAATTTCTTTGCGTCCTCCTTATCGATATCGTTCGGCAGCCCGACATAGCCGAGAAGATGCGAAGCAAGCGCGCCGTAAACGTAAGAACGCACAGGTTTGATCGCGAGTTCAACTCCGGGCAATCCGACGTCATGCTCGGAGAATTTCGCCAAAGTTGGAAAATCGATGTCTTTGACATAGGAATACGGAACTTCGGTATCGTTGCGATAGTGTTTCTGCAACCGGCCGGCATTATAATCGCGCGCAAGATCGAGATCGTTGAGGCGTGGGACGATGCCGTTATTGACGATCTTGATGATGTCCGGTTCCTTGAGGTCTTTTGGCATTCCATTGATGGTTGCCCGATACTCGGTCACGGGCGGCTGACCAAAGCGTTCGCGATAACCTTTGACCATTTCCGGCAGATAAAAATCGACCTCATAACTCGCTCGGTTTTGGACGAGAGTTGCTCCGTTGCGATCCCTGATCTCCCCGCGCACTGAAGGAATGCGCACCGTGGCCTGCGAGCTACCGCGGAGCTGGGACGTCCATTCCTGGCCGTGCGCTACCTGAATCCACCAAAGCTTAAGACCGAGGGCGCTTAGGCCCATCAGCATAAAGATCGCAATCAATTGAATCCGCAAACGCGAAGTAACACGGCGCCTGCTCATTCCAGTCGCCCCCTTTCCGGTTGATAGGAATAGGCAGTGATCCGGCCCATCCACTGTAGAAACCAGAACAGAATCGGTGCCATCGCCATGGCAACGAGACCAGGCCCGCCGATCTGCCACCAAATTTCGCGGGTGAAAACAAAAGAGCCGCGACGAAATGTAATCATCAAATATTGCGCCAGAACTATTAACGAGGTGAAGACGCCACTCAGGATGCAGTGCACTTCCCAACGCCCGCGCGCAAACAGCGGTCTCAGGCCATGCATTACTCCTGCCAGCACACCGTAAATCAGTATCGATGATCCAGTTGAAATTTCAACTTTCCCCCCGATCACCTGCACAGTAACGGCATCCAGCAAAACCCCCGCGTACAAAGCAAGCGCCAGCATGAGAGGAAACGGCAGGGCCATTGCGCCGTAAAAGACAATCACGGGCACGATGTAAACGTGCGCATTGTAGAGCCACGGCAGCGCCGGAATAAAAAACTCCGCAATCTGCGCAATCAGCACGAGCAGGAGTAAAACAAAAAAGAAAATCATTTTCGGCCAGTCACTACGAACACGTCCTCCAGATGCGACAGATCGACTGCGGCCGTGAGCTGTGCTTGTCCATCCAGTTCTCGCACACGGAAAGTTTTCACACTGCCAATCAGCAAACCCGACGGGAACACGCCGCCAACTCCCGAAGTATAAACTTTTTGGCCGGGCTTCAGGTCAGCCTGTTTTGACAAAAAGTTCAGGTTTAAAACCGGGGTGAGTCCCGTCGTCACACGCTCGCCAGAGACGATTCCCTGTTCTCGGCTTCCTTCAACCTTTGCGGCGACCCGGCAATTTTCATCGGAAACCAGCAATACAACCGAGATGCTGTCGCTCACAGTCGTGATTTTTCCTATTAATCCTTCATCCGTCGCAACAGGCATGTCGATTTCGATACCATCTCTCTTGCCACGGTTAATGGTAACCGTTCGCCACCAGGTCGAGGCATCACGCGCGACAATTTCCGCGGCGATTAACTTAAAGACTGAGCGCTCCCGATAATTGAGCGCATGACGCAACCGATTCACCTCATTCTCCGCATCGCGCAACCCCTGGTTAGTCGCTCTGAGCTCGCGGTTTTCCACCTGTAAGTTGGCATTTTCGCGCTCCAATTGGTCGAGCGACTTCAAGCCTGTACGCACCGATGTAATCTGCTTTTTTATTCCGGAGCCAC
>Ga0066388_100000669_pt1 | contig 17117 bp, 11 predicted proteins | sample PanSoiMetaGPlot6_FD_64539 | JGI IMG/M metagenome (GOLD analysis project Ga0066388, IMG submission 64539) | Tropical forest soil microbial communities from Panama analyzed to predict greenhouse gas emissions - Panama Soil - Plot 6 (Hybrid Assembly) | ecosystem: Environmental > Terrestrial >... | reverse complement strand
GCCGCCGCCAGGCAGGCTTCACAAGCCGCCGCCAGGCAGGCTTCACAAGCCGCCGCCGGCCAGGCTTCAGAAGACGATCAATTCTTCAAGGGCATCTACCAGGAGTTTTACGACACCTACCGGCTGGGACCCGCCGACGAGATCGCGATTCGCGTGACCGGGCAGCCGGATTACACGCTCGAGAAGGTGAAGGTTTCGCCCACGGGGAGTGTCTATCACCCGCTGCTCGGCGACGTGGAGGTGGTTGGGATGACGATCTCGCAACTGATCGAGAGGCTGACCAAAGACCTGAGCGAGTACCTGATCAATCCGAAGGTGAGCGCGGCGTTAATCGAAGCCAACAGCGCCAAGATCGGCGTGCTCGGCGACGTTATGCGTCCGGGCATCCTGGTCATGAACAAGCCGATGAACGTGCTGGAGGCGATCTCCTCCTCCGGCGGCATCTCCGACACGGGCGACAAGTCCGGGGTGATTGTGCTCCGCGCCTCGCGTGAAGGCCGCGCCCAAACGCTGAAGGTCAACGTCAAGCGCATTCTCGAAGGGAAGGCCACGCCTGATGAAAACATCGCTCTGCAGCCCGGCGACACTGTGATCGTGAACGGCAACACCAGGAAGAAGGTGGCGTATATCCTTTCTCTGGCAGGGTTCGGTAGCTTTCTTTCCTTCCTCTCGGTCGGAGGAGGACGCTGACACCGGGACAGCGCCGGGAGCGGTAGCGACCGGGTTCTGACAGACGCATAGGTCTGAAAGACCCGATCGCTACCGCTCCCAGCTCTGTCCCGATCCGAGAGATAGTCCCAGCTGAACGATGAAAAGATCCGCGCTCAATCTGTTACGAATCGCCGGCGCATTCGCCCCATTCCGGTGGGCGCATCGCGATCAGGCGTTGATTCTGACTTACCACCGATTCAGCGAGCGTGTGGGCGGGTCCCCGATTCCGGCGCGGGCATTCGCCGAACAGCTGGAGTATCTGGCGAAGCATTACACACTCGTCACGCTTTCGCGGTTGGCGGACTGTTTGCGTGAGGGAGAGAGTCCGACGAATCTGGCGGCGATTACGATTGACGATGGATATCGCGACGCTTACGAGATCGCCTTCCCGATTCTGCGAAAACATCGCGCGCCCGCCACGGTCTTTGTCGTGACCGAATTTGTGGAAGGGACGACCTGGCTCTGGAACGACATTCCGCGGTACCTCACGGCGATGGCCGCGCCACAAAGGTTCGAGATCGGGATTGAAGGCCACAGGCTGAGGCTGGAATTGAACGGCGGCGCGTCGCGCGCGGTGGCCGCAGGGCTGATCAATGCGGCGCTCAAGTCTCTGTCAGTAGAAGCCAGGGACGCCGCGCTCGAGCGACTGGCCTTTGACCTGAGGGTGAAGCCGCCCGAGCGGCCCCCCGCAGAGTACGCCGCAATCAACTGGCGGCAGGCGCGGGATATGGCCGACGCCGGAGTGGAGATCGGGTCACATACGTCGACGCACCCGATCCTGACCCGCCTCGACGACACCAGGCTGCGCGAGGAATTGGGCCGATCGCGGGATCGGATTCAAACCGCGCTCGGGCGACAGGTCGATACATTCTGCTATCCGAATGGCGATTTCGACCCGCGGGTGCGCCTAGAGGTCGCCGGCGCCGGCTACAAGTGCGCCGTGACCACCGAAGTCGGGCTGAACAACGAGCGGAACGACCCGCTGACGCTGCGCCGCATACACGGCGAATATGACCTGGCGCGCTTCGTCAAGAGTACGAGCGGGTTCGATACCTGGCGCGGAAACAAGTTGAGCTTTTTTCGATAATGCTTTCGACACGAAGGGTCAAAGGGTCAAAGGGTTGGGGGGGAACTCGCCACTTCCTTCCCGCTATCTTCTGACCCTTTGACCATTCATGTTTAAGAGCGTCAATTCATACTCGTTTCAAAATGAAGATGGGAAAAAGCGGACAAGACGGGGAAAGCGATTTCGTGCGCAGAGCGGCCTGGCTGACGACCGCGAATTCAATCGCCTTCGCGCTTTCATTCGTTGCGCCACTCCTGTTGGTGAGGTTGCTGAATCAAACCGAGTTCGGATTATACAAGCAGGTGTTCCAGATTTTAATGACCGCGATTTCGGCGCTCAACCTGCAAGTGGCCTCTACCGCTTATTACTTTATGCCTCGCGCGCCGGAGAAGAAGTTGCAAGTGACGATTAACGTGCTGGTGTTTTACGGCGGGGTCGGCGCGCTGGTAGCGGCGCTTTTCATCATCTATCCCCAATGCTCGCTGCTCGTCTTCGAGAGCGACGAACTGCCGGCTTATATGCCGATGCTCGGGGTCACGATCCTGCTCTGGCTGCTATCGTCGAACCTCGAAGTCATCCCGTTCGCGCTCGGCGACGTCCGCGCGTCGTCGGCCTTCATCGTGATCGCCCAACTGACGAAATCGATGCTGACCATAATCGCGGCGTTCGCCTTCCACAGTGTCAGGGCCACGATCTACGCCGCGGCGATTCAGGGGCTGCTGCAGATCCTGTTTATGTACATCTATATCCGGCGACGCTTCGGGACTCTTCATGGCGCCTTCGACTGGGCCTTGTTCAAGACGCAGATCGGCAATGCGCTGCCATACGGACTCGGCAGCTTTACGCAAACCGCTCAATCCGATATGCACAATTTCGTGGTTTCGCGCTTTTTCCCGCCGGCCGGATTCGCGGTTTACTCAGTAGGATTGTTTCAACTGCCGCTGCTTGGACTGTTGACCACTTCGTTCGGCAACGCGCTGATCCCGGAAGTATCGCAACTTGTGGCGGAGGGCAATCAGCGCGCCATTATTCCGATTTGGTTGAACGCCGTGCGTAAACTGGCGCTGGTGATCGTCCCGGCCTGCGCGCTGATGTTCGTCCTGCGATACGAGATCATCACGCTGCTGTTTACGAGGGCTTATAGTGAGGCGGCGCCGCTCTTTGGGATCTATCTGTTCAGCTCGCTGCTCCCGATGACGCTGACCGGATCGCCGTTACGCGCGCATGAGGAGTTCAAATTCTTCCGCTTCAAACTCCACCTGGCGTTGCTGCCGTTGACATTCGGGGCGATTTACCTGGGCATTCAAGCGGCCGGGCTAATTGGCGCCGTCGTCGCTCTGGTCGCGCTGCAAACCCTGGAAGCCGCGATAGTCTTGATGGCCGTCTGCCGTCGACTCAGTTTTGTAGCGAACGACCTGCGCCATCTGACACCGGCGTTAAAGACGGCTCTGGCCGCGGGGGTCGCAGCTCTCGCCGCCTTCATGATGAAGTTTCCGCTCGAGCATACGCACGCGCTGGTCAAGATGCTCATCTGCGGCGCCGTGTTTGGAGTCGTGTACGGGTTCGCCGCCTATTCGTTCGGGGCCGTGACCGATGCGGATAAAGCGGGATTCCGCGCCACGCTGTCGCGCCGCTCCTCGCGAGGGAGCCGCGCCGAGCAATTAATCGCCGACTGTCCGACGTCCGGGGATGTATACGAATGATGTGTCCTGACATCCGCAGACGCAGAGAGTATGAAATTACGATCCCACAAGCTAAATGACCAGACTCGGCGCGGGTCGCTTTTCCCCCGCCGGGCGAAGAGAGGGCGCGCTGCTTTAAAAAAGAGGCGCCGGCCCGGATCCCTTTTCAAATTTTTCAACCGTCGAGCGAAGAGGCCGAGCGACAATGCGCAGGGCGGGGAAAAGTGGCTCCCGTTCCGGTCAGGCTCCGGATCGCTTTTTAAGCGTCGGGCGAAGAGACCGAACTCCGCCTCGCGGAGAGGTGAAATCGATCTCCCGCCCGCGTCCGGCGCGGGCGCCGCGCGCGGCGGCAACTGGCTGGCGTTCGCAGGCCTTTATCTCTTCACCCTGATGCTCTATGCGCGTCCCAACGACCTGTTCTCGGCTATCGGCGATTTCCCACTGGTCAAGATTGTGGCGATCGGCGCTATGGTGATTTACATCGTCTCGAAAAGCGGCGCCGGCGCCAGGCCGTCGGTCTGGACGCTGGAGATGTCGATGCTCCTGGTCATCGCGGTCCTGGGAATGCTATTGATGCCGTTCGCCGCCTCGCCGAACGACAGCCTGGATGCGCTCACCGACACTTACCTCAAGACAGTGATCATCTTCATCCTGATGGTCAATCTGCTTGACACGCGCCAACGAATCTTTTCGCTGTGGAAACTGGTCGTGATCTGCGGCGCTGTGCTCGGCGTGGGGGCGATCAATAGTTATATAAAGGGCGAATTCACCGCGCAGGGGCTGCGAATCGAAGGATTGGTCGGAGGGATGTTCGAAAATCCGAACGACCTGGCGACGGCGCTCGATCTTTTGCTGCCATTCGCGGTCTTGCTCATGCTCATCTCCAAGGGTTTCGCGCGTCTTTTCTTTCTGTGCTGCGCGGCGGTCCTGACCATCGGAGTTCTGGTCACACTCTCGCGCGGTGGATTTCTGGGGCTGATCGCGCTCGGCGGCGTGTTGCTGTGGAAGATGGGACGCGGGCGCCGTCTGAAGACCACACTGGCGGCCGCGCTGATCTGCGGAATTCTGTTCGCGGTCATGCCAGGCGGTTATGGAAACCGGGTGGCGACGATTTTTAACACCGAAGAAGATCAAACGGGCTCGGCCCAACTGCGCCGCGAATTGATGGAGCGGGCCGCCTCAATAGCCATCAGTCGCCCCGTCGTCGGCGTCGGCATGGGTAACTTTCACATCTACTCGATCCGCGAAAAGGAGGCTCACAACGGCTACCTGGAGATCGCCGCCGAGTTGGGCGTGACGGGACTGATCGCCTATTTGATCGTGATCTTCGCCCCGCTGATCTCGCTCCGTCGGATCGAACGTCAAACCAGGGGCATGCGATCGAAGGGCGAACGGGAGATGTATTGGCTGAGCGTGAGCGTCCAGGCGGCGCTCGTCGCATACATGGTTTGCAGCTTTTTCGCCTCGATTCAATACCTTTGGTACCTCTATTACACCGCCGCCTATGCGGTGGCGCTCAGACAGATTCATGCCGCGGAAGAAATGGAAGCTTCGTTGTCCGAATACCAGGCTCTGCGGACATGGCCGATGTCCGACACCGAGCCGGCCAGAGGCGCTCTCTGGCCGACTTACCGGTTGCGCCAGGGAGTCGGCTGATGAGCGGAATCATCCGGTAATTCCAAAGAAGCGGAGGTTTAATAAATGTTCGTTCAGCCTCAGACAACCGAGACCCTGATCGCTCAGGCCGTCTTTATCGCGGCGCTCGCGATGATGGGGTTCATTTACGCGGGCTATCCGGCGCTGATGTTCGCTCTCAGTCATATATTCAGGCGGCCGGTCCGGCGCGATGACATCACGCCGCGCGTGTCGGTCATCATCGCCGCATATAACGAAGAGCGCGATATCGCGGCTAAGTTGAAAAACACCCTCGAACTCGATTACCCGCGCGACCGGATGGAAATCATCGTCGCGTCTGACTGTTCGACGGACCGGACTGATGAAATCGTCCGCGGATTCGGGCCGAAGGGCGTGACCCTTTACCGGCAGCCGGAGCGTTTCGGCAAGACCATCGCGCAAAACCGCGCCGTCAATGTCTCTTCGGGAGATATCCTGATCTTCTCCGACGCGACGACCATGTACGAGCCGGACGCGATACGCAAGATCGTCCGCAGCTTCGCCGACCATGAAGTGGGGTGTGTCGCGGGACAGCTGATATACGTAGACGCGTCGTCGTCGGCCGTCGGCAAAGGGTGTAGCTCCTACTGGGGGTACGAAAAATTCCTGAAGAGTTGCGAAAGCCGGATGGGCTCGCTGATCGGCGTCAGCGGCTGTATGTACGCAGTGCGGCGGATCTGCCATGCGCGGTTGGCCGGCGACATGATTGACGATTTCGTGATCGCGACCGAAATCCATCTTCAAGGGTTGCGCACCGTCTATGAGCCTGAAGCGGTCGCGGTCGAAGACACCAACCACCGGTCCAAGGACGAGTTTCGCATGCGGGTGCGCGTGATCAAACAGACGTTGAGCGCGCTCCGCCGTTACCGACAAGCGCTCAATCCATTCGAGCACAAAATGTTCGCCTTTCAGATGATTACGCACAAGGTGTTGCGTTACTCGATCCCTTTTCTGCTCATCGCGGCGCTCATCGCCAGCGGGTGGGCCAGCGGCGCCGTTGACTGGCTCCGGTTCGCCTTTATCGGCCAACTGGCCTTGTACGGGGTCGCGGTCGTCGGTTTCGTCGGCGAACGCCTGAAGATCAAGATCGGGCCCCTGGCTATCCCCTATTACTTCGTCTTGGTCAGCGCCGCTTCACTGGTCGCCTTTTTGAAAGCTCTGTATGGCGAGACTTATATCGTCTGGGAGCCGATTCGCGACGCGCATAACGTGAACCCGAGTCCCGAAACGGCCGCGAGTCATGATTCCTAACGGCGCCGCTCGCTTACTCGCGGCGCAGAGTCAATTGTTATGTGTGGGATTGTCGGAATAAGTGGGCCGGAACTGATGGCGAACACTGCGGCGACGCGTGATTTGATCGCGCGGATGCTCGGCGTGATCGAGCATCGCGGCCCCGACGGTGAAGGTCATTACGCCGAGCCGGGAATCGAGATGGGCATGCGCAGGCTCTCGATCATTGACCTGGACACCGGACGCCAGCCGATCTCGAACGAGGACGGCTCGATCTGGATCGTCTTCAATGGGGAGATCTACAACTACCGCGAACTGCGCGGACTGCTGCTCGCGCGCGGCCACAGGCTGCGCACCCGGACGGACACCGAAACCATCGCGCACCTTTACGAGGACGAAGGCGAGCGATGCGTCGAACGATTACGCGGGATGTTCGCCTTCGCCATCTGGGATCAGCGCGAGCGACGGCTTTTCATTGCTCGCGACCGCGTAGGCAAAAAGCCGCTGCATTACACGATGGCGGGCCGGACTCTGGTCTTCGGCTCGGAGATCAAATCGCTCCTGCAACATCCCGGCGTCAAACGCGAGGTCAACCTGCAGGCGATCTCCGATTTTCTTTCCTTCGGTTACGTGCCCGATCCGGCGACGGCCTTCGCCGGCGTCAATAAGCTTCCCCCCGGTCACACGCTGACGTTCAAAGACGGGGTGATCAGCGTGCGCCGTTATTGGGATTTCGATTATTCCCTCGATTCGGCGGCGCCGGGCGTACGCGGGCCGGAGTTACGCGAAGAGGAGTATGTCGAGCGGTTGCGGGAGCTGATCGCCGAATCCGTCAAGTTGCGATTGGTGAGCGATGTCCCGCTCGGCGCGTTCCTTTCCGGCGGGATTGATTCGAGCGTTGTCGTCGCGATGATGGCGCGCGAGATGAAGGTGAAGACTTTCTCGATCGGCTTTTCCGAAGCCGGCTTCGATGAATTGCGTTACGCGCGAATCGCCGCGCGCCACTTTGGCGCCGATCATCATGAGTTCGTCGTCACGCCGGACGTCTGCCGCCTGGTAGATGAAATCGTCTGGCATCACGACGAACCGTTCGCCGACGTGTCGAGCGTCCCGACGTACGTCGTCTCGAAGATGGCTCGCGAGTATGTGACCGTGGCGCTCTCCGGCGACGGCGGCGACGAGGTGTTCGGCGGTTACGAGCGGTACGTCGTTGACAGGCGGAGGCGGCGTTACGAACGCATTCCCGCCTTCCTGCGTCGCGCGCTGTTGCGAGCCAGCCAGAATTTGCCACGTGGCGCTTATGGCAAGCGGTTCCTGCGCAGCGTCGCGTTGGAGCCGGCGGCGCGTTACGTGGACAGCGTCACTTACTTCGACCGCGACGCGCAACTCAATCTCTTCTCAGAAGACGCCCGCCGGTCCCTGGCCGGATACGACCCGGCCGAGAGCTTCGAGAGAACCTTCGCGGCGCCGGCTTCTCGATCCGGGCTGGATCACCTGCTCTATCTGGACAGCAAGACCTATCTGCCCGGCGACATTCTGGTCAAGGTGGATCGGATGAGTATGGCCAACTCGCTTGAAACGCGCGCGCCGCTGCTCGACCACCGCCTGATCGAATTCGCGCAGACGATTCCGGCCTCATTGAAGCTGCGCGGACTTGAGACCAAATACATTCTCAAACGGGCCGCCGCGGGATTGATCCCGGACGAGATCATCGACCGGCCCAAGCAGGGCTTCGACGTGCCGATCCGCAGATGGTTCAACCACGAGCTGCGGGAGATGCTCGACGACACGTTGAGTGACCGTCGCGCGCGTGAACGCGGCGATTTCGATCACCGGGCGGTCATGGCGATTCTGGATGAACACCGGCGCGGCGTGCGAGACCACGCGCGCCATCTATGGAGTCTGCTCGTACTGGAACTGTGGCGACGCGCGTTCATTGACCAGCGGCCGGAGATGCGATTCGCGGGAGCCAAGCGCGTCGGGCTTGATAATTTGACTGAAACCGCCGGGGCGGTGGTTGGAGGATAAACGACTCTTGTCATTACCCGAATCTTTATCACCTGATGACGAAAACCGACCGCCATCCGACCGAAATGATGAACTCGTTATTGGACATTGACATTACAGGTGTGGGGCAAACCGAGGCGCGGCCGAGCGAGCCTGGGAAGATGAAGATGTCGAGGGTTCTTCACTTGATCACCAGCTTCGAAGTAGGGGGCACCGAGCGGCAGGCGGTGGAGTTGATCAAGCGGATTGACCGCCGGCGATTCGAAGTGAGGCTGGCGGCGATTCGACCGGAAGGCCCGCTTTACGCGGAGGTGGCGGACCTATTCCCACACGTCCCGCAGTTCCCGTTGACGAGCTTTTACAACCTCAACGCCGCGAAACAATTGATGAGGCTGCGCAATTGGATGATCAGCGAACGAGCGAACATCCTGCATGCTCATGATTTTTACGCCGGACTGCTCGGGGCGGCGGCGGGCCGACTGGCCGGTGTCCGAGTGATCGCCAGCCATCGCCACATGCGACTTTCAGACCGCCGCGCGCACGACTGGGGGACACGCCTCACGCATCGGCTGGCCCACCGCGTGCTCGTCAACTCCGAAGCGATTCGCGATCACTTATTGTCCGGCGGCCAGGTCGCGCCGGAGAAGATCGTCGTCATCCGCAACGGCCTGAGCGAAGCCGCCGAACGCGCGGCGTTAGACGACGATGGCCGCGCGAAAAAACGCGCGGCGCTGCTGCGAGAGTTGAACCTGGACGAAGGCGCGAAGTTGATCGGCCTGGTCGCGCGGCTGCAGCCGGTCAAAGGGCACCGCTATTTCATCGAGGCCGCCAGCCGCGTCGCGGCTGTGGAACCGAACGCGCATTTCCTGCTGGTCGGCGACGGCGCGCTCAGGCGAGAGATCGAGGATCAGGCCGCGCGACTCGGCGTCCACGACCGCGTGCATCTGCTGGGCGCCCGCAAAGACGCCGCCTCGATCGCCGCCGGATTCGACGTCGCCGCGCTGGCCTCGCTGCACGAAGGGCTGCCCAACTCGGTAATGGAAGCGATGGCGGCGGGAACGCCGGTGGTGGCCACCGCAGTCGGCGGGACGACGGAATTGGTCATTGACGGCGCCACCGGATTTCTCGCGCCTCCCAAGGACTCCGGAGCCCTGGCGATACGAATTCTCGAAGCGCTGCGAAACCCTGAAATGAGCGCCCGAATGGCCGCTGAGGGCCGCCGGCGCGCGCTCAGTCAGTTCGGCATGCGACGTATGGTCGAATCGGTCGAGCGGCTTTACGACGAGATGTAGACGGGACGTGAATGTTCACCGGTCGAGTAAGAGGATTACGAAACAGGCGGGAAAGACGGGAAGATCGGAACCAGGGGGGGATTTTCCATCTATTCCGTTTTTTCCGTCTGTTCCGTAATCCTCTTCGTCTTTCCCCTGGCGTGTACGACGTGATGAAAGCGGAGAAACAAAGAACGAAACCGATTCGCGTGCTCGTCGTCGCCGCGCCTCCAGACTGGCTCGGCGGCCAGGCGGTTCAGGCTGCGCGCCTGCTCGACGGACTGGCGCGGGAACCTGAAGTCGAAGCCGAGCTGGCGCCGATTCACCCGAGGTTGCCCGGCGCGCTGAGCCTGCTGCACGAGATCAAATACGTGCGGACGGTCGTCTATACGATCGCCTATTACATGCTGCTTTTACTGCGACTGCCCCGCTTCGACGTCGCGCACGTTTTCGCCGCCTCATACTTTTCGTTCGTGATCACGCCGGCGGCGGCGGTGTTGATCGCGAAGCTATACGGCAAGCCGGTCCTGCTCAACTACCACAGCGGCGAGGCGGAGGACCATCTGCGCCGCTGGCCTCGCTCGACCAGGCTGATCTTCCGTCTGGCGGACCGGGTGGTCACACCTTCGCGCTATCTCGTCGGAGTCTTCGCGCGGTTCGGGATCGAGGCCGAGGCCGTAAGCAACACCGCTCCGCTCGAACGTTTCGCCTTTCGCGAGCGTCGCCCGCTGCGGCCGACGCTGCTCTCGAACCGCAGTCTTGAGAGTCACTACAACGTCGCCGACACGCTGCGCGCCTTCGCCTTGATCGAACGGCGCATGCCCGATGCGCGGCTGATCGTGGCGGGAGATGGCTCCGATCGCGCGCGGCTGCGAGCGCTGGCGGCGAAGCTGGAGTTGAAGAGGGTCGAATTTGTCGGCGCCGTTCAGCCCGACAGAATGCCGGAGCTTTATGACCGGGCGGACATCTTCGTCAATTCTTCGCTGGTGGACAACATGCCGCTCTCATTGATCGAGGCGTTCGCCTGCGGTTTGGCGGTGGTCAGCTCGAACGCGGGCGGAATCCCGAGCCTCGTGACCGAAGGCGAAAACGGCCTGCTGTCCCCCTGCGGCGACTACGAGGCGTTGGCCGCTAACGTCATCAGGTTGCTGGAAGACCAGCGCCTGGCGGCGGGTTTGATCGATCGCGCCCGGGCCGCAAGCCGGCAATACACCTGGACGGCGACCCGCGGCTCGTGGCTGAAAATCTATACGGAAATGTCAGGAGGCGAGAGTCTATGAGGCGGAGGAATGTGTTGTTAGTAGAGTTGAATGAGGTCACCTGGGATTTGATTGATCCACTGATCGAGCAGGGCAAATTGCCGACCTTCGCCCGTCTCAAGCGCGAAGGAGCGTGGGCCACGCCGATGAGCGTGGATATGCCGCCGCATCTTGACCCGTGGATCACCTGGACCAGTGTTTACACGGGGCGCGCCCAGGAAGACCACAACGTCTATTTCCTTGAACAACCCCCGGAGACGATCCGCGCAGAGCGCATCTGGGAACTGTGCGCCCGGCGCAGGTTGCGGGTCGGCGTATACGGCAGCCTCTGTTCGTGGCCGCCGCAGAAGGTCAACGGATTTTACGTGCCGGACACTTTTGCGCGGGACACGTCAACTCACCCGGCGTCGCTGAAGCCGATCCAGGAGTTGAATCTGACCTACACGCGCTCGATCCGTCTGCCCACGGATCACGACGGCCTGTGGTTCAAGGCTCAATTGGGCGCAAAGCTACTGTCGCTGGGGCTGAGCGCGCGCACGGCCGCGCTCGTCTCCCGCCAACTCGCCGCCGAGCGGTCGAATCCGGAGTCTCGATGGCGGCGAGTGGCGTTGCAGCCGATGGTCAACTGCGATTTCTTCGGCAGGCTTTATCGCCGCTACCGACCACATTTCGCCACGTTCCACACCAATCACGTCGCCCATTACATGCACACGTACTGGAAAGCTATGGCGCCGGAAGCGTTTCCGCAGACGACCACGCCGGACGAAGTTCAGATTTACGGAGGCGCTATCGAACATGGCTACGTCGTGGCGGACGAACTGCTGAGCCGGATGCTGCGACTGCTCGAAGGCGACACAGTTCTCGTCGTCGCTTCGAGCATGGGGCAGAAGCCTTACATCAGCCCGCTCAGGAACGGGAAGCCGATCAGTCAACTGCGATCGCTTGACCGTTTGCTGGAGATCGTCGGTTTGAACGGCCGCGCGCATGCGCTTTCGACCATGTCGGATCAGTTCAACCTCTATCCCGACACGGCGGCGACCAGCGTCGAGGCGACTAAGATTTTGGAAGAGGCCTACGTCGACGAGCCGGGCCGCCCGATGTTCGACATCCATCGAGTCGAAAACTGTTTGACGGTCAACCTGAAGTTTTACGGAGAGACGACGGAAAATTCGCGGTGCGTCTTCCCGCATCGTGAATCTGACAACACCTTCCTCTATTCGGACCTGGTCCACGGGACCGGCCTGGTCAAATCGGGCTGCCACGACCCGAAGGGAATGATGATTCTTTACGGCCCCGGGGTCCGCGGCGGCGCGCGCGTCGCCGAGGTCAATAACCTGGACATCGCGCCGACGCTCCTGACACTGATGGGACTGCCCGTTCCGGAAGAGATGAGAGGGCGCGTACTGAGAGAGGCTATCCTGGGGTAACAATTTTGGGATAGGCCAGACGCCGTATTTCATATGGCATTTGGCCTGATTTTCGGAGGAAAAATGGACGAAGTTCTCAACAAAGACGAGGCGGCCTGGCATGCCGAAGAGGTCGCGCGCGGCGAACGTTTCGAATTCGGCGAGAACTGGAGCCGGTTTCTGGAAGGTGTTCGGGACAATCAGATCGTCACAGCCGAATCGTCGCTCAAACGAATGTTGGAGATTGATTCGCTCGCGGGACTGAGTTTTCTGGACATCGGGTCGGGCAGCGGCTTGTTCAGTCTGGCGGCCAGGCGGCTTGGCGCGCGCGTGCATTCGTTCGATTACGACCCGCAATCGGTCGCCTGCGCCGCAGAGCTGCGACGGCGTTATTTTCCGGGCGACCCTCAGTGGGTCGTCGAAGAAGGCTCCGCGCTCGACGCCGATTATCTGACCAGGCTCGGCAAGTTCGACATCGTCTATTCCTGGGGAGTGCTGCATCACACTGGACGGATGTGGCAGGCCTTGGAAAACGCGCGTCTTCCCGTAGCGACCGGGGGCCGACTGTTCGTCGCCATCTACAACGACAACGGCAGTAAGAGCCGTCGCTGGGCGCGGATCAAACGTACTTACAACAATCTGCCGCGGTTCATTCGGGCGCCTTTCGCGTTACTGGTCATGACGCCGAATGAAACGAAGGCCTTCTTACACGCGGCGTTCGACGGGCGTCCCGGCGAATACCTGCGCTGCTGGATCGAGCCTAACAACCTTCGCGGCATGACCCGTTGGCGCGACATCGTCGATTGGGTCGGCGGTTACCCGTACGAGTTCGCCACCCCCGAACAGATTTTCGACTTTTACCAGGCGCGCGGCTTCAGATTGGCCAAATTGAAGTGCGGCGGCGCGGGATTGGGCTGCAACGAGTTCGTTTTCGTGAAGGAACAATGAAGAGGGGAGCGACATGAGCGAAATTGCGTACCACCTCAGTGAATTGGAGATCGCCCGCACGGCGGATGACTCGCAACACATTCTGCCGGAGCTGCCGGAAACATTCGAAAGCATTCTGGATCTCGGGTGCGGGATCGGGCAGACGCTGATCGCCTGTAATCTGCCGCCGAATACCTTCGCTTGTGGCGTTGATGTGGATGAAGAGGCGCTGGCGTATGGCAGGAAGATAGTGGATCACATTACGTTCGTGCGCGCCTCCGGGGAACATTTGCCGTTCGCGGACGGCTCATTCGACGTCATCATCTCGCGCGTCACATTACCGAATATGCATGTGCCGAACGCCTTGCGGGAGATCTTGCGCGCGCTCAAACCGGGCGGGCGCGTCTGGATCACTCTTTATCCCGTGAGTTGGATCCTTCACCGCGCCGGCGAAGCCCTCAAGTCGGGCAACCTGAAAAGTTTCGTGTATCAGTTCTATGTGATGACCAACGGCGTGTTTTTTCACCTTACCGGCAGGCAGTGTCGCTTCCCGTTCACTCGCCGCTGCGAATCGTTTCAGACCGTTAGCCGTTTCACTAAAGCGATGAAAGAGGCGGGTTTCGTGAACGTGAGGGCGGAGCAAGACCGATTTTTTATCGTGACGGCCTGTAAGGTGGATGGCCTGGCTGTGGGATTCGCGGCGTCGCAATTCCGAAACAATTGAAACAGCGCCTCGCGCGTGAGCGAGCGGCTGGCCTGTGAGACGGCCGTTCGCTTACGAGCGGCGCTTTAACAGTGTCCAAACCAAAGGGAGGTCCGGCTATGGTGAAAATCCTGAACGTCGTCGGAGCGCGTCCGAATTTTATGAAGATGGCGCCGATCATTGCGGCTCTCGACCGGCGCCCGAACGAAGTTTCACAGAGTCTGGCGCACACCGGGCAACATTACGACGAGGCGATGTCCGCCGTCTTCTTCGGAGACCTGGGCATTCCGGAGCCGGACATTCACCTGGAGACGCGGTCCGGGACGCCGACGCGACAGATGGCGCGGATGATGACGGCGTTCGAGGAGGTTCTGATCGCGCGACAGCCCGACTGGGTTGTGGTGGTCGGCGATGTAAATTCGACGATCGCATGCGCGCTGGTGGCCAGCAAACTCAATGTGCGGGTCGCTCATGTCGAGGCGGGCCTGCGCAGTTTTGACCGCGAGATGCCGGAAGAGATCAATCGCGTGCTGACCGATCAGATCGCTGATTTGCTGCTGACCCCGAGCGCGGACGCCGACGCCAATCTACTGCGCGAAGGTCTCCCGATTGAAAGGATCGTGCGCGTCGGCAATGTGATGATTGATACGCTGTTTCAACAGATCGAACGGGCGCGGAGTTCGACCATCCTTGATGAATTGGAATTGCGCCGGGGTGAGTTTGCGGCGCTGACGCTGCACCGGCCGTCGAACGTGGATGACCCGAAGTCATTGAGCCGAATTTGCTCCGCGGTCGGCGAAATCGCGCGCCAGTTGCCGGTCATCTTTCCGGCGCACCCTCGCACGCAAGCGCGGATGCGCGAATTCGGCGTCGACGCGCCCGCCGGCGTCCGCGTAATCGCCCCGCTCGGTTACCTGGATTTCCTGCAGTTGTGGAGCAACGCGCGGATGGCGCTGACCGACTCCGGCGGCTTGCAGGAGGAGACGACGGCGCTCGGCGTCCCGTGCCTGACGCTGCGCGAAAACACCGAACGTCCGATCACCATAGAGCAAGGCACCAATCGTCTGGTGGGCAGTGATCCGGCGCGCATCATCGGCGCGGCCCGTGAAATTTTGTCCGGCGTCGTCCCGTACGCCGGGCGCGCTCCGGAGCTGTGGGACGGCCACGCGGCCGATCGCATTGTAGATACACTGATCGCCCGCGCCGGCGGTTCATATAAGTCCTCTGAGCCATGTGCGGCATTTGCGGCATCGCCATCCCGAAAAAACTGAATCGTAATGTCAGCGAATCGCGCCTGGTCGCGATGCGCGACACCCTGACGCATCGAGGGCCGGATGACGCGGGGCTGTATCTGGGCGACGGGGTCGGGCTGGGTCACCGTCGTTTGTCCATTGTGGATTTGGGCGGCGGGCGCCAGCCGATGGCGAACGAAGACGACACGGTCTGGATCGTTTTCAACGGCGAAATCTACAACCACCGCGATCTGCGCCCGGGACTGGAAGAGCGCGGCCACCGGTATCGCACCATGAGCGACACCGAAACGATCGTCCACCTTTACGAAGAGCGGGGCGCCTCCGCGGTAGAGCGCTTGAGTGGGATGTTCGCCTTCGCCATCTGGGATTCGGCGCGGCGCGAGCTCCTGCTGGCGCGCGACCGGCTGGGCATCAAGCCGCTTTATTACGCGCTGGCCGGCGACGGCGCCCTCTATTTCGCGTCGGAGATCAAGGCGCTGATCGAGGCCCGCGCCGTCATCCCGGAGATCAATTATTACGCGCTCCCCGATTATCTGGCCAATCACGCGCCGTCAGGCGAAGAGACGCTTTTTCGCGGCGTCAAACGTCTGCCGCCGGGGCACACGCTGCTGTGGAGGGACGGACAGGTTCAGATCGAGAAGTATTGGGACATGAGCTTCGCGCGCGCCGGGCGCCCTGTTCTCGGCGACCGTGAAACGATTGACGTGTGGAGAGAGTTGTTCCGCGAGGCGGTGCGATCGCACTTGATGGCCGACGTCCCGCTCGGCGTGTTTCTGTCGGGCGGCATTGATTCATCGGCCATCACCGCGATGATGAGCGAGATGACGCCGGAGCCGATCAAGACCTTTTCGGTCGCCTTCGCGGAACGCGAGGCGAACGAGTTGGAGTACGCGAGGGCGGTCGCGCGCGCTTTCAACACCGATCACCACGAAGTCATCGTCAGCCCCGCGGATTACTTCGCCGCCATGCCGAAACTGATCTGGCATGAAGACGAGCCGCTGGGTCATCTGGCCAGCGTGCCGCTCTATTTCGTTTCGGAACTCGCCTCGCGCCACGTCAAAGTCGTGCTGACCGGCGAAGGCAGTGACGAAATGATGGCGGGCTATTACCGGTATTGGAAGACGGTCTACAACCTGTCTCTTGGCGCGCGCTATCATGGTTGGGCGCCCGGGCCGTTGCGCCGCGCAGTGCGCGACGGAATTGGCCGTTTGCCGGCCGGTTCCTCGCTGCGCCGCAAACTCGCCCAGACCTTCCTGGCTCAGCCGCCGGACGTAGAGAGTTTGTACCTGGATAACTTCGCAGTCTTTTCACGCGCGCAGCAACAACAGATGCTAACGCCCGAAGCCAAAGACCGCGCCGGCTCGCTCGATCCATATGCCGCGTCGCGTCGCTATTTCACTCAGAGCGACGCGACGACTACGCTCAACCAATTGCTTTACGCCGACACGAAAACTTACCTGCACGAACTGCTGATGAAGCAGGATCAAATGAGTATGGCGGCGTCCCTGGAAAGTCGCGTCCCGTTCCTGGATCCCGCGCTGGTCGAATTCACCGCGCGGTTGCCGGAGCGGATGAAATTGCGCCGGTTGACCACCAAATACGTCCTGCGCCGGGGCATGAAAGGCGTTCTGCCGGAGCCGATTCTGAACAGGCCCAAGATGGGATTTCCCGTGCCGGTCGGCGCATGGTTTCGGGGGGCGTATCGCTCGGTGATTGACGAGTATGCGCTCAGCGCGCGGAGTCTCGAACGTGGCGTCTTCGACCCCACGTTCGTACGCAACCTGGTGGCCGACCATCAATCGGGCGCGCGCGATCATTCCCAGCGGCTCTGGTCGCTGGTCAATTTCGAAATGTGGCTTCGACAATTTATGGACGGCGAAACTAAGCCCGAACCGCAGAGGAATTCGGCGAAGTCGTTCGCCGCCGTT
>Ga0066388_100000668_pt1 | contig 17124 bp, 16 predicted proteins | sample PanSoiMetaGPlot6_FD_64539 | JGI IMG/M metagenome (GOLD analysis project Ga0066388, IMG submission 64539) | Tropical forest soil microbial communities from Panama analyzed to predict greenhouse gas emissions - Panama Soil - Plot 6 (Hybrid Assembly) | ecosystem: Environmental > Terrestrial >... | reverse complement strand
CCGGGTCGTCTCCATGCCGTCGTGGGAGCTATTCGCCGAGCAATCCGACGAGTACCGCGACCAGGTCCTCCCACCCGGCGTCCCCACGCTCGCGGTCGAGGCGGGCACGAGCCTCGGCTGGGAGCGCTACGCCGACGACGCCATCGCCATCGACCGCTTCGGCGCATCGGCGCCGGGCGACGTCGTCCTCGCCGAGCTCGGGTACACGCCCGAGAACGTCGTGGCCCGCGCCCGCGCGCTGTTCGCCGCCGATCACCCCGGAGGCACGAGCTCATGACACAGAACAACTCCCCCATCGCCCGCCTGCTGCAGTACGGCCAGAGCCCCTGGTACGACAACCTCACTCGGGGATTGATCACCAGCGGCGGCCTCACCCGCCTCGTCGAGGACGACGGCATCCGCGGCGTCACTTCGAACCCGACGATCTTCGAGAAGGCGATGTCGTCCGGGGAGGGCTACGACGAGCAGCTCACCGAGCTCGCCCGCGGCGGAACGGACATCGACTCGATCTACTGGGCTCTCGTCCTCGACGACATCCGCCACGCCGCCGACCTGCTGCGCCCGACCTACGACGCGGTGGACGGTCGCGACGGCTTCGTGTCCGTGGAGGTCGCCCCGGACCGCGCCCACGAGACCGCCGCCACCATCGAGCAGGTCCATTGGCTGCACGACCAGGCCGCCCGTCCCAACGTATTCGTGAAGATCCCGGCCACCCTGGCCGGCGTTCCTGCGATCGAGCAGTGCCTCGCCGAGGGCATCTCGATCAACATCACGCTGATCTTCTCGCTCGCCCGGTACGCCGAGGTCATCGAGGCCTACTTCCGGGGGCTCGAGCGCCACGCCGAGCAGGACGGCGACCTGTCGCGCGTCGCGTCGGTGGCGTCGTTCTTCGTCAGCCGCGTCGACACCGAAGCAGACCGGCGCCTGCCGGAAGGCCATCCCCTGCGCGGCAAGGTGGCCGTCGCCAACGCCAAGCTCGCGTACGCGCTCTTCCGGGACACCTTCGCCGGTGACCGCTGGGCGGCGCTCGAGGCGCGCGGTGCCCGCTTCCAGCGGCCACTGTGGGCGTCGACGTCCACGAAGAACCCCGCTTATTCCGACACGCTCTACGTCGACGAGCTGGTCGGGCCCGACACCGTCAATACGCTGGCGCAGCCGTCGATCGACGCGTTGAACGACCACGGCGACCCGCAACCCGACACGATCGCGCGTGACGTCGACGGCGCGCGCCGCGTCATCGACGACCTCGCGGAAGCGGGCATCGAGTACGGCGACCTCACCGACACCCTCGAGCGGGAGGGAGTGGACAGCTTCGAACGGTCCTACCGCGACTGTCTCGCCAGCCTCGAGAAGCGCGCCGGCGAGCTCACCGGCTGAGCGACGCCGCCACCTGTCGTGACCACCGGCAGCGGCGACTCGGTGGCGGTCTCGGCGGCGCTCGTCGTCTTCGGAGCGACCGGCGACCTCGCCCACCGCAAGCTGTACCCCGCGCTCGCATCGCTGGCGGCGAGGGGACAGCTCCCCCGCCGGCTGGCGGTCGTCGGTGTCTCCCGCACCCGCATGACGGACGACGACTTCGCGGCCGAGGTCCGCAACTCGATCGCCAAGGCCCACGGCGACGAGGCGGACGCGGGCCCGAACGCGCTCGACGCCCGTGGCGTGCAGTACCGCTACATCGCCGGCTCCTTCGACGACGAGAACACGTTCCGGACGCTCGGGGAGGTGCTGACGGCGGTCGACGCCGAGCACGGCGCATCCGGCAACGCCCTCTACTACCTGGCCACGATCCCGCAGATGTTCGCCGCCGTCGCCGCCGGGCTCGGACGCGCCGGGCTCGCCGAGGAGCCGGAGGGCCGATTCCGCCGGATCGTCGTCGAGAAGCCATTCGGACGCGACCTTGCGAGCTCTCGTCAGCTCGACGCCGACCTCCACGAGTACTTCCGGGAGCACCAGATCTACCGGATCGACCACTACCTCGCGAAGGAGACCGTCCAGAACATCCTCGCCCTCCGGTTCACGAACACGATCTTCGAGCCCATCTGGAACCGCCGGTACGTCGACCACGTGCAGATCACCGTGGCGGAGGACCTCGGCGTCGAGCATCGGGGCACGTTCTACGAGCAGTCCGGCGCCCTCCGGGACATCGTCCAGAACCATCTGCTGCAGGTGCTCGCGCTGACGGCGATGGAGCCGCCGGCATCCTTCGACGCCAACGCGATCCGGGACGAGAAGGTCAAGGCGCTGCGCTCGGTGCATCCCCTTGACCCCGCCGATCTCCGCCGGCACGTCGTCCGCGGTCAGTACACACAAGGCGAGATCAACGGCGTGGAAGTGCCGGGCTACCGCGACGAGGAAGGCGTGTCTCCCGAGAGCAACGTCGAGACGTATCTCGCCATCGAGCTCGACGTCGACAATTGGCGGTGGGCCGGTGTGCCGTTCTACGTCCGCACCGGAAAGCGCCTCCCCCACCGAGTCACGGAGGTCGCACTGCGGTACAAGCCGGTGCCGTTCCTTCCGCTCCCGCCGACCGCGGTTCACTCGGTCGAGCCGAACACGCTGGTGCTCCACATCCAACCCGACGAGGGCATCACGCTCGAGTTCGCGGCCAAGGTGCCGGGCACGACCTTTCAGGTGCGCGGCGTGGACCTCGACTTCCGCTATCGCCACGCGTTCGCCGAGCAGGCGCCTGAAGCGTACGAACGCGTGCTCGGCGACGCCTTCCTCGGGGACGCGACGCTCTTCATCCGGGCCGACGAGGTCGACCAGGCCTGGCGCATCGTGCAGCCCCTCATCGACGCGTTCGAGGCTGGATCCGTCCCGCTGTCCTTTTCTCCCGCCGGCTCCTGGGGGCCGAAGGAGGCGGACGACCTGTTGGCGGAGAGCTACGGCGACACGTGGAGGATGCCGTGAGCCTGCAAGGCGAAGTCCGCGTCGTCGACGACCTTCGCCGGGCGTTCGTCGAGCTGTTCGTCGAGGAGGCACCGCCGTCGCTGACCGTGTCCGGAGGTTCGACCGCGCGCGGGTGCTACGAGCTCCTCGCCGACGCCGACGTCGACTGGAGCGGCGTCGACGTGTTCTTCGGCGACGAGCGATGGGTGCCGGTCAACGCTCCCGACTCGAACGAGGGCATGGCCCGTCAGGTGCTCCTCGACCGGGTCGCACCCCGCAACGTCCACTCGATGCGGAACGCCGGCGAGACGATCGACGGGGCCGCCGACGCCTACGACCGCCTACTGCTCGGGTACGGGCCATTGGACTTCGTCCACCTCGGGCTGGGCCCGGACGGGCACACCGCGTCGCTGTTCCCCGGGTCAGGGGCCCTGGACGAGCGCGAGCGGCTCGTCATCGCGACCGGCGACGACCTGCATCCGCACCCGCGCCTCACGCTCACCTTCCCGGCGTTGAACCAGTCGCGCCTGGCGGTGTTCACGGTCGGCGGCGAGGAGAAGCGCGAAGCGCTGCGGCGGGTGCGGTCCGGCGACGCCCTCCCGGGGGCACGGGTCTCGGCGTCGCGAGTCGTCTGGCTCGTCGACCACGCTGCCGACGCCTAGACGGTCAGCGCGTACTCAAGGGACGCCTAGGCTTCGCCACATGCTCAGTGCGGCGGAGGCCCGGGCGCTCGTGGGCGTTCCCGCGGCCGGGCTCCTCGACGACGCGGGCCGTCTCCGCGACCGCGGTCACGGGAATCGCATCACCTTCTCGCCCAAGGTGTTCATCCCGCTCACGATGCTCTGCCGCGATCGCTGCGGCTACTGCACGTTCGCGAAGCCTCCGGCTCGCCTCGACTCGCCGTACCTCTCGCGCGACGAGGTGCTGGAGATCGCGCGCCGCGGGGCGGCCGCCGGCTGCCACGAGGCGCTCTTCACGTTGGGCGAAGCGCCGGAGGATCGTTATCCGGGCGCTCGGGACTGGCTCTCCGAACGTGGTTACGAGTCGACCGTCGCCTACCTCGTGGACGCGTGCCGCGCGGTTCTCGACGAGACCGGACTGCTCCCGCACGCCAACGCGGGCGCGCTGTCACGGTCCGAGCTCGAGCGCCTGCGGGAGGTCAGCCCGTCGCAGGGCATGATGATCGAGACGTTGGCCGCGCGCCTCGGCGAGCCGGGTGGTCCCCACCACGGCGCCCCGGACAAGACCCCGGCGCGCCGCCTGGCGACGCTCGAGGCGGCAGGCGCCGCGCGCGTGCCCTTCACCACGGGGATCCTCGTTGGCATCGGCGAGACCCGGGAGGAGCGCGTCGAGGCGCTGCTCGCCATCCGGGAGAGTCACGCCCGACACGGCCACGTGCAGGAGGTCATCGTCCAGAACTTCCTGCCCAAGCCGGGAACGACGATGCACCGGCACCCGGCATGCGACCGGGACGAGTTCGTCTGGACGGTGGCGGCGGCTCGCCTCGTGCTCGGTCCGGACGTGCACGTCCAGGCGCCGCCCAACCTGAGCGACGACCTCGACGTGCTGCTCGCCGCCGGGATCGACGACTGGGGCGGCGTCTCGCCGGTCACGATCGATCACGTCAACCCCGAGCGCCCGTGGCCCGCCCTCGATCGCCTGCGTGCGGCCACCGAAGCGTCGGGCAAGGCTCTGGCGCCGCGCCTCACCGTGTACCCGGAGTACGTCGCCGACCCGGAACGTTGGCTCCACGAGCACGTGCGCTTCCCCGTGCTGCTCCACTCCGACGCCGAGGGGCTCGCGCGCGAGCACGTGTGGTCGGCGGGTGGCACCGAGCAGCCGCCCGTGCTGCTGCCACTGGGCACGCCCTCTCGCGCCGGAGGCCCGGTGGGCGAGGTGCTCGACGGCGTCGGCGCCGGCGAGGAGGTCGGTGTCGACGAGATCGTCACGCTGCTGTCGGCGCGTGGACCCGAGCTCGCGCGCGTGGCCGAGCTTGCCGACGACCTGCGCCGAGAAGCCGTGGGCGACGTCGTGACGTTCGTGCGCAACCGCAACATCAACTACACGAACATCTGCACGTTCAAGTGCCGGTTCTGCGCGTTCTCGAAGGGCCCGCTGTCGCTGAACCTGCGGGGTGACCCGTACCTGCTCGACCACGGCGAGATCCAGCGCCGCGTCGAGGAAGCCGTCGAGTGCGGAGCGACCGAGGTGTGCCTCCAGGGCGGCATCCACCCCGACTTCGACGGCAACTACTACCTCTCGGTCGCCCGAGCCGTGAGAGAGGTCGCTCCGCAGATCCACGTGCACGGGTTCACCGCGCTCGAGGTCACGGAAGGGGCACGCCGCCTCGGCATGCCGCTCCGCGACTACCTCGTCCTCGCCAAGGAGGCGGGCCTCTCGACCCTGCCGGGGACCGCGGCCGAGATCCTCGACGACGAGGTGCGGGCGGTCATCTGCCCCGACAAGGTCACGACCGACGAGTGGCTCGAGGCGCACCGCATCGCGCACTCGGTGGGGCTGCAATCGAACATCACGATCATGTTCGGCCATGTCGAGCGCCCGATCCACGTGGCGCGGCACCTGGTGCGGACGCGCACCCTGCAGAAGGAGACGGGCGGGTTCACAGAGTTCGTCCCGCTGCCGTTCGTGCACATGGCGAGCCCGATCTTCCTGCAGCGACGCGCCCGGCCCGGCCCGACGTTCCGGGAGGCGCTGCTGATCCACGCCGTCGCCCGCATCGCGTACCGGGGCTGGATCGACAACATCCAGGTGTCGTGGGTCAAGATGGGCGTCGAGGGCGCCCGCCAGGCGCTCCGTTCCGGCGCCAACGACCTCGGCGGCACGCTCATGGACGAGAACATCTCGCGTGCCGCCGGCGCCAGCCACGGCCAAGAGCTCGACGAAGCCGAGTTCCGGGAGATCGTCGAGCCCATCGGCCGGACGCTCGAGCAGCGCACCACCCTCTACGGGCGCACGCGCACGACCGGCCGGCGCCTGCGCCCGCCTCCCGATCCGCACGGGAACGGCGACGGGGCGCCCGTGTCCTTCGTGTCGCCGGCTCGAGCGGGCCGCGCGTGACGGACACCGACTTCGACGTCCTCGGCATCGGCAACGCTCTCGTCGACGTCATCGCGTCCGTCGACAACGCCTTCGTCGAGACGCACGACTTTCCGCACGGGGCGACCACGATGGTCGACCTCGAGCGCGCCGAGGCCGTCTACGCCGACCTCCCCCCGGCCCAGGAGCTCTCGGGCGGATCGTGCGCGAACACGATCGCCGGCCTGGCGTCGTTCGGCGCCACCGTCGCGTTCATCGGTCGGGTGCGCGACGACCAGCTGGGCAAGGTCTACACCCACGACCTCCGCTCGCTGGGCGTGGACTTCGACGTCGCCCCGGCCACGGACGGGCCGGCGACCGGACGCTGTCTCGTGATGGTCACGCCCGACGCCCACCGGACGCAATGCACGTACCTCGGGGCATCGACGTTCATCGGGCCCGACGACGTCGACGCCGGCGTCGTCGCGCGCTCCCAGGTCACCTACCTCGAGGGGTACCTCTGGGATCAGCCGTCGGCGAAGGACGCCATCCGGAAGGCCGCCACCGCCGCGCGCGGCGCCGGTCGGCAGGTCGCGTTCACGCTGTCCGACCCGTTCTGCGTCGATCGACACCGGGAGGAGTTCCGGTCCCTCGTCGCGGACGAGATCGACGTGCTGTTCGGGAACGAGGCCGAGATCTGCTCGCTGTACGAGGTCGAGGACTTCGACGCGGCGTTGCAGCGTCTCCGGCCCCACTGCCGCGTCGGGGCGTTGACGCGCAGCGAGCGCGGCTCGGTGGTCATCGCCGGCGACGCGCCGGCGGCTTTGCCGACCGGCGCCGCAGGAGCCGGAGCCCGCGACGGCGACCAGTGGGAGCCGGGCGAGGTGCACGTGATCGACGCCGACCCGGTCGAGCGGCTGGTCGACACGACCGGCGCCGGCGACCAGTACGCGGCGGGGTTCCTGCACGGGCTCACGCACGGCTACGACCTCGCGACCTGCGGACGGCTCGGGTCGGTCGCCGCCGCCGAGGTCATCTCGCACCTCGGCGCACGCCCGGCCGTGTCTCTGGCGCGGCTCGCCGAGAACGTCACCGGCTAGCGACCGCGCGCGCCGTACGCTCGAGGCAACGCCCGCTTTGCCGACCGTTGCCGCAAGGCGGAGCTTGCGACGGCGCTAATAAAGTGAGTTCATGGCCCGGCGATCGAAGGACCGCCCCCGCTACCGCACCGGGGACCGCGAGCTCGACGCCGCCATCACCGAGCTCGTCGAGAAGGCCGGCGCGGGCGAGAACGCCGACCTCGTGTTCGAGCTCGTCGTCTCGGCGATGCGCCTGGCCCGCGACCACGCCGATCGCGGAGACCTGAAGATCGCCAACGCGGCGCTGAAGGAGATGCGCCACGCGTTCCACGTGTTCGCGCCCTACCGGAGTGAACGAAAGCTCGCGATGTTCGGGTCGGCCCGCACTGAAGCCGACTCGCCCCTCTACGACCAGGCGCGCCGGCTGGCCACGGCGATGGCCGCCCACGACTGGATGATCATCACGGGCGCCGGCCCCGGCATCATGGAGGCCGGGCTCGAGGGAGCCGGTCCCGACAACGCCTTCGGCGTGAGCATCCGACTCCCCTTCGAGGCGGCGACGACGCAGTTCATCGCCGAGGGCGACCCGAAGCTCGTCAACTTCCGGTACTTCTTCACCCGGAAGCTCGAGTTCATCAAAGAGGGGCACGGCTTCGCGATGCTCCCGGGCGGGTTCGGCACCATGGACGAGACCTTCGAGCTCCTCACGTTGGTGCAGACGGGCAAGACGCAGCCGGCGCCGATCGTGCTGCTCGACATCCCCGGCGGGACGTTCTGGACCTCGTGGCGCGCGTTCGTCGACCGCGAGCTCGTCACCGGCGGCTACATCGACAAGCGCGATCTCGATCTCGTGCTGATCACCGACGACGTCGAACGCACCGTCGACGAGGTGACCGGCTTCTATGCCAACTACCACTCGCAGCGGTTCGTCGACGGCCGTCTGGTGATCCGTCTCCGCCACGCGCCCGAGGACGCCGCGCTCGAAGCGCTGTCCGACGAGTTCGCCGACATCGTCGTGCGCGGTCGCATCGAGCGCATCGACGTGACCCCGGCCGAGCTGGCGGACGACGACCAGGTCGACCTCGAGCGCATCGCCTTGCGCTTCGACCGCTTCGGGTTCGCCCGTCTCCGCGCGCTAATCGACCGGCTCAACGGGCGCGAGCGCCGGAGCTGAGCGCGCTCAGAAGGCGGCGGGTTCCCCGCCCAGCGCGTGGATGGCGCGCTCCACGGCGCGGCGGGCCTGCAGGAGCCGCTTCTCGTCGGCCGCGGCCCCGTCGTCGCCGTCGGCAACCGCCTGGAGCCGGTCGTAGGCGAGGTCGCGCAGCGCCTCCTCGATCGCCTGGAGCTGTACGACGAGCTCGTCGAAGCGGTCGGCGGAGTCAGGCATCGAGCGCCTCCGCCAGCAGGTCGGCGGGGTGCCGGACGTCGAGGCCGGCGGCGGCGAGGTGCATCGCGCAACCGGGGTTCGCCGACGCGACGAGCAGATGGCCGGCGCCTCCGCCGGCGCGGCGGATCGCATCCACCTTCCGGTCGCGGATGTCGGAGGCGAGCTCCGGCTGCAACGCGTTGTAGGCGCCCCCGGCGCCGCAGCACAAGCCGTCGTCGTCGGTGTCGACCGTCGTGTAGGCGGGCGCGAGCAGGGCTCGGACCGCGCCGGCTGCCTTCTGCACGTGCCGGAGGTGACACGGATCCTGGACGACGACGACGCGTTCCGATGGCCGGACGGCCGGAGGAGTCTGGTCCACGAGCCATTCGGAGAAGTCGCGCACGCGCGCCGCGAACGCCGCCGCCTCGGGTGTGCCCAGGAGGCGCCCGTAGTCCTTCATCGCGGCTCCGCACCCGGCGCTGTCGACGACGATCGGCGTATCGCCCGGCATCGAGGCGATGACGCGGCGAGCGAGACGCTGCGCCTCGTCGACGCGACCTGCGTGCACGTGCAATGCGCCGCAGCAGTCGGCGCCGCGGCCGGGCAGTGCCGGGTTCGCGCCGGCCGCCTCCATGACGCCGAGGGCCGATCGGTGCGTGTCGCGCTGCCACGCGTCCATGACGCACCCTGGGAACAGGTACGCGTCGGCCCGCGCTGGTGCGGCGCTCGCGTGCAGCGGGCGCGCGAGGGACCGCAACGAGATGCGCGGCACCGGAAGCCGAGCCGGAACCAGGTGCAACCGCTGTGCGAGCGCGAGGAGCCACGACAGGGTGACGAGAAGCCAGTGGCGCGGGAGCACGAGCCGGTAGCCGAGCCATTCGGCGGCGCGGCGGTGCCACGGCCGCCGGGTCCGGCGGTGCTCGTGGAGCGCGGCACGCGCGCCTTCCATGAGATGGCCGAACTGCACCGACGACGGGCACGCCGCCTCACACCCGCGGCATTGGACGCACTCCTCCATGTACCGCTCGAACGTGGCGTCGACCGCTGCGCCCTGGAGATCGACCGCCTGCATCGCGGCGATCCGGCCCCGCGGCGACGCCGTCTCGAGGCCGGTCACCCGGTACGTCGGGCAGTGCGGGAGGCACAAGCCGCAGGCGACGCACGCGACCAGCTCATTCTCGTCGAGGTCGAGGACACCGCCCGTCGTCACGCCCGAGGCGCTCATCCGGCGCGCGTGGTCGTCGCCGCCCCGGGCAGCCGGCCGGGCGAGAGCTTCCCCGTGGGGTCGAACGCGGCGCGGATCCGCTCGACGATCGCGAGGTTCGGCAGCGGCGCGCCGTACCCGTCGACATCAGGTGCGCCCGCCACCCGCAGCAGCCAACCGCCGCGGGCGGCGGCGGCGTCACGGGCGGCGACCAGCCCCGCGGGGTCGACCGCGGCGACGTGCACGGTCCCCACCCCCACCTCGGCGAACCAGCGCAGGTCGGCGATGCCGTCGAGTGCCGGCGCCAGATCGCGCAGCCGGCTCGGACGTACCGAGATCCGACCCCGGTGCGGCCCTTCGGGCCATGGCGGCCCGCCGACAGCTGCGTCACGACCGCGGTCGGGATCGAGGCCGGCCGCGGTCGCCTCGGCGAGGACGTCGTCGGCGTGACCTTCGAGCAGCACCTGCGTGGTCGTGCCGTCCCACGCGACACACGACGGGCGGAACATACGCTGCCGGGCAGCGAACGGGTCGCCGCCGCTCGTGAACCACCGGGCCGACGCAGCGAGCGGCTGGCAGCGCAGCGTCACCCGCGCGAGCACCCCGATCGTCCCCAGCGAGCCGACGAGCAGGCGGGGCACGTCGAAGCCGGTGACGTTCTTGACCGTGGGCCCGCCGCCCTTCACGAGGCGTCCGTCCGCGGTCACGAACCGCACTTCCAGCACGCGGTCGCGTAGCGGGCCGTAGCGCAGCCGTCGGTGCCCGGACAGCCCGGCGGCGAGGACGCCACCGACCGTCGCCTCGCGAGCACGGGCGTCCAGAGGGCACTCCTGCCCCGCGTCGCGGAGCACGGCGGCCAGCTCGGCCACGGTCGTCCCGGCGCCCGCGGTCACGGTCAGCTCGGCGGGGTCGTAGGCCAGGACGCCGGCCGGGGCGCGGACCTCGACGCCCTCGGTCGTCGGGTTCCCGACCTCCCACTGGGTACGGGCACCGACGGGGACGACGGCGTCGGCAGCGCGGATCGTGTCGCGCAGCTCGTCGAGCCGGTCGAGCACTGCCGGCGGTGTCACACCCACGCCCCCTCCGGCACCCGCTGCATCTCCCCGCAACGGCTCCCGCGGGGAAGGATCTTCTGCGGGTTGGCCCGCCCGGCGGGATCGAACGCGTCCCGCAGCCGCGCCTGCAGGTCGAGGTCATCGGCCGTGAACACGAGCGGCATCGCCTCGCGCTTCTCGAGGCCGATGCCGTGCTCCCCCGACAGCACCCCGCCGGCGTCGACGCACGTGCGCAGGATGGCGTCGCCGGCGGCGTGCACCCGCTCCCAGATGCCGGGATGACGCTGGTCGAACACGATGAGCGGGTGCAGGTTCCCGTCGCCGGCGTGGAAGACGTTCATCATCGTGAGGTCGTACTCGCCGGCGATCTCGTACACGCGCTGCAGCACGTCGACGAGACGGGTGCGGGGCACGACGGCGTCGTGGAGGTAGTAGTCGGGCGCGATGCGGGCGATGGCGCCGAAGGCCGACTTTCGGCCTTTCCAGAGAAGCGCGCGCTCGGCGTCGTCGGCGGCGACACGTACCGTCCGGGCGCCGCGCTCGGTGCCGACTCGCCGGACAGCGTCGACCTGCGCCGCGACACCGGCGGGGAGCCCGTCCAGCTCGACGAGGAGCACCGCCGCCGCGTCACGGGGGTAGCCGGCGCCGACGAAGTCCTCGACGGCCCGGGTGATCTCGGCGTCCATCATCTCGAGCGCGGCGGGCACGATGCCGGCCGCGATGATGCCGCTCACGGTGGCCGCGGCGGCTTCGATCGAGGTGAAGTCAAGCAGCAGCGTCCGGACCGCGGGCGGATCGGGCAACAGCCGGACCGCGATGCGGGTGGCGATGCCCATCGTGCCCTCGCTGCCCACGAAGCAGCCGCGCAGGTCGTATCCGGCCTGGTCCGGCTCCAGCCCGCCGAGCAGCGTGGTGGAGCCGTCGCCGAGCACCACTTCCATCGCCAGCACGTGCATCGCCGTGACCCCAGACGCCAGGCAATGGGGCCCGCCGGCGTTGGTCGCCACGTTCCCGCCGATCGTGCACGCCTGCTGCGACGACGGATCCGGTGCGTAGTGGAGTCCCAGGTGATGGACGGCGCGGGTGAGGTCCAGGTTGAGGACCCCGGGCTCGACCCACGCGTAGCGCTCCTCGACGTTCACGTCGAGGATCCGGTTGAGATGCGTCGTGACGATCACCAGCGGATCGCCGACGGGCGTGGCGCCACCCGCCAGGCCGGTGCCGCTGCCGCGGGCCACGAACGGGCGACCGTACCGAGCGGCGACCCGGACGGCAGCCGCCACGTCCGCGCCGCTCTCCGGGAAGCACACCGCCGCCGCGTCGCCCCGGTCGACGCCGGCGTCGCGCCGGTACAGCGCGAGCTCGAGCGGCTCGGCACGCGCCCGCCCCGCACCCAACGCAGACTCGAGCTCGGCCACGAACGCTTGGACATCACCACCGGTCTCGATATGCGAAGCCTACCGACGCGCGGTGGCTACTCTCGGCGGCGTGAGCGCGTCGCGAACCCGAAGGGGTCCGGTCCGGGAATGGGTGACGTTCGACGACCCCGACGACGAGGGCCGTCGCTGGCAGATCGACGTGACCTTCCTCACGTCGCACTGGGAGTGCATCTTCGGCCGGGGGTGCCAAGGAGTGTTCACCGAGCCGGCCCCGGAGATGGTGCAGGGATGCTGCTCGTACGGTGCGCACTTCTCGAACCGCAAGGACCGGGACCGTGTCGTGCGCGCTTCCAGAGAGCTCTCCGACGACGAGTGGCAGTACGCAAAGGCCGGGCGCGCCAAAGGCGTCTACGCGAAGTGCGGCAAGGACGAGGAAGGCCGAATCGAATGGCGTACGCGTCTCGTGGACGACGCGTGCATCTTCTTGAACCGGCCCGGGTTCGCCGCCGGTCCCGGGTGCGCCCTGCATCTGCACGCGATGCACACCGGCCGCCACCACAGCGACCTCAAACCCGACGTGTGCTGGCAGCTCCCGCTGCGGTGCGTGGACGAAGAGCAGGAGGACGGCACTGTCCTCTCGACGTTGTCGGAGTTCGGTCGCGACGGCTGGGGCGAGGGCGGCACCGACTTCGCGTGGTGGTGCACGGAAGCGCCGGAGGCGTTCACCGGGCGCGAGCCGGTCTACCGGTCCATGGGCGAGGAGCTGCGCAAGATGCTCGGCAGCAACGCGCTGTACGACCAGGTCGTGACGTACCTCGACCAGCGAGGAAACGCTCAGCCGCGCCCGGCGCCGCACCCGGCGGAGACGCCGGTGCGGTTCACGCGACGCCGTCCGGGAGCGAACGGCGCCGACCGGAAGCACTGAATGACGCGCGATTCGACGGACGGCGCGCAGCTGCTCGACGCGCTCGCGACCGAGCAGATCGAGCTCCAGACCGACCTCCGCGCGCTCGCACCCGACGACTGGTTCCGTCCAACGCCCGCGCGGCGATGGGACGTGCGGGATCAGATCGCGCACCTGGCCGACATCGACGAGATCGCCATCGACACCTGCCTGGACGGGCCACGGCCGCTAAATGACTTCGCGGCGCGCTTCGCGTCACCGGACGACACGACGTTGTGGGGCGTGCTGCGCGGCCGGCGCATGCCCGGGCGTGACGTGCTCGCGTGGTGGGAGGACACCTCGGCGCGCGAACGCGACGTGTTGGCAAGCCTCGACCCCGCCCTTCGAGTGCCCTGGGGCATCGGCATGCGGGCGCCGTCGTTGATCACCGCCCGATTGATGGAGACGTGGGCTCACGGCCTGGACGTCCGCGAGGCCCTCGGCCTCCCGGTCGTCGACACCGACCGCCTCCGCCACGTCGTCTGGCTCGGCTACCGCGCGCTTCCCTATGCGTTCTCGTTCGCGGAGCGCGAACGTCCACCCGGCGAGCTGCGCGTGGAGGCCACTTCGCCGTCGGGCGACGAGACCTGGGAGTACGGCCCGGCCGACGCCCCGAACCGGATCACCGGACCGGCGGGTGAGCTCTGCCGGCTGTTCGCGCAGCGGATCACGCGCGAGGAAGCCCGCAGGCTGAACGCCGAGGGCCCGGGGGCCGTCGCCGCGCTCGACGTCGCGCGCGCGTTCCTGTAGCTACGGGCCGCCGACCAGCCCGCCGCCGTCGACGACGAGCACGTCGCCCGTCATCCACGACGACGCGTCGGAGGCGAGGAACAGCGCGGCGCCCGCGCAGTCGTCCGGCACGCCGAGCCGCTTCATTGGGAACCGGGCGGCCGTGCCCTCCTCGTCGTGCTCGAACAGCGCCCGGGCGAAGTGCGTCTTCACGAGGCCCGGGGCCAGGGCGTTGACGCGAACGCCGGGAGCGAGCTCGACGGCGAGCTGGCGGGTCATGTGGACGAGGGCCGCCTTCGACGTGTTGTACATGCCGATGCCCAACGACGGGCGAATGCCTCCGAGGGACGCGACGTTGATGACGACGCCGCCGTGGTCGCGCATCCACGAGCGCCACGCGGCTTGAGCGAGCAGCAAGGGCCCCTCGAGGTTCACCTCCAACACCTTGCGCACCGCCCGCGGCTCCGTTTCGATCATCGGCCCGAACGTCGGGTTCGTGCCCGCGTTGTTCACCAGGATGTCGAGTCCGCCGAGCTCGGCGACGCAGTGGGCGACGCCCGCTTCGATCGCGGCCGGATCGCCCGCCGACCCGGCGTAGACGGTGACGGCGGGGCCGACCGAGCCGAGAGCCGCCAATGTCTCGTCGAGCTCGTCCTGCTTGCGCGCCATGACGCAGACCCCGGCGCCGGCGGCGACGAAGCCCTCGGCGATGGCACGGCCGATGCCGCGCGTCCCACCGGTGACGAGCGCGGCCTTCCCGTCGAGCCGGAACGCCTTCGCCGGGTCGATCATCGTGCGCTCACAGGTACAGACCCGTCTGGCCCTCGTTCCGGCTCGACGCCACCGCGTGGACGTCCCGCTCACGGAGGATGAGGTGGTCCTCGCCGCGGATGTCGACCTCGAACCCGGCGTCGGGCGCGAACAGCACGAGATCGCCCTCCTCCACGTTGCGGACCGTCGGCCCGACCGCGACCACCTTCGCCCAGTCGAGGCGGCGGTTCTGCGCCGCCGTCGCCGGGATGACGATGCCGGCCCGGCTCTTGCGCTCGCCCATCTCCTTCGTCGGCAACGCGAGGATGCGGTCCGCTGTCATGCGGATCGATTGCTTGACGTCGTCGGGCGACTCACCGTCGGGAGCCATGCGCCGCCGAGGTTATCGGCCGCCGGGGTGGTTCCTGAGGAGCGAGAGGCCGCGGCTAGCCTCACGACGAGGACGGTCGTCGCTGGAGATTCGTGGCTGACACCATCGTGATTGCCCACCGCGCCAGCTCGAAGATCCGGGCTTACGTCTTGCTCACGAAGCCCCGGGTCATCGAGTTGCTGCTCGTCACCACCGTGCCGGCGATGGTGCTCGCGGACGACGGCCTCCCCTCCCTCACTCTCATCGGCGCCGTGCTCCTTGGCGGCGCGCTCGCGGCCGGCGGCGCCAACACGATCAACTGCTGGATCGAGCGCGACCGCGATCGCGTCATGCACCGCACCCAGGGACGACCGCTCCCCGCCGGCGAGATCGAGCCCGGGCACGCGCTCGTGTTCGGCATCGCGCTCGAAGCCATCGCGTTCCTGTGGCTGTGGGGCACGGTGAACCTGCTCGCGGCGTCACTCGCGGTCAGCGCCATGCTCTTCTACGTCTTCGTGTACACGATCTGGCTCAAGCCGCGGAGCCCGCAGAACATCGTGATCGGCGGGGCCGCGGGTGCGGTACCGGTCCTCGTCGGTTGGGCGGCCGTCACCGGCACGCTGGATGCCCCGGCGTGGGTTCTGTTCGCGATCGTGTTCTGCTGGACACCGCCGCACTTCTGGGCGTTGTCGCTCCGGTACCGCGACGACTACGCCGCTGCCGGGATCCCCATGCTCCCTGTGGCACGTGGAGTCGCCACGGCCGCACGTCAGATCCTCGTGTACGCGCTCCTCGTGGTCGCCGTCACGATGCTGCTGTTCGTGTTCGACTCCATGGGTGTCGTCTACCTCGTCGCCGCCGTCGGGCTCGGTGCTGCGTTCGTCTGGCAGGCGATCGGCTTGCAGCGGGACGCCTCGACCAAGCGCGCCATGCGGCTGTTCACGTTCTCGAACACCTACCTCGCGCTGCTCTTCGCGGCCATTGCCGTCGACACGCTCGTCCGAGCCCGCTGACCGGCCGCGCCGCCGACGCGGCTGGCTCATCATCCTGGCCGGGGTCCTCACCGTCGGGGTCGTCGCCGGTGTGCTCGTCGCCGTCCTCGGGGGCGGCTCCAAGAGCGGTGGCACCACCCGTCCGGGCTCCGTCACCGGCTCCGGCGGTGACGTCGGCTCCCCGGCTCCCGACTTCCGTCTCCCGGCACTGGACGGGCGGGGCGACGTCTCCCTCGCCGACTTTCGCGGCCGGCCCGTCATCGTCAACTTCTGGGCGTCGTGGTGTCACCCTTGCCGACAGGAGTTCCCGCTGTTGAAGCAAGCTCTCCGAGACCACCGCGTGCAACACCTGGCGGTGATCGGAGTCACCTACCAGGACATCGTCTCCGACTCCCGCTCGTTCGTGAAGCGCCAGGGTGCGACCTGGCCGCAGGGAATCGACGACGGCGCGGTGGCGTCCGCCTACGGTGTGCGCGCCATTCCTCAGAGCTTCTTCGTCCGTCCCGACGGAACGATCGCCGCCCGCGTGTTCGGCGTCACGACCGAGGCCGCGCTCGCCGATCCGCTGGCCAAGCTCCTCGGCTCGGCACCGGGCTGACGCCCTACTCCTCCCAGCGGAACAGGCACGCGGCCGCGATCGGAGTCGCGATCGCCCACGCGAACAACACGAGGACGTGTCCGAGCGGGAATCCGTGGGCCGGCGACAGCACGTCGCGCACCGATTCGGCGAGTGCGGCGGCCGGCAGCGCCTCGGCGACGTCTTGCAACGCCGTCGGCAGGCGACTCAGGGGGTACGCCATCCCACCGAGGAACAGCAGCAACAGGAAGAGCGCGTTCGAAAGCGCCAAATTCGTCTCGGCGCGCAGCGTGCCCGCCATCAGCAGCCCGATCCCCGCGAACGCCACCGTCCCCACCAGCAAGAGCACCACGGCCGGAAGAATCCGCTCGTCCGTGCTCCAGCCGAGCGCGATCCCGACGACGACGATGATCACGGCCTGGCCGAGCTCGATGAGCAGGACGTTGGCCGTCTTGGCGGTCAGCAGCCCGCCCCGCGACAACGGCGTCGAGCCGAGACGCTTCAGGACGCCGTAGCGGCGTTCGTATCCGGTCGCGATGCCGAGACTGACCATGGCCGTCGACATCACCGCCAGCGCCAACACGCCGGGGACGAGGAAGTCGACCGGATCGGCCAGATCCGTCACCGCGTCGACTTTCGAGAAGAAGATCAGGATGCCGAGCGGGATGGCCAGCGTGACGAGCAGGCTCTCCGACCGGCGGACGGTCAGCAGCAGCTCGACCCGGGTCTGAGCCGCGAGCGCGCGGGACCTCACG
>Ga0066388_100000667_pt1 | contig 17127 bp, 10 predicted proteins | sample PanSoiMetaGPlot6_FD_64539 | JGI IMG/M metagenome (GOLD analysis project Ga0066388, IMG submission 64539) | Tropical forest soil microbial communities from Panama analyzed to predict greenhouse gas emissions - Panama Soil - Plot 6 (Hybrid Assembly) | ecosystem: Environmental > Terrestrial >... | reverse complement strand
GTAATCACCCACGAAAACAAGGCGCAGGGAGTGCTCACAAAGTTCGACATCATGACTCATATGCGTGAGTCGATGAAAGGTGTTGAGACCAGCAAAGGCCAAGCCAACACCATGTTAGGAGCAAAGCGTTGAAATTCTCGACCAGGGCGATTCACATCGGGCAGGAGCCGGATCCGGTGACCGGGGCGATTGTTACACCAATCTACCAGACCTCGACATACGTCCAGGAGGGGCTGGGCAAGCACAAAGGATACGAGTATTCCCGTACGCACAACCCGACCAGAACCGCTCTGGAACAGTGCCTGGCAGCACTGGAGAACGGCAAGCACGGCCTGGCATTTGCGTCAGGTATGGCCGCCTGTGGTGCTGCTATGAATCTTCTGTCGGCGGGCGACCATGTCGTTGTCGGTGACGACGTCTACGGCGGTGTCTACCGCTTGTTTGAGCGCGTGCTTTCGCGTTACAAGCTCACATTTTCCTACGTCGATGCCCGAAAGATCGAAGAGGTTCGAGCGGCAATCCGTCAGGAAACCAGAATGCTCTGGCTGGAGACTCCGACCAACCCTCTGCTCAAACTGGCCGATCTGTCGGCCCTGTCCGAGCTGGCCCGGGAAGCCGGACTGATTACGGTCGTCGACAATACGTTCGCCAGCCCCTACTTGCAACGTCCGCTGGAGATGGGAATCGACATTGTTGTGCACAGCACCACAAAGTACCTGGGCGGACACAGTGATGTCGTCGGTGGTGCCATTGTCACCGCTCGCGATGATCTGTTCGAGACGCTCAAATTCCATCAAAACGCTGTCGGAGGCGTCCCCGGGCCCTTCGATTCCTGGCTGGTACTGAGAGGCTTGAAGACGCTAGCGGTACGCATGCGTGAGCACGAGCACAACGCCATGGCTGTCGCCCAGTTCCTGGAAGGACATCCCGCTATAGAGAAAGTGATCTACCCCGGTCTTGCCTCTCATCCTCAGCACGCTCTGGCAAAGAGGCAGATGAGCGGTTTCGGAGGGATGGTCTCCTGTATCGTCAAGGGCGGATTCGAGGGGGCCCGCAAGCTTCTTGAACGAACAAAACTGTTCGCCCTGGCCGAAAGCCTGGGCGGAGTTGAGTCGCTGATTGGTCATCCGGCAACCATGACTCATGCCTCGATTCCCAAAGAGCAAAGAGAGGCTCGGGGAATCTCGGATGGACTCGTGCGCCTGTCTGTCGGCATAGAGGACAGCGAGGATCTGCTAAGCGACCTTGAGGCCGCACTGTCTTAGAGCCGCCCAGCCGAATGCGTTCCTGACTGGATCGGATGCCGGGGTGGCTCCGGGGCGCTGGAACGAGTTGGATTTTGGCTAGTGGAAGCAATTCTTGATTGTGCCGCTGTCGCACTTGTAAACATCCGGGCTGAGCGATTGCGGATGACTTTCATAATTGCTCCTGATCTCGGCGGGCAGATTCTGCGCACCGGAATAGTCATTAGACCAGCACAGCAGCGTGTTTTTCGTTGGTATGGCGAAGAAGTACGGGTCTCCCAGGCTCTTGCGTAACCTGTCTCTAAACTGCGAAAGTAAAATGCGACTAGCGGCATAGCCGTCGCCAGGCTGAATGATCAGTAATTGTCCCTTATCAGCCGGCTCAAGCTTTAACTCAAGCGACTTCGAGCGTTCCCAGAGATTGTCCTGAGCTTCTCTGACAACTGTTGCTTGATCTACTTTCCAGTTCTTGATCTCGCTGCTGCCGATGTAGAGGTAATTCTCTGGATAATCAATGACCACGGCCACTCTCAGATTGCCATCGAACTCGCAAGGCAGTATGACGGCGCGTTCTTTCAGCTGATGAGCCGTATCAATGTGGACTAGTTGTAATCGAACGAGCGGCTCTGCCTCTTTCCACGATTTTGCTGGTGCTTGCTGGGTGAAGAAATCAAGGCTGTTGAAGAAGTCGTTAATAGCTCTGTCCTCCGCCTCGCCGTTGTACCGGTTGGCCGAGACGTGGAGGTAGAGATTCTGCAATGATACCTGCCCATCTTTGAAATTGAGCATGAGCCTGCCATCCCCCGGTTCAAAATTGCGATCTGGAAAGCGTCTTCGGACCACCTGGAGAACATGGTCGGTAAACTGCTCTTCGGCCGAGGAACTCCGACTTGCAGGCGGGGAGCACGCTGTCAGTAGCATGATGGCAAGTGCAGCCGCAACAGCGTTATTCACGGTTACAAAATGCTCCCCACACCAGCAGCGCGCCCTGGGCTATTGTCGGCGGCGGACAGCCTGTGGTCGCCCGCCACCTGAAACCATAGCACAGGTCCTTGGATTCCCTGCCCACGCTGTCGGGCCAGGGTGTGCCCTCGCGCCGGGCAGTTTTCCGAGAGCCTGGTCCGGCTTGTGACAGCCGCCAGCGGCGGCCCGGTGGCCTGGGTTTTGACGGTCAACTCTCTGGGCATGTTGTCTGGGAGAGCAGATTGGCGCCTGGCCGTTTTCGCCCGGATTTGAGTTGCAGCCTGCCAACCTGGGGACGGGAATATGAGCAAATCACCGCTTAAAGCTGTCTGGTTGGGATTAATCTTGATCGCCCTGGTGGGGTCCTCACCCAGCTGGCTCAACCCAAAGACTCCAAGACTGTCCGGCTATGATGCTCCCTGGGTCTATCCCGCCCTCAATCCAGGGCAAAATGTCCGGTAATCTGGGACCGGGGTCGACCATTGACATCTGCCAGCAACTGTGCAACGATACCTAAATTGTGCAGGCAGTGCGGTTGAGCGTGAAACGACCGCCGCCCGGCCCAGGGTTCGTTTAGGTCGCGCGTTCGTTGAGCCCGGTCCACCGAGGACGGCAGAGCGCTTTGAGCGAACTAATCTTCAGGCAAGCCGGACAGAGCACCAAATGAAAGGCAACGGCCATTTGAGCCACTCAGTCAGACAAGGAATCAAAATTGACTAAATTCTCTGCGCTTGGCCTGTGCAGGCCGCTGCTCGCCGCGTTGGCGGAGCTCAAATTCAGCGAACCGACGCCAATTCAATTGCAAGCAATCCCGCTGGTCCTGGCCGCCCGGGATGTAATGGCATCAGCCCAGACCGGGTCGGGTAAGACGGCAGCCTATGCGCTGCCAATCCTCGAGTGTCTTCAAGAGCCGGAGCGCAAGCCCAGAGCGCTGGTGATCGCACCGACACGCGAGCTGGCACTGCAGGTGCAGGAGCAGTTCGAAACATTCGGCAAACATACGCAATTGAGAAGTGTCACCATCTATGGTGGCGCCGGCTTCGACGCTCAGTCGAGAGCTCTGCGCCGTGGCGTGGACATAATAGTGTCCACGCCGGGACGCCTGTTGGACCACCTGGAGCGCGGCACCGCCGATCTATCAGCAGTGGAAATGCTGGTTCTAGACGAGGCCGACCGATTGCTGGACATGGGTTTTATTCCCCAGGTCCGCAGAATAGTCGCGCAGCTCACCAACGAGCGGCAGACCCTGATGTTCTCCGCTACCATCGACGAGCGGGTCGAGCGACTGGCGGCTGCCTATCTGCGCGATCCGGTCACAGTGCGTGTCAACCCTGCGCAGGTCGAGCCGCGGGAGATTGAGCAGGTGGTCTACCACGTGCCCGAATTCGACAAGGATGAGCTGTTGATTAAGCTTATCGGCGAATTCAACATGTCCTCCGTGCTCGTCTTCACGAGGACTAGGCGCCGTGCTGAATGGGTGCACGGTCGACTGCAGGCCGCAAAGGTGCCGGCTGAGCAGATCCACGGAGAGATTAGCCAGGCTCAGCGCGAGCAGACACTGTCGAGATACCGCCAGGGGGATTTCCAGGTGCTGGTAGCTACGGATGTGGCTGCCCGCGGTCTGGACGTGCCTTCAATCAGTCATGTAATTAATTATGACCTGCCTGATTCCGCGGAGGAGTATGTGCACAGGATCGGCAGGACCGGCCGGGCCGGGCGGTCGGGGGTGGCATTTTCATTCATTGGAGAAAATCAGGGCTACCTGATCAGGGAGATTGAAAGGGTAATCGGCAAGCAGCTCGATCCCAAGTCGACGATTCGCAAGAAGCTGCCACCAAGACGATTTGGGAGCCGCGCTCCAGCCAAACGGCGATTAGGCTGAAGATCGGGACTGAGTCCTGTGCTAGCGGGCAGAGGCGCCCCGCGGCATCTCCATGATCACCGGGTCGGAGACGGTACCCAGCACTCGCCGGTCTGAAGCTAAAGCCGCAATGCGGACCTCGAACCGCTCGCCGGTCGGGACCGAATTCCTCGCTAGCTCAAATCTGCCGGTCAGCTGGGATAGAGGAATGGTTCTCAGGCTGTACTTGGAAAGCGCATCATCACGCAATGTGAAGGTGTAGTGCACAAAGTATCTGCGCGGTCCGGATATCTCCACTACCACTGATTTGGCGCCCGGAATCTTTGAGGCATCATAGGAAAAGGCTGCGTACTCTCCGCTCGGTCGGCAAACGCCATCCGTTCCTTGCTTAACCATCTCCGGAAGCAGGGTCGGAATCAAGCGCTCACCATTGATCAATCGGACGGACAGGATGTTGTTCTGGCATCCGGGCGGAAAGCTTAAAGACAGCAAGTTAACTCTCCCAGCAAGAAGCCAACCGATCCTTTCACCGACAAGGAAGCGGTAAGTGTGAGCACGCCCGTCCATGACCAGCTGAGCGCCTGTTGCCCTGGATACATTTAAGCAATTGCCCGAACCATCCTCCCAGCACAAGGTCACCCTTCCTGGCGCCCGCTCGGAGGACAGGCGGCCGTCTAGCGGCTCTGACACCAGATCCAGCTCCACGAAATCCACGCCCGCTGTCTGTATGGCCGGTTCGGTAGCGATCAAATATCTTTCTGCGTTGCCGTCGCTGGCGGCAGGCACCTTCTGCACAGATAGCACAAGCCTTTCAGCGGGCTCGGTCCTGGGGAACACGACTGTTAGCCGCCTGAGCCTTTTGGCCTGGCGATCCCAAACAAAAAACGCATAATGCGCCGGGTCATCAGCCAGTCTTCTGAGCGTGGACCGATTGAGGAACTCTTCGCTGGCCAGAAACACCGGCTCCATGACAGCCACCTTCTCAGACAGGTCCTGCCTGCACAAAGGCGGTCGCAGAAGTCCCTCTAGTGTTTCACATTCGTAGAACATGTGAGCACCATGTAGAAGCCTGGGAAGATTGAGAATCACGAGCTTTCCTCCAGGCCTCAATGTCTGGCATTCCTTCTCGATGGCTGAACGAATATCCCGCATTTCATCGCCAGCTTCTAGCCAAGATAAGTTGTTGAAGTGTGTGATCCAGGCAAAGAGCAAGGCAAGGCTGGCAAGCCATACGGTGGCAGTGGTGCGCAAGATCCGCTCCCGTGATGAGCGCGTTGCCGATAGACCGAGTGGCAGAAAAAAGAGTACGATCAGGAGACACAGCGGCGCGCTGGCCAGATAGAAGAACCGGCTTCCGGCCAGATCGAAGTCCAGGCGCCATACCTGGGCCATGGGAGCGATCGCGGTCAAGAGCCAGCTTCCGGCCAGGACCATCAATTTGATTGCTCGCCGGTCCCAGCGACACCACGCCGCCCGCAGCAACACCATGAGCCCGGCCATGACATACAGGCTGTTCAGACAGCTGGCAAATAGTGTCCCGGCCTTTTGATAATGAGCGGCAAACAGCTCCTCATTCAGAGGATAGAAGACTTTGAGCCACCACCCGGATGTGAAAAGGCGCTTAACGATGGACTCGTTAAACAGCTGGCCGGCAGAGCCCACATAGCCGCCCACAAAGGAACCCAGTACCAGGCCGCGGATTGCCAGGTAGAGAGCTGCCGCAAGCCAGAACGGCAGGACTTTACGGAAGCTGCTGCGAAAGGTCTCCCTCCAGGATAATTCCGCTGACCTGATCAGGAGACAGTACAAGGTCAGGACCACCGGCAGGGTTGCGCCCATCTCCTTGGAGAAGAGCGAGACGAGGCAGGCGGCAAGGCTGGCGGACAGCGCCCACCGGGAGTTGTCCTGGAGCGACTTTACAAACAGCCAGAAAGAGGCCAGATAGAAGGATGCGCAAATGACATCGACCCTGCCGACTATCCAGACAACCGCCTCCGCATGGAGCGGGAAGGCGGCGAACAGCGCTGATGCGAGAAAGGCCGCGAGCGAAGAATCCCTGGCGCCGAACTCCCTTAGCAGGCGCTTGGTCAACAGGAAGAGAAAGATGGTGGCAGAAACATGATAGAGGAGATTGGCTAGATGATAACCAAACGGGTTGCCATGCCAGAATAGACAATCCAGCGCTAGAGTAAGATCAGCAAATGGACGATAGAGGCTGAGGAAGCCCCTGTCCATGAGCCACGGAGCAGCAAGCCTCGATGCCAGCAGCTCTGGGTGCCCATTGGCAACCCTGGATAAATCAGAGAGTGGTATCAGGTCATCGGCCAGAAAATAGCCAGGCAGCGAGTTCCAGAAGCAGCCCAGACAGATAGCCGACAAGACTAGAAGAGGCACCACGGGAAGCTCTCGCCAACACCGCCAGATCGCCTGCCAATTCCATTCTAGCACTGGGTATCCACGGCCTGAGACTTGAGAGCGAGCCGCTGTCCTTGCTAGCGGTTGGCAGCGCTCCGCGGTATCTCTATGGTCACAGGATCCGAGACGGTACCGAGGACCCGCCCGCCGGAAGATAAGGCGGCGATTCGGACCTGGAACCGGTCGCCAATCGGGATTGTGCTCATCGGAAGTTGAAATGTCCCCTTCAGCGCTGACAGCGATATGGTGCTTAGACTGTGCTTGCAAAGCGCGTTGTCGCGTAATGTGGATGTGTAGTGGAGAAAATAGCTGCGCGGTTTGGATATCTCCACCAGCACAGATCTGGCTCCAGGAATCTTGGAGGCATCATAGGAAAAACCAGCAGAGTCTGTCTTGGGTCGGCAAATGCCATCCAATCCTTCCTCAACCATCTCCGGAGAGAGGGTGGGAATCACGCGCTCACCGTTGATGAATCTGACGGACAGTATGTCATTCCTGCATCCAGGCGAAAAGTTGAGCGACAGCAAGTTTACCCAACCAGCGAGAAGCCAACCGATCCTCTGTCCGACAAAGAAACGGTATGTGTGCAAGTTTCCATCAGTGATTAACCGGGCAACCGCACCCCTGTCTACATTGAGCCAGGCACCGGGGCGGCCTTCCCAGCACAAGAGCATCCGTGCCGGTGCCTGCGGAGCAGCCGCCTCGTGTTCAACGGTGGGATGGGAGATCAGATCCAGTTCAACAATGTCCACTGCTGCTGTTCGGACTGCCTGTTTAACGGATATGGAATACTGCTCGGCCCGGCTGTCGCTCAGGGAAGGCACCCTCCTCACAGTTAGGTCAACCTTCTCAGTCGGCTCCACTTTTGGAAACAGTTCTGTCAGCGGTAGCAACTTCTTGCTCTTCACATCCCAGGAGAAGAAAGCATAACGCTCTGGATCATCGTTCATTCTTCTCAGTCTTGACCGATTGACCAGATCTTCGCTGCCGAAAAAAACCGGCTCCAGGGTTGCAACACGATTAGACAGGTCCTGCCTGCACAACGGCGGCCGCAGAAGTCCCTTTAGCATTTCGTAGAAATAGAGCATATGAACACCGTGGAGAACCCGTGGCAGGTTCAGGATGACCAGCTTTCGCCCGGGCGCCAACCGCTCCTCAGTCTGGGCGATTGCCGCTTGAAGAGCGCACATCTGATCGCTGGCTTCCAGCCAGGCCAGGTTGTCCAGCCGCCCGATCACGATGAACAGTGCTGTGACGCCGGACAGCACGGCGGTGCACGAATGACCGAGGATTCGCTCCCTCGTGGAGCGCGGTTGGCGGTCGGACAACCCCACAGGCAAGAGGATCAGGGTAGAGAGGAGGTACAGTGGTGCTGTCAACAGGTAGAGCACTCGGGTATCGGCTAGATCACTATCCACACGCCAAGCTGGAGCGGCGACCATTATCGTTATCAGCAGCCAGCCTGATACCAGGACTATTGATCTGATCAGCCGCGAGTCCCAGGGTGACCAGGCGATGCGAAACAAGAGCAGCAGTCCTGCGCTCAGGTATAGAACGGCTAGAGCATTGGACAGCAGTGCCTGGACGGTCGGGTTGTGAAAAGCGAACAGGCTGTCTTTGAACGGGAAGAAAATCTCCGGCAACCAGCCCGGGGAAAAACAACGCTCCAGGACAGACCGACTGAAATATTCTCCACCAGAGCCCACGTAGCCACCGACTAACGTACCGATAACGAGGCTGCGAACTGCCAGGTAGAGACCGGCGGCAATCCAGAAGGGCAGGACTTTACGCACAGCTCTGAGAGCAGCCGCTCTCCAGGAATCGCCGGTCGGTTTGGTGACCAGACAGTACCAGGTCAGGACCACCGGCAGGCTGAGGCCAGCCTCCTTCGTGAACAGTGAGCCAGCACAGGCTGCCACGCTGGCCCAGAGCGAGGCTCTGGAGTTATCCTGCAGAGCCTTTATAAACAGGAGAAATGAGGCGAGATAAAAGGCTGTAAAGATGACATCTATTCTGCCCATAATCCAGACGACCGCTTCTCCGTGCAGCGGGGAAGCAGCAAACAAAGCCGAGGCAATGAGGGCAACCAGCGAAGCATCCTTACGGCTGTATTCACAGAGCAGGCGCTTAGTCAGCAGAAACAGAAGAAGAGTAGCGGCTAGATGAGCTAGCAGGTTGGTCAGGTGATAGCCGAACGGGTTGCCACGCCACAGTAAACAATCCAGTGCCAGTGAGAGCTCGGCAATGGGCCGGTAAAAGGACAGGAAGTTCTTGTCCATCAGCCAGGGAGAGATGAGCCTCCGCAGAATGAGCTCTGGGTGCCCTTGAACGCCGCTTGTCAGGTCAGAGAGCGGAATCGTATCGTCAGCCAGAAAGTAGCAGCTCAGACCGTTCCAGTAGCCATAAAAGCAGATAGCCGACAAGACCAGGATCTGCCCGACAGGAATCTTTTGACAAGATTGCCAGAGGGCTCGCATCAGTCCTGTTGAGCCTTCGCACCGACCGGCAGGCCGTCTTGCTTCTGGCAGCGATACCGGCACAGAAGGATGCCGATTCCCAGGAGCGCAACGATAAGTCCGGAGGCGCTGGCAAGAATTGGTGCTGGCATTCCATGGAACAGGACGCTGTCAAGCCTGAGCGGCTCAATCAGCAGCCGACCGAGAGAATAGCCTGCCAGATAAGTTAGGAAGCAAACACCCGGCCAGCGCTTGAGGCGCTCGACCAGAAGAAAATATAGAATCAGAAAGAGGCCCAGATCCCAGAGCGACTCATAGAGGAAGGTGGGGTGGAAGAAGCTCACGTTGTGATAGGCCGCGGGCCGACACTCGACCGGAATGAACAGCTTGAGCGGAAAATACAGCGGCACTGGCTGCCCGAAGGCCTCAGAATTGAAGAAATTCCCCCATCTCCCGATCGCTTGGCCAAGTGCAAAGACGGACCCACCGATGTCACAGGCGACAAGGAACGGAATCTTGCTGATGCGACAGAAGATCGCCCCGGCTAAGGGGCCGCCAATGATCGCACCATGTATAGCCATCCCTCCGCCCCAGGTTGCCATGATCTCGGCCGGATGCCTGGAAAAATAAGACCAACACAGGGCCACGTAGTACAGCCTCGCCCCAACGACGCCACCGGCGAAGCAACTGAGCGCGCCTGCCAATACCTGCCCTTCTGTGTAACCCCAGCGCCTGCTGATTCTCAGCGCTGCAAAGGCAGCTGACAGGAAGCCCAAGAGAATCATTACCCCGTACCATTTATAGCTGACCGGACCCAACCTGAAGATAACCGGCCCCGGAGATTGCAGTATCAGGCCCGTCCACCAGGCCGGTGATAAACCTTGGTTCACAGCGGCTTCACAGCTCCTTCTTCAATGGTTGGTAGCCAAAGTTTCAAGATGCTCTCTCCTTTCCCCACAACACTTTCCAGTTTGGAGCGGACGCTGCCGGAGCGCCTGCCACTTCGAGCGTCAATGGATCGGAGGCGGTCCCCAGGATCCGACCCTTTTTGGATACGGCAAATGCCCTGATCTGGAATCTATCATTGTTTGGCACCGACTCAGGGGGCAGTTCGAAGCGTCCCTTTAACCCTGGCAGTTGTAAGATGCGCATGTAATGCTGGGAGGCCATCGTATCGCGAAAGGTCTGGGAGCGCTGAATGAAGAGTTCATGAGGATTCGACACCTCCACGATCACAGAGCTGGCTCCAGGAATGTGGGCGGCATCGTAGACAAAGGCTGGGCGCCGGCCCTTAGCTCGGCACACACCATCCGGTTCCTCCTCGACAGTACTGGGCTCCGGGTTGAGAGCCGGAATGACGCTCGTGCCATTCACAAATCGTACCGCCTTTATGCGATTCTGGTGATCACCCGGAATGCTCAACGACAAAAGCCTTGTGCGCTGGGCCAAGATCCAGCTAATTCGTTCAGAGACAGGGAAGCGATATACGTGGGGTTGGCTATCATCGATTAACGGCAAACCTATTCCATTTGGCAGGTTGGCGTGCGGATTCAACCTGTCCTCCCAGCTTAAGGTGATGGACTGGGGCTGAGCGAACTCAAGCGGGCCATTTTCGGCCGGCTTTGATACCAGATCGATTTCTACGAAGTCGACATTTGAGGTCTTGACGCCCGGCTCAATTCCGACCAGATAGTGCTCGCCCAGACGATTGTTCTGAGCCGGCACCTTGGTTACGGAGACTGTAACCATCTTGGCAGGCCAAGTCTCCGGAAACAGATCCCTTACCTCTTCCAGCTTTCCAGCGGCATTGTCAAGGAAACAGAAGAGAAAGCGAGATCGCTGAGCAGCCATTCTTCGCAACCTTGACAGGTTCAGCGCTTCGTCGCTTGTCACGAACACTGGCTCCACGGTGGCAACCTGGTTGGAGATATCTTGCCCGCACAATGGTGGTCGCAACAAACCTTGCAGCATTTCAAACCAGTAGAACATGTAAGCTCCATGTACATGTCTTGGCAGATTGAGAATTACCAGCCTCTGCCCAGGCGCCAACTCGCCTACCTTGTGCTCAATGGCCACGCGCAGTCTTTTCGTTTGGTCGCTGGCTGCCAGCCAGGGACCGATATTCAAGTAAGTTCCAGCGGCGAAGAACAGGGCCAGATAGCCCAGGTAGACAGCGCAAAACTCTTGCAGTACCCGCACCTTCCACCTCTCAGGTTCCTGATTGGACAGATCGAGAGGCAGAACAACGAGAGTAATCAGGAGACATAACGGTGCACTGCCCAGATACAGAAATCGATTGCCTGCCAGGTTGGGAGCGAGGTGCCAAACCTGAATGACCGGGGTGAGCGTGGTCAGGAGCCAGCAGCTTAATACCAGCATTAATCTAGTAATGCCTGGCTGCCAGGGGCACCAGGCGCTGCGTAGCACGATCAGGAGGCCTGCCAGCGTGTAGAAGCCAATCAGACACTGGGTAATCGGGTTGTGCTGGCCAAGCAGCTCCTCGTTCAAGGGATAGGCCACCTTCCACAACGATCCGGAGCCGAGCCAGCGTTCGAAGAGGCGCTCGTTGAGCAGATCACCTACGGAGCCCACGTAGCCACCCAGGAGGTGGCCCAGGATCAGGGCGCGGATGACCAGATATATTCCGGCAGCGATCCAGAACGGCAGCACTTGCCGAACGGCACAAGCAACCCGCTCATTCCATGGGCGGCCCGCCGGCTGGGCATAAAGGCTAAAGATCACCAATACAGTCGGTAGTGAGATGGCCATCTCTTTTGAGAACGCAGAAACCAAAAATGCGGTGACGCTGGCTGCAAGAGCCGATCTGCAGTCATCCTGGGTAGCCTTAACAAAGAGGAGAAGCGAGATCAGGTAAAAGACCGTGCAAATTCCATCCAGTCGGCCCACGATCCAAACGACCACCTCCGTGTGCAACGGAAATGCAGCAAACAAAGCCGCTGCTAAGAAGGAGGCTGTTGACGAATACCTCTGACCGAAATCCCTGAGCAAGCGCCGAGAAAGCAGGAAAAGGCAGATGGTCGAAGCGACATGGATGAGCAGATTGGTCAGATGGTAGCCGAACGGGTTGCCACGCCAAAAGAGGCAATCGAAAGCCAGAGACAGCTCCGTAAACGGCCGATACAACATCAGAAAGTTCTTGTCCATGAGCCAGGGAGAAACTAGCCGCTGCACAAGCAGCTCCGGGTGCCCATCAAAGCTCCTGGAAAGATCGAAGAGCGGGATCAGGTCGTCAGCCAGAAAGTAACAGCTCAAAGTGCTCCAAAAGCACCCGATGCAAATTGCCGTCAGCACGAGAATTGACAAAATGAAGGATCGGGAGCGATTTGGCACAGTTTTCTCTAGCAGAGGCGTCGAAGACGAGACTATGGCTCGATTAGCTGAGTCGCTACTAGTTGCAGTGGTCATTCAGCATCCCATCCCTGATCGGTTCCGCCAAACCGTTATGCAACTTCGTCGGCCGTTCAAGTCGCTTGGTGGCGCACCGTTCGTCCAGCCCAGCGCCGGCTCAATCAGTCACCTGGTGACTCTTTGCATCCGGTTGCCAGGCTGATTCTAGCCGAAGCACGACCCCCCTGGTCTAGATTCAGAAGTTAAGGTGACACTTACTTCTGGCTCAGGTGGCCACCGGCATCCCAGTCCTGGTGAATGACTGGAGCTTTGATGGAAGAGCGGTGATATTTGGGCATGGCGACCGGGGCCACTGGGGTGGGCTCGTCTTATAATCTCGCTGGGGAAGCAAGAGCAAGTCATCCGGAAGTCAAGCAGGAGCTGTGCATGGCGAGTCTCGGCATCAGACTGCTGGATCGCTATGTCATGCACGAATTCTGGCAGCTGTTACTTGTTGCTGTTGGCGTTCAGGCAGGGATCTTGCTTGGCGCTGACCAGCTCCAGGATATTCTCAGGTCGATTACCCAGGCCGGGATGCCTGTGCGAACCGCCCTTACTGTGGTCGGTTTGGAGTTGCCCTGGATTGCCACGTACTGCCTGCCAGCAGGGGTGCTAATGGGGACGCTGATCGGATTTCGCCGGCTAAGCGCAGATGCGGAGATTCTCGCTTTGCGCGCCAACGGCGTGAGCTTTCTCAGGCTACTAAGAGCGCCGCTCCTGGTGGGCCTGTTTGCCAGCCTGATCTCTTTCTCGCTTAACGAGTTTGTTGTGCCCATGGCACGGGAGACAACTCATAAACTCATGGTGGTCGGCGTGTACAACAGCGAGCTGCCTTTTGGCCAAAATGTTCTTGTTGGTGTGAGAGAGGGTGAGGATTCCTCCTTAAGCCGTATTCTGATCGCTGAATATTACCGGCTAAAACGGATGTCCAATGTAGTGGTTTTCGACCTGACGCGCCGAAATGCAGTTCAAATCATCAACGCGGCGTCCGGTTTTTGGCAGCATGGGCAATGGGTGCTCAACCAAGGGCGGGTGTACGAGATCTCGAGCGTGAACACCGCGGCGACAATTCGCTTTTTCGACAGGCTAGCCATACCCGGCATGACAAAGTTCAGTAAGCTACCCGATAAGCAGGAGCGACGTCCTGAACTATTGAATGTTTGGCAGTTGTCAGAATATATTACCTGTTTAAAAAACCACTCCCCGGTACCTTTTGACCTCCTGCTGCTATTTCAGCGGAAATTTTCTCAACCACTTGGCTGCTTGGCAGTTGTCTTTGCCGGCGCTCCTCTCGGGCTGATTAGTCATCGCGCGCGGAGCGACAGAGGTATTATTTGTGGTGGGCTTATCTTGCTTGCCTATTTTGTGCTGCAATCCACAACCACAGCGCTCGGAGAAAACGGTCATCTAGACGCTGTGACTGCGGCATGGTTGCCCAACATTGTCTTGTCCGCAGTAGGCATTGTGATCCTCTGTTTAAGAGTCGACTAGATTTTGCGGCAGCAGCTGCCACGACCGCTTTGCGGACTGCAGCCGGTCCCGGCGCGATCGCGGGCCCGACCTTCGCAGCTAGACCGCTCCGAAATACGGCTGGCCACTGTGGTGATGGCAACCCGAGTTGATTAAGGGCACCGCTATTAAGAAACTGCCCAAAATAAATGCTGCTATCAGTCGTACTGTCACGATGCTCTCCTATTCTTCAGATCTCACCAATTGGTAAGGGCCACCATTCTTGCCAAGGACCGGTCTGGTAAGTATTGAGACGTCTCCGGAAAACCTTCGCGATTCTAGCACAGGCGTTTTTCGGCAACAATTCCTTGGTTCTCCAGGCTGCCATCGCCTGTCAGCGGGCGGATGACAACTACTCTGCCGCTCGGCAGAATGGATTACGCATGCAACTACCAGTGATGCCGTGTGCGGTGGCCACTGGCATCTTGCCATCTCATGGTCGTGGCTTCAGCAGATCAGCCAACTGGCGGACGGCCTGGTTAAAAACTGGCAAGCGCTCAGCTATTGATCCGTATGTAGACGGCCGCAGCTCAAACGCGAGTGGCTCAGAAATGCAGCCTTCCAGTGTGCCTCTGGTGCCCAAGACAATCAGGCGCACCTGGTAGCGGCCCGGCTTGCCCAGCCAGGCAACGGGAATCGTGATGCTTCCTCGTATATCGTTCAGATGTCTGTACAGCTTTCCAGCTGGAGAAAAGTAGGGGTCGTGCAATGCGCCGCTGTAGTGATGAAACACGTGCTGTGGCTCTGATACTTCAAGGATGAGCCGCTGGGCGCCTGCAACATTTTCAGCATCATAGAAGAAGCCCAGTTGCTTGGAGTCATGCAGTGGATGCAGGATGCCATCCTCATCTTCTCGAAACTGGCCCGCAATTGGCTCCAAGCGTGGAGCGTTTTCTAACCTCAGTCCCGTCCTGAGGCTCGTGACGTCAAGCTGATGCTCCGAATTCACCACGGATAGTGCTAATTGGGGCAACTCTGGCTGCAGATACCAGCTCCACATCTCCCCCACATGGAATCGGTACATATGTGGTTTGCCGTCAGCAAGGTAGCCGGCCAGCAGGCTATATGCAGGTCCCTCTCGCCGCCGGAGGGCGACGGGGCTCCCGGGGGCTAGCCAAGAAAGGCATAGCTGGCCAGCGTCCGGGCTCGGCAACCAGGTGTGCCCACGCTTCTGGACGGTTACCTCTACATCAATAAAGTCGATGAGCGAGGGGCTGAGCTTTTCTGTCAGGCGCATGCGCGCTGCACCGGCAGCATTCTCAATCGCTTCTAATTCGCTGTTGCCGGCCGCCTGGTGAGCGCCCCAGGCGGCGTTGTGCTGGGGTGGCAATTTCCAACTGGCAAGGCTCACCAGTTGTAGCGACCGGCAATCCCAGAGATAGGGCAGGACGGTACCGGTTGCACGCAACCTGGCCAACCTTGACTTGTCTAGGAGATCTCGGCTGAGGCAGGAGCGCCCCTCCATGGCCACTACTCGATCGGACCAGTCGGCAGGTGCCAGCGGCGGTCTGGTCAGGCTTCGGAGCTCATCGCTGGAATAGAAGGTGTGTACACCTTTATAGGACCTGGGCATGTTGACGATCAGTACCTTCCTTTCCTCTGGACAAGATTGCAAGATCTTCCGCAAGCTGCCACCAATTGACTCGATCTGCTTCCCTGCCTCCACGTACGTTTGAGATTGACAGTAAGAGAGGCAGATAAAGATGGCTACAAATCCCACCATGCTTGCTACCGCCCAGAGGGTGAGGCGGCCTGACCTGCCTGGGGAAGAAGACCCCGGCCAGCTACCAGCTTGAGGCAGAACGACGAGTACAAAAAGCAGACAGAGCGGAGCGGTTGCCTGATAGAGAAATCTACTCCCTGTCAGGGTGGGTGAAATGAGAAGAGCCGGGAGCGCGGGCGCTAACGAGCATACCGACCAGAACAGCAGAAACAAATATAGTGGTAATAAATTTGAGGGAGCACATGAAGCCTTGCCGGGCAAAAAATTCAGGCTAGAACTCGAAGAAAAGGCCATGCTTGCCGGAGCTTCCGCCTGATTGAGCGGCGGCAGCCGGCCGCTGCCACCGCGGCTAACAATTGAGGCTTCCCCGATCGCTGTCAAGATGATCAGCGCTCCACAGCTGACGTAAAGTGCCGACAGGGCATAGAACGGCCAATCGGACTCCACGCTTAGCTGATTGACCGGGTAAAAGATCACTCCGCTATTCCAGAGCCCGACAATTCTTTCACTCAAGGTCTCTTTGAAGATCTGTCCAATGGAGCCTATGTAGCCGCCGATTGGATCGCCGAGGACAAGCCACCGCATCAACCAAAAGATGGCCAGGATCAGGAGATAGGGAAGAAGAGAGCGAACGATGGACAACCCTCTTGCTTTCAGCGGCTTACCGTGATCAGGAACCAGCAGGAGATAGCAGATCAGCGTGGCAACCTGGCTAATGGCCGCCTCCTTGGCTAATAGGGCTAGCGCAAAGAGAGACCAGCTAAGTTTCCGTAAGAGCCGCTGTGGCTCCCTTTGGGACCTGATAAACAGCAGCAAAGATGAGAACACAAATAGAGCGCACAGGCCATCTAAGCGTCCAACGATCCAAGCAACAATTTCGCAATGCAAGGGGTGCGATGAGAACAGGGCGGCAGCCAAAAGCGAAGGCAGTTGCCAATCCTTGACTCCAAATGATTGAAGGGTCTGCTGGAAAAGCAGGAGGAGAACCGCTGAGGTCAGGCAGTAACTTGCCAGATTGCTGGCGTGAAAACCAAAGGGATGTGGTCCCCAAAGCAGATAATCGATGCACAAGGTCAACGTCCCGAGCGGACGCCACAGAAGCTGCATCTGATAGTCCTGCCACGGGACGAACATTTTCTCGGCGAGCAAAGGTAAATCTCCGCTTGCGATTTTTTTGAGGTAGGCCAAATGCAGCAAGTCGTCGGCAACAAAATAGCCCTTAAGGCTTGGCGCGAACGCCAGCATGCTGATGAAGGCAATCGCCAAAAGGGCAGGCAGAGAGCCGCCCAGCCAGCCGAGGGTGGGGCGAACCGGCGCCTTGAACTGTCCTGTGGCCTCCGGAAGAGCAAGCTGCGGAATTTCCACCGCTAAAGGAGTCATGATCTTGCAGCACCAACTCCTCTGGAGATGATCATCGGTCGAGCAGTTGAGGGCGGTAATGGCAAGCTCAGGACCTGATCAGTCGGATTCTACCAAAATACGATGGCTGAACCTGATGAGCCATTAATCAACAGGCTTGGTCTACTGCCAGCGGACATGGACAGTCTT
>Ga0066388_100000666_pt1 | contig 17132 bp, 15 predicted proteins | sample PanSoiMetaGPlot6_FD_64539 | JGI IMG/M metagenome (GOLD analysis project Ga0066388, IMG submission 64539) | Tropical forest soil microbial communities from Panama analyzed to predict greenhouse gas emissions - Panama Soil - Plot 6 (Hybrid Assembly) | ecosystem: Environmental > Terrestrial >... | reverse complement strand
GCCAAGCAGACGGCGCTCGCATCGAACGCGCTGTATCGCTACTGGAACATGGGCGGCGGTGGCGGCGGCTGCGCCACTGCCACGCCGCCGGTGCCTGGCCAGTCGGCCGCGCGCCTCCCGTTTGTGATCACCTGCCCGTGATCGCCGGCCCGCGGACGGTGCCGGGCGGGCCGGCGATGAGCGGCCCGGCTGGCGAGCCAGCCCGCGGGTAACCGCGAGGTATCAGGCACGCCGCGGGCGGGCAGCCTGGAGGCATACGACAGCCCGCCAGCATACCCGTCTGCACCACAATTCCGTTACGAGCGGCCCGCCCACAGCGGACCCGGACCGATCTTCTGAGCCGCTAGCCTGGTTAGCGTCGCCTGGACGCGAGTGTCCGCTGCGTGTCACGCGTGGGTGATCGCCTGGATGAAGTGCAGCACGGCTTGCCTGACATTCCCGTAGCCGACCGCGGGGTCAACCAGAGCGGCGCCGTGGGCGCCGCCGCTGACGGTGACAACGGGCTTGTCCCGGCTTGCTGTGGCGGCACGAACTGCCCTGACGTCCGCGGGGAACGCACCGTCAAGAGTGCCGTAACCGAACAGGGCCGGGACGCGCACGCGCCTGGCGGCGGTGAGCGCGTCCATGGCGCCGAATTGGGCGGGCCCGGACAAATCGATCACGCCGGCGACCAGGTGGCCGAGGTCGGCGGCGGCTATCATGACGGCGGTTCCGCCCATCGAGGCACCCATCAGGACGATCAGACGGGCACCGTGATGGCGTGCCCACCGGCTCGCGGCGGCGATTTCGCCCGGGTAGTTACCGTCGCCTGACGGGCTTGCCCCGGATCCGTCGAAGTCGAAGGCGACGACCCGGAACCGGACGGCGAGTGACCGTGCGTACGGCCACCATTGGCACAGCGAGCCGTCTGACTGGTGGGCCAGAATCACGGCAACGCGTCCGGTCCCGATGCTCAAGGCGGCCAGGCGATCCTGACCGGGACCGTCCAGCGGGAACATCTGTGAACGTTCAGATGCGTTCAGGCAATACCAGTCTGCTTCCCCGAAGCGGGCTTGCGTCGCTGTCGGTGTGGCTATGGATGTCGGGCCAGCCTGACCATGGCTCGCGTGCGCTCCGCAGCCGGCCAGCGTGGCCGCCGCTACGAGAGCTAGGCAGGAAGGAGGCAGCCAGTGATGAGATCCGCGGCGCCCGCGGTGGTGTCGTTCTCCGCTATCCATCGTCCCTCCTAACCGGCCCGGGGAGCCGGCTGAGCCTGGCCGCGGCGACTTCCCCGGCCGCAAACCACCGCGCCAGGCCCTGTGCAGTTCCGACGGTAGGCGCGGTCAGGTTCCGCCGCGTTGGACTTTCATGCTCATCCGGCGGTGCTCAAGTCTCAGGCTGGGCGGAGCAGGTCTCGAAGGGCACTCGGCGTGCGGCCCAGATGGCGCCCGACGACGCGGGTCATGTGAGCCTGGTCGGCGAAGCCGTAAGCAGCCGAAAGTGACCTCAGGCAGCGCTGGCCCTCCTCCAGCTCATTCAGCACCCGCCGCACGCGTAGCTCGTTGCGGTAGAAGGTGACGGAGTGCCCTGTCACCCGGCGGAAGACACGGCTGAGGTGAGCCGCAGAGCAGCCGACCAACCGGGCGAGATCCTCGATGCTCACGGTCAGGTACCCGGCCGCCATCGCCTCGGCCGCCTTGGCCGCCAGGGCCCGGTGCGCCAACTCAGTTGAGCTCTGCAGCCAGGCAGCTGGCCGGGCCAGCGACCCGAACCGCTCCAGCAGGTCATAAACGCGCTCAGCGACCTCGAACTCATCAACGCCGCGACGGCAGGCCGCGACCAGCGCGCGATGCCGCAAATCAAATCCGGCCGACGTCACGACCCGGCCAGACGGCACCGGCCCACCGCCCTCCAAGGCATCACAGACCAGCCGCTGGTTCAGCCAGATCCCGGTACACACATCACCCGGACCCGCCGGATGACCCGTATACCGTTCCTGGCCAGGCCCACTTAGGTAGGCCGAGGTCGCGTCGTAGAAGTCCTCCCGGCCGTCCAGCCGCTGCAAAAAGCCACCCGACCGCACCATGACCAGGTTCCACGAGAACTCATAGCCCGGGCCGGCCAGCCGCCTCCGGTCATCGCGGCAGTGGATCTCGTATACGAACACGCCGGGCAGGACAGCCAACGAGTGCATCGACCCGGCCAGCCGCGAAACAACGGCCGGATCGAACACAGACGGTTCCTCGCACACCTCCCCATTCTCCCGCTGACAAGGTGAGGTAATGCGCCGTTATCCCTGGTAACTCATGGATCATGCTACGGAAATGGGTCGTTAGGGGCGCGGGCTAAGACCTGCCGCTCATGGTGAGCTGCTGCGGGACAGCGAGCACTTGGCGTAGAGCGGTGAATCTCCACGCCGCGTTCATACGGCCTGCAGCCGTATTACACGGGATAGGCCTCGGCTAGAGGCTGATTGCATCCGAGCGAGTTTCGGACGTCATCCTTGAGGGGGGATGGGGTATGAACGGTTTAGTGCGTTTTCGCACCCGGGACGGCAGGTATCGCAGCGGCGGGTATGCCGGCACCCCGGTCGGCGGATTGCACGCAGTGGCAGGCCCGCCGCGGGTCGGCGGCGGCGAGGTCTCCTTCTTGGTGGCAGACCGGCAGAACTGGTTCGGTCTGAACGTCTCGAGGCTGGTGCTCACACCGTGACGGTGGCGGCCGCAGCGCGGCGGCCAGGGGGACCCGAAGCCGTGGAGGGGCAGACCGGGGAGATGGGTGACCTGCGAGCCGTCACCATCTCTGAGACACCACGGCAGGACTTCGCATCTCAGACGAGTGGGACTTTCCGTCTGGGCTGGTGGAATACCTGGCGCCGCATCGGCGACCGGGCAAACGCAGCGTGATGCGCCTCTGGCGTAATAGTCCCTTGAAGGAGGAGGCGGAGTTGAGCGACGAGCAGCCACGCACGGAAGTGCCGGATCGTGACGCTGATCTCGCCACCGGCGCGGTGGACGAGCAAACTGATCTCCGGGGTGAGCAGATCATCGGCGTAGAGGTCCGTACAGCGCTGATCCAGGGCGAGAATTTTGAGGCGCGCCCGGTACAGTACACCGTCGTCGACGGCCGGGCGATCTTCGAGGGCGATATCGTTCTCGGCACCGACGAGGAACTCCAGCGACAGACCCAGCGGCTGCAGGAGGAGGCTGGGCGGCAGGTCCGTGGCGTGGGCAGTGAGGCGAGCCCCGGGGACAGCGTGGACCCGGCTCAGGAACCCGCCGGACTCCCGCCAGCGGCGGCAGTGGTCAGTGGCCAAAGCAAGCGCTGGCCAGGGGGAGTCCTGCCATTCGAGACGGATCCGTCGCTGACTCCGTCAGCCGGGACGGCTGTTCAGCAGGCGATCACCCACTGGCACAACAACACCCGTCTGGCGTTCCGGCCGCGTGAACAGGCGGACCAGCAGTGGCTGGTCTTCCGCGATGCCAACGAGTGCTCGTCAATGGTTGGCCGTCAAGGCGGCGGCCAGGACGTCAACATCGCCGCTAACTGCGGCCGAGGCGCCACCATCCACGAGATCGGCCACGCGGTCGGCTTGTGGCACGAGCAGAGCCGGGAGGACCGCGACAAGTTCGTAACGATCCTCTGGCAGAACATCCGGCCCGGACAGTCCCACAACTTCGACCAGCACATCTCCGATGGCGACGATATCGGCCCCTATGATTACGGCTCGATCATGCACTATGGTCCTACCGATTTCGGTACGGTCAATCCGGCGACGGGCCTCACCAACACCACGATCATCCCGATCCAGTCGTTGCCGCCGGGCGTCGTGATGGGACAGCGGAATGGCCTCAGTATCGGCGATCGCGGCGCCGTTGCCTGGATGTACGGGGCAATCTATCCCCAAGCGGGAAACGTCTGGCTTGGCCGCTTCCGTGGGCAGTCAGGCATCGATCTCCTCTACTATTCGCCGGCACGCCAGCACTGGTATCTCGGCGCGACACAGGGAGCGACGCTGGCGTGGTCCGACGTCGGCGACACGAGGGGATTCGGCGATCTTGCCGACGGCCGGCCCATCTGGGCCGGCGACTTCAACGGCGATGGGCACGCCGACATCCTCTTTTACTCACCGGGTGACGACAACTGGTGGCTCGGCGAGCTGATCATCGAGGACCCGCAGTGCCAGGGACTTCGCAGCCAGATCGCGGGCAAGCAGCAGCAGGTGAGGAATCTTCAGGCAAGCAAGCAGGGACTTAATCCGCGCGACCCCCTCGATAAGGCGGAGATCCAGGAGATCAACCAGCAGATTGGCGTGGTGCAGTCTGAGATCGGTCAGCTTCAAGTACAGGCCACTGCGCTGCGCTGTCCACCTCGGCAGCCCCAGAACGCGGCGGGACTGGCCCTGGTCTGGACCATGGTGGGCAACACGGCGGGGTTCGGGCATGGGATCAATGACGGGCGGCCGTTCTGGGTCGGTGACTTCACTGGCGATGGCCGCGCCGACGTGCTGTTCTACTACCCCGGCGACGACAACTGGTTTCTGGGCACGATCCAGAACGGCCAGCTCGGGTGGACCCTGGTGGGCAATACCGCGGGGTTCGGGCATGGGATCAATGACGGGCGGCCGTTCTGGGTCGGCGACTTCACTGGCGACGGCCGCGCCGACGTGCTGTTCTACTACCCCGGCGACGACAACTGGTGGCTGGGGAGCATCGATCCCGGCACCAGCCAGTTCGCCTGGTCGTTCGCCGGGAACACGGCGGGGTTCGGGCATGCGATCAATGACGGGCGGCCGTTCTGGGTCGGCGACTTCACTGGCGACGGCCGCGCCGACGTGCTGTTCTACTACCCCGGCGACGACAACTGGTGGCTCGGATCGCTCACGCAGGTCCAGGCGGAAGATCCGCAATGCGCCACACTGCGCGCACAGATCCGTGCAGATGAGGCCTCCATACGCTCGCTCGAGCAGTCAAAGCAGGGCCTAAACCCGCGCGACCCCCTCGATAAGGAGGAGATCCAGGACATTAATCGGCAGATCACCGGGCTGCGCCAGCAAATCACGTCGGCTCACGGCCGGATGGTCACGCTCGCCTGTCCGGCGACACCGAACCCAGGTGGCTGGCAGCTCGGATGGATCCAGGTCGGTAATACGGCCGGCTTCGGGCATGGGATCAATGACGGGCGGCCGTTCTGGGTCGGCGACTTCACTGGCGACGGCCGCGCCGACGTGCTCTTCCACTTCCGCGGTGACCTCAATTGGTGGCGAGGAACCGTCAACGGCGGCGCCCTTGGATGGACGCTCGCCGGCACTTGGTGAACGCAATGGCCGTCACGCGAGTACGCGTCCAGGTTGTCCTTCCCACGCGCCCGGGCGGCTTCCGGCCACAGGCGCGCGTACATATGGCCATCGAGGACGTAAGCCTGGCCGACGCACCCGCGCGTCTGGTGGCCTCCGCCGATTTTCCCGTCACAGCGGAGGGTACGTCGCTCGGGCCATTCGAGCTCGACGCTGATCTCACGCCGGTTTCGCGAGACTATGCGGTACGCGTCCACATCGACCAGACCGGAGATGGCCGAATTACCCCTGGCGACTTCGTGAGCACCGCGCGACACCCGATCCCCACCCGCGCCGGCGTGGTCGAACTCCAGGTGCCCGTCGCGCTGGTGCGCGAAGCGCCATAGGGGGTGCAGCCCCTTGCCGGGATCTCGATCGCGTGCGTGAAGACGACCGTCGTCGGGCCGTGACGCATGAGCTCGCGCGACGTCAACGTCACGCTGCTGCGTCGTGTGGCTTCGAGCGAGCGATGAGCGGCGTCAGCGGGACTTTCGGTCCGGAAACCGGGCGACGGGCTTACTTGTGGCGCTCACAACACGCGCCTGTATGGTGGACCGATGGCGTCGGTCAAACAGTTCCAAGTCACCTTCGACTGCGCAGAACCTGAGCGCGTCGCTCGTTTCTGGTGCGAGGTGCTGGGGTACGTCGTACCGCCGCCACCGGAGGGGTTTGCCACGTGGGACGATTTCGATCGTTCGCTGCCGCCTGAGGATCAGGGTTCATGGTTCGCATGCATTGATCCTTCAGGTGTGGGCCCGCGACTGTTCTTCCAGCGCGTTCCCGAAGGCAAGGTCGTCAAGAACCGGCTGCATCTTGACGTGCGGGTCGGCACCGGGCTCGTTGGTGAAGAGCGCCTGGCCACGCTTGAGGCCGAATGCGCACGGCTGGTCGCGCTCGGCGCGGTACGCGTGCGGCTACTGCTTGCCGATGACGACAACGAGTCGTGCATGCTGATGCAGGACATCGAGGGCAACGAGTTCGACCTCGACTGAGTGCCCGTCCAGCGGGTGTCCAAGACCCTCGGTGGCACGAGTTCCACCTGGGCACCTGGCTTGATCACGAATGCCGTCCACCCGCGGGTCAGGCAGTGTCGCCAGGGCGGGAATACAACACGCTGCTGATAGCCTTGCGTCTATGGCGGTGATTTCGCCGCCGCTCCCGCGGGCGGGCAGCCCGCTGGTCGCTGTGTGGACAGTCCGGCTAAGTCAGCCGTTTGCCGTTTATCGTTGACGTCTGCCGAGCATGCGACCCCGAACCATCGATGGAGTTCTTCCGCATGCCCCATAGTTCCAGGCGTCCGCGCGCGTCTTCGGATGGCTACGGCCGAGGCGGTAAGCGCACCACCAGAGGACGTGGCGCGGTTGCGGCCAAGCACCCGCAGGTAGCACGGCCGCGGCGCGCAGAGCCGTATCGCGAGCTTGACCTGGCCCTGGACGCCGCCGCCGCGGCGCCGCAGCCCACGGCGGTCACGTTCGCCGAGCTCGGCCTGGATCCCCGGCTGGTGCGCGCGCTCGCGGCGCGCGGCATAAGCGAGCCGTTCGCGATCCAGGCCCGGGCGCTTCCCGATGCGCTGGCCGGCCGCGATGTGCTCGGCCGCGCTCAGACCGGGTCGGGCAAGACGCTCGCCTTCGGCCTCCCGCTGCTGACCCGGCTTGCGGCCAGCACAGGCCAACGGCACGACAAGGCGCCCCGCGGCCTGGTCCTGGTCCCCACCCGCGAGCTCGCCCAGCAGGTCGCCGACGTGCTCGCGCCGCTAGGCCGCAGCGTGGGCATAAGCGTCACCACGGTCTACGGGGGCGTGTCAATCAGCGGGCAGATCACCCGCGTCCGCAACGCCGACATCGTGGTGGCGACACCAGGTCGGCTCATCGACCTGCTCGAACGGCAGGCCTGCACGCTCGCCGACATCCAGGTCACCGTGCTCGATGAGGCGGATCACATGGCCGACCTGGGTTTCATGCCTGCGGTCACCCGTATCCTCGACGAGACGCCCCCGGCCTGCCAGCGGATGTTCTTCTCCGCGACCCTAGACCGCGGAGTCGGTCAGCTGGTCACGGCCTATATCCGTGATCCCGCGCTGCACGCGGTCAGCTCCTCCACGGATTCCGGACCCGCCGAGCACCGGGTATTGGTTCTGTCCGCCCAGGACAAGGTGCCCGTTGCGGCGGAGATCGCCAGCCGACCGGGACGGACGCTGTTCTTCGTCCGGACCAAGCACGGCGCGGACCGGCTCGCCAGACAACTGTCCAGGGCCGGAATCGACGCCGGGGCTATCCACGGCGACCGCAACCAGAACCAGCGGCAACGGGCCCTGGACGCGTTCGCTGCCGGGCACCCGCGTGTCCTGGTCGCCACCGACGTCGCAGCCCGCGGCATCCACGTGGACGACGTCGACCTGGTCGTGCAGTTCGACCCGCCGAACGATCACAAGGACTACCTGCACCGCTCGGGCCGCACGGCCCGAGCCGGCGCCACCGGCCTGGTCATCGCGCTGGCGGAACGCGGCCAGGTCCGTGAAATTCAGCGGCTGCATAACGCCGCGGGCGTCACCGCGCCCAGCGACGAGGTAACGACCGGGCATCACCTGGTCCGGCAGATCGCCACGTCGGGCACACCCGTCCCCCCGGCGCCGCCCGCTCCGCACTCCGGCGCGGGGGCCTCGGGTGGCCGGTCTTCGCCAGCCCGTCATCCCGGGAGAACCCGGCGGCACGGCCGCCCCACGGGCGGCAAGGACCGGTTCGCGCGTAGCACCGCCAACCCGCCCCGCCGGGCGAAAGACCGCAAGAACGCCGCATGAAAACCAGCCTCGGGACCGCCGCACAGGTACCAGCTGAGGATATGCCGACGCTCCGCCGCCGTCCTCAGCTACGGCAAGGGCCGGCCACCGGCCGTGCCCCGGCAAGCAGCTTCCAGTCAACCGGGTTCACGTCGGCCGCCCGCACAGAGATCCGGATCTGCCACGGACCGGCGTGCGGAACCGGAGCCTCTCCCCGTCTGAGGGCCTCGGGCCCGTACTCAGTAACTGCAGAGCCCGTATCCGGCCGTCCTTTCCGTGCGGGCAAGATCGGCCCGCCCCAGCCGCAGCAGCCGCGTCCAGGCCGGCAACATCGCCGAGTCTGAGAAGATCTCCCGATACATGACCTGCCGGTCAGCGGCCCTAACGGCTGCGTCAGCCGGTGACCCTGACGTTTTCTGCCTGGGGTCCCTTCTGGCCCTGGGTGATGTCGAACTCGACCCTCTGCCCTTCCTCCAGGCTGCGGTAGCCGCTGCCGGTGATCGCGCTGAAATGCACGAACACGTCCGGGCCGCCCTCGACCGCGATGAAACCGTAGCCCTTGTCCCCGTTGAACCACTTCACAGTGCCCTGCGCCATCTTGACCTCTTGGTTGTGCTTGCCGCGCCCTCGCCTTGACCGGGGCCGCGCTCGCCACTTGGCCTGGCCAGCCTGTCACGGAACGCACGAGAGTGGAAACCGGAGCGCCGGCTAGTCGCTGGAACCTTCCTACTCGGCCAGCGGGTGCGGATGAATCCGGCCGCTAGCGATTCGGCGTGAGACGCGCTCAGAATCGGTGCGCTGTTCCGTCTGCATCGACATGAAGCTCACCGTTCAGACGTTCCTGACCCTCGACGGCGTGATGCAGGCTCCCGGCGGGCCCGAGGAGGATCCCGGCGAGTCCTTCACGCACGGCGGCTGGCAGGCCCCGTTCCCCGACCCGGCCGTCGGCGCGTTCGTCACCGAGCTCACCCGCCACGCCAGCGCGTTCCTGTTCGGCCGCAGGACCTTCGGCATCTTCCGCGGCTACTGGCCTGATCAGACCGGCCCCGCCAACCCCATCGCCACGGCGATCAACGCGCTGCCCAAGTACGTCGTGTCCGGCTCGCTCAGCCCGGCCGGTGCCACCTGGCGCGGCGAGCACCCGGACACCGCCCGCCTGGTGACCGGCGACGTCGTGGCGGCGGTGCAGGCGCTGAAGGACGAGCCCGGCGACGAGCTGCAGATCTGGGGGAGCGGCAACCTGCTCCGGACGCTGTTGCGGCACGAGCTCGTCGACCGCTTCCGCCTGATGACGTTCCCGCTGGTGCTCGGCTCCGGCCGCCGCCTGTTCACCGACGGCATCGTTCCGGCCACGATGCGCCCGGCCGGCCTGGCCGTGACCGATCTCGGCATCGTCATCGGCACCTACGAACCAGCCGGCCCGGTTCGCCATGGCCAGATGTAACCGGCGGGCGATGGCCGTATCAGGCCGTCACGTCCCGGCTGGCCATCACCGCGGCGATGACGGCGGCAACGGCCTGCGCACGATGACGGGCACCGTCCGCTAACTGGCCGGGTGCTGACGCCGGTTCCGCGTCCTTGAGCGCGTCGGCCACCACGGCCAGGGCGACGGCGACCGCATCCGGTCGGCCAGCGGCGGGGACGCTGACAACGCAGATGATCTCCGTCGCCGTGTGCGCGCTGACGACGCTCGCGTTCCTGCCCACTGCTGCCCGGCTAGCCGCGATCGCGAACGCGGCCGGGTCGGGATGGTGGCCTGCCTCCTTAGCGACCCGGATGGTGATGTCGTGACGCCTGGGCAATTCGTCCATGGCCGGTACTGTAAGCGTGGTATGTGACATTCCCGGGCAGGGCCTAGGAAGCCCGATGACGGCCGTGCGGGGTTGGTTCGGGCGAAGCGTACCGGGCTGGCAGATCTGCCCGGCCTTACGAGTTGGCGCTTCGGTGACGGCCGAGTGTCCGGCTGGGTTCATCCTTGTGTGGTGACGACTATTCGGCAGGCTCGGCTCGAAGACGAACCGAGGCTCAGGGACATCGATACGGCCACCTGGACGGCTGACGTTTCGCCGGCGCCGCCGCCACCGGCCGGTGCGGCCTTCTTCGGCGAGCGAACAGCGCCCGCCGATGTGCTGGTCGCCGAGACCGGCGGTGTGATAGCCGGGTTCGCGGCGCTCGGCCAGTCAGTCCGCCTGGCGTCGCACTCCCATGTCCTTGAGATCCGGGGGCTGGCGGTCCACCCGGCCTGCCAGCGAGGCGGGGTGGGGCGCCGTCTCGTGGAAGCCTGTATCGAGCAGGCCCGAAGCCGGGGCGCACGCAAGCTGTCGCTGCGTGTTCTTGGCGACAATGTCGCGGCCCGCCGACTCTATGAGTCTTGCGGTTTCACGGCCGAGGGAATCCTGCGTGAGGAATTCTTCCTCGACGGGCGGTACGTCGACGACGTCCTGATGGCCTGCATGCTGACTGCGGTCGCTGGCCCGGGCGGCTGACCGGCGCGGGGCGGCAATCCCAGCTGAAACGACAAGCAAGGAATGACGACAAGGCACAGTACACCAGCAAACCTGACGTACTGATGGCGGCATGAGCTGGCGGTCTGGCTCATGTACCGAGACGGCCACCCACGAATCCGCGGAAGCGGTTTGTGAAGAATTTCACGAGGCGTTTCCGCGGAAACGTCGTGGACGCGGCTACCGGCCGCGCCGCGGCGGCGGCCCTGCCCTCAGCGCAGGGTTGGGCGGGCCGTTTGGCATCCCCGTGCGCGGCCCGTCCGCCAGCGGTCTTGTATCAAGATCGGGTTTGCCTGCTCCGTGCAACTAGGAGGAAGGTCCTCCTGGCCCCATCGCTGATGGCCAATCCCGGCGAACTGCTGCGCGGGGTCCAGATGCCTCGGCGGTGGCACGGATTGCGGTCCGGAACCGCCATTGGGAAGGTGCATAATGTCGCGCTTGGCTGGCCTTTACATCATCGAGGCGATCGACAGCGCCGCCGGAGGCACCCGCGCGACCGCCGCGTCCCGCCGGCGAGCGAGTGACCATGGCGCCCTGGACGCTCCCCGCACTCACGACCACGACCCGGCCATCCTGCAGCGAGTAGCCGCCGCTGTACGCCGCATCATCGGTGGTCTGGGCCGGGCGGACCAGGACCGCCGGAGACTGGACCACCTCCGGGTTCCCCCGCCTGAGCCCGCACGGCAGCCAGCATCGCGTTAGCGAACCTCCTGGGCGCGGTACGTGCGGATGGCGACGTCGGACCAGACGGGGCCGTCGGCAGGTGGTTCCCGCCCTCTTCGAGAGCCGATAATGTCAGCTCAACCAGTCACCTGCTGAGGACGTGCTCCCGTGCTTTCCCATCGCGATCCGGTCGGCCCGCCCTTGCGTGCGCCCAAGACAGCCGAGCTGATCGCCTCGTACATCCGCGGGCAGGTCGTCCGCGGCGAGCTGAAGACCGGGGACTCGCTGCCGCCGGAGACCGTGCTGATGGAGATGTTCGGGGTATCGCGGCCCACGCTGCGCGAGGCGTTCCGCATCCTGGAAGCCGAATCCCTGATCACCGTCCGCCGTGGCGCCCGCGGAGGCGCGCGGGTGGTGTCCCCGGACATCGCGGTGGCGGCCCGGTACGTCGGCCTGCTGCTGCAGATGGGCGGGACGACGATCGCGGACGTGTACGAGGCGCGTACGGTGATCGAACCGGCCGCGGCGGGCCTGCTGGCGGCCCGGCGCTCCCGGCAGGACCTGGACGACCTGAACGCCTGCGTCGAGCACCTGGTCAGCCTGGTCGAGAGCGACAAGCAGTTCCGGGACGCCGACACCTGGTCCCAGGCCATCATGCGGTTCCACGACCTGGTCCTCGAGCGGTCGGGTAACCGCACCCTGGCCGTCCAGGCAGGCGTGCTGCGCGAGGTCGTGGCCATGCACCTGTCCACGGTCGTCATGCGCACCTTCGACCACCCGGACACCCAGGACCAGTTCCGCAAGCTCGTCCGCTCTTATCGCAAGCTGGTCCTGCTGATCGACGCGCGCGATGCCGACGGCGCCGAGCGGCACTGGCGGACACACCTGGAGGTCATGGGCCGCCGGCTGCTGCGGGATGACACAGGCGCCAAGGCCGTCGTCGACCTGTTCGGCTGACGGCCTTCGCGACCTGGGAGCCCAGGGCCTGAACGGCACAGGCCTGACCAGCCCCATCAGCGGCCCCGCGGAGCCGCCCGCCGCCCGGACGGGTCATAAGCCCGGAGATCAAAGGCTCCCGCTGAGCCAGGGCCAGAGCCCGCCTGTCCCGACGGTCCCGCCTGTCCCGACGGTCCCGAGGGTCCCGACGGTCCCGCCTGCCCCTCGCGCGGCGGCCAGCGCCGCCCGGCCGAGCTCGGCGCGGCATTCGGCCTCGGTGCCGTCCTCGTCCCGCCAGGACCACAGCCGCGTGGTCGTCAGCCGCAGCCGGTGCTCCTGGGTGGTGCCGATCGCGCCGTGCAGCTGGTGGGCGATTGCGGCCACGATCCCGGCGCCGTGGCTAGCCTGGGCCTTCGCGGCCAGGACGGCGGGCACCACGCCCGCGGCCGCCTGGTGGCCGGCCATCGCCGCCTGGTGATCGGCCACGGCGGCCTGGGTCGCGGCGACGATCAGTGCGACCTCGCCTGCCATCCGGGCCAGTTCCTGCTGGACCGTCGGGAACCTAGCCAGCGGTCGGCCGAACTGTTCCCGCTCCCTCGCATACGTTACGGTCAGGTCCAGCGCCCGCTGAGCCGCCCCGGCGATCAGCAGCGCCCGGAACAGGCGCGCCAGCCGGCGGGCGTACTCGGCCGTGCCCGCCGGCACGTGATGCACCTCGGCGTCAGGACCGGGCTCCACCTCGTCCCGCGGCTCGCCCGCCAGGTTGCGCCCGGGCCGGGCTCCGGCGGGCCGGGCGATAACCGCTAGCCAGTCGCCATCTTGTCCGGGCCCGGCGGCCACCGTCGTCGCCACCCGCCCATACGGCACCCGCCGCAAGACCGCCCCCCGCGCCGGGGCGACGGCCAGCGTGAGCGGCCCGGACGGGACGGCCAGCCCGGTCCGCGCCAGCAGCATCCCGGCCGCCAGCGTCTCGGCCAGCGGCACCGGCGCGGCCGCGGCCCCGGCCGCCACCGCGATGTCGGCCGCCGCGGCCAGGTCGCCACCGCTGCCGCCCGCCTCCTCCGGCGTCCCGGCCAGCGTCAGGCCGGTGCTCTGCGCAACCTGCCACAAGTCCGCGTCCCACCCGGTCCGGGCCGCGGCGGCCACCCGTTCGGGCGTGCAGTGCCCGGCGAGCAGGCCCGCCACGGTGTCGCGCAGCAGCTCCCGCTCGGCGTCCGACGCGTCCCGTTCGGTGTCCGGCGCGCTCACCGCAGGGCCAGTCCGCGGGCGACGATGCCGCGCAGGATCTCGTTGGTGCCCCCGCGCAGCGTGAACCCGGGCGCGTGCAGCACCGCGTGGGCCAGCAGCCCGGCGATCCCGGCGGCGTCCGGATCCGGCTCGGCCGCCGTCAGCATCCGGGCCACCTCAATGATCTCGCTCTCCAGCCGCGTCCCGACGTCCTTCACCAGCGCCGCCGCGATCTCTGGTGCCTCCCCGTCGGCGAGCGCGCCCGCCACCGCCAGCGACATCTGGCGGCACGCCCAGAGCCGGGCGACCACCCGGCCGACCTCACCGGCGGCACCAGGGTCAGCCGCCCGCGACGCGAGCTCGCCGGCCAGCGTGTCCAGCAGCACGAACGTGGACAATAGCCGTTCCGGGCCGCTCCGCTCGTAGGCCAGCTCCGAGATTACCTGCGCCCAGCCGTCGCCGATGGTCCCCACCACCTGCGCGTCGGGCACGAACACGCCGTCGAACACCACCTCGTTGAAGTGGTGCTCACCGGTCATCGAGATGATCGGCCGGACGGTCACGCCGGGCTGGCCGAGCTCGATCAGCAGCTGGCTGAGGCCGACGTGCCGCTGCCGGCCGTCCGGCGGCCCGGTGCGGACCAGGGCGATGAGCGCGTGCGCGCGGTGGGCGCCGCTGGTCCAGATCTTCACGCCGGACACGATCCAGCCGCCGTCGGCGCGGACGGCGGCGGTCCTGACCGCGGCCAGGTCGGAGCCGGCGTCCGGCTCGGACAGGCCGATGGCGAAGTAGCACTCGCCGCGGGCGATGGGCGGCAGGTAGCGCTGTTTCAGCGACTCGCTGCCGTAGCGCAGCAGGTTCGGCCCGATCTGCCGGTCGGAAACCCAGTGCGCCGCCACCGGAGCCCCGGCGGCCAGCAGTTCCTCCACCACCACGTAGCGCTCGAGCGGCGAGCGGCCGGGCCCGCCGTACTCCGGCGGTATCGTCATGCCGACCCAGCCGCGCGCGGCCAGGCGGCGGCTGAACGACTCGTCCCAGCCGGAGAGCCAGGCATCACAGGCCGGAACGAAGCGGCCGGCCGCCCGTTCGCCCGCCAGGAAGCCGCGGACCTGCGACCTCAGCTCCGCGGCGGTCGGCGGCAGCGGCCTGACCGTCGGCAAGAGCGTCCCGCTGCGCATCGTCAGGCACCTCCGTCCGGCGAGCGCCCCGGCTGCCGTCGCCCGGCGGCCGCACCTCGTTGGCGAACTGTTGTCCGAAAAATTACCTCTAGTTAGAAACCTTTTAATCAGCTTACTATTTTGCCATAGGCCCAGCAGGAATCGCCGCAGCCCGGATCCACGTCCCGGACCAGACAGAGGTGATCGCAAGTGCCACCAGAGGAGGCCATGCCGCTCGAGGCGCTATCGGACAGCGCCCGGCAGCGGCCGGCCGGCAGCGTCGACCAGTTCTCGCCGTACCCGCCGATCGCGGACTACGCGTTCCTGTCCGACTGCGAGGTCACCGCGCTGGTGGCGCCGAGCGGTTCGGTCGAGTGGATGTGCCTGCCCAAGATGGACGGGCCGAGCGTCTTCGGCGCCATGCTGGACCGGGACACCGGGTGGTTCAGGTTCGGCCCGGACAGCGTGGACGTGCCGAGCGACCGGCGCTACCTCCCCGGGACCATGGTGCTCGAGACCAGCTGGGACTGCGGGCAGGGCTGGATCGTCATCCGGGAGTGCCTGGTGATGGGTCCGTGGCAGCACGACCACCCGCACGGCAGCACGCACATCAGGCCGCCGACCGACTACGACGCCGAGCACATGCTGGTCCGCACGGTCCGCTGCGTGGAGGGGCAGGCCCAGCTCACCCTGGACTGCGTGCCGGCCTTCGACTACGGGCGCCAGCACGCCCAATGGCGGCACACCGAGCGCGGCTACACCCAGGCGGTCATCGAGCCCGCAGGGCTGGACCTGACCGTCACCCTGACCTCCGACATCCGGCTGGGCCTGGAGGGATCCAGCGCCCGGGGGCGGACGCTGCTGAAGGAAGGCGACACCCGCTTCTGCGCGCTGTCCTGGGGTCACTGCATCCCGGAGAGCTACGAGGACGCCTACCGGCGGCTGGTGTGGACCGCGCACCATTGGCAGCACTGGCTGGCCCGCGGCCGCTTCCCGGACCACCGCTGGCGCAGCCACCTGTCCCGCAGCGCGCTCACCCTCAAGGGCCTGACGTTCGCGCCCACCGGCGCCATCGCCGCCGCGGCCACCACCTCGCTGCCCGAGACGCCGGGCGGCGAGCGGAACTGGGACTACCGGTACAGCTGGATGCGCGACGCGACGTTCGCGCTGTGGGGCCTGTACACCCTCGGCTTCGAGTGGGAGGCCAGCGACTACTTCGCCTTCCTGTGTGACCTGGTCGAGCGGGACCGGGGCGACCTGCAGATCGTCTACGGCATCGACGGCCGCCGCGACCTGGACGAGCATGTGCTCGACCACCTGAACGGCTACCAGGGCGCCCGGCCGGTGCGCATCGGCAACGCCGCCTACCAGCAGGCCCAGCACGACGTCTGGGGCGTGGTGCTCGACTCCATCTACCTGCACACCAAGTCACGCGACCGGCTCGACGACCGGGTCTGGAAGATGGCCCGCCTGCAGGTCGAGCACGCCCTGGAACGCTGGCGCGAGCCGGACCGGGGCATCTGGGAGGTCCGCGGCGAGCCCAGGCACTTCACCTCCTCCAAGATGATGTGCTGGGTCGCGGCCGACCGCGGGGCCCGGCTGGCCACCCTGCACGAGGACAAGGACCTGGCCCGCACCTGGCGCAAGGCGGCCGCCGAGATCCACGCCGACATCTGTGCCAACGCGGTCGACGACCGGGGCGTGTTCTGCCAGCACTACGACACCACGGCCCTGGACGCGTCGCTGCTGCTGATGCCGCTGCTGCGGTTCCTGCCGCCGGACGATCAGCGGATCCGCGCCACCGTACTGGCCATCGCCGACGAGCTGACCCGGGACGGCCTGGTGCTCCGCTACCAGGTGGACGAGACCGACGACGGCCTGTCCGGCGAGGAAGGCACGTTCACCATCTGCTCGTTCTGGCTGGTCTCGGCGCTGACCGAGATCGGCGAGCACCAGCGCGCCCGGGACATCTGCGAAAAGGTCCTGTCCTACGCCAGCCCGCTGCTGCTCTACGGCGAGGAGATCGACCCGCGCTCCGGCCGTCACCTGGGCAACTTCCCGCAGGCCTTCACGCACCTGGCCCTGATCAACGCGGTCATGCACGTCATCCGCAAGGAGCAGGCGGCCCACCGGATGGCCATGGGCCGCGAGGTTCCCGAGGGCTCCGCCTAGGCGGTTGACTCCATGGCGTCCTCGGCGGGGCCCTCCAGGTCCGCCGGGGGCAGGTCGAAGTAGCCGGGTATCCACTTGAGCACCTCGGCCCGGAACTCGCCCTCGCACTCGAGCTGGCACAGCACCCCGATGCCGGCCGTGGACACCCGGTGGATGAGGACATAGGACGGCGGCACGTTGAACCGGCGGGTGATGTTGCTGGCCCGCATGTCGGTGACCCGGGTCGCCTCCTCGCGCAGCCACTCCCGGCTGAACTTGAAGCAATCCACCTTCGACGGCTCGGCCAGCGGCGCCAGGAAGGCGTGCAGCGCGTCCAGGTCCACGTCGATCCCGGGCCGCAGGAACCCGTGCTCGCGCAGCTCGCGCTCCACTTCCTCGATGTC